>Ga0247837_1009196_pt1 | contig 11989 bp, 11 predicted proteins | sample LaCtaG_2_FD_187115 | JGI IMG/M metagenome (GOLD analysis project Ga0247837, IMG submission 187115) | Freshwater microbial communities from meromictic Lake La Cruz, Castile-La Mancha, Spain - LaCruzMarch2015_14.5m | ecosystem: Environmental > Aquatic > Freshwater > Lake | place: Spain: Castile-La...
CCAATCAATTAGATGATCAATCTTCAGCAATTGACTATCCTGCACACGACAATTAGCTTCACACAATAAAAAAACTCATCCTCAAAACCAATCATTCATTCCACATAAAAGACTTCTCTTATATCACCCTTCTAGCAATTCTTCAATTACGCAGAGGCCTTACTTATGTGACTTTTTTTGCGATTCCTGCGGAAAGAATCGCTACTTACGACTTGGAAGCAAGGCAAAGATGATATAAAAGAGCGTCTGTATTAGCGTAAGTGCAGATAAAAATCCCAAAATGTTTTTTTCATTCGGTAACACGGCATCTGCTAGAGGTCGTAGATAGGTATCTATATAAAAAGAAAAAAGCGTGCTGATTTTTTGTATTAAAGGATTGAGAGCGAGGTATCTTAATATTGCGTCTAACATATTATTACTGTTGATTGACATTCTTATTACAGCTCAATTGACTTGAGCTACGTTCTTGAAGGATACGAAGGGCATTCCCGTGCTTCTTAATTCGACATAAAGTTGGATCAATTCTTTGTTCTTTTTATGCAAATTGAATTTATGCACATAAAATTTCCCGTCCATAGTAAAATCTGGGAATTCGATTTCGTAATTTTCTGAAGTTCCATTTAAAGAGGTGTATTGTAGTTTTGGCAGGGCTAGGGATCCCGGCATTATCCAGGTGGTTAACGAAAGAGTCACGCAAGATCCTTCATTGCGTCGGAGAAAAAACTTCCCTAGCCGCTCATTGGTATTGAGTCTATAGGTTTGTACCAGATCGTTTTCTACATCCAAGGAGACTATGGATGCATTTAAAAGAGTGTACGTGTTTTCTTGAAGCGACAATCGTATTGTTATCCCGGTATTGATAAATTGCGTCATAAGAGGGTTGAATTGAGCGTGGTGTTGATATGAAGATGCCGCCAAAATTGGAAGCTAGATACTGGAGGTGCTGTGAATCTAAAGAGATCTATTCAAAGTCTTTTCGACTTTTCTTTCTTATCCACTCCCTCTGCTTAATGGTTTCTCGTTTGTCATGCGTTTTTTTCCCCTTACATACCGCGATTATTAATTTGACCAAATTTTTACGATTAAAGTACATTTGCAATGGAATGATAGCTAAGCGGTCTTTTTTTATGACCCCTATCAGTCTTTTGATCTGTTTCGCATGCAACAATAGTTTTCTTGGTCGTCTAGGTAGGTGGTTAAATCTATTGGCTTGGAGATATTCAGGGATATATAGATTATAAATATATGCCTCTCCATCATTGACGTTGACATGGGCTTCTATTAGGCTCGTCGCCCCCTTAGTCCGAAGGGACTTTACTTCCGTGCCCTTCAATATAATGCCGGCCTCATACTCATCCTCGATGAAATAATCATATCCGGCTCTGTTATTGCGGCCTATTAGTTGTCGTATGTTGTTATTCATGCGTTGTAGCTTGTAGGGATTGTTAGTCGGGCTACTAGTGTGATCATAACTTAATCGGACTTCTCTTGCAACACCATATCAGTTCTGCTTGTGGCATCTTCGCTGATTGAAGTTAGATATATTTCCGTGAAGAGAGTTCCCTTCCATCCTAAATTTGACGTTTGTTGTACGTGCATACGCAAAATTTCTAGTGGTGAAAATAGGTATGCCCCTCCCACTATGTGGCCATCTACTGTTTTGTGCATGGATGACAAGATCCCTAAACACTCTCTTTTGCTCTTAGAGTACAAAACAAAGGCAGGATTACATCTGTAAATCTCTTGAGTATGATACTTTTCGAAGGTTTCGATTTCCAAAATAACGTAAGGATAATTCAAGCCATCTCTTATTGAGGTAGAGACCTCAATTTTTTTACAGAGATCATCGTTTTTGAGAAGCTGCAACAAAGAGCGTTCCAAAGATAGAAGTAAGCTCATAGCGTCTTTCTAACCTGCATGATTAAGTATTCTTTATTTTTAGACGGAGCTAGATATTCAGGAACCAGTGTGCTCTTGTTAAATTCCAATCTAAGGTTTGGAAGTCGGTATTTTCTTGTGATTTCGGAGAGAAGCTTGCTATATCTGAATATGGCTACGAACATGAGATCAGACCTCAAGGCATGATGCTCCGTATATCTTATATAGCTTATTTCTTCCAATGAGCCCCAAACGGTGAGAGCGATTTGCCAATTTGGAGCGATGCAACCAAGATCGTCTAGTGTCCAAAGATTTTTTTCGATAGAAATGCGCTTATTCAGACTCGCACAATCGATATTTAAACAGCGCTGTTGTAGCTGCTTATGAATGATATTCATATTTTTACGTGACGTAATAAGAGTGTCTGAAAGAATCGTATAGGTGTGTAGGGAAAGGTGGGGTTGATTTCGTAGTGTCCCTATGGGTATACAAGTGCCCTATATTCATAAATAACAAGGCCTTGATATCGGCCGGCACCTCTTCTGGCTTCGTCGCCATGCCGGCTATGTAGGTGATCCGTAGTCTCTGGTAGCTAGAGATGAGTTGCAAATCGACCCCATTTTCTTCATGTTGCCAGAGAGCCCCCCCTATCTCTGACCATGTGTTGATCCAGCTCTTTGTTTCAACTTTTAGGATTTTCGTAACTGGAATCAATGGGAGGGCAATATTATTTGTGTGATGGTGGCGATATACTACCTGCCATTGTTGCCGCATAATAGCCCTTCCGGTATAAGTTTCAAATTTTTGTACCGCGGCTTGAGCTAGGATATTTAACAAATCGTCCTCAAAAGGGTCGTCAATTTTGAGGAATGATTTTAGTTCAGCTAGATTGATGGTCGGAACTAGGGGTGGTAATAGGCATATTAAGGAATAGATTGCCATAATGAATTTCTTTATTGGTTATTTCGATGCCATTTGTAGTAAGCAAATTGCCTTAGTATCTAAAACATCTCCCCCAACGCGTCTTGTTGCGAAGAATTTTACATAAGGTTTGTGCGTGAATGGATCCCTTAGTATTCTTGTTCCGTTTCGATCGACGATTACATATCCACGAGCAAAGTCACCGAAGGCTATCGGATAATTATTTGGCCCTATGTCTGGCATATTTGGGACTATAATGACCTCTGCACCTAGTAATTTATCGCCACCATCCTCTGCTAGATTTTGTTGCCATAAATATTGGCCACTTTTTTGATCTTGAAGGGTCCGGAGACTTTGTGCAGCGCCTCTACTCATAATGAACTTGGCGTTCTGTAAGTACTGGGGCGGAAGGCTATAGAACAACTTAATAAGATCTTCTGGCGTGATTTTCTCTGTATTTGCACTTTTTATCGTTTTTAACATCTCTGTATACGCCAAAATACCCCTGGGCTTGCCTTCGCCATCACCGTTGATGAACGCATCATTTTCTTTTTGGTAAAAAGATTCGGCCAAAACACCAGAAAGCCATTCGTCTATTCTTATTCTTGGGTCGTCTATGAGTTTTTGCGCGGCCTTTGGTTGTGCGTAAAGTTCGTGCACCGGAATCGAATGTCTTTCAAAATTTGTGGCATTCGCTTTTTCCGTCTCTGCCAGACCAGCATCTGACCAGCCAGAAGTAATCCCCTTTGGATCGTCGATTATCTCTAGGGAATCGCTCGATATTTGGATAACTTGGGCTATTTTTCTGAATGGCACTAGGTTCAACAGATCCTGTTCTATATGGGTTTGCATTTTATTGGTCACAGAGTACCCGATGTCAGAGCGAGCCCCATTGTTTATGCTTGATTTCTTTTCCAAGTTCAAAAGTGGGGGCTCTGTTCCGTTGCGCAGATAACTCTCAAAAGCTTTAGTGTGCTCGTTTTCCCATGGAGACGCGTTTAATATCATAGAAGATTTTACTTCTACTGGCGGCCTAGATATGGCGGTTTGGGTTTGAGCGATTTTTTGTTCTAATTGGGTTCTACACTGATGAATAGCTTTCTCGATGTTACTTAGTTGGTCTGGAATAAGTGGGTCAGGAGAGCCTTCTGCCAATATTTTGTGATTTTGTTTCTCCGTAATTTGTTTGAAGTCTTGGACCAGAGAAAACAACGTGCTTAAAAGGTTGTTCATATTTTATCGAGATAAAATAGTTAATATAGTGTTTGCTTGATTACACTTCTTTTTGTATATGTTTGTCAGTGTGGCACTGAAGAAGGGCGGTTAGCTCAGTTGGTTAGAGCATTACGTTGACATCGTAAAGGTCGGTGGTTCGAGCCCACTACTGCCCACCACTTGTTAAGATGAAGTTTGATCAAGTAAGTTAGAGTGTATATTGCTAATCCTGTCTTCGCGGAAGTGGTCGCGCAAAAAAATAAAAATCTTCTGTAAACCGATTTTATAGATGAAATCCAAAAATTCCTTCTTGTGTTTTTTCATCTTATGCTTAATCGGCGTTATGGTATCCGGTTGTGCTGGGGTTGAAAGGTGGCAAGAACATTGTACGATGCAGATCGAGATCGGCAAAGTTCAAGCAAAACAAGACCTATCCTACGACACTTCTGAATTTACACATAGTCTTACAGCCAATATGAATGCGCAGTTAGATCTTGTAAAACAGAGGTGTGTCTGTTCATCCAAGGAAGTGCGGTACTATATAGCAGAAGTAGAATACAAGATCGCGCATGCCTTTGTGGACTTCGCTGCAGACGCATATGCTAAAAATGTAAAGCTTATCTTCGAGGTCAAATATAGGATCCTAGATGGTGACAGAAGGGTCTTCGAAGATCAGGTCTGGACTGCCAGCGTAGTTGCTATTCCCGATTCCTCTTATGCGTACCTATTGACCCTAGAAGAGGCCTATGAAAGAGCCTCGAAATTTTTAAGCAGAACGATTGTACAACGTATGGTAATTAATCTTTCTCAATTGAGTAAATGACAGAGAATCAAAGAATCCTATTAGCGGGCATACTGTCGTTATTGGTTATTTATGGATGGCAGTTGGTCTTTCCGCCCCACCAAGAAGACGCAAAAACATCCGTTGTATCAGAGAATGTTCAGGCCAAAACGAGTGGCTTGAAGGCCAATCAAGACCCTTCATTAGAGGAATCTTCTTTTGTGGTATCGAGGGATGCTATATTGCAGGAAGGTTATATTAGGCATAGTAGGGTTACAATAGATAATGATTACTTAAAAGGTTCTGTGAATCTGATTGGCGCATCAATAGACGATATTGTGTTGAAAAAGTATAAAGATAACAGTGATCATGGCAATGTGAATCTTCTGTCTCCAAGACATACAAAGGACTCCTATTTTATCTCTTTTGGCTGGGTCAGTAAGGATAAGAACATAGAATTACCAGGCGATAAAACCTTGTGGTCTGCAAATACAAAGGGCGTTGGAAGGGATGGCGTCCTCACACTTAAGTGGCAAAATCGTGAGAAGATAGAGTTTGTCATTTCTATAACGTTTGATAACAGGTATCTAGCTAGCATCAGACAAGGTGTGGTCAATCACTCAGATAAGGCTATCGATGTTGTTGGCTATACAGTTCTTAATCGGGGTCGTTATGATGGAAAATCTAAAAATGCAATCTCCCATGAAGGGGTTGTAGGGGTTGTTGATAAAACGTTGATTGAAGAATCTCCTGAGAAGCATCTAGATTATAAGGGAGAGATACGATGGTTAGGATTTTCCGATAAATATTGGTTGGTTGCCGTTATTTCAGATGATCTAGCTACCGCACATGTTTCAAGGTATACGAAGCGGCAACTGGATCGCTTCCAGATGGACATAATGCATCGTCCCAGTCTGATCGGCCCTGGGGATACGCAAGAGGGAGCATATAGGCTATATATTGGTGCTAAGGAATTAGATTGTCTTGAGGAATATGAAAAAAAATACAACATACGTCTATTTGATCATGCTGTGGATTTTGGGATTTTATATTTTATCACAAAGCCCATATTCCTCCTCCTTACGTATTTTAATCGTATAGCGGGAAATTTTGGTGTAGCTATTATATTACTAACGGTCTTTATCAAAGCTCTCTTGTTCCCTATAGCGTATAAGGGATTTCAGAGCATGAATAAACTCAAAGATTTTGGTCCGGAGATAGCGAATCTTCGGGAGTTATACAAGGATGATAATGTCGCATTACAAAAAGCGACTATGGCTCTGTACAAAAAAGAGAAGATCAATCCTTTGTCGGGCTGTTTACCTATATTATTGCAAATGCCAATTTTCTTTGCTCTGTATAAAGTGCTATATGTAACGATAGAAATGCGCCAGGCTCCGTTTTTTGGCTGGATAAAAGATCTATCGACGCCAGACCCCACAACCGTATTCAATATATTTGGTTTGATAAATTGGCAGCCGCCATCTTTCCTGATGATTGGCCTGTTACCATTATTAATGGGCATTACTTTGCTTTTGCAACAAGCTATCAATCCCCAACCCACAGATCCAATACAGGCCAAAGTGATGAAGTTGATGCCCATCATATTAACGGTGATGTTTGCTTCTTTTCCCTCTGGTTTAGTTCTATATTGGACATGGAGCAATATTTTATCTATTGGGCAACAGTTAGGAATTAAGTTCATGAGTGAGCGAAAATTCCTTGCGCGACATTCCAGATAGTGGGGACGCATAAAATGGCTGTATTGATTATTGAGATTATTGGGCTCTATATATGAACGAAGTTAACTGAGATAGAAGAAAAGGAGAATGAGAAAGGTCCTGTCTAGGGGAGATATATATAGTTGGGTGCATAAGATTTTGAGCAAATTCATATTAGCTCTTACTCAGTTAGATACATATTTTGCGATTTTCTTTTTCCTGCAAGTTATTCTACGAACCCTGCTGTTGTTCAGCGAACGGGGCGTTATTACCCTTTCTGAAGTACTTCCAATTTTTTTAATTGGGTTGTGGTATGATATCGTAGCCGCTTCTTTTGCAATCCTGCCTATATGTTGTATATACCTGTTCTGCCCACTAAGGATTCAGCAGAAAAGTTATTGGAAGTATATAGAATATTCGTTGAGGAGCCTGTTTACTTTCATTTTATTATTTGATTTTGTTGCGGAATATCTATTCTGGATTGAGTTTCATGCAAGGTTCAATTTTATCGTGGTAGACTATCTCATTTATACGCATGAAGTTATTGGAAATATAATTGAGTCATATCCGATTGTTGGTCTTTTGAGCCTACTCTTCGTTGTTGCGCTTTTGATCAGTGGCATTACGGCGTTCCTTAAAATTCCAAGGAAATTCAATCCTATTTTTGGGTACATAGGAGCTATATATTGTGTCGTCTTTCTCTTCTTTGAGGGCGGGATCACTTCCAAGACCTTACATAAAAATATCTTGGCAAAAGAAATTTCCTCTAATGGAATGTATACTTTGTTTGACGCATTTTTCAGTGAAGAAATTAATTATGATCAATTTTACATCAAACAAGATGCGGCTAAAGTGCTTAAAAACATACGTAAGTTCATCGATTGTAAAGATTGTACCTTTGTAAACAAGGGGCCTGATTTGGATTCTCAGCTTAACGCAGGAAAAATAGATCCAGATTCTTTAACACGCATTGTACATCATGAAGACAAAGAGTTCGTGAAAAATGTCGTTATAATAGTTATGGAGAGTATGGGGGCTGAATTCATGGAGATATTCGGTAATCAAGATAAATTAACGCCAAATTTAGATGCATTAGCCGAAGAGAGTGTAGTTTTCATGAATGCATATGCGACCGGAACAAGAACCGTCCGAGGTCTTGAGGCCATCGCGTTATCAATACCGCCAATCCCAGGACAATCTCTTGTTAGGAGGCCGGGTAATGAAAATTTATTTTCCCTTGGGCGTCTGTTTAGTGATAAGGGCTATAAATCCTTATTCATTTATGGTGGATATAGCTATTTTGACAATATGGACCATTTTTTTTCCAACAATGGATTTGAGGTTATCGACAGATCGTCTATGACTTCTAACGAAATATCTTTTGCTAATATTTGGGGGGTTGCGGACGAAGACCTGTTCACAAGATCTATAAGAGAGGCCGATATTTGTCATGCTAAGGCACAGCCGTTTCTACAGCTGATTATGACCACATCGAATCATAGGCCGTATAGCTACCCAGAGAATCGGATAGACATTCCTTCAAAAAGCGGTCGTGCTGGTGGGGTCAAATATGCTGACTATTCGATAGGCCAATTTATCGACCGATCCAAGAAGAAAGGGTGGTTTTCGAATACAGTTTTCATATTGCTAGCAGACCATACGGCTGGAGTTGCTGGAAAAGTGGACTTGGATCTTCCAAAGTACCATATTCCTATTCTATTTTACTCTCCAGGCTTCATAAAGCCAGAGTGTATAACTCAGATCATCAGTCAGATCGATGTAGGACCTACGCTGCTTGGAATTCTGCGATTCAATTATAGGACAAAATTCTTCGGTAAAGATGCGCTTCACAATGAAGTTGGGCGTGCCTTTTTGAGTAATTATCAAAAAGTAGGTTTGCTCAAGAAGGACTCTCTGACTGTGTTAGGTCCAAAGAAGATGGTTTCAGAATATCGGATTAATGGGATCCAGACTGTCGGGCCAATTGACTACGAATATGGAAATGCGATGTATCAGCTGGATCCTAGCAGCGCCGATTTGCTCAAAATACCTAGGACATCTGTACAGAAGGATCTGGAGGATAGCCTGGATGAAACTGTCGCTTATTACCAAGTGGCTTCTTGGTGGCGACGGGTTTCGCATTGAAATTGCGATCTTCGTGTGTGGGTTGAAACGCACAAAGAAGATATTCTAAGCGGCAAATGCGTTCCTCTAATCGCGATAAATTTACATGGTGATGGACGGAGCATCTCTGTGGGGGCCTCTCGCCAGATGCGCTCAAAGATCGCTGCGAAACAATATGGAGAGAGTCAATTTAGAGAGATTATGTAAAGGGTTTCAAAGGGGTATCTGGCTTGAGAAATGATATCGTATGATCTCTACGCTACGGTTACATGACTATGTTTATTTAACGTTATGGTAGTGGCGTGGTCTCTCCAGCTCGAAACTGATAATTCAAGGCTGGAGAGGCCATGCTTTCCTCGTGCAAACTACATTCTCGTTTATTCTAGAGCTCCATCTGCGGTATATAGCCGCTTTCCGCAACTCCTATGGGCTGGTTGGGCTTATAGGAACAAACCCAATCAGCTTTAATCACGAAATCGCGTTTTGTGGCCATATTGTTAAATATGCTTCTCGCACCAAAAATAATTCGCACAGATATCATCTATAGTTAGAACCAGAGCGCCAAAGGCATCCACATACGTTTTTGAGGAGAATAAGTCCGGCAAACCCAATGCAGGTGGGTTGGTTGAAGTATTATTTGTTTCTGTATTTGGAAGATTATCATAATATGCTTCCCATCTAAGAGCCATTTTCGACAAATGCTGAACCTCCTCCGACACAAGGGGTATGTTGTCGATTCCATACTCTGTTACCGCATATACAAAGAGGAATGCCGAGAAGGAATGTGTAACTTTCGTCGCGCACGCAGCTATAATTCCGGCTATTAATTTTTCTACGACTTCGTGTGCGGTATTGGTGGTATTCTCTAGCATAGAATTCAAAAAATTAAGAGTTCCCATCTTAAAAGCAGCTCCAACAGCGATTTGAAATCCTGACGTTCCATAGAATATCCAGCTATGGAGTAGAGTTATACCAAACGTCACAAGCCCTACCTTAACATTCTGTACACCTATGTCTATCGCAGATAGAATACTATTTTGATTCTTTGTGCAAGTCTTGCTTAAGTCGTCATCCGCTATATTGCTGCAATTCCATATCTGAAGGACATTAGAGTTTAAGGCATCCTTCATGTAGTGGGTTATATTCTGGACATATGAATTTGAGTCGACATAAGGGAGAATAATAGGGTATGCCACCTGTACAGTTATAGCCTCAATGTACATGACGAAGATGCCATTCCCAACAAGAGTAGAGGCTACTTTTAGTACATTTCCTGTGTGAACTATTGTGGCCACAGTTGTCTGTATTGTAGGAATATATGAGCTATTTATGCCGCAGTCATTAAAGAAAACCTCAAGAACGTTTGGTGCGGCATTTAAGTACGTAGATATATCATTCAACTTGAGCCAAAATTGTGCGATCTGCAATTGTTTTTGTGTCTCTGCTAACACCTTCTGCGCTTGGCGCGCAGTCAAGGAGGCCAGATCCTGCCACTCCTGTATTGGAGCCTGCATATTATTCAACATCTGCTGCTGCTTCACATTTTCCATCTTATTCTGCGCATCCACCTGCCTCCGCATCCATTGTAGGATTTCCTGCTGCGTCCGTAAGTCTGCCTGCATCCCATGGAGCCCTAGGTCTCCCTGCCTCTGAAGCTCCTCCTGCTGTAGGTTTCCCTCCATCTTCAGCAGCTGTAGTTTGCTCTCCAGCCGCTGTAGGTCTCCCTGCATCTCCTTCTGCTCTCTTTCCAGCATTAAATACTGTTGCTGTGCCTTCCGCAGTATATACCGTTGATTCTGTATATCAAGTTTGAGTTGTGGGTCGTGTAAGTTCGCATACAATAATCCATCCAGATCGTTTGCGAGATACTGCGACTTTTGCAACTCTACAGAGTTTTGCAAGTTGTGGCTATTGAGAAAGAAAGGCGAAGTAAGCATATAGCCTACCATGTACTGATCCTTTACCTCCTTATCTTTCAGAATAGTGCTGAGGAAGCGATGTAGAGACTGCTTAGCCTCCAGCCATGGCGTCACCATTGTCTGACTACCTGACTGTTTCTCTTCCAGCTGTTCCAGCTGTTTCTCTTCCAGCTGTTCCTGTTTCAGCCGTTCCAGCTGTTTCTGTTTCTGTATCACTAGTTGTTCCTGTTCCAGTTGTCGCTGTTCCAGCTGTTTCTGTTTCTGTATCACTAGTTGTTCCTGTTCCAGTTGTCGCTGTTCCAGCTGTTTCTGTTTCTGTATCACTAGCTGTTGCTGTTTCAGTTGTTGCTGTATCAGGGGCTGTTGCTGTTTCAGTTGTTGCTGTATCAGGGGCTGTTGCTGTATCACTAGCGGGTGCTGTATCATGGACTGTTGCTGTAATATATTCTCCTGCTTCGCAATCTTGGGTATAAAGATCTGCAATACCTCGTTTTGGGCGTTCTGCACACCTTCCATGGGTAATTCGAATTGATTCTTCAGAGCGCTGGGCAATAAGGCCTGATCTTTGGCCAGCTTCAGCCCCCTCTGCTGTTTCTGCACTGACTTCGGTCCTTGCACCTGAACAGCGCCGAGGATATAAGAAGTGATAAGTGCACTAAAAAAGGGGTCAGTTATAATTTCATCCAAATGCTTGAGCATATCTGTATCAGAGAGAGCTCCGTTTTTCTTCGGCGTCGTTATATAATTCTCCTTAACTAAGTTGATTCACAAGGTACTCATAGTATCAAGCAAGCCACCTTTTTGCAACTACACAGTGGTGCTTGATGTGGATATGTGGATAAAAACCCCATTGTTTATTAAGAAATTGCCAAGAACCCCATTGTTTATTAAGAAATTGCTAAGATTTGGCGTTTTTGCACGATGGAACAATTTTTAGAATTGATTATAAAAATGTAACTGGCACGAATAAGTTTTGGCGAGACTTGAAGATTATCATAAAGACTTCTGAATAATGACGTTTTAAGATGATTTGTTGTATATTTTCACGTCTAAGGCAGTTAACGTGTTTGTTCTGCCCCAAAAAGTCATTATTTGTTTTGTTTTATATTTGTATTTTGCTTTATTTTGTCACCATTTTTCATTATTTCGATTACACCTCCAACATTCTAGCTGCCTTTAGCAGATTGAATGCTATGGCCTTCATGAGCCTCTCTGCTCTGACTTTAGCAAGCGTCATATACGATGCTTTATCCAACGTAAATCGTCGTTTTAGCGTTCCGAACGCCTGTTCTATGCGATATCTTTTCCGGCTAATCATGCGATTAAATAATTTTTGCCACTTTGTAAGCGGCTTATTCTTTACAGCTTTATGCATTATGCCATCTTTGATACCACTAAGGCCTAACAGCTCTCGATTTTCTGCACTCGCA
>Ga0247837_1009200_pt1 | contig 11986 bp, 11 predicted proteins | sample LaCtaG_2_FD_187115 | JGI IMG/M metagenome (GOLD analysis project Ga0247837, IMG submission 187115) | Freshwater microbial communities from meromictic Lake La Cruz, Castile-La Mancha, Spain - LaCruzMarch2015_14.5m | ecosystem: Environmental > Aquatic > Freshwater > Lake | place: Spain: Castile-La...
GCTACTCACAGTAACTCAGGTGCTAATAGACTCTTGAGTTACTATAAGAAGCATGCGATAAGAGCGTTTGCTTCTCTGTTCACTGCGCAGAAGCTACCAATAGACAGAGTCCTGCGTTGGAATAGGGCTAAGCCTTCTGTGTGAGTTGCGTCTTGAGGGTTGTCAGGCTGATACAGCCATAGTCACTGAGCCTATAAGACTACGATATTCAAGGAATTGCCCTTTAAAACAGTCATTCCGAGTCGAATCAGAGTCCTTTGTATGAATATTGTCGGAATTTCCTTCCGACCGAAGCGTAAAGTTTTACTGATTTCCTTCCACCGAGCGATTTCCTAGAAGTGATTATTTCCAGCCAGAGTCTCCCTAAGCCTAAAAATCGCCTCGAATTCCCTTCATTTTCCGCAGACTTGCAGGCAGTTGCGCCTTTCATCTCGCCCTGCGATAGTAGTCCAGGCTCAGAAAGAAAGTTCTAATAAGTATGGGACTCGAAGGATTGCAATTGGAGACTGCTCTGAGGTATGTAGGCACAGGGTAACAAGTTGCGAGTGAAATTCACGAGGGAACTGCAGAAGTCCGAAGCGACTGGCAGCAGCCTGGCCGAAAAGGGTTATGTGCCATTCGTCCATTTACCCTCGTAAGTTCTCTATTAGCGTAGATCTAGCGAGGCAGCCACAGCCTTCCTACCCGCAGCGCCTGCGGCTTTTCCAAAGACTTGCACACTGGCTTGAAATCCGGGTCTTGGCAGAAGTGCAGCAGACTAGTGAGTAGGGGAATTTGCATAGCGCTGATAAGGGTGTTCGGGTGCACTCGACGATCATGCTTGCGAAGGGTGTGGCCATAGGCGAAGCTTTTCTCACAGAGCAGGCAGGTGAAGCGCTTAGTAGGTAGTGGAAGGCCTCTAGATCTGCGCTGTGTGAATTGCGAGCGGTAGGACTTGGCCCACAGGTGAAAAGGACACCGCTGTTTTTTCATTACTACCCAATCCGTCCCTGTTATTTCGTACCACTCGGCTGCCACCTGAGTATGAACTTAGCTGATTAATGACCACAACTAGGGGAAACGCTTGCAGGCGCTGTAGTCCAGACGCTCAGTGTCCCACGCTCTTTCATTATGCCCTATTAGGGCTTATTCTCTGGAATTGGGCTGGACTTTTGGAAGACAGAAATGCAGTTTTCAAGGAAATCGGCGATTTCCCTTTCCCACTACCTCATTCCTGCTCACAACAGAGTCCTTAACAGGCTCAAAACCTGCCAATGCCCTTAGACGCATTTCCCTAGGGGAGACTAGGCTTTGGCAGGCTAATACAAATGATAAACAAGACTTTCTCATAATATGTATCAGTCACATGCAATATTTCAGCCTTTGGCCTTTCCCTTCTTGCTTATTTGCTTATTTTCCAGTGTTTAAAATGCTATTTTATCCAGGAAATTCTTACTAATGCACTTTTAAACATAAATTTATACGCTGTTTTTGCCCATTTTCCGGAAGGTCAGCTTTCGTTTCTGACCAAAATAGGGCGAAGCGAGAAAGATTAAGTCGAAAAAAAAACAGGGAAATTTCGAGTTTTTCACTAGTTCTTTTATATCTTTTGTTATTTCCCCTAAAACAAAGCTGCTGAAATGGGCCGATAATGTTTTTCATCTCTTTTTAAAGGAAAAATTGCTACGAAACCTGCAAATTGACTTCATTTCCAGCTTATTTTGTCTTACTTACACACAAAATTGACATTTTAGCCCGATTTTCCTAATCACTTTAAATCTTCACTTTCCGTCTCCTTCCTTCTATTTTTGGCCTTAGTCTCCTTCGCCATTCTTTCCCACCTGGATTTCTTCTTATTCGCCTTAGCCATTAAGCGCATTACCTCCTCTTTTGCTAGTAAAGTAGGGAATTCAGGTTTTTTAGGCAGTTTTGGGGTCTTTATTGGCTCGTCTAGTATCTCATAACGTAGATTTTTGTGGTCTAATAAGATGGAATCGCACTTCGCACGCCAATTTTCGACGTCAAATAGGTGAATTTTTAGTTTTTCCTTGAGAAAGTCAGAAATAAGGATAAATTTCACGCTTGTAGGAGGGATTTCCAATGCTTTTCCCGCCTTCGAGGCCAAAGTTGCCTCTACTTTGGCCCACTGTAGAGTCAAAAGCACCTTATGCGCCTTCCGCCTACTCAGCCAATTCCTCATAATCCGCTGAATACTGAGGATTCTGGCCTTCCACGAGGCGATTATCTTGTAAAATACGTCCTGAGACAGGCTGTTTTCCAGGAACTCCGTAATTCGCTCCTTCATTTTCACCTGATGTCTGCGTCTCCAGCGCATTAGGAAGGGGGCAATTCTGCGAATTACCGCAAAAGCGTGTTTATATCTTTTTCGCTTGACCATTACCAAGATTTTCCCTACAGTGATAGCCATGATCAGCAGGAATTTGAGGATTCGTGTGGAGCGGATGTGCAGGTCTTTGCGTTTGCCCAGTTTTTCGTGCATGATGCGCAGAATGGCCAGGTAGGCCAGGATTCCGGTCCAGATGTGCTTGCCCTGGGAGATGTCCCTAGTCTTTAGCCCTCTGCCGCCAGTCATGTCTCCTCAGTTTGTCCTGCAGCACTTCCAAGTGCTTGTTCTTCCGGCTTTGACAGATCTCCACCTTGGTCAGCCGCACGATATTGGCTCGAAAGTCCTCACGAACTGCCTTCTGCCTGAGTTGCAGGCGGACTTTGTCAGGCTTGTAGCGGTCTAGAGCTCCAGTCTGCTCAAGGATGCGATAGAGCTGGATTCGCTGCTGCTCAGCGGCGAGTTCCTGCAGGTGAATGCGTCTTTGAGCCTTGGAACTGGCTTCAGATGCACAACGCACTACAGTTTCCTTATGCTTCTCTGTGCTGGGACTGAGCTGCTTTTTGGATGCACTGGTGAAGGGGGATTTCAGTGCAAGTGCAGTGGACGGCAGTGGAAGTCGCCCAGGACGGGCTTTGCCACTGGGAGTGCTGGCCCTGACTTTTAGCACTGGCAAGGCCTTTCCCGGGTCTTCCGGTAGCTCATCCAGGAAGATCCTCGGGTCCACTAATAGCTCTGGACGCTGTTTGAGGACGCTGGAGAACTCGGGCAGGACCTCTTGGCGCACACTGCGGGCCAAAGTCTTGAGGTCGAGGAAGAGCGTGTCCAGGAAGCTGGAGCGTGTTTCCGTGCAGCTGCGATTTAAACCTGCCATTAGCATATATATTCTAAGGCTTGGGCATTTGCAGTGTTCACTGTGTGGCTGGCGGTAGTCTGATTTGGCCGAAATAGGAACTGAAGGCCTCTTTTTGTGTGTTATTTTGCCTGTAAATTGCACATTGGAGGGTGTTTGTGCCAATACTAGCAGTAGAAATGGGTTGCTGTGGGTCAGCTGAACCGCCTCTGCGTCGCCAAGACAGCGGGCAGCTCTTTTCCCCGCCCACAGTCCAATGCAAGACGACGCAAAAGTCCAACCTCAGCTTCAGCTCCACTGCCTTCGTGTTTAGAGTGCGGGAAACCCTGTCCCGGAGGTACACAATTCTAGGGAAGTTGGGAGAGGGAGCCTATGGCACTGTTTGGAAGGCGCAGCATAAACCTTCAGGGCAACTGCGAGCAATCAAGACGCTAACGAAGGGGGAAATGCCAGAAGCTCAAGAACTGCAGATGAAGCGAGAAGTGGGCCTTTTGCGCAAACTCGACCACCCCAACATCATCCAAATCCACGAAGTCATTGAAGACGCTGACAGTTTCCACATCATCACCGAGTACTGCGGGGGCGGAGACTTGATGTCCCGAACTGCAGATCGAGTGGGGGAAACCACTATAGCAGGCTACATGCTGCAAATCCTATCAGCTGTTGCCTACTGCCACAAACGCCACATCGTCCACCGCGACCTAAAGCCTGAAAACCTGCTTCTCACCTCCAACAAGCCTGACTCTCTGCTCAAAGTCATCGACTTCGGGACTTCCAGCAAGCTCCAGCCTCGCTACCTCCTCTCCAGCATCAAAGGCACTATCCGCTACATGGCTCCCGAAGTGCTGAATGAGGAGTATGACGAGAAATGCGACGTGTGGAGCTGTGGAGTGGTGTTGTACGCGCTGCTGAGTAAGGACTAAGCAGCGGGACACACGCCTTATGATGGCTTGGGGTATGAAGAGACTTTGGCCTGCATAAAGGCGGGGGAAGCCACTATCCGGCCTGAGCATTTCTTGGGAATTTCGCAAGAGGCAAGACTGTTTCTGGGGAAATTTCTCACGAAGGATGCGAAAGTGCGGCCTTCTGCAGAGGAATTGATGCGAAATGAGTGGCTGAACGCCTACCGCACTCAGGCCGATTCTCCGGTTTTAAAGCAAACTGAGGTGACTTTTCGCAGTGTCAAGGGGGAATGCAAATTCCGACAAGCAGCTTTGCACTATATCGCCTGGCATTTGACTCCCTTAGAAACCACTGAGCGACTTGCACGGCTGTTTATAGCCTTGGATGCTGATAGAGACGGGAGACTAGGCCTGGAGGACTTGAAGAACGGCCTGGCAGAGCCAGAGGAAGCGCACGACTTGCTACTTGCACTGGATTCGGAGAGCTGCGGCTTTATTCAGTATCATGAGTTCCTGCAGGCGACGCTGAATTGGCAGGAAACCCTGTCTGCTGCAGTCCTACTAAGTGCTTTCCAGGCCTTTGACCGCAATAGCAACGGACGCATCGACACCAGTGAAGTGCGCCTAATGCTGCAGGGCGAACAAGAAGTCGCTACCCCTGTATGGGAAGACGTACTGCAGGACGCAGATAAGGACGGCAATGGAGTAGTGGACTTCGAGGAGTTCCGACAACTGATGATCGGGGACTAATATAGCGCTGTTAATATCGATATGTAAGCAAATTATCTTATTATTAGCATCTTCCGAGGTATTAAATGTATACTTCTCCTTTGCCAACATCAGCCTTCAAGCCAGCGAAACCTCCGCCTGTCTAACTTCCATTGGTATATATATGCTAGGGACGACGCTTTTTGAGAGGTGGCGAATCGACGAAGAACTGGGCAGCGGGTCTTTTAGCACTGTCTACTCCGGCACTGATTTACACTCTTTAGACCCTATAGCCGTCAAGATTCTGAATCCGGAAGCCTCTCGAGCAATGCTGGATAATGAGGCAAAAGCACTGACCCGCCTGCAGACTTGCGCAAGTAAGGGCGAATACAGGAGTAACAAGATTGCTGTTTTGCAGTAACCAGCCGGGTTTATTGGTCATGGAAAGGGTGGGAAAGACGCTGCTGCAGCTATATACAGAAGCGAAGACGATGTCGATAAAGTCGGTTCTGATGATTGGAATTCAGGTGCTCACTGCCTTGGAGGAAATACATATACAGGGAATAGTGCATAACGACCTGAAGCCGGACAACATAGCTACAGGCCTGCGGACAAATACAGGGGAATTATACCTGCTGGACTTTGGACTGAGTAGTGAATGGATGCATAGAAACATCCCCATGCAATATAGAGAAGCATGGGAATTCCAGGGCTCACCCTTCTTTGCCTCGGAAAACACGCTTAGAGGCATCCGTCCCAGTCGTCGAGACGACCTGGAAAGCCTCGGCTACATCCTCCTTTTCTTCCAAATGGGTACTTTGCCTTGGCTGGATGTGCGATTTGCAGGTCCCAAAGACCTGCCCACTATGCTCAAAGCCCGGTCCAGATCTGCATCTTTCCTACAAGTAGCTCACCCCCTCTTTTCCGCCTACTTCGCCTGCGTCAAAGACCTAGCCTTCCACGAGAACCCTAACTACCTATTCCTGCGTAGTCTCTTCGAGCGAGCACTGGAGCAGGAAGCACTGTCCTGTGACTGGGTCTATGACTGGTCCCAGCCCGAGGTACGAAAGCCTCCAAAAGTCCATAGCAACAGTTTGAGTCGAAATATGAGTCTGCTTTCGAGTAATAATAGCAACCCTTCCCCAGGAGCCAAGATCAACCGACTGAGACGGAATTCGGACCTGTGCCTAGGGAATCTCAGTACTCCGACACATGCGCCGGCTTTGGATGGCACTCGTTTGAGGCGGTTTAGTCAGTGTGCTGAGGGAGAGAAGCCCAGGGGATAGGACTAAGTCTATAAAAATGGCTGGAGTGCTGTGGCTCGCTAGCTGTCCGCCTTCGCCTTCCGACACTGACGTCTTTGTCGATTTCGTCAAGCACCAAATAAGTCTCGTCGAAGGCACCACCCTCGTCATCAAAACCTCCTCCGACCGCCAAGCCATCGGCAGCAGCGAAGTCTTCTCCCGGGCTTTCAGCCTCAAAAACATCCCTGTGGAGTACAAATGGGACAGTCGTCACTATGAAGGCCGACCCCTCGCCCACCTATACGGTCCACTAACGCTCGGGTCAACCCCCTTCCCTCCTGAAGACGAGGAGAAGTTTTCAAGTCGCATAAAGGCTATGATAAACCCGACTACAGGCACGCTGATGGTGCTAGTGAGTCAGGTTGTAATGGATAAAGTGGCGGAAATACTGAAACATGCGCCGGGAATGGCGATTATGGGGGTGAGGAAGGAGGTGAGTGATAGTATGAATATCATTTTTGCGGTGTCGTATGAGCAGTTTTGGAAGTATAAAGTAAAGAGGGAAAAAGGCATTTCGGAGCCGTCTTTGCCTTATTTGGGGCCGATTGGGGAGCTGGCGGAACCGGTTGAGAACGCGAAGCAGGCGATTATGGGCGCTCTTAGAGACCGCGTATTGGACGCTGCAGACCTCCCCGGCCTGGAAAGCCACATCCAAGTCGAAGTCAGCAAAATGGCCTTCGACCTGCAAAGTCGCTACAAGCTCTCCCTCTCCGCCCTCTGGGACGGGTACGACCGACTCCTGCAAAGCATCCACGCTACTAACGAGCGACTCGTAGAGCAGATGAAAATAATGCGGAGAGAGCAGGAAGGCTCCATTGAAGTTTTGGAAAAAATCGATGATATGCTGATAACAGGTCCTGGGGAGGCGGAACTGCATAGGAATATACAGGAGTTGCGCAAGCGATTAGTTACTTATGAGAAAAACAACAAGGCGGTGCAGGACTTGGCTTTCGGACTATTTGGGAAAGCGAAGAGACCGACTATCATTTTGCATGGAATTCGGAAACTGCAGGGAAGGCAGGACGGCCTGTTTGAGATAGAAGTGGAAAACACTCGGAAAAAGCCAGTAGAGGGAGTGGATATTATCATAGTCAGAGGGGAGTTCAAGCAGAGACTCAGAGAGCCGGAAAGACTGGACCCCGGCAGGAAGACACTGCAAGTGCGGATCGATACAGCGGGGAAAGCGCTAATTTACGCCACACAGAAGTGGGTGAAAGTCAGCGGAGACCTCAAGTTACTAGTGGAAGACAGTGATGTTCCAGTGCCAATGGAAGAAAACAAGCGGCTGTTTCCCAGTGGAAATGATGAGAAAGTGCTGCCGCCGGCTCCAGCGGGACTAGGAGGGCAGGCAGGGAGTGCGGCTATGAGGGACTTTGCGAGTGGGCCGAGAGCGAGGAAGGTGCAAGTTCCGGACGGGGAGAATCCGTTTGCATTGGGAAGTGGGCGGGAAAGACAGGGAGGGAAGTTGCAGCCTCAGCAGGAGGCTAAAGTCGAGGAAGTGCAGAAAATGCTGCGAGGAGATTTCACTCCCGCCCTCCGTGTGGAACTGGAAGAGCTGCTGCAAACCCCCAAAGGCCAGGCTCTCTCCCCCCTCGCCCTGCTCGATCTACTCATTAAGCTTTAGTCCCTAGCTCCCTTCATCCTATATCACCACTCTCATACGAATTCCGAGTATTTCAGTTCCAGCTTGGCTTTGGAATCGCAGCAAAACTCCCTCCTCCCTAATGCTAGGGGGTTTTTGTCCCCAGAACACTGCATATGCTGAATGAAGACAGACGTGGACTGTATGCCTTCACAGAGGGGCTGACGCTTGGGAGACCTGTTGGTGATGAATCGCAAAGTGCTCCTGCTGGAGAAGCTAATAAGGCCGTCACTGGCAGCACCTCCACTCGATATCGCCAGCGCACTCCTCAGCATCGGTAGTATAAAACGGTGCAGTTGTCCAGGGCGATTTCCAGCTTGGAAGGCAAATGGCTACTTGGACCATTTCCTATGGCCTCTCAAGTCCACTCGGAACTACTCGTCTGGCTCCAATTTAGTTCTTCCTAACTTTTACCTAGAGTTCTACGACGGAGGGCAGCATTTGAGCCTGTTGTCGTAAATGCAGCACTCGCGTCGCAATAAACACCCAGGCACATTGCAGAAGTTGTAAAAGTTACTCAAACTAGCGTTGGTGCAAACTGAGAAAGAAGAACCTGCTGCAACATCAGTAGCAAAGCATTTCAGCCCATCTTCAACAGTGCAGCTTGCCTTGGTGCAATCCGGCCCTGTGGGGTAGGCATTGTCCAGGATGTCGCACTCCACAGGCCCTACTAAGCTGGTTGTGAGCGAGGAGGCGTCATAGAGGAAGTCGCTACCATCACAATGGACAGTCTTCCAATCCACAATGCCGTTAATGACTTCCCGGAAGGCCGAGTGTTCGGTTACCAAGGCGTGGTGTCCATCTCAGGACCCAGGACTGCGCCAACAGCTCAAAGTCAGTCACTTTCGCTTCTGCAGCTGAGGTGATGGCCGGGCCGAAGAGACGTGCAGCCACACTTTCCAAGTAGGCCCGCTATCCCTCGAGCACCTTTGCGCAGTCCGCAGCTGTGGCAGTCCAGCCTGTCAAGTCGGGTAAGCCGAGGAGGTCGCTCATCACCTCTGGGTAGCAGGTCTGAGAGACGTCGACGTAGTAGCAGATTTTGGAGTTAGCGCCTACTAGAAGGGGGAGAGTGGCATCGATAGCCTTTAGGTGTGCTTCCCAGGCGGCAATGGGGACGGAAGCCCCCAACGCCCCACAGGTCGATAGCAGCCATATAAAGGTCAACATTTTTTACCACGTCATTCGCCTTTTTCAGCCTGCTGTAGGTCTAAATGGACTGAACATCTGAGGCGAACAGCTCCCTTCCTTAGCTAACTCACTCTCCCTGTCACATCTGAGCGACAAGGTGGAATTCAGAAAGACAGAGAGGATTCTGACTTGCGAGTGGTGTGAGTTAGGCGTGTGGACTAGTGAGGGAGGCTGAGTAGACTTTCTGACTGAAGGAACTCAGGTCTGCACTGCCGTGAAAGTCTGTTTGGGGATATAGTGGAATTTTGAAGTACGACACTAGTGACTAAGGACGCAGGCACTGTACAGCACCCTGTAAATCTCAACGAAAGCTTCATTCGGACCCAACACCTCTCTGTCAGCTAGCTAAGGCTGGACAGTTCAGTGAATACTCCCTCAGCAGCCCACTGGAGTTCACCATGCAGCAGCGAAGCCCTGTCCTGGAGCTGTCTCGAGTGCGCTTTCAAGCAACTCCTTACTTCACCTGAAGTTTCAGACTGTCGCTATCAGTCTCAGTCTGTGATCGAGCACAATCTGGTCTATGACAGGTAGCTAGTGGAGGAAACACTGTCAGGACAGGGCTAGGATGACTCTAGATTAAGGCGTATCGAATGCAGATGTGACCTACTGCGGAGGCTATGGAAGACCTTCCCCCGAGTCTAGCGAATTCGACCCTGTGCTAAGCCTAACTCCCATAAGGCCTTCTCAGTGCGTCTCTCATAGCAGTCTGCACCCCATCACTGAGCCACCAGTTCCTGCACTGTCTCTGGCTTGTGTCCGCCGATATCGTCGTAGTTGCAGTAGGCCAGTACTTGCCACTCTGCACTCCGACACCACTGTGAAGCTCTGCGAGATCCACGAGGGAAACCCCGTTGTATGCCCCCGAGCTGCACGAGTCCTTCATTGGTACTCCAGTACTCTCAGTAGAGCCGTGCAGCACCTCCGAGTGCTCCAGAGAGTCAGACAGGATGAGTGAACATGGACTCAATGGCTTGTCCTTGCCTGAAGTGCGGTGGAAGTGAGGAAGTAGGCGGAGAGCTGCAACTTGTTCCGGTCAAACCTCGCCTGTCTCGGGCACTTCACGAAGGCGAGCACTGCTGTGTTGCCCAGACGGAAGACAGCTGACCCATGATTCCAACACTCCGAGTTGACAGGAAGTAGTCCTCAGCTGTCTGCGCCCATCCTCTCCCTACTCATAGTAATGGAATCTCAGTCCAACGAGACAGCCTGAAAAACCGAAAGCCACTGCGTGTGTCACGAGACCTGGAGAGATGACTGTCTCCTGCAGAAGTCTGAAAAGGCGAAATCAAAGTGCACAAGGAGTGTCTGCGGGAGGAGGGCTTCTAGCTAGGTAGAAAGTCTCTGAGGCTATACACGACGTTTCTTCATTGCAGGCAGATCATGGAGCTGAGTAGTGCCTAGCAGTCGTAGAACTGTCTGCACTGAGAATGGCAAATGTGAGGCTTGGAGCCATTCAAATATGCGAGGCCCAAGAGGCTCGCTTGTATCGCCGATTTGGTTTTGCCTGGAGTTAAAGAGTGGCAATATAATATTTCCACAGTGTTACATCCACTAACCCTTTGAATCATATTCCCGGCCTATACGCTAGATTATGCTAACTGCGCCTCCAAAATAGCAAAAACGCTTCTAGTCGGATGCACAGCAACTAACTTTAACCCCGCTTTCCTCATCAGCTCTTCAAACTCCCCTGAAGTGCGTTCCTTCCCCGATATTCCCATCATCATCATATCGAAGAAGCCTGAAATGGAGTGCTGTGGCGGGTAGTCGTAGAGTTGCTCCACTACTAGGACTGAGGGAGACTTGGAAGTTGCTTCTCGCGTGGCTTTCAGCGCTTTGGCGACTGTTTGAAGGATTTTAACAGCGTTTTCGTCATTCCAGTCGTGTAGGATATATTTGAGGAAGTAGAAGTCTCCTCCTGTTGGGACACTTTCGAAGAATGACCCATTGACTAGCGATATGTGAGGGTAGACATCAGGGTAGGTCTCTGATAGGAACACTTTGGCTGCCTCTATGCTTGTTTCCAACTCGAAAATCACTCCTTTGAAGCCTGGATTGGCCCTCAGCACAGCCGCTGCCGCATGTCCCTTCCCTCCGCCCACATCCACCACTGTAGCATTCGCAATTCTGGACCAGGGGAAGTCTTGCACTATTTGAGGCAGTGTGGCCGCAGAGAGACTCACCATTGTTTGGTCGAAGTTTGCTTTCACCTTGGCGTTGGCTGGGTCTTCCATCATTTCCCAGACCCCCGAAACGTTGAAGGCTGCATTGAAGGGCACTAAGGAGGAGTTGTACATAGCCTGGAGGTACTGCTGGAACATCATTGTGAATTCGAAGCCGAGGTGGATGAAGTAGAATCGCAGAGACTCAGGGTGGTCTTTCCTAAGGTACTCGGACACTGCAGTGTTCGCATATATCCCTGGACCTATCCTTTGGAAGACGCTCTGTACTGCCAGGAACTTCATTAGTCTCTCAGTGCGCTCTGGGTCCGTACCTGCTCGCTTGGCAATTTCCTCAGAGGACAGAGGACCTGCAGAGAGCAAATCCGCCACTCCCACTTCACACGCAAGGTACAATGCCTTGGATGTAGCGAAGCCAGTCATAGCTCTGTGGAGCCAAACAGGTGGAGGAGTGAGAGCTTGGTATAGCCAGGGCAGCCATCTCTCCAGGAACACGCCTAGGTGGAACACTGGCCAACTAGGCAGACTTGAGTTGGCAGGACTGCAGAGTTGGTACCCCACTAGCACTGCAAACAGCACTACGGCCACTGCCCATTTCATGGCCATTGAGAGATTACTACCAATTGATAGGACGACAGTATGGAGGCGGGGAAGCGAGTCAAAGAGTACTTGGATAAGGCGCCCAAGTGGGTGATCTATGAATTGGCGGCCTACGGCCGGCTTCGCACAGTGAAAGCCGCTCCTTGGCAGCAGTGTGGAGGTACAAACTGAGAGGTATAAGCAACCTCCCCCAGCGCTATGGCAAGAACTCGTATGTGTTGGTGACTGGCGCTTCTGATGGAGTGGGAAAGGCGCTGGCCTATCAATTCGCAGCTTTGGGCTTCAACCT
>Ga0247837_1009201_pt1 | contig 11983 bp, 8 predicted proteins | sample LaCtaG_2_FD_187115 | JGI IMG/M metagenome (GOLD analysis project Ga0247837, IMG submission 187115) | Freshwater microbial communities from meromictic Lake La Cruz, Castile-La Mancha, Spain - LaCruzMarch2015_14.5m | ecosystem: Environmental > Aquatic > Freshwater > Lake | place: Spain: Castile-La...
CTCCATCACAAGTTCCGCAGGTGTTAGCACAAGGCAGGCAAGCCTCCGGACTCCCGTAAAAGCCTGGATCACATATACAGGACGTCCCTGTTAGTCCTGCATTTGACAGACAGGATTTGCACCCGGAATCACTGCTGTTTAAGCAGGTTCGGCAGGAAGGATGGCAGGGCAGACAGGTAGCGATGGAGTTGTTATTGGGGAAGTAGTGCGGAAGACAGAGGCAACTGGGGGAGGGACCGCTGGTAAGCTCGGCGTTTGGATAGCAAGAATCGCAGCTGCTTGAGCCTGCCGAGGCACAGGTCATACAGGGGACAGCACACTGGAAGCAGCTAGTAACTGGGCCTGAGTAGCTTGGCACACACTGGCATACACCTGAAACCACCGTTGCGTTGGGCCAACAACCTGTGCACAAAGCCGCTGTTCCGCTGCAAGTTTTGCAGGTAAGCGCACAGCTGGAACAGTGAGCAGAGTCGGGATCTTCAAAAAAGCCTGGCCCGCAAGAGCAGACTCCCGAGAGAGGTGTAATGCTGGCAACCACACAGGACCCACAGTAGTTGAACTGCGGAGCTGTACAGGTGGCGCAGGAGGCGTGGCAGGGCTGGCAGTTGGAGGGGTCATTGGCAGGGTAGTATGCGCCTACGCAGCGGCAATTCGTTGGAGCGGAGCCATTCAGTTGAGCCGCTCCTTTGCAGGACTGGCAACTGGTAGGTAGGACGTCAGAGCATGTGGCGCAAGTGACGTGGCAGGGCTCGCAAGTGCGAGTGGAGAGTTTCCAGTTAAACGTGGAATTGCAACTGCAAGTTCCGGACGGTCCTGTCGACATTGACGCATTCACTGGACAGGAGTCACACTGATTCCCATCCCCACTATGACAAGTGGCACACAGTCCTGCACACCCCATACAAGTAGCAGCATCAGTATCAGGGTAAAACCCTGCACTGCAGGCACAAGTCCCTGAAGTCAGGGTAGCGTTAGAGTGGCAGGCTGTGCAAGTGCTGGGTCCGGAACATCCGTTGCAGCTAGGGCTGCAGGCAGCACAAATGCTTGGGTTAAGGTTAGGGTAGAAGTTTGCTCCACATACACAAGCCCCAGCGGAAACAGCAGCATTGTCCCAACAAGTCAAACACTGCGTAGTTAAACCCCCAGAGCAGGTCTTACATGAAACATCGCAAGGCCGACAGGTCCCTCCGTCATTCCAAAAGCGGTCTGGGCAGGATGAGCAGTTGCTGGCTCCGGACGCACTGCAAGTTTTGCATGTAACATCGCAGAGTTGACAAGCGGCTGCTGAGCCTCCGTAGCCAGCATCACATTGGCACGAAGTTCCACTTAAATCAGCGTTAGCTTTGCACAAGAGACAAGCCGAGCTCCCGCTCCCATTGCAGGTGTAGCAGGTCGAGTCACAAGCTGAGCAGTTGGACACGTCTGTGTTTGGGAAGTACCCGGGACTGCATTGACAAGGACCAGCCGTCGCTCCTGCCAAAGTAGCATTGCTAGGACAGGAAGTGCACAGCGCAGCCCCGGTGCAAGCCCCACATAAAGGCCCACAAAGGGTACAGTGCATAGCGTCAGGATCAGAATAGTAGAGATTGAAGCATATGCAGGTGGTAGGCGCTGAGCCCTGTAGGCTGGCATAAGTCCCGCAGTCTTTGCACCCAGATATACTTCCGTTCTGGCAGTTGTTGCAGTTCGCGTGACACTCTGAGCAGTTCTTAGCGTTGGAATTCGGGTAATAATGAGTTGGACACTTGCACTCTCCGCTAATTTTGGTAGCTGGAGACACACAACTCACACAGTTATTTGCATTAGACCCATCACAAGTCTTACAATTAGCATTACAGGAAAGGCAGGAGTCGGAGTTCTTATAAAATCCAGCGGCACAGTCACATTTCCCACTCACAGGAGGGTTTCCGGAAGGACAGGAGGTACATTTATCGTAAGTTTTATCAAAGCACTCTGCACAAGTGGGGTCGCAGATGTGACAAAAGTTGCTATTTTCGATGTAGTACCCGGACCCGCAGCTCGCGACGCAATTTAACACGTCGGGCTTCATATATTTCCCAGGGGCACAGTCACATTCGTTATTTCCTACGTCGCGCACTGCATTCACACCACAGGACTGGCACACATTGTTCACACAATTGGGGCAGGTGGCAGGAAGACAATCATTCAGCCTCCTTTCCTCAGCAATGCATCGTCCACTGACCAAACTCGCCCCAGACGCAACACACTCCAGACACTGGTCCGCTCCACAGCCCCAGCAGCGGAGACAGGAAGAGTGGCAGTCGGATGCACAGTGCCGGGCGTCTGGTCGGGGACAACTGCCCTGTGCACATACACAGTGTCCGGAGGACTGCAGAACTGCTCCGGCACTGCAGGTCTGGCAGTGGAAACTGAGCGGACCGACACAGCGCGCACAGTCTGGATGGCAGGCGCGAACTACCCAAGTCAACAACAACGTCGTCCAACAGCCACTCCTTTTCATACTATATACGTGTCGTCTACCTCAGTGACTATGCAAGAATTAGCTGTGTCTGGTCTTCAGTCCCTCCAGGCGAGGCCTTCTACAGTGCTCCCTCGGTAGCCATCGCCTACCTCGAAGCCAGAGCTTTAATATGTCCAGGAAATAGCATCGAACTCTCTTATAACCGACCCTGCATCACAGATGCTGTGACTCAGCGACTTCTGGAAACTTTGGGGATGGAATAGCTGTGTAGTCATCATAGAAATTTACTATAAATTCCGTCCTTAGTGTATCAGAGAGGGAAAAACTTCGCTATGAGTTCGATATTGATTAATACGGAATTCTGTTTAGGAGATTAGCGATATCTCTGGGCGGATTAATAGAAATTGAATACAATTCAAACTTTACGAGCGGAATCCAAATCTTTTCTATCTATTCTGAACCTGGCTTATTTACCCATTAGACCAAAGCGACTACTCCTCTACCATTACGACCGAGCTTTCCATAAATACAGACCCTCTTACACTCTTTCCTGTGTGCTTCCTATACTCCTTAATCACCCCCACAACGGACTTTATCACTGATAGAACTCCATTGGTACCTATAGCGCTCATAACTGTCCATACGGCTATTGACTCCATCGTTTCATATAGCGATTGAGACATTGACAGGAAGAAAAATGAGGAAAGCAGGAAAACCGCCACTTTGCTAATTTCACCGATAAACGCGTTAAATTGGTCCAATAGGTCTGGGAAAGACTGGGTTAAGGATATACAGCAGTGTCTTTTAGGACAGCCATAGCGGTGTTGATCAGGGCCTGAGTAGTCATACATCCAGATAATGGTCAGGGCGTATATAAGTCTCCGGGTGAGGAAAAGGGGTAGTATAGCAGTCCCCTCGGACCTTTAATTTGGTCGAATTCGGTATACAGCACTCCCCAGCGCTTGTTAACTATTTCGTTTTTTCTCGTCAAAACCGCATGATAGTGCTTCCAAAGGAAAATATAGTTCAAAAGCGGTGTTGGAAGGAAAATTACAGCAAATGTGCAACTTTAGGTAAAGTTGACTGTAATTTGACCAAGTCTCAGGACCTACTGTATCTGCAGAAGGGAGAAAATGTATATCGAGATAGGACTGGATCCACCATCCAAAGGCAATCCCCACCTAAAGGAAGGCAGGCAGCGTCCAATGTACTGGGATTCGTATTTATCTGCACAGTGCGATACAAGTAAAGAAGGACTACACCTGCTACCAAAGCAATCGCAGAAGCTCAACTTCTCTGAGCAAATCAGGCGAAACTTGCATACTCCCACTGTCAGAGCTGTAGTTTCATCACTACAAATGGCTGAATTTCCATAATACACCTACCTTTTTGATGCGCAGTCTTACTCGCTAGGCTGTTTTCTACTTACTGTGAGGATTACTCTCAGAGACCACTCTACTAGTCCAGTCTAAATACGCATTTCCTAGGCGAATTGACTATTAGAGCAGGAAATGCCGCAAAAGGTCTCTTTTCTTGGGAGATGAGAGCGTCTTTTGAGCAATTCGTCTGGCCTTGGTCGGGTAATTCGCAGGAATGAAGTGAGCGGCACAGGGAGAACCCAGTTCAAAGCGAGTCACAGTGCACACAGCACGCAGGGAAAGGTGCAGAGGCACGTCTAACTTGACTGGAAAGCTGTTTGCGCCTATGAGTCGCACCAAATCTTCGCTAAAGAAGGAGTGGAGCCGGGCGAAGCACTCCATTCCCTTACCCAATACAGCTAAAACCGGCAAAAACGCCTTTATTTTGATTGGAAATGATTCGCTTAGCCATAAATTTCCCTTTAGCAGGCTTCTTTGTTGCTCATTTGGGACTTTTTCGAGTGGGTTTGAGGGAAATGTCCCTGTTTTGAAGTAAGTTTCCTCTGTATTCGGCAGCAGTGGCGGACTATAGGTGAAGAAGTCGGTCTGAAGGTCTATTTCTACTCTGCATTTCCTTGTTTGAAAGCCGCAAATCAAGCCTGTCACTTCCCTCCCCTGCCTGTTTCTGCAGGGTGTTAACGTCGCTGTGGTAGAAATTCGCCTATTCTGCGGCTCAAAAGGTATCAAATCGTCTATCACCGCCTCCACCTCCAAAGCATCCAACGGCTCCAACAGATCACTTACAGTGTGAGTGTGGTGGTTTATGAGTAGTAAGGGAGATTGCGGCAGTGGGTCTAGGGGCTGGGGACTGCGCAGTACAAAGGACTTCTCTCTTCTCTTCCCAATTGCAGCGAAAGTGCTGTCGAAGCGCAATTCCGACCCGAGTTTCCACAACTTGCAGAGGTCGTTGGGCAGAAATCGCCCCAAAATAGGCACTAAGGCGGAGTCGAATTCCCACTTCAGCTCCATATAGAAGTCCGGCAGGGCGCTCAGATTGGAGCGAATTGGGGCCCAGAAAAGCCCCTTTTCCACACAATTTGCCCGCTGCAGCCACTGAATTATCACCTGCAAAGCGCCTTTTTCGCCCTTAGATTGGGCAACTTCGAGACTGTTCCAGCCTTGAGAGTCCTTCAAACGTGGGTTTGCGCCTATTTCCAGCAATAGAGCTACTAAATCAGTAAGGAGGGGACCAGTGTGGCGCAGGATTGCGAGGGAAAGAGGGGAATTGCCCCTATTATCGATGCGATTCGCCTGGGCTCGTAGAAGCGGGTCCCTAGCTTTGCCCTGCAAAGTGCTGATTTCCCCACTGTAGCACAGTCTGTGCAGGTAAAAGCAGGGGGACAGGACACGTGTCAGTGCTTTGGGACTGCAAGGGACGGTGTTGTACCTGAGAAGTGGCTTTTCCAGGGGTAGTGCAGCTCTGGGAGTCCTAGGGAAGGGCACAGATAGTGCAATTTCAGTGTTTAGCCGTTCCTCCATACATAGCTGCCAGTCGCTTGAGCCTCTTCTCATATTTTTCCTATAAATTCCTCTGTTAGCAAGTCTAAAGCAGCCTAAATAAGTCCTAGATAGTTCGAATTCGGGCTTAGGACTGGGGGTTGCCTGCTGGGCTGGGGTCCTCGCTGGTGGCTACGGAGTGTTCGTTTCTCCACTGCGTCCATCGCTCCAAATTCGCGGTTTTGGTCGTTTTGCTGATAGCTCTTTCGAACTTGGCCTCATACGGCATGAGCGGCGCTCTCTGCGAGACCCCCACAGCCTCCGGCGTCCTCACTTCCAGCGTGCACTCCCCTTTGCCTGTGACAGACACCCAGCCCAGTCCATGCACACAGACATCCCTCTCCGCTACCTTATAATCCTGGCAACTCAGCTTAACAGTCGTCACTTTCTGTAGACTACCAACGGACTTCGGGTAGGCTGGGAGCAGTAGATTGCCACTGTGCTTCGCAAAGACAGAGTCTGCTTTCGAGCGAATGGTGCGGTGGAAAGTGACCATGTTGCTCATGAACAGGGTTATCAGTTTGGGGTTTCCTGAGGTCAAATCCAGCCTTGCGAGTCCTCCGAGGAATAAACTGATGTCGGTATTCAGCGTCACTACTTGCGGATTTAGCTTTTTGTGGGGCACTAAAGCCTTCAAAAACTCCGTTTCCTGCAAATGCGCTGTAACTTGGGCTGCATTGGGCACTCCGGGAGTATCGGTGATTGTCATTGCAATTCTCCTCAGGTGCACGGGCACTAGGTTGAGGGTCGTTCCGGGGATTGGGGAGGTCGTTAGCTCGTCCACTAGGTCTAGGTCCTTGAATTTGGTCATGGGCAGGTCCCAGGTCATTCTCGCGAGTTTGTTGATGAAGGAGGACTTTCCAGCGTTAGCGACGCCTACAACGTAGGTGGAAGACTTAGGGAACTCTTCCTTATATTGCTTCAGAAGGCCGATTACTTTGGTCATGCCTTGGCCTGAGACTGAGGAAACCACGCAAATGTGGTCCGGGGCGGAGGTCTGCGACTTCACCCATTGGTGCACTCGGTCGTAGTGGTAACTCGCAGGCAGCACGTCCACTTTGTTGGCGATTAGGATCAGCTTAAGCTTCTTTTCAGCTGCTATTTGATAGAGCTGAGGGAGGTCTGTCCCGTCGAAATCCATCAAATCCCGAATATGCAGTATGACCGATCCTCTGGGAATCTGCTCCGCAAGCCAAGCCAGCACCTGCTTCGAGTCCTGATGAACAACCTTGGTTTTACCCGGCGTGAGTGTATTCGCCCTCGCCAATTTGAAGCATCTCATGCAAATCACTTGCTTCAAAGTCGGCTTTTTGCTGACAGAGTGCAGCGGAACCGCCGTCTTTATGGCTTCTTCAATGTCTTCGATGTTGTTAAACTCTGTGAACTTGGGAGGACTGGGTTTGCGCTCCTGCACCCAGAAGTCGCTCTTTCGAATCTGTTCATTTGCCCGCAAATCCGCTAAAGTCTGCTTGACTTTCTCATTGCGCAGCAGCAAATTGTCAAACTTGTGTTCGGGTAAGTAGCCTTCTAGGTCGGGGGAAGTGTGTTGGAAGGCAGCGCCGCAGCCAGAACAGAGGTGAGCCACCCACCTTCGCAAACTGCGAGATAACATATATGACTGCCAGGGATAAGAGGAATTAGCGGGATCGAAGGCTGCTGATAGGGAAACAGTCAGTTTCACTGAGAAATTACACTCACAGTCCCTAGTAGTGGCTCATTGCACCAATACAGGAGTGACTGCGGTACTATTAAGCCAGGGAAAGGCTAAATCCGGCCATAGTTGTGGCAAAAACACTGTTTTCCTATGGAAATTGCCTATTAGCGTCCCTTTAGTGCATCTCTAAGCCTCTACTCGAGACAATCTTATAACGATTGTGAAAATAACTGTCTACTTAGACCAACCTCAGGCGTGTGAGTTGCAGCCTGGTGACTAGTATCAGTTTCCTCTTCTTCCACACTCCCTGCCTTATCTCTCTCACTAATTCCGTGACTTCCTTCTCCCACCTTTTGCCCTTGACTGCCTCCAGTATCCCCAGTCCGTCCCTATTCCTAAGCGTCACATCTACCCCTGTAGTGCGCCAAAGGTGCTGCAACACATCCATCTTGCCATGCTTGGCAGCAATGAAAGCCGGGTTTTCCCCAAACCCATTGACAATGTGCGGGTCCTGCCTGAACTGCGCAAGCAGGACTTTGACCAAGTCGAGGCCACTGCCCGCTGCAATAAGGAGACAGTTGGAGCGGAAGTAGGTCCTGGCTTCCACGTCTAGCTTCAAGTGCTGGGTGAGGTATTGGAAAGTGCTGATGTTGCCGCGCTCGCAGGCGTAGTGCAGAGGGGTCCAGAGGGCGTAGTTGTAGTTGTTGTGGCGGGAGTTGACCATGGAGGGGTAGTCGACGCCGAGGGAGACTAGTTCCTGCAGGAGTTCCACAGAGCCGGCGGCTGCTTTGAAGGCGGGGGTCAGGCGGTACTCGTTTTCCTCGTATATGCTTAGACCGTATGTACGGGTTAGATAGCGAAAGGGGTTGAGTCTGCCCGAGAAAGCTGCCACATGCAGCAAAGAGTCCCCCTGGAAGGACTTAGTCCTGGGGTCCAGCCGCAAGTCCTCCAGCAAGAACTGCAACGCACTGATATCACTGATCGACGCACTCTTAGTCAGCGGCGAAGTGTTCCTCGAAGTCACAGCCCTGAAGTCCACCTTCAACTCCAGCAGATACTTCAACACGTCCTGCTTGCAATTCAGCACCGCCCAGTGCGCCACTGTAAACCCCTTCTCTTCCGCTGCATCGAACCTTCTATGCACATTTGCCCCCATTGAGACGAAGAAGCGCGCAATGTCCAGCTTCTTGTGAATGATTGCCTCGACGAAGGGAGAGTACCGCACTGTGTCTGTGTCGGTTATGAGTTCTTCTAGTAGACTGGGAGAGGCGGAAAGCAGGGCTTGGACTTGCCGCAGGTCGTTGGCCTTGATGGCAAGGGTCAGGTCAGTGCGGGACATTAGCAGTGCTATAAGGACCACTAGGGGTAGGACAAGTACCGGTCGAGTCTGTATGTCTAAGCAGCCTACTGTGTCGAGTGCATGGATTAGCAGTAATATAGAAATGCGGACAGCTGCGCAGTGGAAAGAAGACTTGGACTCGATCCTAGGCGGCTCTCTAGTCCCAAAAGGCTTCACAGGCCGCACTTTCTTCCCCAACTCCTCGGAGCCTTTGGCTTTCTTCAGCCTCCTGGCCTATTCTCTGTACTTGCACAGCCAAATTACCTACCCCAACATCCATGACCACCTTCAAATATCCTGGAAGCCTATTCAGCCTATTTTGGACTTTGGGCAGGAAGTGTACAGCTTAGGCTACGATCCGGAGTGGTGGGGGAGGTGGGGAACTATCACAGTGGAAACGGTAGCGAAACTCTTCGATGCTAAGAACTATTTACTGGAAAAGGTCCGCAGAGGCGAAGCAGTTACCTTCAACGACTCCGAAATGCTGAAGGTCCTCGTCAGTCTACTGAAATTGTCCATAATCTGGATTGAAGACCAAGCAGAAGCACCATTAATTCACCAATTTACCCCTTCCAACGACCAAGACCTAGCTTTATACGTCTTTTTGTTCCAATCAGACCGCAGTCTGAGTCTGCTGTATCACAGAGATATGGATTTGAAGGAAGGGGGTCGGAGGCTCCCCTTTTATATGATAGTTGGAGAGCCCTCAGAGCACTTTGAGATAGGCCATTTAGCAGGGCAGCCCAAGAACTTGGAGATATTCAGGGCTGCTGCGACTGAGGAAGCTGCGAAAACTATGGAAAGGAAAGTCACTGAAGCAGCCCTAGCAGTAGTTCTCCACTGCTGTCAAGAAAGCATCCCGACTCAAGCTGATGCGAGCGTTAATCACCTGCGAGAAGCCATTTCCAACTACCAGTCAGTATCGATCCTCAGCAAATCTGCACCACTGGACCTATCTCTCGCTCACAGAGTCCTGTCTGAAGCGCCTATTCGCCGTAAAGGCTTGCCTGTCCAGCACACCCTCAGAGAATGCAGAAGTTCCCAAGTGCCTGGAGAATTAGCCCAATTGACTTGCGGCCATGACTTCCATTACAACTGCTTGCAGGTCTATATTAACCTTCAAGTTGGCAAAGCTTCGGTTCCTTGCCCTTATTCTACCTGTCCACATGAAGTTAGCCCGGCCTGGGTGAGTTATTTAGCTCCTACATACTATGAAGACACAGAAAACGCTAAAAGTACAACTGTCCTGCAGGCTCAAATGGGCCTATCTCCCCTCTTCGCCCCTGTCAACCCCACCGGCTTCCGCTGTCCGCAATGTGGCGAAGCGAAGGACCAAAAAGCAGCGCACGCCTGCCTAATGTGTTCAGACTGCTTGGTGAGGAGCATAGTGTGTGGGGCGTGTGCACAGCCGCTCAACGAACAAGACAGACTGATAGTGCAGTCCACTCTTTCTCGTAGGTAAAATGAGGGAGTTGAAGTTCCATGAGAAGAAGCTGCTCAAGAAAGTCAACTTCTTCAATTGGAGGCCGGAGGAGGAGAGGGAGAATCAGGTGGTGCGGGCGTATCGCTTGACTCGCAGAGAGGACTACGTCAAGTACAACAAAATCTGCGGGTTCATCACCCGTCTCGTGGCCCAGCTCCGCCGCCTCCCTCCTCAAGACGAGTTCCGCATTCAGCTGACTACTGCTCTCCTGGCCAAACTGCACTCCCTGGGACTCGTTGACTCCACCAACAGTCTATTGGCCTGCGAAAAGATCGGTCCGGCTTCGTTTTGTCGCCGCCGTCTGGCCGTCATTCTGGTTCGTCTGCAATTCGCGCAAACAGTGAAAGAAGCAGCCCAATTCATCGAGCAAGGACACGTGAAGGTGGGTCCCAACCTAGTGCTGGAGCCAGCGCTGCATGTGACTAGAGCCATGGAGGACTTGGTAGCGTGGACTGATGCCTCGACGATTAGACAGAAAGTGCTGAAATACAACGACAAACTGGACGACTTCGACTTGCTGGAAGGGTAATAGTAGGGACAATAGCAAATTTAGGGAAATCGGGAGAGATGGGTATTGGGTTTCTGGACTTAGGCGGAATTCATATAGAAATCAGTCTGTCTGTAGTGCATATTTCCTCCCATACCTGTATAGTGTCTATACATGGAAGCCAGAGAAGACCTCTTCCAAGGCCTGAGACGAGTCACAGTCTCCAACCCCTACCTTTCCATCTCAATGCTGCCAGAGCTGGGCGGCAAAGTCACCAGTCTGGTCAAAGGGACCCGAGAATGGCTTCACCTGAATTCCAATTTCAGCCTAATCCGGCCTATCTACGGCTCCTCCTATACCAGAGATTTCGATAGTGGCGGGTGGGATGAGTGCCTCCCCAGTGTGACTGGGGAGAGAGAAGAGACTGGGGGACAGGAAATTCCGGACCATGGGGAAGTGTGGGGACTACCGTGGAGCTGCAATGTGGAGAGACTGGAAAGGGAAATTCACATATGCGCAGCTGTCAAGTCTGAGAAGTTCGGGTTTGAACTGCGCAGGACGATTGTAGTGCCTGCTGATGAAGCCATAATTCGCATGTCGTACACCCTCACTAACCTCACGGATAGGCCGTTTCCCTACCTTTGGTCCGCTCACCCTATCCTTAACATCGAACCCAACATGCGAATTTCCTTACCTGCGAATTCCCCAGTCCGTCTCAACTCCCCTGTTAACACCCCCACAGGCTTTTGGCCTTTTCTAGACCCTAGTACTCAGGTCGATATAGTCCCCAGCAAAGAGGCAGCCACAGCTCGGAAGCTGTTCGTAGGGCCGCTGGCGGAAGGCTGGGTGGCACTCACCGCTCCAGATGGCGACATGCTGCGCTTCAGCTTTGACGTGAAGGAGGTGCCGTTCGTAGGACTGTGGCAGAACTACGGCGGTTGGAGTGGAAACGAGCGCTTCGCCCCCTATTACAACCTGGGCGTTGAGCCCTGCTCAGGCATGCCCGACTCCCTGCAAACAGCTCAAGTCTGGTCCACTTGCCACACTCTCCCTGCCGCCCTCACCTCCACCTGGGCCCTCACCATCTCCTTTACTTAGTTCTTACACTAGTCCCTCACATCCAGTCGTATTCTCCTCCTTTTCATGACAAAGAGGTTCCCAGTGTCGTACTCACAGGCTCGAGGCGAAAAGGGGAAATCCAGGTCTTCACATTGAGTAGTGGCTTCCTGCACCTCAGTCCGCTCTTCCAAAGGACTGGGAACTCTCCAGCCTCTGACGGGCTGCGGAGTCACAGACCTCCAAACCGTGGCCACTGCGGTGACTATAGGCAGCACAGTTGGTAGACTGGGCAAGAGGCGAATGTTGCGCTTGGGGGAAGGACTGAGCAGCTTGAAAGGACGGAAGGGACTGGTGCTCACTGGAAAGGGGAGACTTGGCAGGGCGAGTTTCGAGGGGGGAGGGGAGTTGCGGTGGGAAAGCAGGTAGGGCTGTCGGGGAGTCTGGTCTTTGCTAGTGGGGAAAGGCGTAGGCTGTTGTTTGAAGTGAGGCTGCCTACATCGAGCAGATCGATGCCGCATAAATATGTACTCCAAAGTAGTTTTAGCTGAAATATGAGCTGGCTAAACGCTGTTTCCCCAAAGCTAAGGCTATAAAATCTCATTT
>Ga0247837_1009204_pt1 | contig 11977 bp, 10 predicted proteins | sample LaCtaG_2_FD_187115 | JGI IMG/M metagenome (GOLD analysis project Ga0247837, IMG submission 187115) | Freshwater microbial communities from meromictic Lake La Cruz, Castile-La Mancha, Spain - LaCruzMarch2015_14.5m | ecosystem: Environmental > Aquatic > Freshwater > Lake | place: Spain: Castile-La...
GACGTCCACGGGGCGATCGCCCACTTCCACGGCCTGAGTTTTGCGGACCTCGACGAGCCCGATACCACCCAACGCGCCCGCGAGTTGCACGGGCTGATCCCCGGGGAAGTGGCGCGGCGCCACCGCATCTTGCCGCTCCAGCAAACCGATCACGGTTTGCAAGTAGCCATCGGTGACCCCATGAACTTCGAGGCGTTCGACACCGTGCCATTCCTGCTCAAAGCCGAGGTCGAGTTTCTCTACGCCGATCCGGAGCGCGTCGAGACCCTGTTGGCCGACATCTACCCGCGGCAAGCCGGTCTGGTCGCCGCCGGGACGGAGGAGGAAGCCGGGGGCGCGACCGGCGATGATGATGCCGGTATCATCAAACTGGTGCAGGACTTCCTCGAAAAGGCGCAGGAAATGCGGGCCAGCGATATCCACTTGGAACCGCTCGAAGCCGGCTTTCGCGTGCGTTTCCGCATCGACGGCGAGTTGGAGCAATACAAGCTCCTTCCCCAGACACTGCAAGGTGCCATCATCAGCCGTCTGAAGATCATGACCGAGACCATGAGCATCGACGAGAAGCGCGTTCCCCAGGACGGTCGCATCCAGTGTCAGGTCCGCGGCAAACCGCTCGACCTTCGCGTTTCCACTGTCCCGACCTCCCAAGGTGAATCCATCGTCATGCGTCTGCTCGACCAATCAACGCTTTCGATCACTCTGCCGGACATCGGTTTCATGAGCGATGATCAGGAGTATTTCCGCGGCCTGATCAAAATGGCCGACGGCATCATCCTCGTCACCGGTCCCACCGGATCGGGTAAAACCACCACACTTTACGCCTGCCTTTCGGAGATCAACAACGAGAGTCGCAAGATCATCACGGTCGAGGACCCGATCGAATATGTCATGCCCGGGGTCAACCAGGTCCATGTCAAATCCGACATCGGCATGACCTTCGCCCGAGCCCTCCGCTCAATCCTGCGTCAGGCCCCGAACGTCATCATGATTGGTGAGATCCGTGATCTCGAGACCGCGGGCATTGCGATCAATGCATCCCTCACCGGCCACCTGGTGCTTTCCACCCTCCACACCAACGACGCCCCCAGCGCCATCGCCCGTCTCATCGACATCGGGGTCAAACCCTTCCTTGTCTCCAGCGCCGTGCGCGCCGTCATGGCCCAGCGCCTTTGCCGCAAACTTTGCAGCTGCAAGGAACCGGGAACCCTCAGCGAAGACGAAATGATCGCCCTCCGCCTCGATCCCGCGCAACTTCCCGACGCCACCATCTACCGACCGAAGGGCTGCGAGCGATGCCGCTTTACCGGCTACCGCGGACGACTCGGCATCTTTGAAATTTTCAAGATCGACGACGACATGCGGCAGATGATCAACCGCATGGGTGACGGCGAGGACCGCTCCGAGCAGGTCAGTACGGTGCAGCTCCGCAAGCGCGCGCGCGAGCAGGGCATGCGCACCCTGCGGGAAGACGGGTTCCAGAAGGTTTTTGCCGGTCTGACCACCTTCGACGAGGTGCTCGCCGTGACGATGGGAGATTCCGAATAGCATGGACCCGCACCTCGTCATCACCACGTTGGTTGATCAGGGCATCCTCCCGGCAGAACAGTCGGATGCCCTTCTTCAGGCTGTTCTGGAGAGCGGACGCGCGCCCGAAGATTTCCTCATCGAGGAGGGTCACATCGATGAACACACTTTTTACCAGACCATCGCGCAGGCCATCGGTGCCAATTACATCGATCTGACCGACTTCGAACTGGAAAACAGCCTGCGGGATAAAATTCCCGTCGGCTTGGCCCGTCTCCATCAAGCGCTGCCGGTGGCCAACCTGGATGGCACGCTCTACGTGGCCATGAGCGACCCGCTCGACGCGCAAAGAATCGAAGAGTTGCGGTTCGCGCTCAACGAAAACATCCAAGTCAGCGTGGCGCCGGTCCGGCGTATCGAGGAACTCATCGCGCAGTATTACGAGACCGTCGACTACGCCACCGAAGGGTTTGCCGCCCTGACCCAAAAAGAACTGCGGGAAAAACTGAGCCAAGCTGGCACTGCGGTCTTGGCCGGCAACCTCTCCGAGGAAGATCGCGCCCAATACGTCACGCAGATCATCGACAACCTGATCGATATCGGGATCAAGGCCAAAGCCAGTGACATCCACTTCGAACCGTTTGAAGACTTCATGGATGTCCGCATGCGGGTGGATGGCACCCTCCGCTCGCTCCTCACCCGTTCCGACCGAAAGGCTTACAGCTCGATCGGTCGCGAGTTGATCTCCCGCGTCAAAATCATCTCAAACCTCAACATCGCCGAAAGCCGCCTTCCGCAGGACGGCCGTATCCAGCGCAGCGTCACGCGCGACGGAAAACCCTTCTCCATCGATTTGCGCGTCAGCACGCTGCCGACCCAGTTCGGCGAAAGCGTCGTGCTCCGTATTCTCGACCGTTCGGCCGTGCAGCTTGATCTCGACAAGCTCGGCGTGCCGGACAGCGTGAAGAAGACCCTGAGGGACATGATCAAGCTGCCCAACGGCATCATCATCGTTACCGGTCCCACCGGATCGGGCAAAACGACCACGCTTTACGCCTGCTTGCGCGAGATCAACGAACCGAACGCAAAATTGCTTACGGCCGAGGACCCGGTCGAATACGACATCGACGGCATCATCCAGGTTCCGGTCAACGAAGGCATTGGTCTCGACTTCGCCCGTTGCCTGCGCGCCTTCCTCCGTCAGGATCCCGACCGCATCCTCGTTGGCGAGACACGCGACCTTGAGACGGCACAGATAGCCATCCAGGCTTCGCTCACCGGTCACCTTGTTTTCACCTCCCTCCACACCAACGACTCGACCGGGGCTATCACCCGCCTCATCGACATGGGAGTCGAACCATTCCTCATTTCCGCTTCGCTCGAGTTGGTCGTGGCCCAGCGCCTCGTCCGCCGCACCTGCTCAAAATGCATCGTGCCCTACGAACCGTCGGAGGAGGAACTTCTTCTCCTCGGACTTTCCGCGCACGAAGTGGGCGACAAGAAATTCTACAAGGGGAACGGGTGCGAAGAGTGCAACGACACCGGTTACAAGGGACGACGGGCCATTTATGAAACTTTACGGCTCAACGACACCCTGCGCGAGATGATCAACCAGCGGGCCCCCGGTGTGGTGCTCCGCCAGAAGGCGATCGAACTCGGCATGCGCACCCTGCGCGAAGAGGGTCTCCAAGCCATCTTCGACGGCGAGACCACGGTGGAAGAGATCCTCAAATACACCTGAGGCAAATTCTGTCTTTCCGGAAAACGGCAGCCAGCAAGTGCGGAACCGCTTCTGCTTGACCAGACCGTGGCGGCCAGGCCCTTTTACCGCGGATAGAGCATCTACCGGCTCAGGGCGTCCCGAGCAAGCGAGACAGTCCCCCGCGGGCCACAATCCACCGCCAGACGAGCCATCCGGTCACCATCCCGAGCAAAGCCCCCGCCGCCACATCAGAAATATGGTGGGCATTGAGTTGCACCCGTGACCACGCGATAGCCACCGCAACGAGCAAACCCGCCGCACCCAACCACCGGCGGGAGAGAAAGAGCGGAAAGAAAAAGCCGAACGCACACGAGGCATGGGAGGAGGGAAAGCTTTGGAAATCATGCTGGAGGGAAACCCATTGATCCTCATGCTTCGGACCATACCAACCGTGTTCGACCTGCTCCACCCGCGGACGCAACCGTCCGCTGCCCAGCTTCACGAGATTCGACGCCAACCCGGCAATGATTCCCGCGAGAATCATGGCCGTAAGGATACGTGACCACGATGCAGCACGCAGGCGCAAGCTGACCGCGAGCGCGACGACACCTGCCACCAGCAAGAAAGGAAAATCCCCGTAACGCGAAAGGAACCGGGCCAGCTCCGTCCACCCCTGCGCGGCACCGGCCCTCACCGCCTCCAACACCGGTTGATCCCAAACCACCAACCCCGCAGCCATCAAAACAATGGCCGCAACGGAGAGCAAAACGGTCCACAACATCGCACGGGGCTCCTTCATCATGGCAAGTCTCGCAGGACAATCCCCGAACTCACGGCAAAAACACCGCAGCCGAAAGCGGCGCCATCTCAACAAGCAACTCGTCCCCGATGCGGCGCAGCACCGCGGATCCGCCATCGGAAACAAAGCGGGCGGAAACCGCCCCATCCGGCCATCCTGCAGGCGCGGCCAAGCGCACAGTTTGTGGTCCCTCGCTGCGATTGAAGACGACAACCGCGCGCGCGTTTCCTTCGCTGCGCTCGAAGGCCAGAGTTCCGGCCTGGTCGTCCATGACCAACCAGCGGAAGTCGCCCGTGCGGAAGACCGGCTCCTCGCGACGCATCGCTATGCCCGCCTGGAAAAACGCATGCAGATTCCGATCGAACTTAACCTCTTGCGGTTCGACCCTCTTGCCGTCAGGCCCGATGAACTCCGGATCGTATACGAAATCATCCCACAGCATTGGCTTGCGGCAATCCGGATCATTCGCCCCCCACATCCCCGCCTCACCGCCGTAGTAGATGAACGGCGTGCCCACGTAGGTCATTTGCAGGAGTGCGGCCATGCGAACCAGCTTCCAAGCGCGCTCGTCGGGTTTCCGCCACCGGTAGTCCGGATTGTCCTTGGGCGAAACACTTCCGCTCACCGCAAGATCGAACTCGTGGCGCTTCTTGTATTTCTTGCCGGCACGTCCGTCGAAGGCCGCCGAGGCCGCGCGCGGCGTATCGTGTGAGTCGAGCAGGTTTTGCAGGCGCAGCGCCGTTGGCGCCGGCCACGCGGCCCGCGTGCGGTCAAGCCACGCCGCAAACTCCGTCGGCGTGATCGCCGTATCGAAAAGCCAACCTTTCACCGGCATGGCGAACCCCTCGTAGTTCATCGTTGCGTCGAAACCGCCCGCCAATGTCACGTCATGAGCGTCCTTCCAAATTTCCGTGACCGTGTAAGCAGACGGATTAAGCCCGTGCACAAGGGCGTTCCATTCGCGCCAAAAAGCATTCGGCACCATCCATGCCACATCAAGACGCCAGCCATCCACTCCGCGTGAGACGTCGCCGTCTGGCGCCATCCAGCGCCGCGTCACGGCCATGAGGTAAGCCTTCACGCCTGGAACGAGGTCGCCCGTGCCATCGGTCGCCGTTTCGGCGAATTCCGGCAACTCCGCAATCCCGTGCCATCCGCGCCAGCGGAACTCGTCATCCGGTGTGCCCGGGTCATCCCATGACTCCACGTGAAACCAGTCCCGGAACCGCGAAGCCGCCCCGTTCTTCCGCACGTCCTCGAAGGCGAAAAATCCGAGGCCGGCATGGTTGAAAACGCCGTCGATCACCACCCGGATTCCCCGGGCATGCGCCTTCTCGATCATCGCGAGGAACAAATGGTCCGCCGCGGTCCACTTCCATGTCCCAGGGTCCTCGGTTTCCCCGGCCATGAGGGCCAGATCGCCGCCCGGATCCGGACCGAACCATGGATCGACGTGGTGGAAGCTGAAGGCGTCGTACTTGTGGTGCGAGCCCGACCAGAAGACAGGATTGAGATAAATCGCGTTAATCCCGAGGTCGCGCAGGTAATCGAGCTTGTCGATGATTCCTTGGATATCTCCGCCATAGCGCCGGTCGCCGGCGGTCCAGAAAAAGTCATCCGACTTGGCCTGCTCCCAGGCGTCACGCGCATACCAATCCGAAGTCCAGGCGCGCGTCCGCCACGAATGCGGAACCCGCTCCTTGCTTCCGAGGCTGTCTCGCACCGGGTCGTTGGACGGGTCGCCATTGCGGAAACGCTCGGGGAAAATCTGATACCAGACCGCGGAGTCCTGCCAGGCCTTGGGATCCGGCTTCGCGGAGAAAGCAAACGCATGGGGCAGCACGGCTAGATAAACCGTGGCCAGCAGGCCAAGGCGGCTCACCCGAGACCTCCCATCCGCCGAAGGGTGTCTGCCTCCGCGGGAGTGAGCGGCATCACACTGAGCCTCGATTGCCTGAGGAGGGCGATGTCGCGCAGTGACGGTTCGGCTTTGATCTGCTCGAGGGTGACCGGCGCGCGGCAGGCCTGTCGCGGAACAAGATCAACACACGACCAATCTCCGTCCTCCGCAGACGGATCGCGGTAGGCCTCGCGGGTCACCTGCGCGGTTCCGACCACCGACTTTCCGGTCACACTGTGGTAGTAAAAAACCTCGTCGCCTTTTCTCATCGCGCGAAGATTGTTGCGGGCCTGGAAATTCCGCACACCCGTCCACGCCGTGCCCTTGTCGCGCACGAACTGGTCCCACGCGTAGGCGTCCGGCTCCTGCTTGACCAGCCAGTGCTTCATGGTGCGACCACCGCTTCAGGCCGCAGGCCGCCGGCCAGAAAATCGCGGATATTTTGCACCGTGCCGAGGTTGATCCGCTCGATCGCCTCGATGCTGTTGAAGCCGACGTGTGGAGTGAAAAAAACGTTCTCGTGGGCCAGCAGTTGCCGGTTGCGCATAATACCCTCCAGCTCCCGCAGTCGTTTCTCGCGGCGCAACGGGTCACCGCCCGGAGTGGACATCGCGTGGATTTTCTGCACGATTTGGTCGCCGATGATCCGCGAAGCGTCGTTGCGGAAGGCGTTGTCGTCTTCGAGCACATCGAGACCCACGCCTCCCACCTGCCCGCTTTGCAACCCAGTCAGCAGCGCGTCAATGTCAACCAGGGCCCCGCGGGCCGTGTTGATCAGAATGAAACCGGGTTTGCCGCGGGCCAACCGCTTTGCGCTGAGCAGGTGTCGCGTCCGCGGATTGAGCGGGACATGCAACGTGACGATGTCGGAAGAACGAAGCAACTTGTCGAGGGACACGTAACGGAAACCGAGAGTGGCGGCCAGATTGGTGTCGGGTTTTTTGTCGAACGCCACGCACTCCATCCCGAACGCCCGGCCAATGGAAAGAACCATGCTTCCGACCCGCCCGGTTCCCACGACCCCAAGGGTTTTGCCCCGCAGTTCGAGTCCACGCAGGCGCTCTGTCGCGCCGCGGCCGCGGTTTCTCGTATCGAGGCAGTGCCGCAAGCGGCGCGTCACCCCGAGAATCAGCGCGAAGGTGTGCTCGGCCACGGTCGCCGCGCCGTAGTCCGGCACGCGGGCCAGCACCACGCCGCGGCGCCCCGCCGCCTTGAGGTCGAGGTGGTCGCTGGCGGAGGAACGTGAGGCAACCAGCTTCACCTTGGGATGGCGGCGAAAAAACTCCGTCCCGACCCGGGAGTGGATGAAAACGGAAACAATTTCGGCATCCCTCGGCACGTCGGCAATGTCGTCGACGAAATCGACGTCATGACCGGCCAAGCTCCGGGCAAAAAACGGCTGCTCGTCATCCTCGGTTTCGACAAAAACAATTTTCATCGGTGTGCGCTGCGAAATGCTTTTGCTCCCGCCAGACGAAACGACTTTAATCCCCAGGCGGCATGAAACGAGGCCTATTTGTTACTTTCGAGGGTTCCGAGGGCTGCGGCAAATCTACCCAGATTCGTCACCTTTCCGCTTGGTTGGACAAGACCGCCCAGCCGTGCCTGACCACGCGCGAACCCGGCGGAACTGCTGCGGGTGACCGCATTCGCGACCTGCTGCAACATGCCCCGGAGGGACACACACTCGTCCCCGAGGCCGAGCTCTTCCTTTTTGCGGCCAGCCGCGCACAGCATGTGCGTGAAGTCATCCGTCCCGCCCTCGCGCGCGGCGAGGTGGTGATCAGCGACCGCTTCCACGACTCGACCACCGTCTACCAAGGCGTGGCCCGACAACTCGAGCCCGAGATGGCCCGCACGGTCAATGGATTCGCCATCGGGGATACCCTGCCCGACGTCACGTTCCTCCTCGATATGGACGCTGCGGAAGCCCACCGCCGCATCGCCCAGCGTGACCAGCCCGCCGACCGCATGGAAAGCGAGCCCCTTGCCTTTTACCAAGCCGTGCGCCAAGGCTATCTGCGCGCTGCGGCCGATGAACCGGCCCGTTTCGTCGTGCTCGACGCGGCCCGACCCGAGGAACAACTGGCCGCGCAGATACGCGATATTCTTAACGAAAATTTCCATGGCTTTTTTGCCCGCTGACATCCTCGAGCGCCTGCGCCGCGCCCGTGAACTCGGCCGCTTGCCCCACGCCATGCTCATCACCGGCTCTCCGGGAAGCGGACGGGCCCGTCTGGCCCTGCAAATCGCGGCCATGGTCAACGACACCACGGCAGAAAAGGCGGCGACGCACCCGGATATCCATCGGCTCGAACCCGGTTCCAAGTCGCGCCGCATCTTGGTTGAACCGTTCAAGGAGTTCTGCCTCCCTTTCTTCTCAACCAGCTTCCAAGCCGGAGCGGTCAAAACCGGCATCGTCCTCGACGCCGACCGCCTTCACCTCAACGCGGCCAACGCCTTTCTCAAAACCCTGGAGGAACCACCGGCCAACACCCTCTTCATTCTGGTCACTTCGAATCCCGGCCTCCTCCCCGTCACCATCGTCTCCCGCTGCGCCCATTTCCCCCTGCGCACGGCGGCCATGCCCGCCCTCGACGGAGCGGCGGCCGTGGTGGCCGCGGCCACCGGACAACTTCTCGCCGCGCCGCCCCGGTCCCGCCTTGGGGCCGGGCTCCTCCTCGCCCGGCGCTTGCAGTCCCTCCTGCGCGAGACGCGGGAGACGGTCGAAGCAGAAGTATCCGCCGGGTTCAAGCAGGAGAAAAAGCGCCTCGGCGACACGGCCGAGGAGGATTGGATCAAGACCGAGGAGGGTCGGCTCAAGGCCCTCACCGAGGCCCGCGTGCTGGCCACCCGTCAGCACCTTGCCGGCATCGTCGCCGAGCGCGCCGCCGACGTGCTCCGCGCCCGGCATGGTGTGACCGCCCTGCAATTTCCCGCGCTGGCGGCCGAATCCGGGCGTCTGGCCGCCCTGCTCGACGACGCGTCCCTGCTGCGCATCCTTGACGGCGCGGCGCGATTACGTCTTTTTCTGGAGCGCAACGTGAAGGAAGATATCGCCTTGGAGGCCGGATGCCTCGCCCTCGCCCGCTCATGAAAAAACACATTGTCGTCAAATTTGGGTCCGGTGTCCTGACCACCGATGCCAGCGGGCTGATGCTCGACGGCGCGCAATTCACGCGGCTGGCCGGGGAAATTGCCGGACTCGTCGAGGCCGGTCATTCGGTCGTCGTGATCTCCAGTGCGGCCGTGGCCGCCGGGGTCGCCGCCCTCGGCTTATCCGCTCGGCCCGAAGCGCTGCCGGCCAAACAGGCCTGCGCCGCCGTGGGCCAATCACAGCTCATGCGGACCTACGAGGAGGCGTTCGCCCGCCACGGACTCACCGCCGCCCAACTCCTCCTCACCCACGGTGACATCGACAGCCTGCAGCGCCGCAGCAACGCCGAAAACACCCTCAGAGAACTGCGTGCCTTCCCGCGCGTCATTCCCGTGATCAACGAAAATGACTCCGTGGCCGTCGAGGAACTCCGCTTCGGCGACAACGACCGCCTCGGCGCCGAGGTCGCCCAGCTTTGCGGCGCGGCCCTCTTTCTCATTCTCACCAGCAGCGATGGTCTGCAGGCCGAGGGTCAACGTCTACCGGTCGTGACCGAACTGACCGAGGCCCGCCGCCATATCACCGGGCAAAAAGGACCGCACGGCACCGGCGGTATGGCGAGCAAACTTGATGCCGTCGAAACCGCCACCGCCGCCGGAATCGAAACATGGATCCTCGACGGGCGGCGCCCCGGCCAGTTGGCCGCCGCAACTTCGGGAGCCGACGTTGGAACACGTTTCCCCGCCAAGCCATGATCCGCCGCACCGCCACCATCGCCGCCGTCACCTGGACCGAGCTGGTCAGGCTCAAGGTTTTCTATTTCCTCATCATCTTTGCCCTTCTGGTCATCGGAAATTCCTTCTTCCTCGCCCGTTTCAGCTTCGAGGAGGAATTCCAGATGCTTAAGGACATCGCGCTGGGAGCGATGAGTGTTTTCAGTTCCCTCCTAGCCATCCTCGCCACGGCCACCCTCCTGCCCAAAGACATCGAGGACCGGACAATCTACACCGTCCTGGCCAAGCCCGTCTCCCGCACGGAATACCTTCTCGGGAAACTCTCCGGAGTTTTTCTCCTCCTCACTCTGGCCGTCTTGCTCATGGGAGCCGTTTTCGCCGCCGTGCTTCTCCTCCGCACCCAGACCCTCTTGCACTCGGCCCAAATCGAAATGGCCGCGTTGCCGCCGGCCGAGTTGCAGGCCGCCCTGGAGAGAATCCGCGCCACCGGGTACGACCCCAACCTTTTTGCCGGCGGGGTCGTCATTCTGGTCAAAGCCTGGCTTCTCGCCGCCTTGACCATGTTTATCTCCACCTTCGCCACCTCGACTATTTTCACCACCATCACCGCTTTCGCGGCTTACTTCATCGGACATCTCCAAGCGACCGCCCGTGAATATTGGCTTGCCGCGGACACCTCCGGCTTCTTGACCAAATCCGTTCTGGCCATTGTCTCCCTGGTCTTTCCCGACCTGCAGGCTTTCAATCTGGTCGACGATATCGTGACGGGCGCCGCCATCCCCGCGGCCATTTTCTGGAAAACCCTCGCCCTCGGTGCCGGCTACATTGCCGTCTACACCGCCTTGGCCGCCGCCGTCTTCCACCACAAGGAACTTTGAGCCATGCGGCCCGCCGTCCTCTGGACCTTAGTCGTCGCCAGCCTCCTTCTCTTCGGCCTGGCCCGCTTGCCTTTGGAAAAATCCCTCGATACCGCCCACCGCACCGCCGGCCTGCGCACCGCGACGCTCAACATCGAATTGCGTGAACAAATCGGGCAACTCTCCTACGCGGCCGCCCTCAGCGGTTTCCGCTCCTTGGTCGCCGCCTTTCTCTGGATCGAGGCCCACACCGCGTGGGAACAAACCGCGTGGGGGCGCATGGCCGGGCTCTTCCAGAGCGTGACCTCCCTGCAGCCGCGCTCCCTTGTCTACTGGGACCTCGCCAGTTGGCACATGGCTTGGAACGCCTCCATCGCCGCGCGGGAAAACCCGAAGGAGCCCAGCGAATTCCTTCGCCAGCGCGCCGAACGGGAATACCACCAACTCGGCCGCGACTTCCTCCTTCGCGGCATCGCCAACAACCCCGACCAACACATCCTCCACGAAAGACTCGGCATCATGTTGCGCGACAAATTCAATGACCCCTGCGGGGCCGCCGACGCCTTCACCACCGCCGCGGAAAAGCCCGGCGCCCCGCCCTACGTCAAACGACTCGCCGCTTACGAGCTGGCCGCCTGCCAAGGGCGCGAACGCGAAGCTTACGACAAACTGCGCGCCATCTACCTCCTCGGCGAAGCGGAACGCATGCCCCGCGTCATCACCCTGATCAACGAACTCGAAGCACAACTCGACGTCCCCGCGGCCGAACGCCTTGCTCCCCCGGAAGCACCATGAGGCCGCGTGATCGGGATTGCCATGGGGCTTTGGCCATCGGAGTCTGACCCCGCACCCGCGTCCCATGCGCATCGCCATCTTCGGTGACATCCACAGCAATCTCGAAGCCCTGCAATCGGTTCTGGCCGACGCGCAGACCCAGGGGTGCACCCATCACATTTGCCTCGGCGACTTGGTCGGCTACAGCGCGGACCCGGTGGCCTGCATCAACCTCGTTCGTTCGCTCGATTGTCCGGTGATCAAAGGAAACCACGACGAACAGGCTGCCATGTCCGGTTCGCTCGACGGCTTCACCGAACTCGCCGCCGCGGCTATGAACTGGACGCGAGGCCAAATTGGCGAGCAGGACAAGGAATGGCTCCGGTCACTCCGCCTGCAGCGCGTCATCCGCGACTTCACCGTGGTCCACGCCACTCTCGATACCCCTCACAAATGGGGTTACATCGTCACCCCGGCCGACGCCGCAGCCAGCTTCACCTACCAGCACACGCCGGTCTGTTTTTTCGGCCACACCCACGAACCGTTCCTTTTCTCCACCGGGATTGCCGTGACGAAAAAGACGTTCG
>Ga0247837_1009206_pt1 | contig 11974 bp, 11 predicted proteins | sample LaCtaG_2_FD_187115 | JGI IMG/M metagenome (GOLD analysis project Ga0247837, IMG submission 187115) | Freshwater microbial communities from meromictic Lake La Cruz, Castile-La Mancha, Spain - LaCruzMarch2015_14.5m | ecosystem: Environmental > Aquatic > Freshwater > Lake | place: Spain: Castile-La...
GGGTTTTGAAGCAGCAAATGCACTTCCCTCGCAGCGACTTTACGCCCTGTCAACACCTCAGTAAGGTCTATTTAATAGGAGATACAGCTCCGCAAGCAGAATCGTACAGCCTAAAAAATCACACTTTCACGGTGTTATGGATTTTCAGTGCTATTAGAAGCCAATATCACCCAATCTTATCTAGTCCACCAAGCTACTGGTCCTAACCCATCCTCACTCATATCGCCCACAAACTCCACTCTCTTGCTCGCATCAGCAGCGAAATCTGCACTTTCCTCCACAGTTTCAAAGGACTTCACCTTGAATCTTGCCTGTTCACCCTGTTCGTAGTAGAGGTCGACGCCCGGTTCATACTCCCAGGCAAACAGTCCTTCCCTGTCAAAGCTGGAATAGAGGGTACTAGTAGGTGGGATGGTGTAGGTATCTAGGCGGGATTTGCACCTCTGTAAAGCCTAAAGAAAGCGTAATTCCCTCTTCCTTGGAACAGCTTGCAATTGTCCCAGTGATGATTTCCCCGGGAAAGGGCTTAAAGATCACCAGGGTGAATTCGCATAAGCACTGCAAGTCGGCTGTGCAAATGGCCACTGCAACTTCGTGCGTCTGCAGCTCGTAGAGACAGATGCACAGACCTTCCTTGGGCAGCACTTTCCCCACGTACTTCCTTTCCAGTGCGAGGGCCACTTCGTCGAGAAAGCAAGCGGGGTCGATGCTCGGCGGAATGCAGACTTGGTCCTTGATGAAGTAGAGCACGAACATTACTTGTCAATATGGGTCAGAGGCATATGGAGTCTGCGCTGCTGACGGATGTTAGGGGCTTTGAAGGGGAAATAGAACTGAAATTTGTACGAAAATCGATCAAGCGACAATGTGGGTTGCATCTCGCAATAAGAAAGAACATTAGTCTTCCAGGAGTGATTACGTCTAAGGACTATCATCTGAAATCACTTCCACGTCTGTGATTGGGGAAAGTCGAGGCCGGGTCTGCTCTACTTTGACTGGCTTGTTTGCGTACAGGACGTAGGCCTGAGGGTCAGAGAGCGGGTTGGAATTGGGAGACGTCATCACAGCCTTATCTTCCTGTATGCTAAACCTCGAAAACAAGCACAACCCCTGTATCCCTTCAACCGCCTTCTGCGTATCCACGTAATACGCCAACTCCGCACTCATCTGGACTTTCGCAGAACTGGTGCTTGTCAGGCGACTTGCTCTTTCGATCATGTCTTCGTACTCTTCTATTCGGCGCAATAGGGTTTCCAACTGAGTGTGCAGCGTTTCTCTGAGCATCCTCACAGCACAGCTCACCTCCTCTCTGCATCTCCTCGCAGTGTCCTTACACCTCCCCAGGCTTTCCAGCATTCTCGTCCTTTCAGTGACGCAAGTACAGCGCAGGGATGTAGTCGGGTCGGTGAGCAAGGGGCAAATCGTACAGTGCATCTGGCTCTTTTGTAGTCCGGGCGAGGCCATTTAATAGGAAATAGTCGCAATTAGGATGTCTACCCGCCCGCTTCAGACCGCTTCAATCGAGATTTGGCGGTCGAAATGCTACTATCAATAAGCAGAATTTCAAGCTCGAATGCAGCTTTTTCCCTCCACTCCGCCTGCTTTTGCATCCTTTCGACACACTGTCTGGGGCTTACTTCCGCTCTTTTCCGCTCCAAAGCCGCAACTTCAGCCGCCATTTTGCTAGGATCGAACAGCCGGGCGACTGCTTGGCTCAGCTGCATAGTAGCAGCCTGCAAAGTGGCTCTTTGACTTGTCTGCTTTGCAGCCTGCGCAGCTGCTATTTGCCCCTCCCGCATGCGATTTTCCGCAATTCGGCTTGCTTCTGTTTCCAATAGTTCGATTTCCAGGAATTTGATGTGTTCTTTAGCTGAGAATAACTCACTTGAAAGGCAGTTTATGCGGGTCCTCATACCTTCATTGTCGAGCCGTAAGGAGTCTACTTCCCTGCATAAACCCTCCATTTCCTCGATATTCAGCTGCGCTTTCAGCTGCTCGACTTGCGAACTTTCTGCCTTTAGCTGAGCGGTCAAGAAGGCATTCACAGTCCTCATTTCCGCCATTTCCCTCTCCAAATTAGTCCGATTCGCTTGATTTGACCGCAACTTTTCCCGGAACATTTCGTTTTCCCTCTCCAATCTGCGAATTTCTTGTATCAAACTGGCGCTTTCGTTGGAATTAACAGTCTGCTCCAAGCCTCTGATTCTGTCCTTCAAACTAGTGGCTTCCGCTATCAGTCTGGCCTCAGTGGCTCCTGTGCGAGGTACCACTTCCACTGCCTTTCGAAACAACGTCCTCGGCGAAATCAGCACTCCTGTGACTTCCGCCCTTTCCGTGCGCATTCCCTCAGTCCCAGCAGCTGCCACTTCCGCAGGAACTAGCAGCTGGGAACTGTGTGGAGAGGGGAAGAGGGGGTTCCGCACCCATAGTCCTGTCTCTGCTTCTTGAGTGTCCAGGCGGATTTCCAGCACTGGGTCTGGTGCGATGGAGGACATGGTGCGGGAAAGGACGAGGTCGGTTTCCTGGAAGTTGAAGCCGAACATGCTATTCGATGTACAGTTAATGGAAATCTAAGTGGCGAACTACACGCTGTAGAGACGGAGGAGTGCGCACTCCGAGTCTGGGCGACTTGGGTCGAGTGGGAGTATTGGTCCACCCCTCTCCATTGAACCTTTCCCGCAACTTCTCCTTTTCCTGCCTGTCCGCCTTCGCTCGAGCCACCCGCTCAAAATGCCTTTCCACTCCTTTCTTCTTCGTAATGTCCACATTGGGTGAGCCTTTATACCCCCGCACTTCAGGACTGAAGGAACACTCATCGACCTCGTTCTGAATTTCCCTCAGACGCATGTCATGCAAGCGCTGGCTGCGGTCCTGCGACTTGGCTGTGAGGCGGGCATAGACAGGACTGAGGGGCTGGTGTGCTGAGGGGGAAACCAAAGGATGGAAGCTGCACTCGTCGTGGTCCTCTTCCCAGCGCGCCACTTGCTCACTGAGTGCCAGTTTCCGCTGCTCCATGGCCTCTTTTTCCCTGTACAGCACTTCCCAGCGTCTCCCCGGACTTTCCCGACTTAAGGCCAGTTCCTCACTTTTCGCGTTTAGCACTGGTCGAAATGGCTGCAAGTCTTCACTGAACTCCAACTTCGGTCTGGCCTGCAGCTGCAGCAGTCGAGACTCAGGACTGCCCTGTCTTTCCGCCATTTCCCGAGACTTGGTGGAAATAGCGGGACTGAAGGGGAAGTCTCGCCTCACTTCTTTCACGTGCTTAATAGGTTCGAGGAGCCGGGAAGGACTGGAGCTTTGGGTGCGGGAGGAAACAGGCTGTGGAGGGCGCCAACGCTCTGCGGACTCCTCCTTCTTCTCTGCGTAGATTTCTGCGAAGCGATAGAGACGGTCGGAGATCTTGCCGGAGCGTTGGAGCTGGGCGGCCATTGGAGATATTCGGGGCGAGGCTCGCGCCATGCTTTCCAGCTTTAGTTCCAGTCCTCTGTCCTGCACGCTTTTCTCTCTTTGATACCCTGCAGCAAGCAATCGGTCCTCTACCGGTCCAGGCTACATAGCAAGTACTAATCGCTCTGTTAACAACACGGACCTACTGCACATCTCCGGGTCCCTCACTTCTCTCAGTTCGGTTTCCAGGCGGACTTCTCTCAGTTTTTCCTTGTGTCTCGCATAGTGTACGTTCATGTAGTAAAGTCGCTCAGAGACTGGTAGTGCGGAAGTGCTCTGAACCGGGTTGATTCTGGGAGAGTGGGTGAAGGACTTGTCCAGGGCTTCAGCTGCTTGCCATTGGACTTGTCTGGCTTGTTCTTTCTTTCGAGCGGAAACTTGTCCTTCCTCGTAGAGCCGGGCGTAGACGTCTCTTCTAGGTGTAGAGCTGCGCTGGGTCAGTGGGTAAAAGGGCGTATTTAGCTCTGAGTCTTTGTCTAAGAAGCGTCTGAGCTGGGAGTTGGAGCGGGCTTGGGAAGGTGTGGAGCGGGCGGAGCTGAGAGAGGGCGCAGTGGAAGGAGGGCCTGAGAGCATTTCTCGCTCGATTTCAGCCACCCACTTCTGCATGTCTTTGAGCTGCCGCCCCTTCATATTTCTAACTGCCGCGCGCCGTGCTGCAGCAGTCTGCAGACACACTGCAAATGCACAGATTTCCACTTCTTTCGATTAGTGGCGAGTAGTGTGACTACCAAGTGCTGAAATCAGCTGGAGACCATTGTGTTTAAGGTGCATTTCGCCTGCATATAGATGAGGGCATGGAAGAAGGTGGTTCCTGCCTATTTGCAAGAAGATTGCTGGAGAGATAAGCCACTGTAGCCTGCCTAGTCACTATTTCAGGTCATCTTCACTATCGGAGACAGGGACTGGACTGGCCGCACTGCCTTGACTGGGCTTGGGCGGCGCCTTCAGTCGCTTCGCCTCCACTCGCCAACTGTCCTTCTCTGCTTCAGAGAGCTGTTTCCATTCCGCTCCTATGATTTTCGCCTTTTCTCCCATAGTAGTGGAGTCAGTGAAGGCGGGAAAGCGCGAGTCCGCGAAGAGTTGATAGGCGGACTTGGTGTAAGTCTTGCGAGGAGCTTTGCGGCGCTTGGGCAGTGCAGGCGCAGAGTGGTTCTGTCGGAACTCAGCCAGTAGCACTGTGGCTTTGTCGAAGAAGTCAGCAGCGAGAGAGAGGAACTCTTTGATCACTGCCTCTCGGTCCATTATTGTCTGGACTTCCATAGTGAGTGTGGGAGTGCCGGAGCGGGAGGAGACTAGCACGAATTCGACCTTTGTGGGACGAAGAGTGGAAGCGAGGGAATTGCATCTCAGACCCGCTATCCAATTCTCAAGAGCTTTTATCCTAGACTTAGCACCTTTCACTCCAAATCTTTGATAAGATTCATGTTAATCCGCTCCACTGCTATTTCCAGCTATAAATAAGCCGTTTCCTACAAACTATGTTTCACTTGCGCATGTCCCTTCCAGTCTGTCCCTCCTCTCTCCCACAAAGGAAGAAAAGGCTGGATTTTACTCCGTTTGTAAGTTGTAATATGGGAAAAGAGCAGTGCGAAGTGACGCCACAGTCAACAGCCTCTCAGAGTTGGCACTTCCGAGTGAAGGAGCTGCAAACCAGTGAAAAGCGGATATTGAGGAAACTGCCCGAGTTCAAAGACAAGCAGTGGGTACTGTACCCTGACGACTTCTTCATGGACCTGTGGGGAGTCTTGATTTCCCTGCTGATGCTCTACACTGCCACGATCATGCCTTACCGAGTCGCATTGATCGACTCCGATAGCAGCCAATGGGCGAATTGGGAATACGCACTAGACGTCTGCTTCGGACTAGATGTGTGCATTAACAGTGTGCTCGCCTACTACGACGAAGAGATGAGTCTAGTAGTGTCGCGTAGACGGATATTCCTGCACTACCTGACTTCTTGGATGCTGCCGGATATGGCCTCCTCCCTGCCCTTCGATTTGATCCTGTCCACTCAGAGTTACAACAACTTTATTCGCCTTGCGAAGTTGCCCCGGGTGTACAAGCTAATCAAATTGGCGAAGTTGCTGCGCATAGCGAAAGTGGTAAAGAACCGCAGTCGATTTGTGCATTATGCGAATTCAGTGCTCAGGGTGAGTCTTAGTGTGGAGCGACTGTTTTGGTTTTTAGTATGGCTGATACTGTTATTGCACTTATTTGCCTGCTGTTGGGTCTTTTTCGCGAGACTAGACGAAGACCAGCCCGACAACTGGATCCAATGCAAGGGCTATTTAGACTACAGCAACGCCCAGCTGTATATCGTGGCAGTGTACTTCTCGATTATGACGCTGGCGACTGTGGGGTATGGGGATATCACTCCCTGCAATACTACTGAGAGAGTCGTTTGCTGTGCTATGATGCTGGTAGGGATATTTGTGTACTCGGTCACGATTGGCTCACTTACGAATTTGCTGGGGAGTTTGGATAAACGGAGGGCTGTATTGAACCAACGAATCGAGCTTCTTGTGGAGCTGTCGGAAAAGTACCACTTCAACAAGCTCTTCTTCCAAAAGCTGAGCCAAGCAGTCGAGTACGAACAGCGCAACTCTCAAAAGGAACTCAACGACCTCTTCACCTGTCTGCCCTCCACCCTGCGCACCCAACTCCTTATCGTCATATACTGCCAAATGCTGGAAGCCAACGTCTTCTTCTCCGAGCGCACCGAGCACTTTGTAGCCTGGGTGGCGCCGAGACTCAGTCCAGTCCGGATCATGGAGGACGAGTTTGTGTACCGCGAAAGTGAGCCTGCAGCGGAAATGTACTTCGTGGCAAAGGGAGAAGTGGAGTATGTGCTTGTCTACGATGTCAAGCAAGAGCCGTATCATGTGGTCAAGACTAATTACTACTTCGGGGAGGAAGACTTGCTGCTATCGGAAACCAGACTGCATCAGTTCACTACGAAGACGGCGGCCACTAGTGAATTCCTGGTATTGTCCAGGGACAACTTCGAAGCGATGATGAGCACGTTTGAAAGTGAAGCGTTGGAAGTGGTAGCCATGACGGAAAGACGCAAAGAACGCATAATAGAGCACAAGTCTCTGGCAGAGGAACATATTAGAGCCAAGACACTGGTCATTCGGCATGAAACTACGCCTGCAGGGAAGGCGGAAATCCACTCCGCAGTCACAGAACTCATAAAAGGACAGGAAATCGACAATTTGAGTGACGTTTCCTCGGAGGATGAAATTAACGATAGGAAGGAAACAGCTTTTAGCGGTGCTTTGCCCAGTGCTGACGTCCTGCTGAGTCTGGAAAGTGTGAAGATGGACAGGAAAGCCACGAAGGCTGCAGTCCTACTAACGAAGCATAAAGGGAAAACGAAGGGGAAGTCGGACTTGAGGGAATTGCACCAGAAGGTGAGTCGAATGGAGGCGAAATTCGATGCACTTGCAGAGTTGGTGATGAGGATAGGGGAGCAGCTAGGGACTGGCCCGCTATACCCTTCTTCTGCGGCTTCGCAGCACAGTGAAGGGCCGCTGGATGCTATAGCTGAGGCTGGAGTGGACACTGAAGAGAAGGATAAAGAGCCTAACGAATAGCTACTCTCGCTTCTTTATTAAGCCTGATCCTAACTTTGCTGTCTTTCCGCAGCACCGCCGAAATGTTTGATATAGAAGTGTTAAAACCCACAAACACAAAAAGAGCACAGCCATCATACAGCGCGAGCACTTGGATTTAGGCCTCTCAGGACACCAGTAAAATGCACTGGTTTCCTCGTCAATTGGACTCTTGCAGATTGAACAGTGCGGATTGGGTGTACGCATCAAAGCCTGGAAGCAGGGCAGAGAGCAGCAGAGATGTGCAAATGGATCGCAAATGAGTTGCACTGTATCGGCCGGGAGAGATGACCGAAACAATGCTTTGCCACAAAACACGCAGTTGATAGGCTGGTCCGGCATACCTCTTGGCCGTAGATCGGAGGTATTGGGAGAGTGGCTTCCGGGAGGCGGGATAACAGCAGTGCTTGGAGGGTTTTTGGGTGGGCGAGAGTGCACCGTCTTTTCTTCCTCAGTGGACTTTGTAGGGATGGGTTTCCTAGCAGCGGGGGGATTCGAGGCTGCGGGGTGACTTGGCTGCTCGCTGGCTTTGGGGGTCGCTTGGCTGGTGCTCTGGCGGGACTGGACTGGGTCAGGCACGTGCTGATTCGGTGGGTTGTGGACCTGGGAAGAGTCCTCGCTCTGAGGGGGAATTTCGTCACTTTGGCTTGCCTGCAGCGACTCAAAATACTGCTGTAACTGTAAGAAGTCTGGTCTGGTTTCTTCCCTAGAAGTCAGCATCCACCCAATTACGCCCTTAAACTGCTCCGAATAGGGAATCCCCGCCAACACAGCCGCCACATTTTCCTGCGAAGAATTGATCACTCGTACCGGGTTAAGAATAGACAGCACCAGCATCGTCATCCCCAAAGAATAGACATCCGACTTGTAAGCGTTATGGCTGACTTGTGGAGACTGACTGAAGAAAGCTTCTCTGAGCTGAGGACTGAGGTATAGGGGAGTGCCAGCAATCGTCGACAATCCCGTATTTGCAATGATCTGCCGCGAAGTGCCGAAATCCCCGAGCTTCAGGATGTTTTGGGTTAGGAAGATGTTCTCCGGCTTGATGTCGCGATGGACGATATTTTGGCCCTGCAGCCACGCTAACACCTTCACTAGTTCCCTAGCAATTCCCCACAACTCGACTTCTTGGTATGCAAACCCATTGGTCAGCCTCTGCTTACAGTCCTTCCCCAAGTCTTTGTCACACAGCTCCAACACCATCACCAACAAAGACTCAGTTATCGACTGAACCCAGCCGTAGTGATATAGCCTCACGATATTGGGGTGACTCAAGGCTTGCATAGTCTTGCACTCCTTCTCTAAGACCGTGTAGTCATGCGCTTGGCCCATTGGCAGGACTTTGTAAATGACTGGCCATTCGTTGTAGGTGCCGGTGTACACGTACACGGTGGGAGTGCTGTAGATCAGTGCAGTGGGATTCAGACCGTTGGCCTTCAGAGCTTCTGCTATCTGCGTCATAGCAAAGTCTATAAATGGAGACTAGTGGTGCTTGCTAAAGCTATATGTCTGCCTAAGAGATTGAAAGGCAGTGTGTTAAATCCATACTAACAGCCGCTCTATCAATAGCACGCCGAACTGCCACATATATCTATAGAACTGCACACTTTCCCAAGCCACATAGTAATGCAGCTTCCATTGCTAGTGTTTCCCCTACTCCTTTGCAGCGGACTCTACACTCTCACCGTCTTCGACAATCTCCCTCTCTCCTCCTGCCGAGGCGGCTTCCAAGGCATCGAAGTCGATATAGTCCGAGAAGCCCTCACTCTCGCAAGGTGGAAATACAATGAAGACTACACCTTTACCTGCCACGACTCTAAAAGCCCTTCGCAGGCACAGTTCGGAGGGTTGGAACTTACGGATACTTCCTACCAAGCTGACCTGGACTTCTCAGTGCCGACACTGGCGGGGGGACTGAGCATCTTGGTGTCGCAGAATATTGATAGCACGTTTTCGATTTATTTGGGAGTGCTGGACTATACGCTGTGGATAGTAATTGGTGGAGCGTGGCTTTTTGTAGCGGTCGTGTTGTGGATGTTTGAGCGGGGAAATCCCTCTGTACCAGGAGACTTCTTCAAGGGAATTAAAGAGACAATCTGGATTTCGCTGTTTGGGCTGGTTTTGGTGAATAACTATCGGATCAAAAGAGTCAGTTCAAGAGTGCTGCTCCTCAGCTACTGGCTATTCGGCACAATGGTGCTGGGTCTCTTCTTCGCCTGCAACGCGCGCAACTATCTTATCGGCGTCAGTCCCATCCGCTCTCCCGAAAGCCTCAACTCCCACCGCGTAATCACCTGCGACACCTGTGTCGACAGTATCACTCAATACGGTCCTTTACTGCTGGAGTTTCGGGTCAGCCAGGCGAACTTCGACGAGGGCGTGGAGATGCTGAGGAGCGGCTTGGCGGATGCACTGGTGTTCGACTACGACTTCATGCAGGGGAGAACAGCGGCGATGTGCGATTTGGTGGTAGTGAGTCCGCAGTTTTCCATGTATTACTATGTGGTTCAGATGAGTGGAGTGCCGGAGTTGAAGGCCGTGCTAGACAAGGGACTAAGTCTGCTGAGGGAAACTGCGAACTTGAAGAAGCTGGAAGAGCAGTACTTGCAGGCGGACGAAGTCTGCAACTCCTACAAATACGACTTGAAGCCGGTCACTTTCCTCAATATGATTGCGTTGTGGATTGTGTGGATTTGCCTCTTCGTCTCTTCTTTCCTGTTCCGCGCAGGCATCAAGCGCACGCAGTTGCTCCGCACTCACAATGTGCACCAAGTCGAGTTGCAAGCTCTGGCCTACCGTCCAGAAACGCGCATCCTCAAGCACACCGAAGTCTTCATGCACAAAATGTCGCAGCACATTTCCTCCATCTTCATACGCATGGAGAGAGCAGTCAAGAAGCAGAACTTCCTGCAGCAGAAAAGAATCACGACGATGCAGAACCTGTCCGCGAAGTTGAACCAGGAGCAGAGGTTGGACTAGTTCTAATATGGAAGTGCCGGCTTGTGTGCAAGTCCCGAAGTTCGCTTACCGCTACTGGCCGAGGGGGGAGGAAGCAGTGCAAGCTCCGGGGAAGTTCGGGAGGAGACTGATATTCGGCAGACAGGAGTTTTCTGACTCTGAGGAAGAGTTGGTGCAGGAGATGGAGCAGGCTTTGGACGGCTGTGAGGGCATGCTGGAGTCGCTGCAGCGGCAGGAGCTGCTGCGGTTCGGATACGCGGGGAAGTGGGAAGTGCAGGAGGCTACGCAGCTGTTGTTACAGCATATGGAGTGGGTGATGAATGAACTCCCAGCTTTCTACCCAGGCGCCCCTCCTCTCGACCTCCTGGTGACTTCTAAACAGACCTCTGGAGGTCTGTACCTTCATGGGAGAGACTTAAAGTACAGACCTGTGTTGGTGGCTGTTCCCAGCAGACTGCACAAATTCCCTATTCAGAGAATCACACAGGCAGGCGCGTATCTGCTGGAGTACGTCATTGGCAATATGCTGCTTCCCGGACAAATTGAGAACTTCGGACTGATATTGGACTTTGTGGACTGTGATAACGTCGCATGCAGCATAGAGGTAGACATTAGACAGGACTTGAAGCAAATAACCGGCTTTTTCATGCGACATTATCCGTGCCGCTTGTCTTGGGGCTGTGCACTCAATGGCAAGTACAGTTTCTGGAGCCGTGCAACTGCTGTCCTCGACCCCGACACTTCAGAGAAGTTCCAATACAGTCCCAGTCCTGCAAAGCTGTTTTCCCTGTGCCACCCCACTCAACTTGAAAGCAAGTACCAAGGCCTCGCGCCGGACCTCAACACCTACTGGCCTCCGAACTTCCCCAAACTACCCCGCTCCCTCCTACTGGAAACTGACTGCACGAATAGCGCTGACTATTCCAGCTACCAAGAATACCACCCTGAGCGCTCTATGACGGACACGTCAGGCTTCGGGACTGAGAGAGACACGTCTTACAGGGACGCAGTAGAGGCGGCTCCGGGAGACCAAACTAATCTCTCGATGGACAGTGACGACCTACCAGAGGTGAAAAAGGCGGAAGACCAGGAATTGAGTGAAGCGATGGAGACGCTGAGAGGGAAAGTGAGACTGACGAAGGTGAGGAATCGCAACCGGGAGCGAAAGCCAATGACGCATGTAGACAAAACTGCAGTGCGGCAGCGAGGCTGGTGTTCCTGCATGGTGGAAAATGGAGAGCCAGGCGTGACTTGCTGCCTTTCCTAGTGTCTGTCTCATAGGTTCGTTTTTCTCTGCAGTGCCTGGCTTCTCAGTGCTGTTCATCACGTTACTAGGCTTCCCATATTTTGAGTAATAATTGTATCCAACGCTTGCATACATCGTAAAGTATAATTTGATAAGGGCAACATTACTGATATATATTAAATTACAATAATGCTATATGTAGTTACCGCTTCGATATATGGAATCGCTGGCAATGCAAAATGTCTGGTGCTTCTTTCAACAACTCTCTGGTTCAAGTACCTCGTAGTAGTGTTGAGCACGACGAAGCAATTCAGATGCTACCGAATATAGCGGATTTGGACCTGCTTTAGCTATATCCAAAGCGACGTGTCAACGCGCTGATTAGATGCACCCCAAGGAACGAGTGAAAGAGATATCATGGCTGAAGGATGAAGTTGCGATGGTCTGGGTGGGATAGGCCAGGTGTCACTGGTCTTTTCTATGACCCTAGTTACTGTGGCAGATTTCGACGTGGCCGAGAGAGTATCGAATGATTAGGGACAGCGGCTTTACTGGGGTATTATTACTTCGGCAAGTTTGGAAGAAGAACTATTGGATTCTAGCTAAAATACTGTAGTTTCTAAACATGGGTGTTAGGGTGTTAGGGTGTTAGGGTGTTAGGGTGTTAGGGTGTTAGGGTGTTAGGGTGTTAGGGTGTTAGGGTGTTAGG
>Ga0247837_1009208_pt1 | contig 11973 bp, 7 predicted proteins | sample LaCtaG_2_FD_187115 | JGI IMG/M metagenome (GOLD analysis project Ga0247837, IMG submission 187115) | Freshwater microbial communities from meromictic Lake La Cruz, Castile-La Mancha, Spain - LaCruzMarch2015_14.5m | ecosystem: Environmental > Aquatic > Freshwater > Lake | place: Spain: Castile-La...
AAATAATTAATTGGATAAACACTACAGCGGCAAAACAGGCTAATGCTCCTGCCAATGCCAGTGGTTTTTTGCCCAAACCTACCACTGCACTTATCAGTTTTTGGCTATGGGAGGCCAAAAACGGAAGGGCCAAAACAATGAGTCCATTTACGGGCCGAATCAGCACAATAACACCCAAAAGCAACCCCGCCACAACCAAATATTTTCCTTGCGGGGAAATGAAGTAGCGCTTCGCAAACAGCGCAAAACCCGCTACTACCGCAAAAGAATACACATGCGACATGCCAGGTTCTACCACCGCGTAGTAGAATAAATTGGAGCCGAATACCATGGCCATTAGCACCACAGAACGGCCAAACGCATTGACTTCAAACATTTGCATCAGTGCATTGCAGGCCAGCAATCCTAGAAGCAAATAAAACAAACCAGCTACCGTTACCATATAGCGATAGGGTTCTGAATAGCCATCGGGCGGGGCACCACCCAACATACAGTAGGCATGCGTGGCAAGGAAAAACGGCAATTGCAGCAGGGCGGTTCCGCTGTAATATTTGTTTATGGTATGGCCCTCTGCTCCTATGCGGTAGTCGTAAAAAAAAGTGGGGTCGTAGTATTTCTTGCCCTCTAGGCTGTCTACAAATCCAAAATTGAGGTTGTGGTAAATAAATATGGCGGGCAAATAGGCGTAATACCCCTTTGCATCAACCTCCACTATGCTACCGCTCCACTTGGAATTCCAATTCAAATTGGCGGTTACTAGGGTCATCACCACCACAATAAACGCAATAGCAAATAGAGGCCAACGCTTATTCATAGCCAAAAACCTTGATAGAATATGCCTTCTCCTTGCTAGACGAAGAAAAAGCCCCAAGCACCTTAAGCCTTTCGTCACCTTCAAGCAGTTTGACATCAACTTGACTGCACATCGCAGCCGACCAGTCGTCCCAAACTATAATGTCGCCTTTGCGCATACAGTAGGATATATCATCGCACAATTCAACCCTTTGTGCAGTGTCGAGATAGTCCACCTGTAATGGCACACACAAATAATTATAGCTAAAGAAATAGCGTTGATTTGCTGTGGCTTTGCTGCGCAAAAAAGCAGCTACCTCGTGGGCCATCACTTGGTCGGGTTCCAGATTCATATCGCGTTTCCAATGCACTGCCGAATGATTGGCGGTGAACGGAAATACCGCCATCACCACCACTAGTGCAGCTTTAAGCCCACTACGCCAGGCGTTGCTACTTAGCATTTTGTGTTCTACAATGGCATTGAACCCCATCAATGCCACCAGCACCATGGCGGGCATCACAGCTAGCATCACCCGTTTTAACCCCATCGAATTGAACATGCCCAACCACCACGCCACCGTGTGAAAAAGAAACAAAGCCGCAAAACTGCCCATGGCTAACACCAGCCATGCCCGCTGCCTAGGCTCGCGCACTAAGCGATAGCCGCCCACCAATAACCCAAGCAAAAACAACACAAGAATGGGAATGCCAAGCACCATATTGAGCTTTGAAGGGAAACTAAACAGCGTTCCACTGCCATACGGGCTGGTGGCCGAAGCGTAGGGAATCTCGGTAAAAATCCACAACAGCGGCTTGCCCGCCAATGCCCCTGCCACGCTATACACCACATGGCCTGTGGCAGTGGCTGCAATGGCTTTCCACTGTTTTTGCGCTGCAAACACCACCAAAAATACCCCTATCACCAGCAAGCCCTCCGACCGCACAAAGGGCAAAAACGACACGACCATAGCCGCAACCAGCACCCTATTGCTCACAAACAGCAGTAGGCCCGCGGCCAATAGCAACGCAAAAAGCGGCTCGGTGAGGCCCGAAAACGTGAGCACAAATTGCAACGGAGTGAGCAAATACACCACGGGCACCATCCAATTGTTGGCTAGGTCAATTCTGCGTGCTGCCAGGTGGGTAAGCAAAGCCGCCAAAATGGACACCACAAGATTGAACAACTTGATACCTACAAAACCAAATTGCGCCCACGGGGCAGCAAGCAGTACAAACAAAGGCTTGGCCCAATGATTAAAAAAAGCCATAGGATGCTGCGGAGCATGCCGCGCATACAAATAATGGGTTATGCTATCGCCTGCATCGCCAGTGCCGTTAAAAAGGGCAATGGCAGCAAGCCCTGCACCGAGGTAAAACAAATACTGGAGCACCGCAATTCTAGTGTTCATCTGCTCATATCAGCGATAAAACATTCATCTGCCTACCTCCCCGCTTTCGGAAGCCAAAGTATAAACGTGCTTCCCTCGGCAGTGCTTTCCACGCGTATGGTGCCGCCATGTGCTTCGATTAGCGATTTTACATAGTAGAGCCCCAAGCCAAAGCCTTTCACATTATGCACATCGCCCGTTGGCACACGGTAAAACTTCTCGAAAATCTCGCGTTGCTGCTTCGCGGAAATGCCAATGCCGTTGTCGGCCATCAGCACCTTGATGCCACTATCGGTATCGAGAGTTGTTATGGTAATGTGGGGCTCATTCTTGCAATACTTAATCGCATTGTCGAGCAGATTTCGAATAATGTTCGAAAAATGAAGCTCATCTACGCGATACATCGCATGCTCGGCATTCAAATGAAGCGTAATCTGGCCTTTGCGCTCATCCAACAAAATTTGCACCCCAGCAATCGACTTGGTTATGAGCGCATTTATGTCCACCTCCACTAGGTTGAGGTCTATCTCGCTGCGGTCAAACTGCGCCATTTGCAGCACTTTTTCCACCTGCAATTTCAGTCGGTCGCTCTCGTCATGTATCATCTTATAATAGCGCATTTGCTTCTCCGCATTGCCATCTAACGCCCCCGAAAGCAGCACATCGCTCGATGCCGATATGGTAGAAATAGGAGTCTTAAACTCGTGCGTCATATTGTTGATGAAGTCGGTCTTAATCTCCGTAAGCCGCTTCTGTTTCAAAACAACCGCAAGAGTGTAGGCAAAAAAGGCAAACACCAACAGCAATATGCCCGAACTAAAAAGCCACACCCCCATTTTGCCCGACAAATAGTTCTGCTTATCTGGAAAATAGACCCCAAAATAATGGCTATCACCATCCGACCGAGGTATTTCTACATCCACTGGGCGTTCGTATTTGTTTCCCGACAATGCTACGTACCCATCAAATATGAGCGTGTTGGTAAAACAATCGTAGATGTTGTATTCAAAATCGATAAGAATACTGCGCTCTCTAAACTCGCTTGCCAACAAACTTTGCAGCAAATAGGGATGCAGCGTATCGCTTGTAGCCACCACAAAATAATTGCGCGACAATTTGCGCACCGGAGCTACATCGGTCGAGTCGTTGGTGATGTCTTTAATCTGAATGGCCACGCCACGCAAGGCAGCGGTCACTTGGTCATCAAACTCCCGTTCGCGAAGTTCAAATGCCTTGTCCATCCAAAAAAGCTGGGTTAGCACCAAGCCTACAATAGACACAGTGGCCAACATAATAATGATGCGAATTGCACGTCTTGTCATGGTTTGGCGAAGGTATTGCAATCCCAGCAAATGCCTCTACATGGGTTTGGCACGGCAATTGAAAGCACCCAACCGAACCATTAAAAACATGAAATCATGAAAAAGTCAGTTTTAATTTTCGCCCTTGCCGCTCTAGGAACCACAGCATTTGCTCAAGACAAACAAGTAGTAACCAAAGGAGGCAAACCCGTAAGTGTAGCCATGATTGCAGCACCTTTGGCCCAACCAAGTGCAACCTCAACCGTTTCTTCGCAAGCACCAGCAGATGCTCCTGCGGCAAAATCAGAACCGTTGAAAAGCAAAGAAGCAACGTTGGTTCAGCGTAAGGAAAAGTAAAAACAAGTGGCAATGCCACTATTTACATTTAGCCGTTTCAGACCACCCTCTAAAGTGAATCTGAGACGGCTTTTTCATTTCTAGGAATTGTACGCAATCATGCACTGCTACCAGAATTGTATTGCTACATTTCGGCCCAATTTCACCTGAAAATCAACACGTTTCATTTTAAGTTATTCATCATGAAGAAACTATTACGTCCCACATTGCTCACCCTTGCTTGCTGCTCCACGTTTGCAGTAGCGATGGGTCAAACATTTACCAATAGGGTAAGTGGCCTTACTGACAACACCATGTATAGCGGTGGGCCAAATGCTGTGCAAGATGTGAATGGCGATAAGCTGGACGACATCATTGTGTTGGATGGTGCACGCGACTTAAAATTCGAATATCAAAGTCGTAATGGAGTATGGACTGGATTGAATGTGGGCAACACTTCGGGCTCTAATGCATGGAGCATGGTGGTAGGCGATGTCGACAACAATGGCCATGGAGATGTGCTTTCGGGTGGAAATTTTGATGGAGTAAAATATGCCAAGGCAAACGCCAATGGAACGGCCTACACCCAAACCACTTTAGGGGGCTATAATCTTTTTCTTCAAGGCTCTAACCTCGCGGATATAGATAACGATGGTGATTTGGATTACTTCGGTTGTGCAGATACTGATGTAAGTGGTATTTGGGAAAATGACGGAAACGGCAATTTTACCTACACCAATACGAGTATGATAGATATGACCCCGCCAACCACGGATGGTTCGGGCAACTACGGAACCACTTGGACCGATTTTGATGATGATGGTGATATTGACCTTTACATTTCTAAATGTCGCCAAAACGTGAGCGATCCAACAGATTTGAGAAGAATAAACGTGTTGTATGAGAATGATGGCAACGGCAATTATTCAGAAAATGGAGCCGCTTATGGCCTACGTATTGGTGCGCAAAGCTGGACCACCGATTTTCAAGACATTGATAACGATGGCGATTTTGATGCCTTTATCACCAACCACGATGTGAACGCCATGCTGCTTGAAAATCAAAACGGCCAATTTGTGGATATTTTCGACCAAAGCGGCATTAGCAACATGATTGGGTTTCCACTACAAGGCATCATGCGCGATATGGACAATGATGGCTTTGTTGACCTTCTAGTGTCTGGAAACGGCCATCGCTACTACCACAACAATGGCGACAAAACCTTTACTGAAGTAACAGGGCAGCTTGGAAACAACTTGCATTCATTCGCTCTAGGCGATTTGAACCACGATGGTTTTCTTGATGTTTCCGGTTCCTATGGTTCCAGCTATACTACACCAAGCACTACTCCAAACGCACTTTGGATTAACGATGGCAATGCCAACAACTGGATTGCATTTGACTTGATTGGAACTGTGAGCAACAAAAGTGCTGTAGGTGCCAAAGTGAAATTGTATGGCGCTTGGGGAGTTCAAGTGCGCGAGGTGCGTGCTGGCGAAAGCTACGGTATTGTTAATACCTTAACCCAACATTTCGGCATTGGTCAAGCTACAGAAATCGACTATGCAGTGGTTACCTTCCCATCTGGTATTACCCAAACCATAATGAATCCTGCCCCAAATCAATTCATCACGGTTATTGAGGACCAATGTGTGGCTCAAGATGTTTTCGTAACCTCTAATGGCCCAACATTCTTGTGCGTTGGCGAATCGTTGCAGTTAAATGCTCCTACAGGTGCGAACTTGAGCTATATATGGAGCAATGGGTCTACAAACCCGAGCACTACGGTGAGCCAAGAAGGAACCTACATGGTGACTGTGACCAACACTAGCAATGGTTGTTTTAGCACATCGGCAGCCTTGGATGTGGTAGTTGCACCAGACGAAACTCCATCTGTGACTGCAAGTGGCGCACTTCGTTTCTGCGAAGGCCAGTCGGTTACATTGACCTCTAATGCCGCGCAATCTTACCTCTGGTCTGATAATAACGCGACAACCGCTCAAAGTTTGGAAGTAACCGAATCTGGTGTTTACACGGTTGTGATTGAAGGCGTTTGTGCAAACTTCACCTCTGATGCTATTACTGTTGAGGTATTGAGTTCGCCTGCTCCCCAAGTGACAGAATCTGAAGTATGGACACCCACCCCAGCCGCAGTAGACCTTTCTGCCACAGGCACCAACCTTGTTTGGTATGATGAGAATGGACTCGTGGCAGGCAGTGGCCCAACTATCACCACTCCAGTTATCACCGATGTTACGAACTTTTATGTGGAACAAACCATAACCTACGGTGGCGATACCTACTATGGTGGAAAAGTGAACAACTCCCCAGCCACTGGTCAGTCGCACCAAAGCACTGGGTTCTATTTGATATTTGATGCTGCTGAACCAATGATTATTCGCTCGGTGAAGGTTTATGCTGTTGGCGCTTCAGATAGAACTATTTACATTGAAGATGCAAACGGACAAACCTTGCAAACGGGAACATTTACTATTCCTGACGGCACATCACGCGTGCAATTGGACTGGACCGTGCAGCCTGGCACTGCATATAGAATGCGTATTTCCACCAATAATCATGGTCTTTGGAGAGATGGCCAAGGCACTTCGCTGGCATTCCCATACGACCTTGGAGGACTGGGAGCTATAATTGGCGCCAACACCGGAACACCAGAATACTACTACTATTTCTATGATTGGGAGGTAGAAAGCGAAGAGTACAGCTGCACTAGCGCTCGTTCGCAAGTAACGGTTAATGTTGGTGTGGTAGGCACAGAAGAAGGTGTGTTCTCTGATTTAGATGTATATCCAAACCCATCGAATGGCAATTTTGACGTGATTATTCCTGCTACTGCTGGAGACAAAGTTCAATTGCGTTTGTTTGATCTAGCTGGTCATGTGGTGTTGAATAAAAGTGTAACTGCTGGTAAACACAGACTAGATGCCGCAACCTTTGCCAAAGGCGTGTATATGCTCGAATTGCAAGCAGCAGATACGGTAATTACCAAACGTGTAGTACTTCAATAGGCCCCCACTTCAACTACAAACAAAAAGGCTCCGAAACCCAGCAATGGATTTCGGAGCCTTTGTTTTTGATGTTATTCTAACCCAAATGTTTCCAGCCTTGGGCTTTCAGTTGAATAAACTGTCCAGAGGAAACGAGATTGGTTCCATCTTCTGGCTCGGTAATGTGACCAATGATGTGAACGGCAGGATTGTCCTTAATGCGGGCATGGTCCTTTATATCCACTGTGAAAAGCAACTCATAATCTTCGCCACCATTGAGGGCGCAGGTCAACACATCGAGGTTTAGCTCTTCGGCTGCGATGCCTGTGGCAGCATCAATAGGTAACTTTTCTGTATAGACGCGGCAGCCCACTTTGCTCCGTGCGCAAATGTGCATAAGCTCTGAACTAAGGCCATCCGAAATATCAATCATAGAAGTGGGCACTACTTTTTCGAGGCGAAGCATATCGACAATGTCGGTGCGGGCTTCGGGTTTTAGTTGGCGCTCAAGGATGTAGTCGTGGCCAGTGAGGTCGGGTTGAATGGCGGGGTTCTCGATAAAGATGCGCTTCTCGCGTTCCAGTATTTGAAGGCCAAGGTATGCGCCACCCAAATCACCGGAAACACAGATAAGGTCGGTGGGCTTGGCGGTGTTTCGATACACCACATCGTTTTTGTGAACGGTGCCAACAGCGGTAATGCTTAACACGAGGCCAGCATTGGAAGTAGTGGTGTCGCCACCCACCAAATCGACTTGATACTTTTCGCAAGCGGCAAGTATGCCATCGTATAGCTCTTCCACGGCTTCAAGGGAAAAGCGATTGCTCATGGCAATAGACACGGTTACCTGCTCGGGCTTGCCATTCATGGCGCAGATGTCGCTGAGGTTTACAACCACTGCCTTGTAACCTAAGTGCTTTAGTGGAACATAGCTGAGGTCGAAGTGAACGCCTTCTACCAACATATCGGTGCTAACAAGGGTGCGCTGGTCGCCTTCGCCAATAACTGCGGCATCATCACCAATGCCTTTAATGGTAGATGCGTTGCGGATTGCGACACTTTCGGCAATGCGATTGATGAGGCCAAACTCTCCTAAATTCTCTAATTCGGTACGTCCTTCTTGGTCAAACATAGTGGGATAAACTGGTGCAAACTAGTGCGATTGAACTAGCGTGCAAACCTATGGTTTTCTTGCAAGAAGGGAGATGCCCTGCTAGGCATTCGCTCTGTAAGGAATGCTACCTGCGGGAAGCTAGTTCTGACTTTTAATCCACTGAAACGTGGTGGGATTGTTTGTGGTCTGTACCGTAATGGCATAAATGCCCGCAGGCAGGGCTGCAACATCAATGGAAATGGATTGCTGGTGTGCAGGCACGGATGCGGATAGAACCATTTTTCCAAGCGCATCATGCACTTTGAAGGGCACGGGAGCAGACTCCCTTTCGGAGAGCTGAAGGATTATATGACTGGAAGCTGGATTGGGATATATGGCCACGAATGGAAGGGCGGATTCATTGACTCCGGTAGGCTCCACCACCTCCACAGCTAAGGTTTGTTCTTCTCCCAACACTTCAATGCAGCTTACTTCTATTACGCTGACTTGGCCTGTGCCGATAGTATTCCAAAGCACATCGATGGTATTGCCATTTTCATTCACGATGGTGCCATTGGTAACCGACCAACAATAGGTAGAGCCTACTTCGCCCACCACGGCATAGCTTCGGGTGTCGCCCACTTGCACCAAGACATCGCCAGCAATGGGAGATGTTTGCGGTTGCATAATGGTGTAGAGAAATGGTTGGGAATACCGATAAACCGTATCGAGCAGGGAGGCATTGGTGAGCCATGGTTCATGGCCTATGCCCTGCAAGGGAACCAGTTGATTCATTATGCCCAAATTTTCCAAGCGCTGATGGATAGGGGCGCTGCCCTGAACAGATGGGAAAATGGGATACGAAAATGGGCTGCCTGAATTGTAGGGCACGATGAGGTCGTCTGTGCCATGAAAGGAAATAACAGGAACATTATCGAAAGCGATTGGGTCGATAAAGTTGGTGTCGAGCATGGCGCCCCAATTGTTAATGATGCCTTTAGGGCGTATTTCATCATTGTTGAAGTAGGTGTTTCCCGAACAATCGGAACATTCCATATCCTCAGGCTCTAGGAGGATACCAAAGGTTGATTGCGGGCGTTGGGCATCGACCATAAAGGTAGAATGGAGGGCAGAGAAGCACCCAGCACTGCTGCCTGTGAGAAAAATGTTGGACGTGTCGATGCCATAACCCGCGCTAAACTGGGCCAAATAGCGCATGGCAGCCCGCAAATCTTGCACCCCGCGATAAACAGCACGCTCGGCACTACCGCTGCTGGTGGTGGTGAATCCAATGCGGTAATCTATGGAAGCTACCACGTAGCCCAAACGGGCATAGTGCTGGCAAAACTGCGGAATGGGAGGTTGATTGCGCAAGCCAATGAGGAAGCCACCACCGAAAGCATAGATGATGAGTGGGCGTTTTTCAAGGACGTCTCCTGCGGGCATGTAGATGTCCATTCGCAGATCTTGCGAGGTGAGCAAACCGTAGGGATCTGCTTGGCCGAATTGGATGCCTAAGCTTTCATCTACATCGGTGAAGACTTCATCCAAATAACGTGTAGATATACAGTTTTGGGCATGGGCCACTACAGCGGAAAGGAGCAAAATGGTGAACAGAAATTTCTTCATGGTGCTTGTAGTTGCCCAAATGTATGGGATTGTTGGTGAATTGAATGTGATGCAGGTTGCAATGCATAAAATGGCAAAACGAGTATGGTATGGACTGCGGTGGGTAATCCATAGAATGCGTCAGCAAATGACACGATTGTTCGAGTGAGACACCTGCAATTCGGAAGCAGACCGATGGCATTCTGGAGCTGCTACTTGTCATTCGGAGACAGACTCCTGTTAATCGGAAGCAGACACCTGTTATTCAGAAGCAGACATCTGTTATTCGGAAGCAGACACCTGGTATTCGGAAGCAGCTACTTGATATTCGTAGACAGACACTTGTTATTTGGAAGCAGACACCTGTTATTCGGAAGCAGGTAGTTGTTATCCTTGAACAGGTAGATGTCATCCATTGACAGGCAGATGGGCTTTGTGGAGGGACGAATTGAGTTCTGAAGCTTGGTAATCGGGGTGGGTGCGTTCTATTTAGCACAAGTGATGCTGTGGAAATCTTGCACGAACTGAATCGGGGGGAAGACTTGCGTCTGGGAGCTCACAGAATGGAAAGCTTAGCAAACTGCAGCCCACCGAATATATGAACGCGGGAAAGACCCTCGCTTGGGCGGGGCGGAATTGGAGGTGAGCAACACGTTGTAAAAACACTTTTACACAGCATTTACATCATTTTACATTCGTGATGATGCCGGGCCGAAAAGGGCGCAATAGCTTTGTCGCATAATTATTCACCAAAACCTAAAGTGATGAAAAAGAGCATCTTAATTTCTTGTTTGGCGCTTAGCACCCTGAGCGTGACGGCCTTTGCATATATGAGCTGGAGCCAAAATGATCCAGAACCTAAGAAGGTGATTTCAGCGGGTAAAGCGCCCGATTCTTCTAGCGCGTATTCGTTTAACTACGTGTTAAAACCTATGGAAGAATCGGACTTGCTGTATGATGTGAGTTCTCGGTTTATAGCCACTATCTCGAAGGATAAGTTGCATAACGCTGTTTCTATCTTAGATATTGTGCCTGAGGAAGGGACAGAAGGGCTTGAAAATTTTCACACGGTTTCGGTTTCTGTGATTCGTAATGGTGAGGATATTACCGAAGCGGGCCATGGTGATGCGTTGAATGCTGCCCAAATACAACTGTTGCAAACGGCTGACTATTCGACCAATATCCATGTGAACTCCTTTTGCATGAAACGGGATGCCACCACAGGGCAATTGGAAAACTATGAGCTGGTGTATTACATCACGGTAACTCCCGAAAAAGAGGCGTATTACCTTGGAGGACGCGAGGCATTGATTGCTTTGCTGAAAGCGAATCTCAAAGAAAAGACTGCCTTTATTTCGAAAGACCAACTAAGGCCGGGACAGGTGAGTTTTACCGTGACCCGAGATGGAACGGTGGACCATGTAAAGCTGACTTCTAGCTGTGGCTACGAAATGATTGACGAAGCGTTAGTGGAACAAATAAGGACCATGCCGCAGCGTTGGACTCCTGCTACGGATGCCAAAGGGGCGAACGTGGATCAGGGTTTGGTGTTCTTCTTCGGAATGCAGGGGTGCTAGGGTTATGAATTACGAATTGGGTTTCGGGGAAATGGTGGCTAATGGTGGCGAGGACGCCACCGAATAGAAGACACGAGGGAAAGACCCTCGCGCCAGCATGTTATAAATTACGAATGATGAATTACGAATTACGAATTGGGTTTCGGGGAAATGACTTCGACTGAAGCTGGACGAGGGACGGGGGACGAACTATGCTTTTGTAAATACGGCTTCGTAAAAAGGGAGGACTTTTGTGAAATATTCCTCCTTCTGAGCAATGAATCCCATTTTAGGAATTAGTTTGTCGGTATCTCTGGTGAGGTGGCATCCTTCGGCAGCGTGTTTCCAAACTGGATTTAGCATGGTATGAAATGCTCTGCGCATTTTGCTTTGGCCGTGAATGTGTTCCAAAATAATGAGCTTTCCGCCTGGTTTTAGCCATTCGTGCATGCGTTGCAACGCAATTGCAGGATGGGGAATGGTGCATAACACGAGCGTGCAAACAATTGCATCGAACCCATTGGCAGGAACATATTGGTCCAAAACAGTATCTCCAATGCCTGCTTGCACCAAGGTAATTTTGGCTTTTGAAGGAGTGCTCGCCAACCGTTGTTCCGCGAAGCGGAGCATTTCGCCCGAAGGTTCGGAGGCAATGACATGGCAATCGCTGCCGTAAAGTGGGAAATTGATGCCTGTACCCGAACCTACTTCTAAAACATCTCCCGAAATATTAGCCAACAACGCTGCGCGATGGCGCGACAGCAAGCGCTGCTCCATGTTGCGCATAAATGGGTCGTAGATGCGGGCGAATAAACTGGTATAAAAGGAATCCTTTTGAGCTGTGTTGGGCGAGCTGAAAGACACGAGTTCCTGAAACGTTTTACGCCTTGCTGC
>Ga0247837_1009209_pt1 | contig 11971 bp, 10 predicted proteins | sample LaCtaG_2_FD_187115 | JGI IMG/M metagenome (GOLD analysis project Ga0247837, IMG submission 187115) | Freshwater microbial communities from meromictic Lake La Cruz, Castile-La Mancha, Spain - LaCruzMarch2015_14.5m | ecosystem: Environmental > Aquatic > Freshwater > Lake | place: Spain: Castile-La...
TGGGCAAGGATGCCCCTGTCACTCACGCTTGACCGGAATCGACCAGGTCAAGCGCCATCGATTCCTCGTCGACAAACTGACCATTGACGAGGAAGGACTTGGGTTCGGTTCCGATGCGCCGAAATCCATGCCGGAGGTAGAGGGCTTGCGCAGCGGTGTTATGGGCTCCGACGGAAAGGCGGAGCACTTCAAGGCCCGGGACCGTCCGTGAGTGATCGATCACCACGCGAAGCAGGCGATCCCCGAGACCGAGCCGCCGGAGTTCCGGGAGGACAAACACGCCCCAGATCCATGCCCGGTGACGTTGCTTTGCGCCGGGGCATCGCCAGTACGCCGCGATTCCACCCAGTGAATCTGCCTGCCCGACGCGGAACGCGCCCATGACGCAGGCGGAATGCGGGTCCTGCGAGAATCGCTGTTGAAGCACGGGGAGCGCGATCGAGCTCTCTTCGGCCGGCGTCTCTCCGAACGATCGCGGACTCTCCTGCAACGCGAACATTCGCAGGGAGCGATAGAGCGAAATGTCCTCCGGACCTAACCTTCGAATCTCAAACGTGTCTCCCAGCATGTTCCAAGGGGGGGTCAACGCTTCGCGAGCCGCATAAACAGGTACGATCCGAGACTCACGAAGATTACGTTGGGAATCCAGATGAGCAGGCTTGGATGCGCCGCAGGATTATCGCGGAAGGTGTCCGCCAGGATGATGAAGAAAAAGTACGTAAACGCGATGATCAGGCTGAACGCAAACCCGATCGACGTCTCCTTTCGATGGGCCGTGATTCCCAGCGGGATGGCGATCAAGGCGAATGCCATGCATGCGAGGGACGCGGAAAGGCGTTTGTTGATTTCCACTTCGGTTTGGAGTCGTCCGTGTTCAAAACCCAGACGTGGCATGGGCTTTTCGTCGCGAATCTCACGGACCAGATCTGGCAACGTGTAAGCGCTCAGTCGTCGCCCGCGTTGATTCTCCCGGTACATGGCATCTAGGGAAATCGGAAAAACGCCTTCATCCACCACGATTCCCTGACGGATCTTTTGGAGATTGGCGGGGTCGTTCTCATCCCGCTGCTCAAACCTCGCATTAAAGAGGCGCATGAGGAGGCGCTGGTTGGCGGGATCGGACGACAACTCCCCCTCCCTCGCATAGACAAACTTGGTGATGTGGGCTTCCTCATCAATTTCAAAAACGAGGATGTTCTTCAAACGGTCCCCGGACTTTGCCCCGACATAGACGCGCCGGTCCGGGAACTGGTCCACCACCTGGTCGGCACTGAAGAGCGACGCGGGATTGTTTGTCGCGATCTGGAAGATCATGTTGGTCATCTGCTGCTCGGCCCGGGGCGCGATGTCCGCGTTGATGTAAAAACAGACGCCCGCGAGCAGGACGGCGAGCGCGAGCACCGGGACGCAAACTCGCGGGATGCTGACGCCGCTGGCTCTCAGGGCGATCAGTTCGTTGTCGGCCGACATTCGCCCGAACACGAGCAGCAGGGCCGTGAGAAAGCCCCAGGGAATGGTGAACGTGAGCGAGAACGGGAGCACGTACAGCATGAAAAGCAGGACGTATTGCAGGGGCACCTCGTGGTTGATGATGAGATCGAGCACCTCTTTGAACAGATTCCCCAGCACCAGCACCAAGCTGAGAACCACAACGCCGAACAGCGCTGTAACAAAAACCCCCTGCCCGACATATCGATCGATCAACTTCATTGCGAAGGCTAGGACCTTCGCTTACCGCGCGCCCAATGCCAACCAAAACAGGGTTCTTCCGAGAAGTTCATGCCTGGGACCGCAGATTTTCGCCGATGCTCGCCGATTTTTTGAAAAAGGACGTAACCTACGCCGTGCTCGGTGCCGCGATGGAAGAGCGCCGCGAACTTTGCCGCCTCCTCGTTTGCATACAAGAGCCTGGTTTTGAGCCGGGAGAAAATCTGCGCAAATCCTGTTCATCTGCGGTGTTCCAACCCGTCCCCGGAACCATGCTTGACCCATTAGTCGTAAAGACCTTTGGGCAATGACCGTGATTTCATCAGCCTTTGCGGTCTTCCAACAGCCCCAGTTCAGAACGTCGGGCTAATGTCCGTTGCGCCTCTGGCGCACAATGCCTCGCAAAAGTCGGAGGCCACAGCATAAGCATGAACTTTCCGGATGATCCCAAAACAGGCGGATGAACCCGGCAAATTGCTCGGCCCCGTGCGATGCATCGCAAGGCGGGCAAAGCCACGGGGGACGACTTCATGATCGCCTTCGAGTGTCGATGCGTTCGCGATCCGCTGTGCGGTGGGGCAACCTCCGCCCTTGCGCGCCCGGCCAGCCTCGGCTTTAGTGACCCCTCATGCCGCAGGCTTCTCTTCAACTCCCCCGCTGGTTCAACACGATCCTGTGGGGTATTTCCATTGCGTTGTCTTGGATGTGGGGCCTGGGGCTTTTCTTCTCCGTTCAGTTCACCGTGCAATTCGGAATGACGGGCCTTCTTGCTTTTGCGGTTCCGAACGCGCTCGGGCTGGTGGCCTTCGGTCTGATCACACACCACATCGCCCGTCGTTCGAGCGGATCGGAATCGCTTGCACTCTTCTTTTCCCGCTGGTCGCGCCCGTTCCGGCTCGCATTTTTCCTGTATCAGATTCTGGCCCTCACGCTGACCATTTTTGCGCTTCTGCGGTACGGATGGCTGCCGCTGGGACTCAACCCACAGGCGCTTTTTCTCCCTTTAACTCTCCTGATCCTGCTGTGCGCCGCGTTTCTGTTCGGGGAGGAATTCAATATTCGCCGGATCAAGTTTTCGCATGGGGTGCTGTTCCTGATCGCGGCGGCGGCCATGGCATTTCTCGCACTGTCCGTGGGAACGATTGCCCCGGCAACGACCCCACCGCCACCGGGCGTGACCAACGATTGGAACTTCATCGGGTATGCCGTTCCCATTGTGATCGGGTTCCTGATCGGACCCTGGCTGGATCTGCAGCAGTGGCAGCGGGCGATCCAAATGCATCGTGAACGCGTGGGAATCGGCGCCGCCTACATCGTCGGAGCAGTCGTGTTTTTTGGGATGCTCCTCTTTCACGGCAGCCTCACGCTCTATGGGCTGTCCCACGGAGCCGGGGCGTTCGTTCGCCGGGGCATCGCAGATTATCCAGTGGCGCATGACATTCTGACGCGCTGGTTTTTCCAGCACGTGGCAGAGCACCCGTGGATTTTCGGGGCTTACGCGGCATTTATCGGAATTTGTGTCCTGACCACACTCGACAGCGGCTACATCGCGCTTCGCTGGTTTCTCCAATCCAACGCCCGGGCGAGCAACCATCCGATCTTCGCCTTGATCCCGTCCTGGCTGGTGACCTCGCCGATTCCGCCCTTTGTCGTTTGCGGATTGTTCGCGCTGATCGCGGCGGTCGTGGGAATCGAGCTCGAATACTTCATGATATTCTACGCGACGTTTTTTGTCGGATACGCGTCGCTTGGCATTGCGAGGGCCTTCACGAACGGTCCGGCAAACGCGATCCCCGGGGTGAAAATGTTCTGCATCGGGAGCGTGGCCGTCGTCATTTTCGCCTACGGCTACTTCCTGCACGCACCAGCATTTTTGATCATCGGTTCCCTGCTTCCCCTAGGCTACGTCATCTGGCTCCTCATCAAGCCCTCGGCCGCGGAGGAATTTGTTAACGACAACGCGTCGCTTCAGGAGACATCCGACACCGGCGCACCCGCGCTTTCCGATCGACCGGCGATTTCGCCTGACCCCGAACCGGGCGCGGAGACGACTCCGCGCTTTGCCAGCGTGCCCGAAGCACTCGCGGCTGCGGCTGGTTTCGGTTCTCCCGCTGGTCACTTCGAAGGCAAGTGGTTCGTCCACACTTTCGTTGCGACGTATGCAGACACCAACTCAGTCGGCAACGTCTACTTCGGCATGTATGCGATGTGGGTCGGAAAAACGCGGGAGCTCTTCTTTAACAAGGTGATGCCCAAATTCAACCTGAAGGATACGCCGTTCTACATCCTCACGCGGTCTTTCGAACACAAGTTCGTCCGGGAGACGAAGGAGTTCGAAACGGTGAGCGTGAGAATCAAGGTCGCGAGCTACAATCGCAAATTTGCCACCCTCGAACACGAAGTCTACGACTCCCATGCGTCGCTTCTCGGCAAGGGAAAGCAGACGCTTCTCTTTGTGTCCTCTGCGGATTACCGGATCGTGGACATGCCCCACGTGGTCTACAACGCCTTCCTGCCGCTCGCGTGAGGCCGTACCGACAGGGGTTCGTCTTCGCTGCGGTTCTGTGTTTGGCGGGGTGCGATTCCAAGCCGCGGGTTGACCCTCCGATCTCGCCCTCGCCCAGTCCCGCTGCGAGCCCAACGGCGTCGATTCCTCCCACGCCCACGCCGACTCCGACCATCCCGCGGAGTGCGGTGGACACGGCTTGGCTATTCAACGGGTTCGAGGTGAAGACGCGTTTGGACACGCCGGAGCGCCCGGAGACCGCTGCGGAACTTCGAACGCGACCTGAAGCGTACCGGGTCGAGGTGGTCGTACACGCGGACTCGCCCACTCCCGCCCGCACGGCGGAGGATCTCGCGGAGGTCAATCCGAAGCTCCCGCATCTTTTCACGGATTTCAATCTCCTCATGGAAACAGCGACCGTCTCGCCTGCGTTTTCCGAGTTGTATGCAAGGAAGCAGCGGTGGATGCAAAGTCGTCTGGCGCGCCTGGAGACTCTTCTTTCACGGCACAATTACTTCGATTGTGAAACCATCCTGCAGTGGCAGCACCCGGTGAGCGGCAGGCGGGCGCTTCTCATGCAGGGCGACATGGATGTCAATACGGACGGATCAGACGGCGACCGGAATGTGGAACTCGACGTCTCCTCCCCGACATTCCAACCGCAAACCAGCTACCGGTGGCCCAAACTCACCCAGCGAGTCAACCCGGCACTGGCCGGCATCGAGAAAGCTCTGGTGGCGGCAAAATCCGAGTTGTCCACGCCGGGAATCAGCGCGGCCCGTGAAAAGGAGCTCAAACCGCGGATCGATCAACTGGCTTCCACGATGAGCGAACTCCGCCGCGTGAGTTTTCTGGTGGCGACCTCCGATCCCTACATTGTCGTTCCGTTGTTCATGCTCGATAGCGGGCAAAAGGAGTGGCAGCCGCGGATCGGCGACTCGGCTCTGGTGATCGCGGACAACCAGATTTTCCCTGCGATCGTCGGCGATGCGGGTCCGAGTCATAAATTTGGCGAAGCGTCGCTGCGCATTGCGCGTCAGATCAACCTGCGTGCCACGGGAATGAGCCGCCCGGTGAGTTCCCTTCGCATTACCTACGTCGTGTTTCCCCAAACTGCCGAACGCCCGATGACAGCACCTGATTTGGCGGCTTGGGGTGCGCGGGCACAAAAACACCTGACGGAGCTCGGCGGCAGTCCCGTTGAACTGTACACGTGGCCCGACATCGTAAAACCCTGGCCAACTCCCACGCCGCTCCCCTCACCGTCCCCAACGCCTTCCGTCGTCTCGGAAACTCCGAAACCGGGACAGGAGCCCTCGCCCCCAGGGCCAGGGTAGAACGACATTCCGACCGCTGCGCCGCTGCGTCGCCGCGCGACGATCAGCCTGCTTTCGTCAGTTCGGCAACCAGATTTGCTTTGCTGGTCAGGCCGGTAATGCGCTTAACGGGCGCGCCGCCTTTGAAGATGATCAGTGTGGGGATGGCCGTGACCTCGAACCTTCCGGCGAGGGCCCCCGCTTCATCCACATTTACTTTACCCACTTTGGCGGAACCGGCCAGTTCGGATGCGATCTCGTCGATGACAGGGCCGATGACTTTGCATGGCCCGCACCAGGGGGCCCAGAAATCGACCAGCACGGGAAGTTCGGATGACGAAACTTCCTGGTCAAAATTTCCGTCGGTGAGCTGGAGAACGTTTTCGTTGGACATGCGGTAGGATTGCCGCGGGAGGGCGCATGTGCAACCAGGAAATTGTCCGAGCTATCGTCTGCTCGGGCCGGGAACACGAATCAGGCCGAGCGCGAGGGGAACTCGGCTCGGCCTGTTGAAGATCCGTCAGTTGGTGCTTCCGGAGGTGGAAGCGAACCGAATCGGGCTGAACTTAGGCCAATGCCACAGCTTCAGCGGTCAGATGGGACGCTGGAACCGGGGCCAGGTGGCGGCTAACCACAACGCCGTGCTTGAAGAAAGCGAATGTCTCGTAGTTGACGTCGAAACGGGCGGCGAGAGCGGGTTGCTCGGCGAAGTGCACTCTGGCAACCTTGGCGAAACCGTGTACGACACTTTCGACGAATTCAAGGGTGTGTGGGGCTTGAACATTCGATCCGCCGGGCGAGGCGAACTCGACGAGAACGGGTTCGATGGAGGAACGGATGAGGTCGTCAAAGGCCGACTCGTTCAGTGCTGCGATACCGGATTCTGCCTGGGCTTTTTGGGTGATCATGGTCTGAGGGTTTTCCTTAAAGATTCCGAAGAGATCAACGTCTTTGTTTCATCGAAATTGTTACATGCGATGAGAAAATTCCGCTTGACGTCGTGTCGTGTCGTAAGGCCGTAAGCCCACAATGACCGGAGCGTCCGAGCAGTAAGATCTCTAGAGCATCGTCCAGAGCTGAACGCCCAAGCTGAGAAGCGCGGCGACGAGCGCTGCGATTCCGAGAATGGGGTTCATTTCTTCCGATGCGGAAGCGGGCGGAGCGACTGGGGCCAGTTTGACGGCCGTGCTGACGCTGGCTGAGGGTCCGGATGCTGCGGGCGGTTTTGCCTGAAGCTGGACGGTAGCCTGCGGGAGCACGCGGGTGGCTCCGGGAGTGGGCTGAACTTTCGCGGTTTCCTTCTTTGCTTCAGGGCGAACGGGCAAAGTGGTCAATGGAGCCGGTGCGGCGGAAACACTGGCTGCCGGACGAATGGGGGCCGGTGTGCTTGGAGTGACCGGCGGGCGCGGTGTGGCAGGAGTGCCACCAGCGGACGGCGGTGTGCTCAGTGGCGGACGCGGGGTGACGGGAACTGCTGCGGCCGAACCAGGTGTGGCGGGAGCGCTTCCTGCGGAGGACAACGGGCGGGGGACAACGGGTACTGCAGGAACGGGGCGGGCGGCCGACGCTGCCGGTGCCAGAGGTGCAGGGGTAACGGGTGCCGCAGGCACAGGCGGAGCAATGGGGGCGCGCGCAGATGCCGGAGGAATCACGGGAGGTGCCGCTGCAACCACCGGGCTCGATGCCGGAGCCGACGGCACGGACGCTGCAACCGGTGCCACTGGTGCAACCGGTAAGGACGGGGCCGGTGGGGCAACGACGGGAGGCGGAGCGATGGGCGGAGCTGGCGGAGCCGGGGAAACAGAGGCGGGCGCAGGTGCCGCCATCTTTGGGGGCGGAGGCGGAACGGACGGCGCCGCCGGTGCGATCGGAGGATTCGGACGAGCCGGTGGTGGCTGACTAGCGAGCACGGGCTTCGGCGGGAGATTGATCATCGCTTTCTCCCGCGGATTGGCCGCCAGAGGCCCTCCATCCTTGCGTGGGGGAAGTACAATTCTGACCGTCTCTTTCTTTGGCTCGCTCATGGAAATTTCTGATGGGGTAGCCCCTAAATCATTCTGACAAACAGGCTTTCGTGTCAATGGTTTGTGACATTTTCGTCACGAAATTCGGTTCTTCCGAGAAGTTCATGCCTAGGACCGCAGATTTTCGCCGATGCTCGCAGATTTCATGAAAAAGGAGCTAACCTACGCCGTGCTCGGTGCCGCGACGGAAGGGCGTCGCGAACTTTGCCGCCTCCTCGTTGGCGTACAAGAGCCTGGTTTTGAGCCGAGAGAAAATCTGCGCAAATCCTGGGAATCTGCGGTTATCCCACCCGTCCCCGGAACCACGCTTGACTCATCAGTAGTGAAGATCTTTGGGCAATGATATTGATTTCACTAGCCTTTACGGTCTTCCAACAGCCCCAGTTGAGCAAGTCGGGCTAATGTCCGTTGCGCCTCCGGCGCACAAAGGCTCGCAAAAGTCGGAAGCCACAGCATAAGCATGAACTTTCCGGATGATCCCGAAATTCGGCAGTCATCGGGGAAGCATTTCTCGCCCGCAGACCCCGGATTTCGCGGACGGTGCATTCTGTCATAGAAATCCCCCCGGTGTCTGTTAGCCTCTCGCGCGCATGAAGTACATTTTTGTCACGGGAGGGGTGGTCAGTTCGCTCGGAAAAGGACTCGCAGCCGCGTCGCTCGGCACGCTGCTCGAGCACCGCAATCTGAACGTCGTCCTGCAGAAACTCGACCCCTACCTGAATGTCGATCCCGGCACGATGAATCCGTTCCAACACGGGGAGGTTTATGTACTCGCCGACGGCGCAGAGACGGATCTCGATCTCGGTCACTATGAACGATTCACGAATTGCACTCTGACGCGGGCAAACAATGTCACGAGCGGCCAGGTTTACGAGACCGTCCTCCTGAAGGAAAGACGCGGGGATTACCTCGGAAAGACCGTGCAAGTCATTCCCCATATCACCGACGAGATCAAGTCCCGGATCCGGCTCCTGGGCGAAACGCCGGGCGCGGACGTGGTGATCACCGAAATCGGGGGAACAACCGGCGACATCGAAGGGCTGCCGTTCCTCGAGGCGATCCGTCAGTTCATTCTCGAAGCGGGAGTGGGCAATGCGATGATCATGCACGTGACGCTCGTCCCGTTCATCCGGGCGGCGGGAGAACTCAAAACGAAACCGACCCAGCAAAGCATCGCGAAGCTGCGCGAAATTGGACTTCAGCCGCAAGTTCTGATCTGTCGGACGGAGCATCCGCTCGATCTTGAAGTGCGTCAGAAGTTGTCGCTCTTTTGCAATGTTCCTCTTGAGGCGGTAATCGAAGCTCAGGACGTGGAGAACACGATTTACGAATCGCCGCTGATGCTCCAAGCGGAGGGACTCGACCGCATCGTGTGTCAGTATCTGGGTCTGACCACGCCCGAGCCTGACATGTCCGGATGGAAACGCTTTGTGGGTCGGGTGGTGAATCCGAAGAAGCGCGTGCGCATTGCGGTGGTTGGGAAGTACATCGACCTGCAGGATGCGTACAAGAGCATCTACGAGTCCCTCACCCACGCCGGCGCGGCCAACGACTGCGGCATTGATCTGGTGCTCGTGGACGCCGAGGACATCGAGAACGAAGGCGCGGATAAATACCTCCTCGGCGTGGCGGGAGTGCTGGTTCCCGGGGGCTTCGGCGACCGCGGAGTGGAAGGTAAGATCCTGGCCGCGAAGTTCGCCCGCGAATCCACCACACCGTATCTCGGGCTATGCCTGGGAATGCAGGTCGCCACCATCGAGTTCGCACGGCACGTCTGCGACCTCAAACACGCCAATAGTACCGAGTTCGACCCCACCACGCCGGACCCTGTCATCTGCATCCTGGAGGAACAAAAAGATGTAACCCACAAGGGCGCATCCATGCGTTTGGGAGTCTGCCCGACCGTTCTCCTGCCCGATTCGCTGGCTCAGCGGGTGTACGGCAAATCGGAGATCAGCGAGCGCCACCGGCACCGGTATGAATTCAATATGGACTATCGTGAGCGGATGGAGGCTAACGGATTTTTGATCTCCGGATCCTCACCGGACGGGACGCTCGTCGAGTTGATCGAACTGCGCAATCACCCGTGGTTCTTGGCGTGTCAGTTCCATCCGGAATTCAAGTCGAAGCCGAATGCACCGCACCCCCTTTTCAAGGAGTTTATTGCCGCGTGCTTGGCGGTTCAGGATTGAGGGGCGGTGGGGCGCCGACCCCCTGAGCGGAAAAAATAGTGGGGAGTTTTCGGTTCGGGGTCTGGAGACCCCGGCTCCTGTTCCGGCTCCTGTTCCTGCTCCTGCTTACTTTTTCGCGTTATTCACCCATGCGATCAGGGCATCCGGACCGCCGGGCAAGTAGCCGGAGTTGCGGGCGAGTTCCTTGCCGCTTCCGTCGAGGAGGACGAGGGTCGGGAAACCTTCCACTTTGAACTTCTGCTGGAGCACCTCGTTCTGTTTGACGACGCTCGGGCTCAGTTTCTTGGCCTGCGGATAGTCGAGCTCAAGCAGGACGAGCTTGTCTTTCGCGAAGCTGTTGAATTCCGGTTTCGAAAAAACGTCCTTCTTCATCTTGATGCACCATCCGCACCAGTCCGATCCGGTAAAATCGACGAGGACGAGCTTGTTTTCCTTCTTGGCCTGCGCGACGGCCGCGTCGTAGTTGTCCAGCCAGGCTTCTGCATGGACGACGGGAAGTGCGAAGAGGGTGAAGGCAGCGAGGGCAGCAAGGGCGCGTTTCATTGTGAGTGAGACGCAGGGTGACCCGAAATTGTTCAAAATCCTACGAAATTCGGAAACACGTCCACCGAGATGGGGTCGCCACAGCCCGTCGGACGACACGCTGCGGCGTATGCGATCATCGCGGCGTTGTCGGTTGACAACCGCGGCGGCGCAATGCGGCACTCGATGCCATTTGCTGCGCAGGCTGCGGTGATCTTTGAGGAAAGCCGACGATTTGCGCTCACCCCGCCGCTCATGGCGAAACAGGATTTTCCAGAAGCGCGGGCGGCGGCGATCGATTTGGAAACGAGCGAATCCACGACGGCTTCTTGAAACGACGCGGCGAGATCGGCGACGCAGGGGCTTTTCTCCTTCTCGAGAAAGTAGCGGACCGACGTTTTCAGGCCGCTAAAGCTGAATTCGGCAGAGCCCGGCAGGGCACGCGGGAACGGGTAACGAGTCGGGTCCCCTCCAGCGGCTGCTTCGTCGATCGCAGGGCCACCCGGATATGGCAGTCCCATCAGTTTTGCCACCTTGTCGAACGCCTCCCCCGCCGCATCATCGCGGGTGGTTCCAAGGACCCGATACTCGCCGAATCCCTCCACTTCAACGAGCATCGTATGCCCTCCGCTGACGATCAAACCGACATGGGCAGGGATGTGAGGTTCTCCAAAAAAGGGCGACAGGAGGTGTCCTTCGAGGTGATTGACCCCGAGGAAGGGTCGATTGGAGGCAATGGCGAGGCCTTTTGCGTAACCGACCCCGACGAGCAGTGCGGCGGCAAGTCCAGGGCCGAGCGTTGCCGCGAACCCATCGATTTCCGCCAGTTCAATGCCCGCCGCAAGCACGGCTCGGTCCACGAGTGCCGGCGTCGCCAGCAGATGATTGCGCGAAGCGATCTCGGGTACAACCCCACCGTAGCGCGCGTGGAGGTCGATTTGTGAGGAAACTTCGCCTGCGAGGAGTTCGCTGTGATCCCGAAGGATCGCGACGCCGGTTTCGTCGCAGGAAGTTTCGATGGCGAGCAGCAATCCCATACGGTTCTTTCGCAACTTGCGGGCGTGTGATACAGTCAAAAGATGGCGGATGGTCGCTGTCTCTGGGAGAAATCCCGGGGATGGAGGAAAGTCCGGACACCACAAGGCAACATGCCGCGTAGAATGCGCGGGGGCGTTCCGCGAAAGCGGGGCGTCACGGAAAGTGTCACAGAAAACAAACCGCCCAACCGACGTTCGCGTCGAGTGGGTAAGGGTGAAAAGGCGGGGTAAGAGCCCACCGCTTCCGGCGCGAGCCGGGAGGCACGAAAAACCCCGTGTGGTGCAAGACAGAACAGAGGGATGGGCCGCCTGTCCGAAGGCTTCGGCTGAAAACCTCGGGTACTAGTCGCATCGGCGCCCTGTTCGCAGTGGCGCGGTCCTGCTTCGGCGGGAAGAGAAATGACCGTCTGGCGCTCTTCGGAGCGCTGAACAGAATCCGGCTTACAGCCATCATGGGTCGCCGGGCGCGTGAGCGCCCGGTGATCTTGGGCCGATTGAAAGCCACACGAGATGGGGGTCGGTAGCTCCATCCGGTCGGAATCCCCTTTCCTTGTGGCGTTTTCGACGCAAATTGCAGGCACGGCATGAAATCGGGTCTCGTCCAATTCCTCCTCCGTCCGTTCCAACCTGACCAACCGCTGGCTCCTGCGGATCGGGCTGCGGCCAA
>Ga0247837_1009211_pt1 | contig 11969 bp, 14 predicted proteins | sample LaCtaG_2_FD_187115 | JGI IMG/M metagenome (GOLD analysis project Ga0247837, IMG submission 187115) | Freshwater microbial communities from meromictic Lake La Cruz, Castile-La Mancha, Spain - LaCruzMarch2015_14.5m | ecosystem: Environmental > Aquatic > Freshwater > Lake | place: Spain: Castile-La...
CAAACATTTCCCTCCCCTCAGAAAGTCCCAATACTGCAGTGTTAACCCCACAGAAGCAAGCAACCCTGCACACCTCTTTCTGCAGTGTCTCGCTAGTCGCTGCACAGTAGACGATGACTCGGAGCAGCTGGAACTGGCGGAGCCGGACCGAGTGGTCAGGGGAGAAGGCACGTATGTGAGACCCGGTGATAGTCCTAGTTCCTAGAATTCCCTTGTTTACGCATCTATGCACCCAGGCCTGAGTTACGCAGCGTAAAAGGCTATAAAAGACTACTTGCCAAGACTGGCAAAGAGGTAGGTGTCGTCCTCCGAGTCCCCTCGACTGCTGCCTGCTTCCTGTGGGTTCAAAGGCTGGTGGTCCGCCCTATACGGCTCATCGAAGGAAATCACGTTTATTCGGCTGTTCATTGGGTGGGGGGCGAGGAGAGAGCCGCAGAGACAGGCTGTGAGCGCGCTGAGTCCGAGACAGAGCGCAATGAGCCCGAAGCAGAGCTGGCTGTCTTGCATCAGCAGGGGGAAGGCCCAGTAGGGAGCTGCGGTTCTGGCGAGGGCGCCTGCGGCTACGAGCAGCCCCATATACACTCCCTACATACGCATTACGGCTTGATTGGGACCTATCAGCTTCGACAGTACACAGACCAGGGTAGTGTACCCCACCGGGTAAGACAGCGCCAGGTCACACATATACCCAAGCACAAACAAAGGGAAAGGAATAGAGTTGCCAGTGGGGTCAAACAGCAGAATCCAGCCTCCAGCCGCTACTCCCAGCGCCGCAATCAGCAACTGCCGTTCATCCAGTTCCCCCTCTGTCAAAGCCAGCACTGCGTAGGCTACCAACGACCCAGTCAGTGCTAGGATCAGCAGCAGGTACAGGTCTTCGTCGGACCAGCGGAAGTGTACGTACACTTCCTAAATAGACAGTACTGAGGGGGAGTAGGTCAGGAGCGGCTTGGAGATGTGCTCTGAGACTGCGAAGCCGGATTTCAGCACGATGCAGATTAGGAAGCAGAGGCAGAGACCTGATTTGCTGGGCTGGGGGACGTCTTCTGAGAGACGGAATGTGAGTGGGAACTCTTCAAAGTAGGCATACGTGACAATGAGGACACAAAGCACACAAATGACATGCACCAAAGCCGGCAAGTACAGTCCTCCCGGCCACGCCATACTCAAATGGACCTGAAGCGCAGCCAGCACCATCCCTGCCGCAGGACCCAGCAGCAGACCTAGTACCGAAGCAATACCCAGCTCTGAAAGTACCTTCAGCTTGTGGCAGTCGTTCACTACTTCTGAGACGTAGGCTTGCACGATTGTCAACTGTCCGCCGGTCCACAAGCCTTGGAGGAGCCGGACTCCTATGAGGACCTCCATAGGGACCAATACTTCCGTAGTGAGACTAGCCAGAAAGTGCAGTAAGCCCGCCAGCGCTCCAGCGCTCATACATAGTAGCAGAGTGACTCGCACTGAACAGTGGTTGTAAAGCAGGCCAAAGCCCAGGGCGCCGCAGAGCTCTCCGGCGGTATTAGCCGCCCAGACCAGTCCTTGGGTTGTAGTGTCGGTGTTCGCCTAGGTGGGGAGTACTGTTTCGAAGTAGTCCCAAAGCCAAGGAGTCAGGAAGCTGTGGCTCAGTCCTGCTAAAAAGACACTCAGCGAAAATACCGTCAAGAAGGAATACTGCGACCTCCACTGTCCATTCTCCCTTTCTCTCCTCAGCAAGCTCTCTTCCATATCTTTCCAACCAGCCCTTAATCCCAGCCTGTGCACTCTAGCTACCTACTATGTAGCTTTACTGATGCATGCAATAGTTAATCAGCAGTGTCTAAACTGCTGTACGTAGCAGTGCAGAGAGGTCTGTACAGTTCTGTAGACATCAATAATGCTCCCAAAGCGGCTACGTGCAATTGCCCTAGTGACTGCAGGGGTGGCAGTGGCGGCCGGGGTATCCCTCTACCTTCTCCAAAACTACATCATATACATCCCCACCATCCCTGGCATGAGTCAATACCCCCGCGACAACCCTACAGGCTACCGCAGTCCTGAAGACAGGGGAATTCCCTACGAAGAAACCACGCTGCAGACTGAAGACGGGGTCAAACTGAGCAGCTGGCTCATGTACCAAACTGAGCGCGAATCAGTGCCTACGCTGGTCTTTTACCACGAGAATGCGGGGAATATCGGGTATCGACTGGACTTCTTCGAGCAGCTTTATAAGAAACTGGGAGTGAACGTACTTGCAGTGTCCTACAGAGGGTATGGCAACAGTGAAGGCCGCCCCAGCGAGCCAGGCATTCAGAAAGACGCTCAGGCTATAATGAAGTACGCATTCACCGAAGCTAAAATCGACCGCTCCAAAGTGATCCTGTTTGGGCGCTCTTTAGGCGGTGCAGTGGCGATATACAGTCTGTCGGCTTTCCCCAGCTACCCTGTAAGTGTTATATAGGCGCTCGGCCTTATCGTGGAAAACACGTTCACCTCGATTCCTGGAGTAGTGGATAACATATACCCGGTGTTGAGGTATTTGAAGTGGATGGTCTTGGACAACTATTGGCCCAGTGAAACTCGCATTTCGGCCATCAGGTGTCCGATTCTATTCATCTCTGGGGAGCAGGATGAAATGATCCCGCCCGAGCATATGAAGCGTCTACGCAGTCTCGCCACTAGCGCCCAATTCACCACTTTCGTAGGCTTTACTCAGTTCTCTGTACCTGGAGGCGACCACAACGGCACCTGGCAGCGCAACGTAGGCCTCTACCTCAAGTCCATCCAGGACTTCCTGGAAGTCTGCACCCGAGCTAGGATTTAGTAGTAGAAATGAGGACATCGCTGCAAGACTGGAGTCAGTTCCTGGCACTCACGACTACTGGCATAGGGGCCGTCCTAGTGGCAGGCTGCGCACTGGCTTACTGCCTACAGGACAAGTTTCTATACCGTTCCGGGCACTTCGGCGCTGTTCGCGACCCTAGGCGGAACCCTGAAGGCTCTCGTCTGCCCAGTGACCGGGCAATCCCCTTCCTACCAGTTAAAATCCCATCTGAAGACGCAGTCCTTCTCAATGGCTGGCTTATGCTCCAGCCCCAGTCCACCACCGTCCCCACTATCATCTTCTTCCAAGGAAGTGGAGGGAATATTGGACAGCGGATGAATACCTTCGAACTGCTGTATAAGCAGCTTGGAGTTAATGTGTTGGCAGTGTCGTATCGAGGGTATGGGGAAAGTGAGGGGGAGGCCACTGAGGAAGGACTGCAAATGGACATTAGGGCGATAGTGAAATGGGCATTTGAGAGGTCGGAGATAGACACAGGGAAAATAGTGGTCCAGGGGAGGTCTTTGGGAGGGGCAGCGGCTATATATGCAGTTTGGAGCTGCGAATTACCTGTATTCCCTAATCAGATTAAAGGCTTAATCGTGGAAAACACCTTTTTATCGGTATATGATGTAGTTGGAGACATATGGCCGCCTATCGCAATACTGCGGTCTGTGTTTTTACGCAACTATTGGCCCAGTTTCAAGCGCATTTCGACTATATCCTGTCCCATTTTGTTCGTTTCAGGTGAGGCGGATGAGCTGATTCCTGCCTATCATATGCACAAATTGCATGAAAACGCTGCTTCTAGCCCTTATCGTCCATTTGTAATGCAGAAATAGCTCTCTGTGCCGGAGGGAACGCACAGATTTACTTGGAAACAGGCGGGTCCGGCCTATTTATCAGCCCTTCAGGCCTTCCTCTCGAAGTGCATCAGCCCGTCTTAGCCTATAAATAGGTAGATTCGGGGAAGTCAGGCAATACAGAGTTAATATAGTAGGCGAAAAGATGCCTGAAATAGGCGAACTCAGTAGCTATCTGTATGAGGCACTTAATACATATGAAGGCAAATATAGGCCTCAAAGCCTGATTTCCCTACTGTAGTCAGCAATAATGTCTATACAAGGACTGCTAGCCAAGGCTACTGATTATTACTGTGCCTGGTACTTCGCCGTGTACTCCCGATACAGCTGGTCCAGCCTGTCATTCCTGCGCTCCTCCAGCCTCCTGTACCTCTTCTGCTTGGCCTCCGGAGTCTTCCCTTTCTCCTTCGCCTTCATTTCCCTCAGCTTCTTCTTGACACTGGCGTCCATCGCCCTGGATTTAGCAGTGGAGGGGTGGAGAGGAGAGCCAGGGGACTTGAGAGGAGGGGTGTTGGAGGAGGAAACAGACCTGTGTTTGGGGGACTTGGCCGGGTGGCGGACATGCGGCACACTTGTGGATCTGCGGGCTTTGGACTCTTCCTGCGGGAAGCGAGGGGAAATCAGGACTTCGCTTCCCCGCTTTTCTGATACAGTCGAGGCGTTCAAAGGCGCTTTGGCGGCAGTTCGCCCCTCCACCAGCTCCATCCGCTTCATAGCCACTCCCAACTCCTTTATCTGCAGCTGCATATTCCGCTGCGTTTCCTGGTACTTCCGCATCAAATCCGCCGACTTTTCCCAGCTTTCCTCCATCCTCTCCCTCAGTCTCGTCTCCAAGTCTGCCATACTCGGGTCAGATTTCGTGCGAGTCATATCAGTGAGTTTTGCGTCCATCCGAGTAAGTCTGTCAAGGGTGTCCTCAGCTAGTCGATTGCAGATCTGCTCAGCATTCCAAGCCTTTTCCCCTATCGATTTCAGGTCCTCTGCCGTGGGAGTGACTGAAGGGAAGCGCATGCTGTCCTTTAGGCCGCTCATTTCGCTTTCGATTTCCTACATAGGGAATACCTCGAGACGGCTGGAAAGCTGGGAAAAGGGATCAGGCGTTCTGGCAGGGGACTGCGACCTGCTGTGGTCTTCTTTTTGTAGTCTCGCTTCCAGCCTTCTGAGTTCAGTGGACAGACTTCGAGTATGCTGTTCCAGTGCACTTTCCACCTGGCTTTGGAAGGCCTTTTCTCTGTCTCCGAGGGTTTCCAAGGTGCGCTTGATAGCTGCATTGAGTCGGGTTTCCTCGTCTGCTAAAGCCTGCTCCACTGCCTTGACGAAGACTTCATAGTTGGCCAGTCTCTTCGCTTCTTGGTTTTCCCACGTAATTGTCCCCATCTGCGTTTTGTCCTCCAACTGTCTCAGTCTCCCTTCGATTTGCTCCACTTGAGGCCACTTCCGGGTCATTTCGCCCACGTTCCCCAGCGACTCCACTCGTCTGTCCATCACTTCAGTGGCAGAACTGAGTGTATTTACTTGTTTCTTGACCTGCTCTAGCCCTTCTTCCTGAGACTCCACAACGTCGTGTTCGGCCTTCAGTAGCCTTGTCAGGTTCAGTAGTTTCTCTTCAAACATTCCCAGTTGACTTTGAAAATCATCCAAGCGGCCTCCGAAGCCTTGCACGGAGGCGGCGGACTGGGCTGCTCTGTCCAGCTGCACCTCTAAAAAGGATATATAGGCTTGTTTGTCGGAACTGGCAGGCTGGGAGTCTTTGGCAGCCAGCTTCAGCTTGTTCGTGAGTCGCTCAGAGTAGGCCATTATGGAAGGGAAATAGTGCTTAGAGTTCATAAGTTTCTCTAGGGAGACTGCGAATTGGACTGCTCCAACACTTCATTGATTGCTTGCGCCTTCTTAACTTGCTGCGGACCCAATTGTTCCGTCCTCATGGACAACTTACCCTCTCCGACGTCCCCATACCTCTTCGCTAGCAGTTGGTTCTTGGTTATAACCGAGTTTTGGCCTGTTTCAGCATTTTAGTGCCCAGTGCCTCAATTCGGCTTTGCTATTTGCTCCTTCTGTTCCTGCACTCTCTGCGTAGAGCCCTTTATTCTTTTGCAATTTGTCCTTCGCAGGAATTTCGCACTAAAGTAGCAAACGGCACTTATGGACGAATTGGGAAATCACGTTTGCAGCGGCTATTATGCTGTATCCTTCCGACCATGTGTCCAATGGAGGGAGTTGCCAGCACTCCGCACAACTCGAATAGCTAATCGTTCTCATTAGGTCCGGAAGCCATGAATCTCAAAGGGCATATTTCCACCATTAGGCAGCCCATAGCGAACTGGTAAATTGGGAGTTGTATTTTGTGCTGCGAGGACTATTTCAGGGGCACTGTACCAGCGGGTACTTGCATGTCTGTAAAGGGAACTTGTTGCGCATCTCCCACTAAAGGCAGAAATCCGCTATTTTGCACATCGTCCTTATTACCATCAAATTTCCCGTCTTCAAATCACGATGAAGAAATCATGCTTGTGTTATGCGCCAGTCCTTGCAGCGTACTGTAGAGGAGAAAACTTGCGAGGCTTGGAATTGGAAAATGACACTGAAGAAATAGACACACCTGCCCAATTCCACCACTTCCGCAATACCTACTTCCGCCTTTTCTGCCTATTCACTCCCTATCAAACGACTTATCTCCTGCACAGATTCCTCAAAAGCCGAGAGGGCTACAGTTTTGGAACATCCAAGTAGGGACCACTTCGAAGTCAGGTACAGGGACCAGTATGAGCGAGACAATGTGATGAGGCTGAAGGTAAGGGCGGAGGGAAATGCAATGGTGTTAGAAATGAGAAAATTCGAGGAGTTTGTTCGTTTTCTAGCATTTGTTCAATTGGTCGAAGGCTGAAATGATATACTCGGAGTCACTGTCTAGCTTGACGGCTTAGAGTAATACATCGAGAGGTTCAACATTAGCATAGCTAACTATGGTGGCGTTTCAGTGTCGCTGCCCAGAGCTCGCCCCCCTAGTGCATCACTGTTGTTGGCCTGCAATCCATCAGTGTCGTTGCCCAGAGCTTGCCCCCCTATAGTGCCTGTGCCTTTGTCGTCCTTTGCGCTGCTCGTGAACCCTAGAAACAGGCCATAAATCGTCATTGTGATTCCCATGATTACGCAGAGATACCAAATAGTGTCTTTCATCCATGGGGTCTCAATCCGAGGAGATAAAAACAAGGTTATCAAAATGCCGAAAAACGTAGCAAGCGCCCCAGTGGCCTTTTCTGGCGATTTTTCTATCATTGAAGAGACAATAAGCCCAAAGAATCCCAAACCTGCCATCATAACAATCCAGAACATCGCCCATTCTGCATGTGTTGTTATGTGTGGTACCTCTTGGCTAGAAGAAGCGGTCTGGGGGTTTTCTTGAGGTAGTTCATGTTCTATTTCCGCTCTGTTGATAGAAGGTATCGCGACAGTCCAACCCTCCCCGACTCTCTCAGGCTGTAACAGAGCTCGATCTTCTCTAGCATGGAGTTCTTCGGGGTCTATGTCTGGCAATGACCTTGCCCAGCTAGCGCTTTGTACGCTTGCCTGGGCTTCTTCAATCTCGAAGGACGATTGAGAGCCTGGATTGCGACCCTCGACTTCTTCAGAGTTCCCGCGCGACATTTTATAGTGTGTTGCCGCTTAAAAGACCCATTCTAAATCTATGAGTTTTTATTGCGACCGTAGGCATATCGCACGAATCCGTAAGCTGCCAAATACCCTACCGACCCACAGATCAGAAATAGCAAAAAACATGCAAAGCCCAAATATCCCAAGTAGAGGGTCCATTGCCTCACCAGAAGGAAGCTGAACTCATAACGATGCACAGCCTCCAGAAATATGTATAGAGCTGTGCTGCCTCCGCTTAGGAAACTCACCCAGGGCCAGCGGGGATCTCCTGCTGCTAGCAGCATAAACGTCGTAATAACTGCCAAGCATATAAGAGCGGTTAGCAGTAGCAATATAGCCATCAGACCACAAATTTGCGTATAGTAGAGTTTGTAATGCCAGAAGTTCAGTAATATGCTCAACATCTCCACGTGTATAATCGACCAAGGAAATACTCCGCCTATGGATATCAGAACTAATGGGTGTCCGAACCAGGGCTTTTGACCGAAAAAAGGCTGTTTCATAATATTCACCTTGCAAGGATACTTCGGGTCACCGAAGTATTTGCGACCGAAGAGTGTGCCTGCTATATGCAATGGCACTGCCACAAACATGCACATTTCCAGTCCTTCCAAAGTGCTAAACAGAGACGAGTCCGTTCTCAGAGCCATTAGTCCTAGCAGTGCCCCCGCTACTAGGGTGGGCAAGGCGAGCAGAGTGGCCAGCATTGCTACAATCCATCTCCGCCCACCCCGCTGCTTGTAGACACTTCCACTATACAGTCCGCCTAGCAAGGAAGACATAGTGTAAAGCCTCAACACCAGTTTGGGCATGTGGCTGAGTTCAGTGTAAATAGGGTAAAACAGACATAGTAGCTGGAAAGGGACTGCTACTACAAGCAACTGTACCCCAGCACTCACCCCAATTGTCAGTAGCAGTAGACAACTGGGTGTTCGAAACACCTCCCCTTTGAGCTGTTTCCATGAGGACCACTCACTATCCACTCTTCCACCTGTGTTCATTTCCTTCTCAGGCTCGCGTAGCATTTCTCTTCGTAAGACTTTAATCATCATATATACAGCTCTCAAAAATGAAACTGCGATGCCGATCACAAGCCAGTGCAGCGGGGAGTTGGAAAAGCCAGGATCTTCGTAGAAAGACAGGCGAGTGTCGAAGGAATCGGAAGTAGGTTCCCAAGACACGGAGTAGGAAAAGTCGAGAGACTGGACTTCCCCAGGGAGTGCGAGTTGTATGGGATTCTTCGGTTGGTAGAGCACTTGGATAATTTGACTGTTATTGTAGTGAATGAGCAAATGAAAGTGCGTGAAGAGGAACTCTAAGGCCTGGCCATCCTTCGCCAGCACATTTTTCCCCAATCGTTCCCACACGAGCAAATCGTCCACAAATAGCTGCAGCCAATACCGGTCTCTCACCACTTTCCTCAGAAGCTCTCTGTCAGAAGTCGGAAGTTGTACTGAACAGAGATGTCTGTGACTGATGTCTTCCAGGAAGTGGATATCCATGTAGCTGTCCAGTTTCTCGAAGCCTTCCACGATTTCACCTACACTGGGCACGTGTTGAGACTGGGGAGAGGGGGGCTCGCCACGACAGAGCGGCAGAGAGCTGAAGGCGTAGGGCTCGCCGGGGAATTGCAGAGAATTCGCCTTGTTGAACCACGCTGTGACTGTCTCTTTCTCTTTGTAAACATGAGAGAGTTCATCAGCAAGCGTCAGGCCTGCGAGGAGTAGCAGTCTTGCCATTTATAAGGCTACCTATGTTGTATACGAAATCCGCTACAGCGCTCATTTGTGTCCATAGAAAGCAGCCCAGGACTCTATCAGAGCAGCTCAGTAGGAAGGACTGAGAGTCTACAAGCAAAGGTCTCAGCTAGCTAAAGACCGTATGGTCCTATTGGAAGCTGTGCGGGATACACAGATTAGTAGTGCAACTGACTTCTAGGCTTCCCCTGATTCGTTGCGCTCAGCAGCACTCTTCTTGTAGTCTCGTTTTCAGTCTTTTAGACAGGCTTCTAGTATGTTGTTCCAATACGCTGTCCTTCTGGCTTTGAAAGGCCTCCTGTCTCCAAGTGTCTAAAGTGCGCTTAATAGCCGCTTTGCGTTTCCTCGTCTGCCAAAGCTGCTCCGCTGCCTTTACAAAGGCTTCATAGTTTGCCAGTCTCTTCGCTTCTTGATTCTCCCACACCCGCAACTGTCTCCCTTCAATTTGCTCACTTGAGGCCGTTCCGGAGCATTTCCCAGCGATTCCACTCGCATGTCCATCAATTCTGTGGCAGAACTGAGCGTACTCCTGCTGCTCCGCCTTCCACAGTTTACTTTGAAAATCACCTGCCGCCTCCAAAGCCTTGCACAGAGTCTGTCCAGCTGCAATTCTCAAAAGGAGATAAGGCTTGTTTGTGCAGGCTGGGAGTCTTTGGCTGCCAGCTTCAGCTTGAGTCACTCAGAGTAGGCCATTATGAGGAAAATAGTGCTTAGAGTTTACTGCCAATTCATAAGTTTCTCTAGGAAGACGGCGAATTGGGGCTGTTCCTCTCGCACGTGCGTCAACACTTCATTGATTGCTTGCGTCTTCTTAACTTCCTCTGCGAGCTGCGGACCCAGTTGTTCCTCCCTCATGGACAGCCTCAACTTGCCCTCCCTGACCTCCTCATACCTCTTCGCTAGCAGCTGGTTCTTGGTGATAAGCCAGGTATTGGCCTGCTTCAGCATTTTAGTGCCCAACACCTCTACAGTGGCCTGGTTGATTTGCTCCTCCTGCTCCTGCACTCTCTGCGTCGAGCCCTCGATTCTGGCTGCAATTTCGTCCATTTCCCGCAGTCGTTCTTGACTGGACTGCTCGAGTTGCTGTGAGTTCTGGGTCGTATGTCTCAAGGTGTTCTTCAGGTTGCTGATTTGCTTGGTGACGGAGGCTCCGCCTTTGGGCATTTGGTCGGCCTTGGGCTGGTACTTCAGCTGAATAGTTTCCCGCTTGGATATCGCACGCTCCATTTCCTTGATGAGGAACTCCTGCTTTTTGCGCAAGTCGTCATGCTTCCTTTCCATGCGGTGGATTTCCTTCTTCATGCTTTCCATCTCCTTCTGCCCGATATTCGGGTCAATGGTCTGCTGCATTTCCTTCTCCAACTGGATTTTCCTTTCCCACAGCAAGATTTGCCTTTCCGCCTCCACAATTTCCTCCAACACATCTTCCTTTTCAGTCCTCACTCCGCCGATTTCGCCCTCAATCTGCACAGTTTCCCTCTCCAACTCCTTCAGTCGCTCAGTGAAGTCGTGCTCTATGTTGAAGTTCTCGCTTTCCACCCTTACGAAGGCTTCGTTGTTCTTGTCGAGGAGGAGGTTCAGCTTGTTCATGTCAGTCCGCAAGCCTTTCAGTCCGTTCTGAATCACGAAGATGTCCTTATTGATAATGGTGACTTCCCCTTCAAGGCGCATTTTGCGTTGCTCCATGATAGTGTTTCTGGACTTCAGTTGCTGCGACTCCTCCGAAGACTCCGTTATTTTCTTCTGAAAGTCCACCAAGCGGGTCTGTTGGTCAATCCACTCCCTCTCCAGCCGCGTCATTTCCTGTCTTTTCCGCTCGATTTCCTGCTTAATATTGTTCAGTTTGGCCAAATACGGCCCCGCGCTTTCGTCCACTACGCTGTGGCGGTACTTCTCCAGCTCTTTGTTGAGTTTGTCCCTGGCCAGTTGCTTTTTCTTGAGTTCGTCGTAGTTTTCGCGGATGTTGCGTTCGTATTTCTTCTTGATGCCTTCCTTTTCCTTGACTTCGCGGTCGATGTCGCTGTCCTTCTTCTGCAGCACTTCGATCCACTGCTTGGTGTTCAGCACGTCAATATTGACTCGAGCGATTTCATTCCTAACGCTTTCCAAGTCAGTTTCCTTTTCCCCCACCGCAAACAGTATCTTCGCAGCCAGTTTATCGCGGTTATCAGCGCTTTTCTCCGTCGTGGTTTTCTCACTGAGCACATTCATAATATCCATCTTCTTCCTCGTGATTTCCTGGTGAATCCTCATGATGTTCTTGTCAATGACGTCGATTTGGTCCTTGATGCTTTTAATTTCGTTCTTGAAGCGGGCGATTTCGACTTCGGTGGTCTTTTGGGCTTCTTTGAGCATGTTGTACTGCTCGTTGAGGATCTTGATGTCCGCCTTTATTTCCTTCTTTTTCTTCTTAATGAAGTCGATTTCGGACATGATTTTGCTGTGGTTTTTCTCCAAGTCCTCCCCGAACTCCGTTTCCTTCTTGATGGACAGCATGTAGCCGGCCAGTTCCGAGTCCACAGAAGCCTCCCTGTCCTGCAGTTCCCTCATTTTATCGTGCACAGACTGCAGCGCTTCATCTCTCTTCTTCATCATTCTCAGCAGTTCCTGCCACTGATTCATCAGCTCCTTCTTCGACTCTATGATTTTCTCCATCTCTGAATTGGCCTCTTCCAGGGTTTTGCGGGCCGCCTGAGTCTCATCACTCTGGGATATGATTTGCGCTTGGATCAAATTGGCCTGCTCCGTGAGTCTTTTCATCTCTTCATTCATAGTGTCGATTAGCAAGTCCTGCTTCTTTTTGTCCTTCTCCAGACGCACAACGTTTTCCTCTGCAGTATACGTGGTGGTTTTCGTGACTGCGATTTCAGAGGTCATTTGGCGGTTGTACTCCTCGAC
>Ga0247837_1009214_pt1 | contig 11968 bp, 7 predicted proteins | sample LaCtaG_2_FD_187115 | JGI IMG/M metagenome (GOLD analysis project Ga0247837, IMG submission 187115) | Freshwater microbial communities from meromictic Lake La Cruz, Castile-La Mancha, Spain - LaCruzMarch2015_14.5m | ecosystem: Environmental > Aquatic > Freshwater > Lake | place: Spain: Castile-La...
AAGTATACCCAGGGAAAGGACATTAATAGGACTGTATATAGAGAGTGGAGGCTGTATAGCATTAGGAATGGGGAATTCAGGTGTACCAAACCAGTGAAAGCCCCTGTAGGAACAGAGGGATATCTGTGAAGACTGGATTACTGCTAATGTTAGCTCTAATTAGGCCATTGCTTCGGGCACCTTGGCACTTTCCTCCACGTCCACTAGTGCATCCAACCCCCCCACCTGCCTATCATCCATATCCTTTTCCGCCTCTCTGATCTCATCCACGACCTGCATCGCCCTTTCCGGCCCCGCCACTCCCCTGCAGTAGTCCAGTATCCCATCCAACTTCGTGAGTTGCATCTGCACATCCGCACTCTCCACTCCCTCATACCTCCGTCTATCCCTCACACCCTCATACACAGGGGAGTGAGAGGACACTACAGACCTGCCCGCCTTGGCCAGTGGGAAAAAGCGGGATTCCTGCTGATACACCCTCGGCTGGTATGTGTCTCTCCAGGGTCCTGTATGGTAGTAACTCCCGAGTTGCTGTCTTCTGGCCTTTTGCTCGTTTTCTGCGGCTCTGTTTTGGATGCTTTCTCGCAGGTGGTCGAACTCTCGTAAGGCCTCGGCCTTCTCTAGAGCCATTCCCTGGGACTCTTCCTTGAGGCGGCCGATCAGGTCTTGCAGTCCTTGCTGTCTGCCGGCCATGTCAGCACGCATACGCTGCACTCGGTCGTCACTGATGAAAGGCTGGGAGAGGTACTTGGAGGGCTGGGAGAGGTACTTGGAAGGCTGGGACAGGTAGTTGGAGGGTTGGGAGAGGTAGGTGGAGGCTTGGTAGGGAGAGGACTTGTGGGAAGGGTCTGTGAGAGACTGGGCAGGGACAGGGGGAGCGAAGGACTGGGGCTTTGGAGGAAGTTTCTCTGAGCGGACATTTTCGTATTGTTCTCTGGACTTCAGCTCCCGCCTGTACTCATCTTCCAGCTCCTGCCTTTGCTTGTTCAGTCTTTCTTCCTCCATTTGGTCCTCCAGCAGTCTCGCCCTTCTCTCCTCCTCCCCCCTCCACTTCCTCTCCTCCATCTGTTCATCCAGCAGTCTCCTCATGGACTCTTGCTGCTTCGCCTTGTTCTCCACCTCTTGTGGAGTCATGTAGGAGGTGATTCGGGTGGGGGAAACTTCCTTCGCTATGGATTTTTCCGCAACTGCAGGGATTTGCGGGTCTCCCAATAGTCTGGTTTTGGGGTCACGGAGAGGGGCTCCGCCGCCTGGACGACCGAAAGGGAAATAAATCGCTTCACGAGGCTCTTGAAGGACTTCTTTCCGCCTGCGCTCGATATCCCCCTGAGTAGAGGATTACCATGTAAAGAGACTGAACGTCTTTGGTTCTGCGAGTGATGGTGCGAGTAGCGGTCGGGGCCGGCTCTGGAGTGCGAGACTTAGGCCGGTTTTTGTACGTATCCTGGAGGTAGGAGCGGTACTCAGCCTGCAGCAGCTGATGTCGGCTTTCCCACTCCCCCACTGGGTAGGCAAGGAAACTGTCGCCCATCCTTCCCTTGACCTGCTGGGGACTGACCTCCACACTGCGTACCTCCTGTCCCCCTCTTTTGCCCTTGTCCTCCCAGCTCTCCCCGGCCCCCCTCATCTGCTCAGTCTTGAACTGCCCGAAAAGACTCATAAATATCCTTTCTCGAAGACTTTAGCTAGGGGAAAACGCGCTTGGTGAAGATGAGGTAGAAGTCCTCTCTCGAGATTTCCGAGCCGTTGGAGGACGCCTTCATTATCATATCCGCCAGGTCAGTGTCACTGATTTCTTCCCCGAGTTCCTGAGCCACACGTCTCAGGTTGTCGAAGGAAATGGAGCCAGTGTGGGCGGGGTCGTAGAAGTCGAAGACCTTGTTGACACCAGATTGACGGTCTTTGTCGCCCAGCACAGTGATGATGGCTTCGAGGAAGGTGTCGAAGTCGACGTGGTCAGTGTTCTTCAGCAAGTGGTCCATCAAATGCTGCGTCGTAGGACTCCACGTCCCCAGCTTCAGTGAATTCATAGCAGCTACCAAGTCTTTCGGCTGGATGTAGCCCACGTGATCTCTGTCCAAAGCATCAAATGCCTCACGTAGTTCGTAAACGTCCGCTTCGTGCAGTCCAGCTCTTGCAGCCTTCTTCTTGATGTTCCCTTGCAGCAGCTCGGTAGGCCGGGTGCGAACTGCGCCGCTTCTGCGCTGCGCCAGGCTCTTCATTACCCAGGAAATGGAGCCCAGGCAAAAGGACCGTTCAGACAGAGACTTCAGACCCGCCTGCTACCAGGGTAGTGGGAGACCTACAAGTGAAGCTGAGCGGGCGAATGGACTCTGTGGGTTGCCTTGGCCTGGCTTTCAGCCGACCAAAGGTCGCTTCAGAGGCAGAAATGCAGCTTTGCCTCAGGGCTTAAAGCACTTTACTGGGGCAAGAAGTCCTTCTCCTGGGGAGACGCCCTGGAGACTTTATGAGTGGGTAAACCCGCCCAGTCCTAAAGCCGCGGAAAAAGAACAGGGCGGTGTGGGAGCGGGACTTACCGCCACTTCGTCCAACTCTCGCTCCAGCCTGCCAGCTTCACCACCCTATCCAGCCGAGTCTTCAGATGCAAGAGTCACTGGTGCAGACTATCGAGAGGACTCCAATACACCTATGGAAATATGCGGAGACTCAGGGCACCAGGACTATCAAATACCCTTCCAGCTGCAATTTCGCCCTTTGCGCAGCTTTCACTGCCAGTCCCAGCCTTGCTCCCCCTACTCCCAGTCCTTGCAGTCCCAGCCTTGCTCCCCCTACTCCCAGTCCTTGCAGTCCCCTAAGCTGCCCTGCAAGCGAGTCAGCGTCTCAGTCGAGCGCTTCCCTCTGACCAAGCGCCTATGCCTACTTAGTCCTTAATATGTCTTCCTCGAAGGCCTTTAGGACCTACCATGGAGACTCAAGCCAAGACAGCTACCGGCCTCGGAAGGAACTCGAACGAAGACGAAGACACGCACAAAAAGTCCTAGCCGGACTCATGCTTTCTCACAACACCGTCGACTTTCGGGTCGTCAAACGCTTCCGCTTCTGGCAAGTGCGCATTTTCAAAGAGAAAATCGTGGCTTTCAAGCGACTTCTCCGCAGCACAAACCGCAACTACCTGTCCTCTCGCCTCCGCGTGCTCCAGCGCATCTTCAACTCAGGCCTCAGCGGCACCCTAGTGCGATGGAGACTGGGGGAAGCCAGGGTTCGGATACCTGAAGAGCTGAGGCCGGGCCTGGCAGCGGGGAAATTGGGAGCTTTGGTGCAGTACTACCAGGCCAAATCGAGGCTTTACAGTCACTTTCGCCAGCCGCTGGGGTCGCGCTATGTGCCCATTTCTAAATCTGACTGGGCCGTTTGGGCGTTTGCCTCAGAGCGCAGGGCCTTTGATTTGTGGCTCAGCAAGGCCTATCGTCCTGAGCCTCTGCTCCATCGCAAACTTCAACTTCTGCTGCAGCTGAAAGTCCTCCTGGAGCGCAGACTAGTGGCTAGTAAGGCCCAGGTCTGGAAGGAAATACAGCGGCAGACTGCTTTTCCCTTCGTAGTGCCGCTCATTGCTACGCTCAGGACTGTACTCTATGTGAATCTACGAAGTGGATGGGAGAAACTCAGGACTGCGAAAGTCAGCAAGAGTGAAGACAGACTGAGAGTGATAGCAGGGGCCCAGGCTCTAGCAGGCCTCTTCGAACAGCGACTCAGACTCCGACTAGACCTGCTTTGGAGTCTGCAGAAGTGGCAGCAAATCCCCAAGTCTGCAGACATGCGAGAAGTCTGGAAGGCTTTCAGAAGAATAGGGAGGATAGGGGTGAAGAGGGCTTTTTATGAGCTGGTTTTGGGGCAAAAGAAGGAAGAGGAGTGGGAAGTGGATAAGAACATCATTGCCAATCAAGCACTGCTGCTTGTTCACTTGGAAAAAGAGCTGATGAAGAGGGCGAGGGAGGAAATCACGCTCAGAAAGGCGTATTCGCTGCACGTCCTGAACTCCAGCCTGCACTCCCGACTCCGTTCCTACTTGGACGGCTGGTCCTACAGCTGCGCAGACATCGCTCACGAAAAGGACGAAATCTTCTCCTACGTCCAGCAACTAGAAGCAGGCGCAGGAATGCAGCGAGTTCCCGAGGGTGAGGAGGAACTCAGCGGCAGTCGATTTTCCGACTTTGAGTCAATCAGGGCGAAAATAGGGAGAAGGTCGGCTGATAGCACTGTGCTAGAGAGTGAGTAAGCATTAGGGACTGCTTAGTTTGGGACCGCTGGAGTCGGAGCGGAAGTCTTCGTTTTCACTCAGTTCGGCCCAGAGAGTCAGGTCGTCTAGGGCTGGGTGGAGCTTACAGAAGACGCTTTGGGGTAATAAAGCAGCTCGGAGCAGTGCTTTGACATAGACTGCCGCTGCCACTCTCTCACTGCCTGTCTGCTCCTTCAGCTTCTTCCACACTCCTTGTATCTCCTCTACGGCTGCTGCCGGCTTCACACTTCTCACTATCTCCACATGCTTTCCCTCGTCTACTTCCAGAGCGCCGCCCAACTCACTCAAGATCCAGGCTGCGTCTCTCACCTGTTTGGCAGAGTAGACCTCCGCGAGTGCTGTCAAGAAGGCAGTCTTGCTGACAGTAAACAGCTCACTCCTGCACTTCTCCAAGTACTGCTTGAAGTTCAGATGTCTGATGAAGTCAACCCTCGTCAGTGTTCCATTGGGAGCCATTAGCCGGTACACAGCCTTCAAATCCCCATCTTCGATCCATAACTGCATCACTCTCTGCACTCCGCTGATAAACTCCTCTTCACTCATTTCCCCGCCTTTATCCGCATCCATCGCTGTGAACACTTCCTCTGAGTTCATACTCAAAATCGCCATCTTGTTGCAGACTTTGAAGAGGACGTACTGATCCAGGGGTAAAGTCTCAGGCCGGAGTCGTTTCAATAAGGCAGTTCCACTGCTGAAGTCGTCCTCGAAAAGGGCGTAAACATAGGCGAAAACGTCCACTAGGTAAGCGCGAGTGATGAGTGAGGACTGGCTGTGCTCGGCTTGGTAGGTTTTTGCGTACTTGGCGAATTCGACGCGGACTTTGGTGAGGAAAATGGCCAGTAGGGGAGGGATAGGGGAGGGGTTGATGAGGTGCAGGAGTCGGCAGAAGAGGACTACTTCAGGCTGCTGATCCCGGTGCAGTGCCAGCAACGCAGGCATAAGCTGACACACCATCTTAACTGCCAACTTCCTCAGTCCAAAGGTCCTCGTCAAGTAGTCCAGTAGAAATACCTGCATGGCTTTGGGTGCCCTGTGCGCCTTCATATCCGCCACGTCCGTTTCGAATTTCCGATCCATCACTTCTTCGAAGAACTTCAGCACTTGGTTCAGGGAAAGCGGCTTTTCACTCTTGCCGTTCTTTCTCATGATGTCCAGCAGTACATTTCCCTCTAGTAAAGACCGCTGTTCCTCACTCCAAAGCCGCTCTGCTTCGGTGGTGTCCTGTTCTAGCGACTCTCGCTGTGGGGATGGTTGGGGCTGGGGACTGGGCTGGCGCCGCTTGATGTGGAAAACATTGAAAGCCTTGCGTTTGCTGTTTGTAATTCGACTAATCAACCGAACTATCAGACTTTTGACTGACTTTTTCCGTAAATCCAAAGCAAATTGACTCTCTGAGTCTCGCAGGTTTTCAGCCAATTCCTTGATTTTGGTGTCTCTGTGGGTCAAGTCCTCGGTAGCGCGCTGCAGCTGGGCCTTTATTTCCACTTGTTCCTTGACTGAGAGTCCTTTGAAATTTGCCATGACGTCTTCCAGCGCTGTGATGGTCCGTCTGCAGCTTTCCACCTCAGCCACAAGCGCCTCTCTCGACTGTTCATGCAGGGATTTTACCTGTCCTGCTTGTGATATATCATGGCTTAGGCCCGTTATAGTGCTTTCAAGGGACTGAATTGCATCCAAATTGGAGCCAATTTCCGCCTTCGCCTGGGCCAGGTCGAAGGCTAATCGGTCCTTTTCCGCTGTAAGCAAGGCAATAGTCTGACTCCTAGTCTCCGCCTCCTCTTTCAGTGCCATTCTCCTCTTTTCCCCCTTCGCTACGTCCTGCTTAAGTCTCTCTATCGTTTCCTTCATTTCAGAGATATTCACTCCCAAGCCTCGGATGACTGCCAAGTCTCTGGACATTTCTACCTCGAATTCTTGCTTGTCTGCGTATAGTCCCTTTTGCAGGATGTCGAACGCCTTGATAAAAGGTGAAACACTGCCCTCCCTCCCCTGTTCCTCCATCTCCCCAGACGGACTTTCCCCCGCGAAATGACTCACAGCAGCCGTATTAACAAGTGGCAGTGCCTGCAGCAGGTCCGCCCTACTCCCTGCGTGGTCGTTCCTAACCAGCTCCGTCCTGACCACCAAATCCCCCAAAAACCGCTCCAAACTGCTAGCATATTCCAATATCGCGAGTTCATATCCTCGCTTCAAGTCAGCTATTTCCAGTACTTGCTGGGCTTCTCGAGTTTTCAACTCAGTGAGTTGGCTCAGCCGCAAACCTTCCAATTGAACCTCATAGTCCCCTCTCTGTTTCTCAGTGAATTCCTCTTTTCTTCTCATTCCCTGCTCGAAATTTTGCCTGGCAGCGGTGGATTCAGCTACGAATTTGTCCAATAACGCCTGAGTTTGGAGAATGTGTAGACACTCTGATTCTTTGAGTTGTTCCTCTCGCTTGTGCAGCTCTTCTGCATGCATTCGCTTGAAACTCGCCATTTCCTGGCTGTTTTCAGTCTGAATTGCTGTTAGTTGGGCTTCGTAGCGAGCGATTAAGTCGTCTTCGGCGGAGTTTTTGAGTTTTAAAGCCTCGGCCTGGCTGTCTCTCAAGGCTGCTAATTCCTTTCTTTGTTTCTCCACTAGGTCACTAATGCGGGTTTCATACGACTTCACAAGAGTGTTCAACTGCAGGTCGCGCCTGGCTAACTCCTCCTCCTGATTTCTCCTCAAATCCGTGATTTCCTGCGTATACTTCTCAACAACTTCCGACGAACTGGACTGGTGGTCGGACTGCAGCTGCGCAATCAAAGCATCTTTCCTCGCAACTTCATCCTTATGGTTATTGCGCAGATTAGCCAAATCCGTCCTGAACTTATCCATCAACTCATTCACATAGTCCGCCTGTTCCTTCTGCGCACCCGCAGCCGCAGTGTCCCTTTTCTGCAGTTCCGCTGCATTCGCGTCATTCAGGTCTCTCATAGCCTTGACATGCTGCAGGGTGAGTTCTCTGAGTTTCTGGTCGAAGTCGCTTTGGGCAGTAGTGATAGAGGTGTGCTTGGTTTCGAGTTCGGCCTGTTGCTTGCGCCGCAGGACTTCTTGCTCGGCGGCCAGTCGCTCGATGGTGGCGGTGAGCTTTGCTTCGGAGTCTCTGGCTGCTTGTCGCTGCGCTTCTTCCATGTTGGTGACTTCTTCCGAGTACTGGTTCCTCAGCTGAGCCAGTTCCTTGGTGTATTTGTCGACTAAAGTGGCGATTTGTTGCTTTTGGTCTGCTAGCAATTTGGCGGTGTGTTCGTCCTTCCGCATAGAATCCAGGTGATTCACCTCCCTGGCATTTAGTAAATCCGCCCTGTGCTTATCCACAATTTCAGCCAATTTCAAGTCGTAGTCAGCCAGTGCTTTCCGTGAAGCGGTTTCGCTGGCCTCCAGGGCCTCACTGTGGGCCTTGCGGAGTTCACTGACTTCGAGGGAGTGCTTGGAGAGCAGGTCCTTCTGCCGGGCTTCGTACTCGCCTCTCATCTGCATGATTTCCAGAGTTCTGGCTCTCAGTTCCTCAGTAAACTGCCGCTGCTGGTCCTCCGCCTCACTCGCAGCCTTCGCCAGTAGTGCCCTCACCTCCGCTCTATGCGTCTCCATCGCCTTCTCCAGCAGTTGGTCCTTCCTTTGCGACTCAAAAGCGTGGTTTGCCCTCATAGTCGCAATGTCCTGTTCCGACTTCGCCAATATGCTGGTAATTTGGGCCTGGGTTTCCTGTATAGTGGCTGCCAACTGCTGGTCTTTCAGCTGCAAGTCAGTCTGGTACTGCAGTCTGGACTTGTCCAGGTCCTCTCGGAACTTGTCCATAAGAGCGCTAGTGGCGGCTTTATGCTCCGATTCCAGTTTTCTCTCCATTGCTTCTTTCGCCTTCAGAATTTCTCCGTTTTGGCTTCGAATTAGCCGGACTTCCTGCGTGTTTTTCTCCCGAATTTCCTCCAAATTGGCCCGATTCTCGGCCCTGGTTCTTTCCAAGGCTTCCTCCTTCCTCTGCAGTTCCTCCTGCTGCAGCTGTCTCAAAGCCGCCAAGTCCTGCCTAAACTGCTCCGTCTGCTGGGCTAACTTCACATCCGCAGCCTGCAGAAAGGCGTCTTTTGCAGTGATTTCGGCCTGGTGACTGATACGGAGACGCTCGAGGTCTGCTCTGTATTTGTCCATCAGCTGCTGGACTGTGTCTTGGTGGGCTAACTCGGCTTGCCGGGCGGAAACCTCTTTCGAGGCTAATTCTTTCGACTGGAAATCTCGCAAATTGGCGATTTCCTTCGCGTTTTTACTGATTAAAGCGTCCATTTGAGACGTAAATTCAGCCCGAGTTTTAGCCAGAATGTCGTCTTTTTGGTTCAAGTCTTCTTGCGATTTGGCTAGAACCTCGCTGATGTCAGTCCGGTACCGCTCCATCATGTCGGCGATGTAGTGCTGGCTTTCGCTCTGGGCTTTCTTTATGGTTTCGTCCTTTTCGGCGAGTTCTTGAGCGAGTTGGCTGCGGAATTGCTCGATTTCGGAGTGAGTTTTCTCGCTGAGACTGGCGAGAAGCTGGTCGTGCTGCTGCTGTAGCTTCCTAAGGACGAGTTCGTGTTTTTCGCTTTCAGTCTCAAGTTTCCTCCTCATCTTGGTGAGTTCGGACTTGTGCTCGTTAATGATTTGCTGCAGCTGGTCGTCTCGCCCTTCCGTCGCTTGGCGGACTTCTACAGAGCGCTTGTTGCTCTCGCGCTCCAAGGCTTCCTTCAAGTCCTCAAGAGCCCTGTCTTTCTCGGCCATGTCTCTCCCATGGGCGGCTAGGAGGCTTTGTCGCTCCTCGAAGGCTCTGCGAGTTACAGTCGCGATGTCATTTTCAGACGTTACCTGCAACTTCTGGTATTCCTTCACCCTTTTCTCAATTCTCACCCTCAAACTCGCCCGTTCTTCATTGAACTCCGCCGTTAATTTCTCCACTTCCTTCTGGTGGCTCTCCCTCATCTCCGCGATAGTCTTGGTCAAAGCCGCTACCTCCTCTGCGTGCGTTTCCTCCATTATAGCCTTTGAAGTGGCTGAGCGAACACTATGAGAGAGCAGGTCTTCGCCTAAAAAGCCGACCTGCTGCTGCGAAAGAGTCTGAAAAGCGGCAAATTCCGCCTGGAGCTGCGCCACTTGAGACTTCCTTCTCCCTTCCAAAGCCGCGATTTCCGCCTTTTGGTTGGTCTCCAATGCTCCCACTGCAGCTGAATGGTCTGCTTTAGCGGTCGCTATTAGGCCCATCAGCGCTGCTTTTTCTGTTTTGAAGGAAGCGAGGTGCTGGGTGAGTTCTGCCCTATGTGAAAGTGCGGCGGCTGCGGCGGTTTCGGAAGCTCTGACTAGGTGGGTCTCTAAGTCGTGGGCCAGTAGACTCAGTCGAAGTCCTGCCAAGTCCTCGGCAGCCTGCTTGTCTGCCAGTGCCTGGGCCTTTGCAGTGGCTAGTTCCAGCTCCAGTACTGCCCTTAAAGTCGCCTTTTCCTGTTCCTTTTGATCGATTTCCTCGCCGTGAATCCGTCGAATCCGGGCTATTTCCGTATCGTACCAGGCTATAACTCTCTGCCTTTCCGTCTCCTTTTCCTCCAACTTCCGGTTGAACAGGTCGTTCCTCAGTACAGTGACCCGCTGCTCGAAAGCCTGACAAGCCAGTAAGAGCTCCGCATGCTTCAACTCCGCCAGTCCTCGGAACCGCGCCCTCAGGTCCTCAGCTGCCTCCGACCGCTTGCCCAGCGGTCCTTCCAGTGCTGTGATGGTCTGAGCGACTTCGGATTTGAGTCGCTGGTAGGTGTTTTCCAGTTCGAAGGTGATCTGCACGGCTCGCTTCCACACAGTATTGAAGAGTTCGAAGCGCTTAGAGAAGTAGTTGCAGTAGGAACTCAGCGGGGCGTCTTGCTGCTTGAGTTCTGCGGAGATCTGAAGCATGCTTTGCACTTCGTCCTTGCTGGCTTGGTGCATTTGGCCGAGGGCTTCGAGCAGTATGTCGCCATCTCTTAGGTCCATTTCCACCCAGTTCGCTATCACTTCTTCCTGACTGCTATTGTCACTGAAGACCTGAGGATTAAAGCGCGCCATTAGCGTGTCCAAATACATCTTTAGGGATTCATTCTCCTGAATAGTGTCCGAGACGTTCTGCTTCATTTGCTGGACTTCCGTTAGCAAAGTTAATCGGTCTTCATACAATCTGCGCTTTTCATTGGACAGCTGGTCCAGTCGAGACTCAAGGGTGGGGAGGTCAGAAGTAGATGAGCCCAGTGCTCCGCAGCCCATCAGTTATTCTTTATTAAGGAAGTGCCATATATCGTCACTTAGCCGCTACTTTAGAGTGATAAACTGATATGGCCTAATCTGCCGGGCAGCTTCAAAGTCCGACGTTAGGAATGGGGAAGTCACTTCTGGGACTGATAGAGGAGGAATTCAATATATATGTCGGGAATGGACAAAGAGATAGCTGAACTGGAGAGTTACTGGACTTTTGGTGTACTTGAGGAACTGCTTCTGTGTCTATTGCTAGTGCCAAACGTTATGTAAGTTGCTGCCTATAGAACTGAGAGAAAAGACCAAAGGCGCTAAAAGGCTATAGTACTTATATCGACCGAACAGCAGCCTAATGGACTTATACCAAGTGTCTCAATTGCCTGCCCGACCACTACTGCCTCACAGAAGCACAGCGGTATCAGTTGCTTTCGCATAGATTTGAGTGTGGAAAAGCTGCTTAGTGCCTATCTCCTACCTCTAACTTGCCAATACCGTCTACCCATATACAGCAACCCCTGCTCACCATCTCTCACCTAGGTCCCTAACACCAACCATTCAATAAAAACCTATGGGAGATTACCACTGCCCCACCTGCTTCGAACTCTACGCCACGTCCGGCACTCTGCAGCGCCACATCAAAACCGTGCACAGAGCCATCAAGGCCGTGCCCTGTCCTCACTGCGAAGCCCACTTCAGAGACAGGTACTGTCTGCGCAAGCACTTGCCGATGCATGACGGCGACCACGAAGTCGAGTTGAAGAAAAGGGCAGTGGAGTGGGAGGACGGGGCGAAGTCTGCACTGGGAGTACTGGTCGGAGGAAGGGGTGAGTTGGAGAATATCGGGGGTATGGTGAAAAGTGAGCTACAGGGTGAGAAGCCTGAAGAGCCGGATATGCTGGAGGAAGTGATCGAAGACACCATGCAGGAAGGCTCTATGGACCCTGCCAGTGACCACGAGAGTCTGGACAACGACCCCGGAATGGACGATTTCAAGGAAGTCAAGCCTCACAGGCCTGGTCCGAAGCCCTCAGCTCCCGCACTCCGCAAGCGGCTCTTTGAGTTCTCTCCCAAGGCGAACCAGCCGTTTCAGTGCTTTCTTTGTGAGAGCCGGTTTGACCTGGGTCAGTTCCAGAGCCATGTGAAGAAGCATATTGGCGAGGTGAAGGGGATAAGGACGCAGCTGATTGGCTTGTTGAAGGAGTACTCCACTGCAGCGGCGAGGATGAATGCGACCGTTTCAAGCATTATATCACAAGAAGAAAGCGGGTAGACGCCTATGTTTAGCTTCTCCTCACTAGTAGTATGAAATCAATTGCAATTGCGGCCACCCCCTCACAACCACTCAATAAACCATGTTGAGGGAATACCGCTGCTCCCACTGCATGACCTCTTACGCCACTTCCGGCACCCTCTCCCGCCACAACAAAACCATCCACCAGGCCTTCAGACCTGAGGGCTGTC
>Ga0247837_1009218_pt1 | contig 11966 bp, 5 predicted proteins | sample LaCtaG_2_FD_187115 | JGI IMG/M metagenome (GOLD analysis project Ga0247837, IMG submission 187115) | Freshwater microbial communities from meromictic Lake La Cruz, Castile-La Mancha, Spain - LaCruzMarch2015_14.5m | ecosystem: Environmental > Aquatic > Freshwater > Lake | place: Spain: Castile-La...
CCAACAACTATGTTGTAATTGCAACGACTCGTCCTGAAACTATTTTGGCCGATGCAGCCATTTGCGTAAACCCGAACGATGAACGTTTTAAGCATTTAATTGGTAAAAAAGCGTTGGTTCCTTTTGTGAACCGTGAAATTGAAATCATAGCCGATGAATATGTGGCCATGGATTTTGGTACAGGTTGCCTAAAAGTTACACCTGCTCACGATAAAAATGACTATGATTTAGGTAAAAAACATGGATTAGAAGTAATTGATATTTTAACTGAAGAAGGTTTTTTAAATGAAAAAGCGCAAGATGAACGCTATATTGGTAAAGACCGTTTTGCGGTTCGCAAACAAATTGCCATTGATTTAGAGGAAGCTGGATTTATTGAAAAAATAGAAGAATATAAAAACCAAGTTGGAACAAGTGAAAGAACGGGAGCTGTTATTGAACCTCGTTTAACGCTTCAGTGGTGGGTAGATATGAAAAAGTTTTTGGCTAAAAATCCAGAGGTGTTAGATGCGGTAATGAACGATGAAATTAAGTTTCATCCTGCCAACATGAAAAATACTTACAAGCATTGGATTGATAATATCAAGGATTGGTGTATCAGCCGACAGCTTTGGTGGGGACAACAAATTCCCGCTTGGTTTGCTCCAAATGGCGAGTTTGTTGTAGCAAAAACAGCTGAAGAAGCGATGATTAATTTCAATGCTAAATATTCGAATTTCGAATTTAGTATTTCGGATTTAAAACAAGACGAAGACGTACTAGACACTTGGTTCAGCTCATGGCTTTGGCCAATCAGTGTTTTTGATGGATTTAAGGAAGAAGGTAAAGAAGATATTAAATATTTTTACCCAACCAACGATTTAGTTACTGCTCCAGAAATTATGTTTTTTTGGGTTGCCAGAATGATTATGGCTGGTTACGAATGGATGGGACAAAAACCATTTTCCAATGTTTATTACACAGGAATTGTACGTGATAAGCAACGCAGAAAAATGAGTAAATCGTTGGGTAATTCACCTGATCCGTTGGATTTAATTGCGCAATATGGCGCTGACGGTGTTCGCATGGGAATGCTTATTTGTAGTCCTGCGGGCAATGATATTTTATTTGACGAAAGCCAAGTGGAACAAGGTAGAAATTTTGCCAATAAAATTTGGAATGCGTTCCGTTTGGTAAAAGGTTTAACCATTAAACCTGATGCTGAATTTGAAGCCGATTTATTGGCAAGTAATAAAATTTCGGAACAATGGTTTGAAGCAAGATTCAATATTGCTTTAGCAGAAATAGAAGAAAAATGTAAAGATTATAAATTAAGCGAAGCCTTAATGATGATTTACAAATTGATTTGGGATGACTATTGTGCATGGTATTTAGAAATGATAAAACCAGTTTATGGCGAAGCATTGAACCAAAGTACTTACGAACAAACGGTTGTATTCTTTGAAAAATTGATGTTGGTTTTACATCCGTTTATGCCATTTATTACCGAAGAAATTTGGCAAGAAATAACAGAAAGAAAAGAAGGAGAAAGTATTTGTATTGCCGCATATCCAAATGTAGAGACGTATAATTATACTTCTTTACTAAACACATTTGAAACCATTTCTAAAATACGCGAGTTACGCAACAGCAAAGGCATTAGCCCTAAAGAAGCATTTGAAATTGTTATCAAAACAACTCAAACCGAATTGTACGAACCCTACCAGTTTTTAATTAAAAAATTGGCCAATGTTTCGAGTATTTTATTCAATGAAGAGGCGCTTAATTATGTTTCGTTATCTGTTTCAACAGACCAGATTTTTGTTAAACTAAATATTGAAATAGATGCAGTTGCGGAAGCTGAAAAAATTAACAAAGAAATTGAATACCTAATTGGTTTTATGGCAAGTGTAGATGTGAAATTAAGTAACGAAAAGTTTGTTGCCAATGCCAAACCTGAATTGGTAGAAAAAGAACGCCAAAAGAAAGATGATGCTTTAGCTAAAATTGAAGTATTGAAACAAAGTTTAGCAGGTTTGTAAATACATAGACCTGACAGGTTTTAAAAACCTGTCAGGTCTTTTGGCTTTTGTGCGGAAACAAAATCTATTGCCGTTGCTTTTAAGCAACGGATTAAGTATTGAAGCAAAGTTTAGCAGGTTTGTAAACATATAGACCTGACAGGTTTTAAAAACCTGTCAGGTCTTTTGGCTTTTGTTCTGGAACAAAATCTATTGCCGTTGCTTTTAAGGAACGATGAAGTTCCCTAATACAATTTTTTTCAACCCTTATTATTTAACTGGAGTTTCAGTGGGTGGAGCATCAGAAGGTGGAGTGGTTGTTAACACATAATCGTTGTATTTGGCAGGGTTGGTATCTACATAAATGCTTTTGCCTATGCTGGCTAGTTCTACCATTTTATCCCACAGGGCATTACCTTTTTGAATGCGTTGTTGGGTTTCTAAATCGCGGGTTTCTTGTTTGTCTTCTGCATTGTCTATTTGGGTATCTAGCAGGGTAGCCATGTTTTGTAAATCGGTAAGTTGGGCTTGGGTTAAGCCCTGGGTGCTTAGTTCTGCCAAACATTTGGTACCTACTCTTACCACTCTTTTCACCAATTGGTACAAATCGTTTCCGCTCATGTGTGCCATGTCTTCAAAGCCAAAACTGGTGTATTTGCCTTTGCCTTTATACACCAATTCAGCCATATTTCTAATGGGGCGAATGGCTATTTTTACATCCTCCATGGTTTTGTTTTTAACATCGGTAGCAGCCATCCATTCCCCTAACAATTCTTTATCGGTAGGCATGTTGTCAAAGTCGTCAATCAATATTTCTAAATCGGCAAGCGTAACATTAGTTATGTTTCGGCCTGCAAAATCAGTCATATCGCGATTAATACTGGTGCTAAGTCCTTTTGCATTTGGCGTTAAATCGGCATCGGCAAATGGATAGTGTCTAGTTTCATTTTGTTTAGTCATGTTGGTTTTTTTTATAATTTTTGTTTATCAAAAGTAAATTATTTTTGGTAATTACAAATATATTTTCTGTAAATTTTTTTCTTTTTTTATCAAAACTAAATAACTAGGTATGCTTACTAGGCAAACAGATACCCACTTTAAGCACAAAATTATTTAACAGAGGAAATCATTTACAAAAAATTAGCAAATAATAATGTTTTTTATGTACCTAGTTGCTTTCTATATGCACACATTTATTAAATTTAGGCAGCTTGTTAATAAAAAGTGGCAGGCAATTATGCTTTTTACGCACTCAGTTATAAAAAAGTGGCACTCAGTTAAAAAAAAGTTGCAGTCAGTTATGCTTTTTACGCACCCAGTTGAAAAAAAGTAATACCCAGTTGTGAAAAAGTGGCAGTCAGTTATACTTTTTACGCACCCAGTTGCGAAATAGTTGGTAACTTTGTCATATTTTATTGCCTAATTTTCTATTTTATGCTTGTAGAATTTATAACATACAGATAGAAAAATGCAACAGCTTGCGTTAAACTTATTTAGTTCCATTTTTTATTCATTACACTCCTTTACCAACCTTCATTTTGTTAATTCTTATTCTAATTTATTAAGATAAATCTTTTCAATAGGTGTAACTTTTTTGTTTTTTTATTGATTTTATTTACAGTATTGTTGAACTTTAAAACTCATATAATGAAATTTACCACCAAAGCACTAATTGTTTCCTTATTATTTTGTTTGCCAACTATAGTTAGCGCTCAACAAAAATTAGATACCATATTTTATAATAAAAATTGGAAGGAAACTAAAGTAAAAGATAGCGTTGCGTTTTATAAGCTAGTTACCAAAGTAAATAACAAATATGAAGTAAAATACTATTATGTAAATAAAACACCTTTAATGACAGGGACTTACACCACTACTGAACAAGATATTAAAGATGGATATTTTAAATATTTTGATGAGTTTGGTAAGTTAACTGAAGAAGGCTTTTATAAGAATAATTTAAAAGAAAAAATGTGGAAAAGTTATGTAAATGGTAAATTATGGTTAGAAATTAATTATTTAAACGATAATTACAATGGAACCTTTACTTCATTTTATAAAAATGGTAAAATAAAAAGAAAGGATTATTTTGAAAATGGGGACTTTAAAATGGGTAATTGTTACGATAAAAATGGGATCGATACACTTTATTATCCTTTTAGAATTCCACCTGAGTTTATAGGTGGAGAAGAGAAATTGTACAAATATTTAGGTGAAAATGTTAATTACCCAGACGAAGCCAAAAGAAAGGGAATTGAGGGTAAAGTAATAGTTAAGTTTTATGTGGATGAAAAAGGTAAAATTGTAAACACAACTGTTATTTCTAATACCCCTGAAATTTTAAACCAAAGTGCAATAAAATGTGTAAATGAAATGCCTAATTGGGTTCCAGGTTTACAAGATGGAGAAAAAGTTCAAGTTTATTATACTATACCTATTGTTTTTAAATTAGACAAATAAATTTTACAGCTTTTGTTTTACTCACTTCTATTTTTATTCAAATAGGGCAACAACATTTGCATTTTTATTTTGCCCTTTTTGGGAAATTACTTCAGAATTTGTTATTAGTTATTCAAATTTATCCATCTCCCAAATCAAAAATCAGAAATCAGAAATCAAAAATTATTTTCTGCCTTTTACTTTTTGCATTAAGTTAATATCATTGTTTTCACCTCTGCCTATTTTTTTTGTTTTAAAAATATCGAAACGTGATTCAACAATGGTTTTTGGCCAAGTATTATTGCTTTCGTCTATGTCGGCAGTTTCTTTAAAAGGATCTATAACTATTGATTTAATTGCTTTGGTTTTGGCAAATGTTTTGGTAAAATTATATTCGTTTTTACGCCAAATATATGCACTAATTTGATCTACTTCACTGGATCCATCGGTATAATTCCATTGAATAATAACTGGCATTACGCAACCACCTTTATTGCTAAAATTTAACTCGTAGTAATAATAATTTTCTAGTGTTTTACTTTCTTCAGCAGTTAAAAGTGTCAATCTTTCATTCACATTTTTAGTAGTTTCTAAAGGAAAATCTTCTGTTTTTGCTTTATTGTAATAGTAAAAATCTCGAAGGGTGGTGTCTATATCAATTAAAAAAGTTATACCACTTTGTTTGTTTCTAATTTTCGATATAAAATCAAATTCTTCAGTAATTTCTCTTCTTTTGGTAGTAACCATTTTTTCGGGTACTTCTTTGGTATTATTTACCCTAATTAAACTTACCGAATCTAAACTAATATCAACAGGATCTATATCGTAAAACCAGCCTCTCCAAAACCAATCTAAATCAACACCAGATGCATCTTCCATGGTTCTAAAAAAATCGGAAGGAGTGGGGTGTTTAAATTCCCAACGTTGGGCATATTGCTTAAAAGCATAATCAAATAATTCTCGTCCCATAACTGTTTCGCGCAAAATATTTAAAGCAGTAGCTGGTTTTCCATAAGCATTGGCACCAAAATTATTGATGTTTTCGCTATTAGTCATAATAGGTTCTAATTGGTCTTTACTTAGCTTCATATAATCAACTATTTTATGAGCAGGCCCTCGTCCCGAAGGATAATTATTGTCAAATTCTTGTTCCGTTAAAAACTGAACAAAGGTGTTTAAACCTTCGTCCATCCAGCTCCATTGGCGTTCGTCACTGTTTATAATCATAGGAAAAAAGTTATGTCCTACTTCATGAATAATAACTCCAATCATTCCGTATTTTGTACGTTCAGCATAAGTACCATCGGCTTCAGTTCTGCCATAATTAAAGCAAATCATGGGGTATTCCATTCCGCTTGCAGCCTCTACACTTATAGCAGTTGGATATTGGTAATTTACCGTAAATTTAGAATATGTTTTTATGGTGTGTGCCACTACTTTTGTTGAGTATTTGCTGTATAATCCATAGGATTCTTTAGGGTAATAACTCATGCACATTACTTGTTTGTTTCCTTGCATAATTCCCATGGCATCCCAAACAAACTTACGTGAACTTCCCCAAGCAAAATCCCTTACATTTTCGGCTGTATATATCCAAGTTTTATAATTTGTTTTGTCAGGATTTAATTCTTTGGCTTTTGCTTCTTCTAGTGTAACTATTTCTATTGGGCTTGTTGCTGTTTTCGATTGTTTCCATTTGGCTAATTGCGCAGCTGTTAATACTTGTTCGTAGTTTTTACATTCGCCAGTAGCAGCTATAATATGGTCGGCAGGAACTTTCATTTTTACTTTATAATCGCCAAATGCCAACGAAAATTCTCCTCTACCTGTAAATTGTTTATTGTTCCAACCTCCATAATCGTTGTAAACACACATGCGAGGAAACCACTGAGAAATGGTAAATAAACAATTGCCATTATCGTCAAACATTTCGTAACCACCACGGCCACCAATTCTCATTTTTTCAGGAATTTTGTAATTCCATTTTATTTTAAAAACAAATTTCCCTTTGGCTTTTAAAACCTTTGGCAAATCTATTCTCATCATGGTATTGTTAATGGTAAATGGCAATTTATTTCCTGCACTATCAGTAACAGAAATAATATTTGTACCAAAACCTTTCAAATGTTTTTTTACATCTAATGCATTTAATTCTAAATCGGTTACTGGCTTGTTAATTTTACTGCCATTAAAGTAGTTTGATTCTGTATTGGGGTTGTGTTCGTTTTCGTCTAACTGTAACCACAAATAATTCAAATTATCGGGCGAGTTATTATGGTAAACTATCTTTTCACTCCCTTCTAAAATGAGTTCTTTTTCTTTTAAAAATGCCTCTATATCATAATCAGCTTTTTGTTGCCAATACTGATTACCAGGCGCACCCGAAGCAGTTCTGAAATTATTAGCATCGGGTAAAATAGTTCCTAATTGTTCAAACTTATTTCCATGATTGGATTGAGGATTGTTTTGAATGTTTTGGGAAATACACCAGTTGAATGAAAGAATGAAAAGAAAAGCTGTAAAAAGAATTTTGGTCATATAAAAATATAAATAAAGTTTCGAAAATAAGGAAATTATTGAGAAAACGTAATTTGCTTCTAGCAACTAGCTACTGGCTTCTGGCAACTAGCAACTAGCTTCTAGCAAAATTAAATATGCAATACTTATCACACTTGTCGTGAGGCAAACAATCCTGATTCAGACAATGTGCGTGTGGCGTCATGCTGAGGTACGAAGCATCTTTAAAAGGTGCAGAAGCATCTGCATTTATCAGCAATATCTGATGTCAAATTATTTGTTGTTGGTGTTGCTTCGCTAAACACAGAACAACGGCTAAAAAGTTCCTTCACTACGCTCAGGATGACGTTCCCGCACCGTTATATATATATCAATCTTCCAATCTTGTTATCTTTCAATCTTCAATTCAATAAAGTAAAATTTCCGTTGATGGTTTTTATAGTATCGTTGTTGCCAATATAGGTAATGGTATAAAAATAAACATCTGCTAAAGCAGCATTGTCATTTATTTTTCCATTCCAACCTTTACCCATTTCATTGGTTTCAAAAACCAACTGCCCCCAACGGTTATATATTTTATATTCAATTGCAATCAAGTCTTTGTAAACAGGAACTATGGCATCGTTTACATTATCGTTATTGGGTGTAAAAGCATTGGGCATTACTAGTTTTCCTTCACAAAAATTGAGCACTTGGGTTGTAGCAGTATTTTGGCAGTAATTGGAGTCAGTAACAGTTAATTCATAAGTTCCATAATCTTTTACATGAAAATTGTTTTTTGTAGAACCATCATTCCACAAGTAACTAATAAAATTAGTGTTTGGATTTAGTATAAAATCGGGTTCACAAACTTTAAAATTAAGTGGTAATTTTATAATTGGTTTTGGTTTTTGATACAGTAAAATAGTATCGGTTGCGCTGCAATCATTGTTGTTAGTTACAGTAACAAAATATGGTCCTGGTTGTGTAGCAATAAAACTTTGATTGTTTACACTATTTTGCCATAAATAAGATTTGAAACCATTTTCTGCCACTAATTTTATTTCACCACCTTGGCATACAAAAGTATCATTACCCAAATATGTTTTAAAAGCAGGAAATGTATCAAGTTGAATGGAATCAATTGCAAAGCAACCCAAATTATTTTTTACATTTACATAAAATAATCCTGGTGCTTTTACTTTATGAATTTGATTGGTTGATAAATCTTCCCACAAATATTCGGCACCTGTGTTTTGTGCATTTAAGCTAATGGTGTCGTTTATACAAACATTTTTATTGGTTCCTAAATCAATAATTGGCAAAGTTTTTTGAGTTAAAATAATACTATCTCTTACATTACAAGTAGCACTGTTTATTTCTACCCAATATGTGCCAGGCTCAGTAACTACTAGCGAATCAAGCCAACTTCCATTCTGCCACAAATAGGTAGCTGCATTGATATTTGGTTTTAAAACCAATGCATTGTTAAAGCAATAATCTGTATCGTTTCCAAGGTTTATATTTTCCTTATTTACATAACTCACTTTTATAGAATCGGTAACATAACAATAGTCTTTTTTTATTCTTAAAGTATAAGTTCCGTCCGATGTAACATTAAAGTAGGAAAGTGTTGAATTGTTTTGCCATAAAAAATCGTTTATGTTTCCAACATTAGGTTGTAAAATTAATTGATAGCCATTGCAAAGGGTTGTATCGTTCCCAAGTTCTAATATTGGTGGATCTTGAATAGAAACTGCTATTCCGTCTTGTGCGGTGCAACCATTTTTGGTAACTTTTACAGTATAAAATCCTAGTTTATTTACAGAACGTGTTTTGTTCCTTGAAAAATCGTCCCATAAATAAGTGGCAGAATCTACCTTTGAATCTAATACTAAGTTAGTGTTGCTACAAATAATGGTATCTAAACCAAAATTTACAGGAGGAATTGGTTTAAAATTGATGTAAATACTATCTCTTACTTTACAATTAAGGGCACTTGCTTCGCCCCAATATATTCCGGAAGTGGTAGGCTTTATTGATGCAGATGTTTGGTTAGTATTCCACAAATAATTGGTGGCATTGGCCGAAACAATGTTTACAGTAAAAGTATCGCCTTGGCAAAGTGTGGTATCGTTACCAATGTTTAGTTTTTGAAGTGGAAATATGGTTACATTTACTGAATCAGTTGCTTTGCAACCATTGTTATTTACTTGCACCCAATAAGTTCCAGTGTTACTATCATTAATAAACGAATCTGTACTGTTGGTGTTCCATAAATAGGTAGCACCCGGATAATTTACATGGTAATTAAATACTTGCCCAAGGCAATAAATGGTATCGGAACCTAAGTTTACATTTGGAGTAGTGCTGAACGAAACTTTAATGGAATCTGTGGTTTTACAATATCCTTTTGATGCTTCCATCCAATAATTTCCAGCATTGGAAACTGTTAGTTTTAAAGTAGCTGCGTTATTATACCATTTAAATCGAGTAGCATTTAAATAAGTAGGTGAAATTTCGAAAGAATTATTGTTACAAATTACGGTATCGTTTCCAAGATTTACTTTTATTTCGCTTTCAATATTTACATTTACAGTATCGTAATAAGTACAAATATGATCGCTTACTTTAACCCAATATGTTCCAATAGTTGAAACTAATTGTTGGGAACTTGTATCACCATTTTGCCATAAATAACTGACTCCAGATTTTGAATTATAGGTATTTAACAAACACGATGAATTGAAACATAAAAGTGTGTCGGGTCCCAAATTTGCTATGGGTTCGTTTCTAATTTCAAGCTTAATGGTATCTTTTTTTATACAAGTATTTTTTTTCCATTCTAATAAATACAATCCAGGATTTGTAGCCATTTTATTTTGAATATTTGATACCAAAATAAAGTTAGGATTTGTTCTGTTACTACTAAAAAACCATTTATACGAATCGGCATTTGGAGCTGTTAAGCTAAAAAAACCTTTGTTGCAAAAGTTAGTATCGTTACCTAACAAAACAGTAGGAATTTGCGTGTTTTTTATATTAATAGTATCAATAATGCTGCAAGTTCCTTTGGTAATTTGCACCCAATAATTTCCAGTATCGTTTACATAAACTACCGAATCGGTGGAGTTAGAAAACCAAGTGTAGGAAGTAGCAAATGATTTACTAGCCGATAATTTAATTGGAAAAGAACTATTGCTACATAAATCAATATCATTGCCCAAGGCATTTGGAATAATATTAAAGTTTACATTGATGGTATCGTTGGTAGAACAGCCAGCAGCATTGGTAACTTTTAACCAATAATTTCCAATAGCGTTTACTTGTAAAACAGAATCGGTTGAATTATTTGACCATAAATAACTAACATTTGCACTATTAGTTGGATTAATGTCAAACGAACTTGAACTACATAATGTAGTATCTACTCCTAAATTTAAAACAGGCGATGGAGTACTTATTACATTAAACGTATCTACATAAGGACAATTATTGGTAAAAGTATAAACCCAATATTTACCAGTAGCATTTACAGTATTGTAATTATTGCGAGTGCTGTCAGACCACAAATAATTATAAAAAGCATGACTAGGAAATAATGTTTTAGGAAACGATTGATTGTTATCGCAAACAGTTACATTTTGACTAGTAATTCTGTTTAATGGTATTGAATCGCAGGATGGATCTATGAGCGATACATCGTCAATAAAATAATAAGTCATGTTGCTAAAAGCTCCAGCAGTGCTTCCACCTCCAACATAAGTAGTTAAATTAGCAGAATTGGTAGCATTGAAACAGCCAATAGTTATAAATCTTTCGCCTCCTGTAGCTCTATATACTGCCGAAATTTGAGTCCAACCACTTTTAGAAAAATAGGTTGAGTTAAGTGTAGTAATTTGAGGTGTAATTGCAATTCTTGTACTGTCGGAATAGGTAGAATCGTTTGAAAAATAAATGCCAAATTTGTTAGAGGCATAGTTACAAGAATCGCCTAAGCTAACATACATTTCAAAGTAATAAATTCTATTAGCAATGAGAGTTTTTGTAAGCTGAGTTTCTATGTATTCTCTGTATGCACCAGTTCCGTTAGTTAATACAATACCAGCAAAACCATAACCTGAATAAGGTTGTTCGCCTCCAGCTAAATTATTGTATGGATTTAAATTTACAGAGCAAGTGTGAAAATAATCGGGTGTGCCAGGAGTAGGTTGTAACCAACCCGTTGCCCTAGTTACTTGAGCATAGTTAGTTGGGCATGAAGTATAGTTTTCAAAATCGCCATTTGTAACTAAGTTTTGTGCTATATTATTATTGACCAAACACAATAATAACAATGCAGGAAGCAATTGAAACCCCCAGTTTTTATTAAATAGTTTGTATGTAAAAATAAATTCCACACTGCAATTAATATTTTTATATTCTTAAATGCTAATAAATTCTCTTAAAATAAATGTAATATTTTTGATAATATGAAAAACATATCTAATTATTTTAAATAAATTGAACTTAATTACCAGCAGGTATGAATTTGCAATTTAAATTGTTTACTAAAAGTATTTGTAATCCGTTTTTTACCATGCCAATTATAAAGCAAATATATTTTACACATCCTAATGCTAATAATATGAAGTGCGGTTTGCAAAATGCACTGGCTGAGCTTGTAAGGTGAGTAACTGAAGGTGTAAGCTGAGTAACGGACGGTGTAAGGTGAGTAACGGACGGTGTAGGATGAGTAACTAAGTTTGAGATTGAGCAACGGACAGTGTAAGGTGAGTAACTAAGTATGAGAATGAGTAACGGACAGTGTAATGTGAGTAACGGAAAGTGTAGGATGAGTAACTAAGTTTGAGATTGAGCAACGGACAGTGTAAGGTAAGTAACTAAGTATGAGAATGAGTAACGGACAGTGTAATGTGAGTAACTGAGGTTGTAAAGTTTATATTGGAGTTAGTTGAACAAGGACTGTTCAATAAACTGTGTCGAAAAAACTAAAACCAATTACTTCACTGTTTTAAAATTATATTTGTA
>Ga0247837_1009231_pt1 | contig 11947 bp, 8 predicted proteins | sample LaCtaG_2_FD_187115 | JGI IMG/M metagenome (GOLD analysis project Ga0247837, IMG submission 187115) | Freshwater microbial communities from meromictic Lake La Cruz, Castile-La Mancha, Spain - LaCruzMarch2015_14.5m | ecosystem: Environmental > Aquatic > Freshwater > Lake | place: Spain: Castile-La...
TTATGTGACCAACTACCTTAGCAGCGGCACTTATTTCTGAATGAAACCAAAGGCCCATTGCGCCTTTTGTCTTTTTATCAGTATGTCAAAGAACGTGTAGCTTTCCCAGCCCCGGCCTAAAAAGGCGGAGTAATCCCTATAAAACCAGAAATTAGAAAGATATTACTTTTTGATGACGCGTTTCACCACTGTGGTGTTGCCCAAACTAACGCGTATCAAGTATAACCCACTCCGATATTTGGAAAAATCCAATCGTTGTGTATTTAAACCGGGTTTGAAACTGCCTATGTCCATTCTTCTTCCAAGAGCATCCAATACCTCAAACGGAATTCCTGTTTTCACCTGAAATTCAAAATCAAAAACAAGTTCGTTTTCTACAGGATTTGGGTAAACCACAAACTCTTCAGTTGTTTCTCCCGAGCCATCATCTGGTGTTTCGCTTCCTTCAATTCCAAATTTGAATTGCGGTTCAGAATTTGATTGGCTAATAGCAATGCGTTTCTTAGAATCGCTACTAGTATAGGATGAAGACTGGCCAGCTGCATTTCCTTTATCTATAAGTATCCAAACCATAATGAAAAGAGATAAGCCAATTGGCTTCTTCCAATTCATTGAAAATCCTTTTTGGTTAGTGTCAAAGAGTGTCTTCATGGCTTCTGTTTTTTATGGTGAAACAATATATAAAGTGAGACAGGGCTGGGATTGGGCTGAATCACGGTGTGAAATTACGCACCGCATTTCAAGCCTGCAAACCAAATAGTTGCGATAAATATACAATCCAACGGTTCATTTTTCACCGTTTTTTCTAAATATATATTTGATTATCAAGTACTTAACTCAATTATTTCGACCGAATAAATTACAATCCTAGGGGTTTACAAACATTAGGGCATAAATTACAGTTCTAAGCCCTCTTTTTATGAACATAAAAAGCCCTTTTTCGATGTTTTTACTCCACTTTTTTATCTTATCTTACAATCGTGAACATGGCGTTCTTTTCAGTCTAAAATTGCTTTCTATGCTAGGTTTCACTGGGCTTAATCAGCTCTTGAAGGTCTTCAAAATTGGAATAATTAGGCGGAAATGAATTGCAGTTCTAAGCGCTGAAAATGGCACAAAATTTTACCCATAAATTACATGTCTAAGGCACATTCTGATAAACTTTTTCAGCTGATTAGAGCTCTTTCAAAAGCTGAGAAAAGGTATTTCAAAGTCTATACTTCAAAACAAGGGACCGACTATGGCACGTATCAACAATTGTTTGATGCTCTGGACCGTCAGGAAGAGTATGACGAAGCGCTACTATTAAAGCAAGTGAAGAAGAACATAACCCTTGTTCAGTCGATGTCCACCGCCAAAAGCCGTTTGTATGAACACCTACTACGCGCACTCGATTCCTATCATGCTAACAGTTCTATCGATGCACAGTTGAAGCGAACCTTGCATTGCGTGGAAATTTTGTATAAAAAAACCCTCTACTCTCAAAGTCACAAATTATTGGAAGGCGCCAAGAAATTGGCTTATAAATACGACAAGCACACTTCCCTACTAGAAATCTTTATGTGGGAGAAGTTGGTGATTGAGAAAGATAATTATGAGAGTGTTGGCGATGCCGAGCTAGAAGCCATGATGCAAGAAAACGCTCGTATCACCAAATTGATTGAAGTTTACAACGACTTCTGGGGCATAAAAAGTAGGTTGTTCCACATACTGAACAGAAAAGGGAAAGCCCGAACCGAAGAAGGATTGCTCCATCTTAAGTCCATAATTGATGATACGTTGCTCAATCGCAAACCTGAGCATCTTTTCTATGAGTCGGAATATCTATACAATCATATTTACAGTGCCTACTATTTTGGGGTTGGCGATTACGCGAACTCCTACATCTTTTTGAAGAATAATGTGAGCCATATTGAGGCCAATCTGGACAAGTTTAGCGAAGAGCCCAATATCTACTTCTCGGTATTGACCAATGTGGTTTACATCGCCAGCCAATTGCACAAGTATGATGAGGTCTTTTCCTATCTAACAAAACTGCGCGAATTGCCTGAAACCATGGACATTCGCAACAATGAGGATTTGGAGATAAAGCTGTTCTCATCTGCCAACAGCATCGAACTCACTATCTACTTTCTAACAGGAGACTTTGAAAAAGGGCTGGAGTTAATTCCACAGATTGAAGCTGGATTGGTGCTTTACGACCACAAACTGAACAGCGTTAGAAAGGCTTTTTTCTTCTTCAATATCGCTATCATTTATTTTGGAGCAAAACGCTACAACGAAGCTTTGAAGTGGGTAAACCGCTTGCTAAACGATATTGACATTAGCAAAAGCCTAGATATCTACTGTTTTGGGCAGCTGCTTTATTTGCTCATTCATATAGAATTGGATTCGAAGAACTTATTGCCATATGCATTGCGGTCTGCGCAACGTTATTTAAGTACCCGAAATCAGTATTTCAAGTTTGAAGAAGCCTTTATCGAACTTATTGGAAAACTGCTAAAATCGAAAGATATGCTGGTGGATACTGAGAATTACATAGTGTTCTTAGAAAAGATGAAGGAACTAAAAGCTGACCCTTTAGAGAAAAATGCCTTCGAATATTTCGACTTCGTATCGTGGGCTGAAGCAAAGGCTAGCAACCGCGATTTTGCGGAAGTGGTTAGAGAGAAATCTGGACTGGGAAATAATACGCTATAGGCTATCGCGTAGTTCAACAAGAAACCCGCGAATCTCGCGCAGTTTCTCAACAACCTCAGAATTTTGAGCTACATCAGTTCTGTTTTCAGAGAGCTTTTTCTTAGCTCCTGCTAATGTAAATCCACGTTCTTTGACTAAGTGGTAAATCACTTTCAAATTCTCCACATCCTTTTGAGTAAAAAGGCGATTACCCTTCTTGTTCTTCTTGGGTTCAATAATCTCGAATTCCTTTTCCCAAAAACGGATGAGCGATGTATTCACATCAAACATGGCAGCAACTTCACCAATGGTGTAGTATAATTTGGTAATCGTTTTTTCCTTGTATGGTGCCATTTTTATGTCCGGTCTATCTAATATCTGCTCGCTAATCGTTTGTTTAATTAGTCGAACGATTGGTTGGATTGCGTACTTAAATCAATCACTTTGTCATATTCCTCAGGACTCAAGTCGTTGAAGAAAAAGTTAATTGGATTTATCTTCTCCCCGTTCTTAATCACTTCATAATGCAAGTGTGGCGCAGTGCTAGTTCCTGTGCTACCCACTTCTCCAATCACATCTCCACGCTTCACCTTTTGTCCAAGTTGCACGCTAAACTTGCTCATGTGACCATAAAGGGTTTGGTAGCCAAAGCCATGATCAATTACGATATGAAAACCGTATCCGCGACTTTCGCGGTCTACAACGCGAACAACTCCATCTCCAGTGGCAAAAATATCGGTGCCTCTCGGTGCAGCGAAATCAATTCCCGTATGAAAATGTTTGATTTTGTAAATTGGATGAATGCGATAATTAAACCCCGATGCAATGCGAGTTAACTTCTCGTTAGCAATGGGTTGTATGGCAGGAATACTAGCCAACATCTGTGTTTTATTCTTGGCAAGACTAATTACTTCATCAAACGAACGTGATTGGACCACCAATTTCTTAATGAGCTGGTCAAGCTTCTTGGTGGTTTCAACTACCAACTCAGCATTCTCAAATCCATCCAGATTTCTGTAACGGTTTACTCCGCCAAATCCAGCATCGCGAATGCTCATTGGAACGGGCTCGGCCTCAAAGATTACCCGATAAATATTATCGTCTTTTTCTTGCAACTCGGCCAAAACCTGATTTGCCTGATGCATTCTATCGTTTAGCACCTTATACTGCAACTCCAACTGGTCAATTTCTCTATTGAGTTGTTTCTCCTTTGGACTATCGAAAAACGCGGTAAAAAGCACCAAAACAATAGAAGAAAACACGGCAGCTGCTGCAAAATAAGCCAGTCCACGCAACAAAACTTGACGAATCGTCAAGGTCACCTTTCTATAGGTCAACGTACGCTTGTCAAACTGGTATTTGGCTCTGCCCATTCCTTGCTATTAGCTACTTTTGGCGACCTTTTTAGAAAACATGTCGGGCGAAAATACTAAAATGGATAACGGCAAGGCATAATCGCTCAACAGACACTTCATAATTTCACACTTTTTCACGTTCCAATTTGATGCAAAACTCCAATTTGACCGCTACCCAAATACGTCAAACTTTTCTTGATTTCTTTAAAGGAAAGGAACACACCATAGTGGCTTCTGCCCCATTGGTAGTAAAAGATGATCCAACTCTGATGTTCACAAACGCGGGAATGAATCAGTTTAAGGATATTTTTCTAGGAAATACCCCTGCAAAAAGCACGCGCGTGGCCGATACCCAAAAATGCCTTCGCGTTTCGGGCAAGCATAACGACCTTGAAGAAGTTGGGGTAGACACTTACCACCATACCATGTTTGAAATGCTTGGCAATTGGAGTTTTGGCGATTATTTTAAAGCTGAGGCCATTGCTTGGAGCTGGGAATTGCTTACTGAGGTGTATAAACTAGACAAAGACCGCTTGTTTGTAACCGTTTTTGAAGGGGACGAAAAAGAAGGGATTCCACCATCATCAATTGCTTTGGCGGAATGGAGAAAAATTGTGCCCGAAGAACGTATAGTTTACGGAAACAAGAAGGATAACTTTTGGGAAATGGGCGATACGGGCCCATGTGGACCCTGCACAGAAATACACGTGGATTGCCGCAGCGATGCAGAACGCGCCTTAATTCCAGGGCGCAATTTGGTGAACATGGACCATCCTCAAGTAATTGAAATTTGGAACAACGTTTTCATTCAATACAACAGAATGAAAGACGGAAGTTTGGTGCCACTTCCAGCAAAACACGTGGATACTGGAATGGGATTCGAGCGCCTTGTTCGCGTTATTCAAGGCAAATCGTCCAACTATGACACAGATGTGTTTTCTCCCATTATCGAGGCAATATCGCAGCTTTCGGGAGTAGCTTACACGCAATCGGATAGCCAACAGGATATTGCTATTCGGGTTATTTCCGACCATATACGCGCAGTGAGTTTTGCAATTGCTGATGGTCAACTTCCCGGGAATAACGGTGCTGGATATGTGATAAAGCGAATTTTGCGCAGAGCCATCCGCTACGGCTTTAGTTTTTTGAACCTGCAAGAGCCATTTATGCACAAGTTGGTTGCCGTGTTGGCCAATCAAATGGGCGATGCTTTTCCAGAACTGCGCGCTCAACAACAATTGGTGGAGAAAGTAATTCAAGAAGAAGAAAACTCATTCTTACGCACGTTGTCAAATGGAATTGAACGTTTCAACGCCCATGTAGACAAGATGAAAGTCAGCGTGGTAGATGGTCAATTTGCCTTTGAACTTTATGACACGTTTGGTTTTCCAATCGACTTGACCGAGTTGATGGCACGCGAAAGAGGCTTTAGCGTTGACATTGCTGGGTTTAATAAAGGATTGTCTGAACAAAAGGAACGCTCGCGCGCTGTGGCAACTACCGACAACAGCGATTGGGTAGAACTGAAAGACGTAAAAGGAAATTTTGTTGGATATGACACCCTTGAAAATACGGTCCAGATTACGCGTTATCGGAAAGTGACTTCTAAAGGCAAAGAATTTTTTCAATTGGTTTTAGACAATACCCCATTTTATGCAGAAAGTGGTGGACAGGTGGGTGATTCGGGTAAACTGATTGCTCAAGATGGAGCGACTATAGAAATTTTCGACACTAAAAAAGAAAACGATTTAACGCTCCATTATTGCACTCAGCTGCCATCAAATCCTTCTGCTGATTTTTCGGCTGTTGTAAACAATGCCAATAGAAACCACACTGCTCGAAACCATAGCGCAACGCACTTACTGCATGCAGCTTTGCGAAAGGTGCTTGGAACCCATGTGGAACAAAAAGGCTCGCTAGTAAACCCGGATTATTTACGGTTTGATTTTTCACATTTTGGAAAAATTACTGAACAAGAATTGCTCGAAGTTGAGGCAATTGTAAACTCCCGAATTCTAATGAATACGCCTTTAGAAGAGCGTAGAAATGTACCCATAGCCGAAGCAAAAGCCCTTGGTGCCATGGCGCTTTTTGGAGAGAAATATGGAGATAGCGTTCGGGTAATAACCTTCGGCTCCGATTTTTCGGTGGAATTATGTGGCGGCACACATGTGAAAGCCACTGGCGAAATTGGGCTTGTAAAAGTGACCTCAGAAGCATCAGTAGCTGCGGGAATTCGAAGAATTGAGGCCGTTACTGGAACCAAAGCACTTGAGTTGTTAAACGATGCGGACCATAAACTCACTGACTTAAAAAACCTTCTAAAATCGCCAGACCCAATTAAAGCGGTAGAACAGCTTATATCAAAAAACAAGGAGCTGCAACAGGAATTAGAAGGAATGCTTGCCAAAGCAACTGGAAGCCTAAAAGACGAGCTTCTAGCCAAAGCGGAACAACGGGATGGCTATAGAATTATTGTGCAGCGAGTTTCCATTTCAGATGCGAATTCGCTCAAAAATTTGTGCTTTATGCTGAAAGAATCGCCAGATTTAATTGCATTGCTTGGCGCTGTGAGCAACGGAAAACCAAGCATTCATATTGCCATTGGAGCGCAATTAGTGGCATCTAAAGGTTGGGATGCTGGCAAACTTGTGCGCGAGTTAGGCAAACATATCAAAGGCGGTGGCGGTGGCCAGGCATTTTATGCTACTGCTGGAGGCACCGATTTGGATGGATTGGACAAAGCACTGGCGGGAATAAACGACTTGCTTGTTTAACCAATTCGTTTTCACGAGAAACCAGTTTTCAAAAATTCCACATCTTCGCGACCCGAATCAAATCCTTTTAAAACAATCCCAATGAAAAGCATTTTCCTTTCTTCATGCCTAATTGTATTTCTTGCTTCATGCGGCACAAAACCAGACGCTACCGAAGCTAATTTATCTGAATTGAGTGAAGAAAAATCTATAGGAGGGAGTGCCGTTTTCAAGGCTTCCAATGGCATGTACGTAGCCTGCGATGGTAGCGATAATTACAAGTTACGCGCCACTAGAAGTGAAATAGGCGAATGGGAAACCCTAACATTGGTAGACTTGGGCGAAGGTCGATTTGCCATCAAAGCCTTCAACGGAAAATTTGTGAGCGCTGATGGTTCGATGGGAAATATTTTGATAGCCAACCGTGACGAAGTGGGTGACTGGGAAACTTTTGAAATGGTTTCGATGGATGCAGACCATGTGGCAATTCGCACCGCGAGCGGAACGTTTGTAACTGCTGATCAAACCAACAACGGTATCTTAGTTGCAGACCGCGCGGAAGCACATGAATGGGAAACCTTCAGTTTGGTAAGGGAGTTGCCTTAGGCGAAAACCTTACTTCAAGGCAAGCGCTCAATTTCCCCGCTTTCCATATACACGAGTACTCCTTCTACTTTTTGGAACCCTAAAGCCATAAGCGCATCCTTATAAGATGCAATCTGCTTCTGATGTTCGGGGCGTGCAGTTCCTGTTTTATAATCCACTACATAGGCCGTATTCGCGGTGGTTACCACCCTATCGGGTCGCAACCATTTGCCGCCAGGCATTTGAATATCCGCTTCGGTGCGCACCGTTGCGCCATCCGCAAATAGGGCACTTAGCTCAGGTCGTTCAATTAGTAGTGCTATTTGTTTTTCCAGCGATTGCGCTTCCGTTTCGGGCAATCGTCCGTTTTGCACCAGCATCTTTACGGCTGCTGTAACATCCGCTTTGGTATGTACATGCGCCAAGGCATCGTGAATTAGAATGCCGTAATTTCTTGCAGTGCTATCGCCACACTCTAATCGAGAAGGGTGCGCAAAAGCAATACGCTCCATCCAATCTGGGCTGCCCGTGTCGCGCAATTGCAGATAGATGCGACCATCTGGTGGATGAGGAATAGCCCGCGTACGTTGGCCAATGATGCATTCTTGGTTCTCAAATACAAATCCTCGTGCTTCCAAAGAACGCATCAAGAACCCAAAAGCCGAAGGTGTTGGCTTCTCTTTTTCTTTCCCCTCATCCTTCACTTTTCCGCACACATAAAGCCTGTTCTTGGGCCGAGTGAGCGCTACATACAGCATATTGAACATATCCATGGTGGTAAGATGCTGTTCTTTCTCCAAATCGGGTTCATAGACCGTGCCTACTAGCGCTGTCTGCGATGCTTTCACAAAAAGACGGTCTAGCGGTTTGGCGTCTTCATCCTCCATTCGCAACCAAATGCTATTGCGCTTAGTGTCTGCATCATAGTCGGCAAACGGATGGATTACCACTGGAAATTCCAATCCCTTGCTTTTATGCACAGATAGTATGCGAATAGCATCTCGATTTTCGGTTAACGCAATGCTGCGCTTGCCCCGATGTCCTATCCAATAGCGCATAAAACCGTTGATGTCGTTGCCCTCTTTGCGACTGTACTCCAACACCTCGTCCATAAAATAAATGAGATGTGGCTGCTTTACTCCATCTAAAAGGTGAAAGCGCAAATGTTCGAACAGCCCATAAATAGGCAATTGACGCATCCTATTCCAAAGCACATCGGGGTAAAGTGATTTGAGCAGTTGATACACCCCTGACGACTTTTCTTTGCCTACCAGTGCCAATCGTTCCGACACTAAATTTTCCTCCTTGCGCGTCATGCAGAGATGCTGTACCAGTTCGGCCATGTTGGTAGTGTCGTGTTTGTTTACTAAGAAAACTGCCACATTGACTAACAAACGCACATAGGGCGAGCTGTTGATAAGCAACGACTCGCTTGATACCACATTGTAGCCTTCTTCGATTAGAAATTGGGCCACCTCCACTCCCCTATCATTCACACGACTAATGATGGCAATATCACCAGGCTCATATCCATCTTCAAGACATTCATCTACCCACACTTTTATTTGATTTAGGGTGATGGGTCTATAATCACCAAAGGAACTTTCCTTTTCTGGCCTAGGGATGTAACGTATACAGACCAAGCCACCCTCTTTGCCTTTGGGCGTGGCTTGAGCTACCCCGTCATACATGCCTTGCAATGCCTCGGGCATGTGCTGCTGCAGGTCGGTGAAGAGTGCGTTATTGAAATGCACTACTTCGGGCAGGGTTCTAAAATTGCTTTGCAGCGAATGCTCTTCCACATGCGTTTGCAACGACTGTTCGCGTTGGTCAAGCATTTCTGCCAGAACGGTATCGTTTGCAAGTTGGTCGTTCAAATAATCTGCGCGGTGCACAGCAGGAAGACTTACAAACTGCTGCACTTCGCCCCCACGCCAGCGATAAATGCTTTGCTTGGCATCGCCTACCACAAGGCACAAGCCATCGGTGGCGAGGCTTTCATCAATAAGCGGCAACAAATTGAACCATTGCAGCACGTTGGTATCTTGAAACTCATCTACCAAAAAATGATGGTAGCGATAGCCCAATCGTTCATAGATAAATGGTGCCTGCTCGCGCATTACCACTTCGCCTACTAGGTGATTAAACTCTCCAATGTGCAGCACCTCCTGCTCTTCTTGCAAGGAGTGCACTATTTCGCTCATGCGCTCTAGCAAAGCAATGCCATACACGTTTTTGAGTATAAAACTGAGCCGCTTTCTGCGTGCAAGCAGCGCTAGCACCATTTCATACGCCTGCTGAAGTTGCGCTGCAATGCCATCAATTGCGGCCTTTTCAATCCCTTTGGCTTTTGAGCCATGCCAAGTGCCTTGCTCAACATATTCATCCGCCTTGGTATGCGCTGCATCAAATTTACCCTTGGAAATTTTGTCGAGGTAGCCCGCAACGCCATTTGCCCCGCCTGCAATATGTCCTATTTCGAGATTATTGGTTTTTATAAGAACTACAGCTGCTTGGGCGGTTGCCAAAAGGATGGCTTTGTCGTTGTGCAAAGCGGCTTGCAACCGTTTACGCAGGGCTATGAAGTCGGCCATTGCGATGCCTTTCATGCCTTCGAGGTGGAAGCGACCTTCTTCATTGAATATGGTTTTGGCCATATCCTTTAGCGCATCATCAATACTCCAACTCTTCTCGTCTTCGGCTTGGGCTAGGGATAGGTCTATAAGGGCATCGGTTATCCCTTTTTCTATGCCTACTTCGGCAAGCAAACGGTCGGTTAAAGAAAGGATGAGCCTATCGGTATCCATCTCTACCTCAAAATTTACGGGTAGGCCAAAGTCTTGAGCAAAGGTGCGGATAACGCGATGCGTGAAGCTATCTATCGTACTTATGCTAAGGTCGGCATAGTTGTGCAACATGCTGCGCAACACCCTATCGGCCCGCTGCGAAAGCGTGGTGGCGTCTAAGTTTAACTCCTGTTGCAGCATTTTGCCCATGTGGCCTACCTCTAGGCTTTGGTCGCTCAGTTCTTTGAGTGTGCTTATCACCCTGCCCTTCATTTCTTCAGCCGCTTTGTTGGTAAAGGTGATGGCCAAAATGCCCCGATAGGCCGTGTCGCCATGGCTACCAAGGGCAATACGTAGGTACTCTTTCACCAAAGTGAAGGTTTTCCCTGATCCAGCTGATGAACGGTATATTTTGAAAGGCATGGGGGAAAGGTAGGAAAAGTGAGGGATGAAGAAATGGGGAGAATTGCGGCATACTAATCTCCCCATGCTGCGCTAATGGTGTATGGAACTTCGGTGCCAAAACTCTTTCTATGCTGCAATGTTCTATACCCACTAGCCATTGAAAACATTTGTGAACGCAGCGCACCAATCTGTGCTGCCAAAAAATACCTTCACGCCTTGGTTGGCGCATCGCTCTATATGGGAATAACCCTACTTACACTATATGTAGTTTGCCTGCTGTGCATTTTTGCCTACAGCCTGGCACAGGGTCAGCTGACGTATGCCTATAAGAAAGCGGCCCAAGAACCGCGCAATCTGCCGGCCTTACCCGCGCAGTTGCCCATGGTAACCATTCAGCTACCGTTGTATAATGAGCCGCTGGTGGCCGAACGACTTATTGGCAAGGTGGCGCTTTTCGACTGGCCTAAGGAACGGTTGGAGATACAGGTGTTGGATGATAGCACGGACGAAACCGTGCAAATTGTGGCCAAGTTAGTAGACCAACTGCGCGCCCAAGGATTTGACATCCACCATCTGCAACGCGCACAGCGCACTGGCTACAAAGCTGGGGCGTTGGCCTATGGCACTGCGCTATGCAAAGGAGAATTTGTGGCCATTTTTGATGCGGATTTTCTTCCGGAAAAGGATTTTTTGAAGCAAACTATAGGGCACTTTGCTGATGCATCTGTTGGAACAGTGCAGGTGCGATGGGCGCATCTCAACCGCAACGATAACCTGATGACGCGCTTACTAGCCATAACCCTCGATGCCCATTTTACCATAGAGCAATTAGGCAGAAGTGCTGGCGGAAACTTCATCAACTTCAATGGCACAGCCGGGGTTTGGCGCAAAGCGTGCATTGCCGATGCAGGCGGATGGAGTGCCGATACCCTAACCGAAGATCTCGACCTAAGTTATCGCGCACAGCTACGCGGATGGAAAATTCACTACTTGGCAAATTATGCAGCGCCTGCCGAAATCCCTATGCTGATGCCTGCCATAAGGTCGCAGCAATACCGATGGAATAAAGGCGGGGCCGAGGTAGCGCGCAAGCATCTGGTAGGCGTATTGCGGTCGGTGCAACCTTTGCATGTGAAGCTCCACGCGGTGTTTCACCTGCTAAACACTGCTATATTCCTGTGCATATTGCTGGCTGCCGTGGTTAGCGTTCCGCTGCTCTATTGGCTAAACGGCAGCGCCCTGCGCGAACCCTTTCTCATCGTGGGTATAGCCCTTTTTTCGGGGTCAATGGTTTTGGCCTATGCCTTTTGGACCACTTTGCGCACCTCGGTGAATCATCCATGGCAAGCCGTTGGGCAATTTATCTACCTGTTTCCTTTGT
>Ga0247837_1009232_pt1 | contig 11944 bp, 9 predicted proteins | sample LaCtaG_2_FD_187115 | JGI IMG/M metagenome (GOLD analysis project Ga0247837, IMG submission 187115) | Freshwater microbial communities from meromictic Lake La Cruz, Castile-La Mancha, Spain - LaCruzMarch2015_14.5m | ecosystem: Environmental > Aquatic > Freshwater > Lake | place: Spain: Castile-La...
CGAAACCCCGTTGACGTCTTCCAGCGTGTCGGTGAACCAGATGCGCCGGTGGTTGCGCAGGCTCTCCGGGACTTCCCCGCAGGTTCCTTCGCAGAGGGGTCGCAACTCCCCGCGTCCGGGCGAACGGAAAGCGTAGAAATACGGGGCGAGACCGAGCGCGAGGGGCACGAGCGAGCCGACAAATTGCAGGCTTTCGATCAGCCGTCCGGCCTGCAATTGCGCGATGAACTGGGAAAAGAAGCGGAAAGCGAGCTGGTTGACCAGCAGGTTGGCGGTGAGGAAGGCGCGGCGTTCCGGTGCCACCACGCCCTCGGTTGCTTTCTCGATGGCCGAGCGCATGCCCGGCTTGCCCACCGCATCGGCCAACTCTTTCCACAAGGACGCATTGCCCGGGAGCGCCACCTCCCAGATCTTTCCGGTGGCAATGCCCTGCGCAAGAAAACCCAACTTCTCGGTGAGGGTGAACCGCGTGGGATCTTTGCCCTCCATAAAACGTCCGGCCATTCTCTCAAGCAGGGCCGCGGCGGGCTTCTGGGCATTCTGCGACAGACGCTGACCGGCAAACTCGAATATGACACTGTAGAGACTGTGGGCCATGACGAGCGGACCGCCCCCTTCTCCGCCGGGAAGGCACCGGCCCTCGCGCACCGCGGCGAGGAAGGCGCCGGGGGAATCACCGGCCGCCTCGGTCCAAGCGCGTCCCTCATACATGCCCCCTTTGTCGTCGGAACCGCCGGTGAAAACCTTGCGCCACGGCTCGTCCCAGAGCGGTTCCAGTTTGAGCCGTTCGGCAAACCGAGTGGTATCCTCCGAGGTCAGCCGCGAGAGCGCAAATTCGGCCGCCTCGCCAAGCAACGGATCGCGCAATCCATTGATCGTCTCAAAGTGCCGGAAGAGAAGAATCAGGCGTTGCCAGTGGTCGAGGGAGAGCCGTTCGTCGACCGGCCAGAAAGGATGCGCCACGGCGTGCGCGATATCCTGCGCCTTGAGCCACGCGGCCAGCGCGTAAATGTCCCGCCGCAGGGATTGTATCTCATCGTGCTGCGCCTCGGTGATCCCCCAGGCAAGGAGGTGCACTTTGACGTCATCCTCGGGAAAAAATGCGGTGATTTCTTCGCTGATGAAGGCCCCCGGCTGCCCCGCGATCTCGAGACAACCGTCAATCGTGTCGTGGTCCGTGAAGGTGACAAAATCAAAACCCTTTTCCCGCAAGACGCGGTAGAGTTCCCCGGGCGCGGAGCAACTGGCCGGGAAGTCGACCTTGCGCAGGAGCCAGTCGGTCGCCCGCGCACTGTGCCGGGTATGGAGGTGGAGATCGGCGCGGGCCATGTGCGGAATTGAACTTAGACCGACCCGGCCGCTTTTTCACTCCCCGATTCTTCCCGTGGACGCACGCTCCAGACCCAGCAGGCCACCGCGAGCAGGGCGGCCAGTCCCGCATACAGGCCGAAACGCTCGGGGTGGGCCGGAAAAGGAACAAAGGTGCCGTAGAGGGCGAGGAGAGGGACGACCGTGGCCAGCGGGAAGACAACCCAGCGCCACCAAGGCTGACGACGCCCGCCGCGCCACATGAGGCGCAAGGCGCCCAAGGCCAGTGCGGTGTAGACCAGCACCAAGAGCAGGGCTTGTGCCGTGGCGGCCACGAAAAGGGTCTGGAAACGCTCGGAGGCAGGGACGAGCAGGCCGCAGGCGACGACCAACACGGCACAGGCGAGGACCAAGGCCGCGGCATGATGCGGGGCCCCGCGCCGGTTGGTCGCGGCCAACCACGACGGCAACCGGCCGGCACGGGCCAGCGCATAAATGCCGCGCAAGGCCGCCACGGTGAAGCCGATGCAGGTCGCCGTGAAATCAACGAGCACGGCCAGTCGGATCCACAGTGCCGCCCACGGCCCGAGTAACTCCCCGCCCATCACGGCAAAGCCATCGATTGCCTCGCCCCAAGTCTTGGCCGCGCGGTCCGGTCCGTAATAAACCGTCCCCGCATAGGAACAGAAAAGCAGAAGCAGGGCGGCGGCCACCACGGTGCCGACCAGCGCCCGCGGGATATTGCGGCGCGGATTGCCGGTTTCCTCCGCGAGAGATCCCGCCGTTTCGAATCCGCCGAAGAGCAGGATGCAAAAAAGCAGGGCGCCGAAGAGATCGCCACCGTGGGGATTGCTCCAGGAGAAAACCGACCAGGTATTGGCCGGACCGGCATGGATGATCGCCGCGGCGGCGGTGAGCAGGAACGGAATGACCGACACGCCGACGATGAGCAACTGGATCTGCGTGGCCACCGCGGCGCCGCGCAGATTGAACCACCACGCGGCCCCGCAGACCAGCAGGGCACCGGCCCACCACGGAAACTCGGCCCCGAAATAAAGTTCCACGAATCGCGAAGCCAGGTCCCCGACCACGATGGTGAATCCGGCGGCTCCCGCGAAGAGCAACGAAATCACGTAGACGCCGAGTGCGGCGAGACCCGCGGTGCGGCCCCACGCGCGCGCCACATAGTCGCCCATCGCCCCAGCCCCGCCCGTCTCCGACGCGTAAAAGGCCACGACGAGCGAGAAGGCGATCATGCCCAACGAAGCGAGGAGGACGGCGAGCGGACCGATCGCCCCGGCCAGAGCGGCGACGATCCCGAGGAAGAGCGCGATATCGATGAGCGGGCCGATGCAAAAGCACTGCCCGACCAGTTGCAGCAGTCCGAGGCGCGCGTCGTGCAGCTGGCCCGGTGGCGGATTCACAGAGAACGGAAGGCGGAGAGGAAAATGAAGAAATTCACCACGGCGAGAACAAAAGCGGGCGCCATGGCATACCAGGGATCACGCACCCGCCAGCGGGCCCACAAACCGCAGAGCATGAGAAGGACCAACCCCGCAGCCGCCGCGACTTTCAAGAGGGGAAACCACTGACCGGCGAGCAGGCCCAACGCGCCGGCAATCTCCAGCCAGCCGACCAGCACGCGCCAACGCGCCAATTGGTAACGGGCGAACTCGACCTCCAACTTCGGGGAAAGCAAACAGGCGATTCCGTAGAAAAGGAAGGCGGCCACGGAGATGGCTTCGAGAGCGAGAGGAAGGGTCGGCACGCAGATTTCTCCTGACCCCGAGGCTAGGGTGTGCCTAGGCTGACGTCCAACCACCAGTTCCTCATGGAAACCCTTGTCCAAATTTGCCAAATCGTCGTCGGCTGCGGCCTGCTCAACGTCTGGCTGCTGCGCTTCAACAAAGCCACGGCCTACCGCGGAGGCAAGGCGTCGAGCATGCTGGAGGAATTTGCCGCTTACGGCCTGCCCGCGTGGTCCTGCTACTTGGTCGGATTCCTCAAAGTGGCCTCGGCCTTCGCCTTGCTCGCCGGGCTCCTTTATCCCGTCCTCATCCTGCCCGCCGCGTCAGTCGTCGCCGCGCTCATGGCTGGAGCTATCGCCATGCACCTCAAAGTCGCAGACCCGTTCAAGAAATCGCTGCCGGCACTTGTCATGCTCACCCTCTCCCTGCTCATGGTGGCCGGACGTTGGGGCGCGTGAAGACCCGGAACGCACCTCAGACAATCATCCCTGCCGCCACCGTTTCGTGGGTGCCGGGATCGACCAGGATGAAGGATCCCGTCAATCGGTTGCGACGGTAATTATCAGAGAAGAGGGGCGTCGCGGTGCGCAGGCAAACACGCCCGATATCGTTCATGGCCAGGGTGGGCACACCTTCCTTTTTGTGCAAGGTCTCGATGTCCACCTGGTAACGCAGCTCCTGCACGATGGCTTTCGTTTCCTTGGTCGTGTGGCGCAGGAGGTATTTGCCGCGCACTTCCATCGGTTTTTGGGAAAACCAGCAAACCATGGCCTCGACGTCCTGTCCGACATTCGGCGGATTGTTCGCCTTGACCAGCATGTCGCCGCGCGAGATGTCGATCTCGTCCTTGAGTGTCATGACAACTGACTGCGGGGCGAAGGCCTCGGCAATTTCCTTGCCGCCGGGCAGATAGATTTTCTCGATCGTGGTGGAAAATCCGGAGGGCAGGACGGAGACCGTGTCGCCCGGCTTGAACACGCCGCCGGCCACCCGCCCGGCATAGCCGCGGAAGTCGTGGTGCTCGTGGGATTGCGGACGGATGATCCACTGCACGGGGAAGCGCGCATCGACATGGTTTTCCGTGCCGCCGGTGTAAACCGTCTCCAGATGGTAAAGCAGCGAGGGACCTTTGAACCACGGCATTTTGTCCGACTTCTCGACCACATTGTCACCGTTGAGCGCGGAGAGCGGGATGGCGGTGATTTCCGCAATGTCGTCGAGGCGCGAAGCGAACTCGTGGAAATCCTGCACGATACGGTGGAAGACCCCTTCGTCGTAATCGACAAGGTCCATTTTGTTCACCGCGACCGCGAGGTGGCGGATCTTGAGCAGATTGGCGACAAAGGAATGGCGCTTGGTTTGTTCGATGACACCTTTGCGTGCGTCGATGAGAATGATGGCAAGGTCGGCGGTGGAAGCACCCGTGACCATATTGCGCGTGTATTGGATGTGGCCCGGGGTATCCGCGATGATGAATTTGCGGCGTGGCGTGGCGAAGTAGCGGTAGGCCACGTCGATGGTGATGCCCTGCTCGCGCTCGGCGCGGAGCCCGTCGGTGAGCAGCGCGAGGTTGACCACGGCATCGCCGCGGCGGCGGGAACTTTCCTCCACCGCGCTCAACTGGTCCTCGAAAATGCTCTTCGAGTCGTAAAGCAGGCGGCCGATAAGCGTCGACTTGCCGTCATCGACGGAACCGGCGGTGGCGAAACGAAGGAGGTCCATCAGAAGTAACCCTCTTTCTTGCGATCTTCCATCGCGGTTTCGGAACGCTTGTCATCCGCACGGGTGCCGCGCTCGGTCTGACGCGCCGCGGCGACCTCGGCAATGACCTCGTCCAGGGTGGCGGCGCTCGATTCGACCGCGCCGGTGCAGGTCACATCCCCGATGGTGCGGAAGCGGACGGTTTTCCGTTCCGGTTTCTCGGACTCGAGGAGGGTGATGTGCTCGGTCACGGCCAGGAAGGATCCATGGCGGGCAAATACCTCGCGCTGGTGGGCGAAATAGAGCGAGGGCAAGTCGACCGCTTCACGCTGCAGATACATCCAGATGTCCATCTCGGTGAAATTGGACAACGGAAAAATGCGGAAATGCTCGCCGGGGTGATGGCGACCGTTGAAAAGATTCCACAATTCCGGACGCTGGTTTTTCGGATCCCACTGGCCGAAATCGTCACGGTGGGAAAAGAAGCGTTCCTTGGCGCGGGCTTTCTCCTCGTCGCGCCGCCCACCGCCGAGGCACGCGGTGAATTTGTGTTCCTCGATCGTGTCGAGCAGCGTGACCGACTGCAACGCGTTGCGAGAGGCATGCGGACCCTTCTCTTCCTTCACGCGGCCCTTGTCGATCGAGTCCTGCACATGACCGACGACCAGGCGGGCGCCGAGTTTTTCCGTGAAGGCATCGCGGTAAGCAATCGTCTCGTCGAAATTGTGCCCGGTGTCGATGTGGAGAAGCGGAAAGGGAATCTTGGCCGGCCAGAAAGCCTTGGCCGCGAGGTGGGCCATGACGATCGAGTCCTTGCCCCCGGAAAAAAGCAGGGCCGGATGTTGGAACTGCGCGGCTGTCTCGCGCAGGACAAAAATCGCTTCGGCCTCGAGTTGGCCGAGATGGTCTAACTGGTAATGCGGCATGAGTGCTTTCCCTCGCGCGGGCTTTTCCGGTGAATCAATCCCTCCGGTGGCCGTCCGCCACGGACCGCCAATACCCAAGCAAATCGGCCACACACTGAGCAACGGAACGTGCCTGGGTGTCAAGCACAAGCGCCGCCGCCTCGGGTTCCTCAAAGCCGCTGTCCTTGCCGGTGAACTGGCTGATTTTCCCCTCCTTCGCTTTGGCGTAGAGCCCCTTTGGATCGCGACCCGCGCAAGTATCGAAGTCCGCCTTCACATAGACCTCGTGAAAGTCAGGACCGATGATTTCTCCGGCAAGCGAGCGCTGGCGGCGCAGAGGGGTAATGACCGAAACAAAGACGATCATGCCCTGCCCCGCGAGCAGCTTCGCCGTCTCGGCCACGCGGCGGACATTCTCGGTGCGGTCATCATCGGAGAATCCGAGGTTGCTGTTCAGTCCGGTGCGCAAATTGTCGCCATCCAGAATCACGGTCATCCGCCCCTCGCTGTGCAAGGCGCGTTCGGCTTCGTTCGCGATGGTCGATTTGCCCGATCCGGAGAGACCGTAAAGCCAGAGAACGATCCCTTTTTGCCCGAGCAGTTCTTCTTTGGCTGCGCGGTCAAGAAAGCGGCGCGTCTCGGGATGGATGTTGGTCATGATCGACGTTGCTTTTACGCTGATACCTCGTCGAAGTGAATTTCCGATCGGGCTTCGTGGGTTAAAAATGCACCCGACGAAGTGTCATTTCGCTCGGGAAGTGGGCCCTCTGGGATTCGAACCCAGGACCTGGCGATTAAGAGTCGCATGCTCTAACCAGCTGAGCTAAGAGCCCTTTGCGCAGTCTTGGAACTGAGCGACAACGTTCGCAGGGATCACCTGAAGACTCAAGGACTTTCACCAAAGATGATCAGGGTTTGGCCGCCTTCGCCTCTTCGGATGAGGCAGCCTTGCCCGCGCGGGCAGCTTGCAGCTTGCCGGCGATTTCCTCCGAGGCGCCTTCTAGTGCGGCGGCGCGCTCCCACGCTTCGACCGCCTCTTTGCGGCGGCCGAGCTTTTCGAAGACATCGCCGAGGTGCTCCTCGATCGTCGAGTCCGGATTTGCGGTGGAAATTTTCGCGGCGCGCTCCAGCGGTTCGAGCGCCTCGTGGAAACGGCCCTGCTGGTAGAGGGCCCAGCCGAGACTGTCCAGATAAGCGGCATTGTCGGGCTCCGATTCGAGGGCGCGACGGATGAACTTTTCCGCGTCGGCCAGGTTTTCTCCGCGCTCGGCCCACATATAACCGAGGTAATTGAGCGCGGCGGCATGCCGGTCGTCCATTTCGAGACACGAGAGAAAATGTTTCACCGCGTCCTCGTGCTGGCCGGCACGTTCGGCGACCACGCCGTGCTGGAAATAAAATTCGGCGTTGAGGAACGATGGCTGATACCGCGCGGCGAGCGCGGCGGCGACGTCCATGGCATTGAGGGCCTCGCGCCAACGCTTGAGGTGCCCGAGCAATTGCGCCTCATAGAACGGCAGGTCCGGAAGGTTGGTGAATTTCTCGCGCGCACGCGACAGCCATGATGCCGCCCGCTCGGGGTTCTCCGTCTTCACGCAGAGATCGACAATCTCGAGGTAAAGCCGTGGATCTTCATCGTGGAGGAGGAGGGCTTTTTCAAATTTGTCGAGCGCACCCGAGGCATCGCCGCGCTTGAGCAGGAGTTCCCCATGCGCGCGGTAGGCCAGCAAACTGGCTGGATTTTCGGCGGTGACGGCCTCGAGTTCGGCCTGCGCCTCGTCTTCGCGCCCGAGCGCGGCGAGAGCCAGCGCGAGTTTCTCGCGGGACTGTGCGTCGGAAGGTTGCAAGACAAGCAGGCGGCGGGCGGTGGCAACCGCATCCTCGAGGTGATTTCCGGCGAAAAAGAAATTCAAAGCGCGCAACAAGACAACCGGATCCTGCCGTCCCAACTCGGACGCCTTCCGGTAGTGCCCGAGGGCCATGGCGGCTTTGCCGGAGTCGCGCAGGTGGCCGTCCATAACCAACTGCCGGACCGAGAGGTCGCCGAGACCCGCCCAAAAGGCAGCGCTTTTGTTGTCACCGCGCCGGGCAGCCTCCTGGAGCAAGGAAACCGCTTCGGCGGGCCGGCCGTCCGCGCGATAAATGCTGTAAAGCATCTGGTAAGGCTCGATGCCGTCGGGATCCGCTCCCAAGGCCTGGCGCGTGTAGCGCTCGGCCGGTTCGAATTTGCGCAGGCTCACGACGTAGATGCCGGCAATGCGCAGGGCGAGCGATGAGGACTTCGGATTGAGCTTGAGCGCATCCTTCAGCACGGCGAGAGCCTCGGGAACTTCCTCGCGTTGCAAATGCACGCGCGCAATTTCCTGCGACAAGGACACATTGGACGGATCCAGATCGAGGGCGCGGCGGTAGTGGCGGAACGACTCGTCCGGATCGTTTTCGGCGACGAGAAGACCCGTCGCCACGCGGGCCATGGATTCGGCCCGGCGGTCCGCCGATTCGTCCAGGACCGCGGAACGGGCTTGGGGGGAAGAATCGCCCCCGCCCACATCGACGGCCAGCGCCAATAGGGCGTGCGGGCCGTGGCAAAGGGCGACGGCATAGAGCGACCAGGCAGCGACGGGACGCAACCGGAAACGCGCGAACATGGGGCCAAAGATAGCCTTTAGCTCTTGTAGCGCAAACGCTTCTTGTGGCGGTTAAGCTTCATGCGCTTGCGGCGCTTGTGCTTGGCGATTTTCGCCTTCCGCCTCTTTTTGATTGATCCCATGTGTTACTTTAATAAACCAGCTTGTTGAGGGGATATTCTATAATCCCCTCGGCCCCGAGCGCTTTGAGTTGCGGGATGATCTCGCGAACAACCTTCTCATCGATGACTGTCTCGACGGCGACCCAGCCATCATGCGCCAGAGGCGAAACGGTAGGATTCCGGAGAGCGGGCAACTGCTCAAGCAAATTCTCCAAACGGGCCTGCGGAAGATTCATTTTCAGCCCGACCTTGTCGCGGGCGGCCAGGGCCCCCTGCAGGAGCAGAATAATGCGGTCCATCTTGCCCCGCTTCCATTCGGCAGAGTAAGCCTCGCGGTTGGCGATGAAGACGGGATACGACTCCATGATGGTCTCGACGATGCGGAGATTGTTGGCCCGCAGCGAGGAACCGGTCTCGGTAATATCCACGATGGCATCGACCAGATCGGGCACCTTCACCTCGGTCGCTCCCCAGCTGAATTCCACTTCGGCACTCACCCCGCGGCGGCGGAAAAATTCTTTGGTCAGTCCGACCGCCTCGGTCGCCACCCGCTTGCCGGCCAGATCCTCGACGGACCGCACCGGCGAATCTTCCGGAACAACCACGACCCAACGGGTCGGAGCCGAGGAGACTTTGCTGTAAGGCAAATCGCAGAGCGAGGCGACATCGGACGCATTTTCGGCGACCCAGTCGCGTCCGGTGATGCCGCAGTCGAGAAACCCCTGTTCGACATAACGGCTGATTTCCTGGGCGCGCAAAAGGCGAACAACCAACTCGGGATCGTCGACCGAGGGACGGTAAGAGCGGTCGGCCCCGGACACGGTGAAGCCCGCCTTGGCGAAGAGGGACAAGGTCTGATCCATCAGGCTGCCGGAGGGCAGACCGATTCTGAGGGTGTTTTCAGCCATAAACCGGAGGGGCGAACGTAGAAGAGAGAGCCCTGCGGTCAAGATCTTTGGCGCCTGCAGGTTTGCATCGGAGGCCGGGCAACTTCATCTTCGGGATCGATGGACCGCTCTTCGCTGCTCGACGAACTGGAGGATGAACCCCTCCAGAAAGAGTCGTGGGGCCGCTGGTTTCTCCTCGCGCTGCTCCTTTCCGTCGCCGCACACCTCGGTTTCATCTGGTGGGCCCGGTCGCACGCGGTCAACACCTTCAGTGATTCCTACTACGACCAGATGGTGCCGCGCGCCTTCAAGGTCGAACGCGTTGAAATCGACTCCCGCCTGCTCGACGATACCCCGGCACCCGAAAACGAAACGGTCCGCAAAATCACCCCCGCACCCGTCGATCTTCCCGCCGAGGACATCTCGGCCGAGAAAGCGGAAGTCCGCGCCGCCCCCGCCAAACCGGGCCAACTCGGCATCGACCAGGAACCCGCCCCGCAAATCGGCCTTGCAGCCAGCGAGGCGGCCAACCGTCTGGAATCGGCAACCGCCGCCGCGCTCGAAGAAGACCTTGCCTCGATGCGCGAGGCCCTTCTTGCCGATGTGCCCGCTGCCGCGGCCCAACCCGCCATCGAATTGGCGGCCGCCGCCGGACGCGCCGGCAGCGAAGGCACCGACTCGGTTCCCGCCGGCTACAGCGACCTTGATGACCTGCTGGCGCAGACCGGCGGGCTGACCACCGCCACTGGCCCCATCTTCATGCCGTCCGACGTCCTCTTCGGCTACGACGAGTCGTTCCTCCGGCCCGAAGCGATCACCAGCCTGGAAAAACTGGGCGAACTCATCCGCCGCAATCCGGACGCCCGCTTTCGCATCGAGGGGCACACGGATTCCTTCGGCGGGGCGGATTACAACGCGCAGCTCAGCCGTGCCCGCGCCGAATCGGTCAAACAATGGCTGGCCGCGCGCATGGCGATCGATCCTGCCCGCGTCGACACGCGCGGTCTGGGCAGCACGCGCCCGCTCGCGCCGGCCACCGGCGGCGTCGAGGAGCAGCAACTCAACCGCCGCGTCGAGATTGTCATTCTCCGCGCCACCGAAGACCGCTAAAACAGCGCCCTCCGCGGCCCATGAGTTACGATCCCGAAAAAGTCCTCGCCCGCGCCTCCGAGGATCTCGACAAGCAGACCCGGGGGAAATCCGCCCCCGAATGCCTCGAGCCTTACCGCCGTTTCCGCCGGCTGGAAGAACATCGCCTGCGCCTGCGCATTTCGGCCGGGGCCGGCGGCCGAGAAGTCGTGCGGCAACGCAGCGACTTGGTCGACATTCTCTTCCGCCGCATTTTCGCGCAGGTCTGCACCGCGCATTTCGGAAAACCGAAGCCCGAAGGTTTGGCCGTCATCGCCTTCGGCGGATACGGACGCCGCGAGATGAATCCTTTCAGCGATGTCGACATCATGTTCCTCCACTCCGGGAACAAACCCAACGCGAGGGAAACCGCCACCGTGCAGGAAATCCTCCGCCTGCTCTGGGATACCGGTTTCAAGGTCGGGCACTCCGTGCGCTCCGTGCGTGAAGCGATTTCGCAGGCCAACTCCGATCTGCAGACCAAGACCTCCATGCTCGAATCGCGCTGGCTGGCCGGGGACCGCGAACTTGTCGACCGCTTCCGCGGGGAATTCGAAAGCAAATGCGTCAAGGGCAAGGAGGACGCCTACATCGCCTGGCGACTGGTCAACCAGAAGGAACTGCACGAGCAATACGGGCCCATCGTGTCCGTGCAGGAGCCCAACGTGAAGCACGGGGCCGGTGGCCTGCGCGACTACCAGAATCTTCTCTGGAACGGATACTTCCATGCGCACGCCATGACGACGGCCAAACTCGTGGAGAAAAAAATCCTGACCGAAAGCGAACGCCGGTTCCTCGAAAAGGCCTACGACTTCCTTCTCCGCGTCCGCACCGAGATGCATTTCGTCAACAAGCGTCCGATCGATTCGCTCACCCTTTACCTCCAGGGCCAGGTCGCCACGCGTCTCGAATACCCGCAGAAGCACATGTTGGCCCGCGTGGAGGCCTTCATGCGTGACTATTACCAGCACACCCGCAATATCCACCGCATCACGACCGCCGCGGTGCACCGCATGGTGCCCGAGTTGAAGCCCTCCCGCGCCGCCGGTTTGCTCGGTCTCTTTGCGCCGCCGGCCGAGCGGACGGAACGCTTCGACGGCTTTTACGCGAAGGGCGGCATGCTTCACGCCGACTCGAGCGGAATTTTCACGCAGGACCCGCCGCGGTTGATGCGTCTCTTCCAACACGCGCAGTTGCGCGGGCTCGATCTTTCGCAGGAATTGCTCGACCTCGTGCGCAAGCGGCTCGGCTTGGTCGACCGCACCTTCCAATACTCGCGCGCGGTGCGCGAAGTGTTCCTCTCTATCCTTTCCCGCAAGGGTCAGGTCGGCCGCATCCTGCGTCTCATGCACGAAACCGATTTCCTCGGACGCTATCTGCCCGAGTTCGGGCGTCTCACCTGCTTGGTGCAGCATGAATTTTTCCACCGTTACACGGCCGACGAGCACACTTTGGTCTGCATCGACAAACTGGACAACCTGATCACCAGCGAGGATCCGAAACTCTCCGGCTACCGCG
>Ga0247837_1009233_pt1 | contig 11943 bp, 6 predicted proteins | sample LaCtaG_2_FD_187115 | JGI IMG/M metagenome (GOLD analysis project Ga0247837, IMG submission 187115) | Freshwater microbial communities from meromictic Lake La Cruz, Castile-La Mancha, Spain - LaCruzMarch2015_14.5m | ecosystem: Environmental > Aquatic > Freshwater > Lake | place: Spain: Castile-La...
CAGGAGAGAGTTTGGTTAGAAGCTTCAGTGTTATCAAGCGCAGTCGCCCATCAAATAAGCACCAAAACAGCCACCGAGTTAATCCAAGCCCAAAGTCCTCGCCTAGCAGCCGCTCTCATAGCCACTCCCGCACTAAAACAGCTCTCAGAAACGCAAGTCACAGAGGTGCGGAAGAGCTGCCAAGCCTGGCTGGAGCATGTCAATGAGTCTGGACAGCAAGAGCTCACTGCAGTGAACCTGGAAAAGGTTTTAGCCAAAGGAGGGAAAAGCAGAGAAAGGGCGAAAACGTCGAAATCTCCTAGGAGCAGACATCTACTGAAGCAGCAGCCACTGAAGTGCGGGTAGATGCTGTTGGATTAAAATGACTTCTTGGCTTTGGGTGCTGGTGAGTGTTGCTGGGGCGTGCAGTCCTGCTTCGTGTGCTTCCTCGGTGAGAACTATGCAGAAAGGAGATGGGAAGTGCGCGCTTCCCTGCATGACTAGTGCTTGTGAGTGGGATGGAGGGGACTGTGTCACTGCTTGTCAGTCCACCACATGCACTCAAACCGCTGCCAACAGTGCATGTGATACGGAGTGCAATAGTGAAGTATGTGGCTGGGACTGGGGAGATTGCAGCGCATGCGCAAGTGGATGTAACATCCAATCCAGGCCAAGTGTCAATGCTGGGAGACAAGGTGTGTCAAGAGGTCTGCAACACTGCTAAATGTGTATATGACGGAATGGACTGCGTGAGTAAATCCCAGCCTTTTCCCATGTTCGTGGCATTAGATGCATCGGAGCCTTTTCTGGGTACAATTGAGAAGCCTTTCAAGTCACTTTCAGAGGCTCTAACCCAGCTCCAAGGAGACTATGTGACTATATACTTGTTAACTGGAGTGCATAGTTTGCACTATGCAGACAACACCAATGGTACTCCGTTAGCAAGCATAACAGCGCTGGAAATCACCATAGAGACCGCGCTTTGCAGTGAAATGCAAATTGTAGGGTGCAGTCTGAGTCCAGCAGTCATACAGCTGACTGAGGATCTGGTTTCCTTTGATGTGCTTTATAGTCTGACACTAAGGAATGTGGGGGTGCAGGGAGGGTTTCCGCTGAAATCTGGCTGTTTGGGAGCGGAAACCTGCACTTATTGTCCAGCGCTAAGTTTAGACCTCGACTTGAACATATACATTAACGACCGGGGACAAAGTATCGATCTAACCACATATGCGGAACAATCTCTATGTGAGCGCTATCACTTTCTGGTCCTTTTCGACATACACCCTGAAGCCAACCTGACCCTGCACAACGTCACTTTCACCAACATCCGACATCAGCCACTTGCACTAATATCAAGTAATTGCGGCAACTTGGCCCTCGCAAATGTCACTTTTACGAATATCACTACAATGAGGAATGGACAGGGAGTGGTCATGTGGACGCCCCTCATCTCTAAGGAGCCGTATTACTGCGGCTCCTTCCTATACAATACCGGTACAGTGGAGCTACTCAACAATGGCTATGAGCCGAACTACGATTTCTATGCTGCGGGCTTCGCTTCACTCTCCGCAGTGTATGTGCTGAATATAAGCTTTGTAACTTTCCGGTACAATAACGCTTATATCGGTGAGCACAGAACTGACTACACTAGTTCCCTTATAAGTGTTCAAAACGCTAGACAAGTACTTATCTCCGATTGTGTATTTGAGGGGAATTTGGCGGATGTAGGAGCGGGACTATACATCCAGTCGGAACTCACTATGCCAATTATCAATGACAATGGAGTATCGAGAGAGCACGCTTTGCTGCATATTTGGATTGTTAGGTGTCAATTTGTGAGGAATTATGCGAGAGTGGGAGCAGCGCTGGAAGTCTATTTCTCTGCAGAGCACCAGAATGTGATGATTGATAACTGCACTTTCGTGCGAAATGTAGTGAGAGAACTGAACATATTCGGAGTAACGGGGGCAGATGTAACGGAAGGCATGGAATTAGGCAAAACAGTGCAGCTACTAGTGAGTGGAGTCAAAGTCCCTGTGCGAATTCCGCCCTCTATCGTGACTTTGCAGTGGGCAGTGATCACAGACAACAGAGCCCCGCGCTCCGCTTCATTTGTGCACCTGGGAGTGCTGGTGCTGTCCAATTGTACCTTTGAAAGGAACGGAGAGCCTGTGTCAGAGGCAGACCATACCAACTGGGCACTGCAGGGATATGCAGACCTTGTGACCTCATATGCAATTCTCCCACCTGCCTCACTTGCAGGAATGGTATGCAATGGGCATGTCCATAGCCTGCACATCCTCAACTACACCGCCACCTTTTCCAACTTCACCTCTAACTACTGTTCCATCGGCTCTCCGGGTCTCTGCATTCATGAAGGCCTTGGCTGGGTAAGTTCCACGTAGAATCGCATTTCCCGTCTCAACTTTGTCAACAACACAGGACCAGGTCTGCTCACATTAGCAGTCAGCGGCAAGTCTGTCACTCTCGCAGTGATGAATTTCACAGGAAATCGACATACCTTGACTTCGAAATCTGTGTGTCTATCGATTTCGCCAGAGACACCGCTCAGTATTGCAATTGTGAGATCTACTTTCGTAGATAATGTGGGACTATATAGCACGGTGGCTGCTATCGAAAGAGTACGGAGTTTGACAATTTCAGGGTCGACTTTCCAAGGAAACATCGCGTTGTCGACATCTGCAGGGATCGTCCTGTATCCGCTGGAATCCGAAAACACCATTTTGCGTGTGAGCAACTGCACCTTTCAGTCTAATTCCGCTCGGTCCAGTGGCGTGCTTTCCGTCTTTGACGGTCTCGGGAAAGTAGTAACCAATATGTTCAGTCTGGACATACAGATCCTGGACTCAGTATTCCTAACTAACGGTGCACAGTCCATGGGCAGCTGTTTGACTTCAGAGGGATATATTCAATTAAGTGCAACTAGCGCAGTGCAGAGATGTGTGTTCCAGGACAACTGGAATGATGAGGGCGGGGCGGTGTCGCTGGAGTTCTCAAGTGGCGCTTTGACCTTTAGCAACTGCAGCTTTGTGCGCAATGAGGGAGCACATGGAACTGCAATTGCATCGAAACACCACAGTAACTCCCGCTCCAGTACTTACTTGTCCCTGACTACCTGCGTTTTCCACTCCAACCGGGGCGATAGTATCGTGTTTGTTGCAGACACGCTACAGCCTTTGCTGCTCACCTTCACATGCACTTTCTTCAATAACTCAGGCAGCAGCGTCATCATCCAAAACGGAATTTGGCGAGACAGCCACTCCGTCTTCAATAACAATTCCGCGAAAGAAGGCACAGTCGTGGTTCTCAGCGGAGCTCAAGGCTTACTAGTCGCTACAGTGGCCAGCTATAACAAGGCAGTAATCAAAGCGGGAGTTGCAATGGTCTCTGACTACTCTGCCCTACATACTGAAAACTGCACCTTTGAGGACAATACTAGTGAAGGACATGGAGGGGCGGTGTACATAAACCAACAAAGCAATTATACTGCTGTGCAAGTCAGTATCAGTAGAAACACTGCGCTAGGCCGAGGGTCTGCTATATACAGTCTCAACAGTGTGGTGATGGTTGCAGACTGCCGTATTCAGGCCAATTGGGCGAAAATGTATGGATCTATGGATATAACAGAGTCGAATTTGACAATTATAAGGTCTGAAATGAACAGTAATTCGGCATTAGAGCGGTCTCCAGGCATTACAGCAGGCTTCTCCAACATATGGATTCTGGACTCTTACCTGCACAACCAGACTGCAGCTGACATGGGCGCCTTACTCTTCTCAAACGACCTGAATATAGTGCTAGTGCAGGGCTGTGTACTGGAAAACGCCCAGGCCCTACAAGGAGGCGCTATTTATTCCGGGACCAGGACTATATTAGACCTAAAGGACTCAGTTATACGACAGTGCAGCAGTTCCGGCCAAGGAGCAGCTCTAACCTGCCGGATCTGCACAGCCCAGATTTCAAACGTGACCTTCCAAAACAACAATGCAAATTCAGTTATATACAGTAATCAAGCCACTATAAATCTGGTAAACTGTGTTTTTGGGAACTTCACGGGCAGTGCTGTGAGTTCCTCCAGCAGTAGTTTGCAAGTTAGAGGCTGTATATTTGAGGGGGGTAGTGCACTGCGTGGAGCGGCAATATACACATTTGACTGCTTTTCTGTATTAGTCAGTGAATCTGTATTTGCGAATAGTCAAGCGAAATTGGGCGGGGCGGTGTATTGCGAAGGCACAGGGATATTAGACGAGCCCGGAGTTTCCATATACCAAAATAATCTATTTCAAGGAAATCGTGCGATTAAGGGCGGAGCACTATACTCAGACAGTCTCTCTGTATTGCTGCAGAATAACCGCTTCCTAAACAACCACGCAGACCCTGCTAACTACCCTGGTGCTGAAATAGACATTGAGGGGGTGGCTGGGGCTGTCTATGTCGAATGCCCTCACTTCGTAGTGTGTAATTTCACCCTTACTCTCAATTCATTTGAGCGAAACACTGCATCGCATAGGGGCGGAGTTATGTACTGGTTCGATACTTTCCCCCAAGTAGGGAACAACACTTGGACCAATAACTCTGCTCCCTATGCCAATGAAATCGCTTCCTTTCCTATTCGTCTAGCACTGATGTATGAAAACGGCACTCTAGCCAACTACCTCCCTGACAACTCCTCAATCCCTCTACTAGCGAAATTCGATGAAATCGCTAGTGGACAGCCTTTCGAAGGAACCATGCGAATTGCACTCGTGGACCACTACGCCCACGTCGTAGCCAGCGACAACTCCAGCACTTCCCAAGTAGTGAGCAGCGACTTGAGCCAGCTCAGTCTGTTGGGTGTTCTGGAAGTCGTGGCAGTGAAAGGCGTGTTTGAATTCACGAAGATCAAACTGAGTGGAGTGCCTACGACTACGCAGAGACTGACAGTGGCTACTTCCGGAGTGCAGCTTTGGCTTAAGAACTTCTCAAGTGACCCACTGGACTACTACGATACCGTGGCTATTGACCTGACCTTCCGTCCTTGTCAGATCGGGGAAAGTCTGCAAGGTATCGCCTGCTATGTCTGTCCGGAAGGCACTTACAGTCTGGACCCAGACCTGCCCTGCAGCACCTGTCCCATCCATGCAACTTGCCTCGGCAACTGGACCATGGTGCCGGACCCTGGGTACTGGCGGGCTGACCCCACCTCCGCCCACCTCTTTCCCTGTCCTAACCCTGACGCTTGCCTCGGCTCTCCTGCAGGCCGTCTATCACTCACCGGAGAATGCAAGGACGGGTATGGCGGGAACTTGTGTAATGTGTGTCAGGAAGGATACTCACGGCAAGGCCGGAATATGTGCAATAAATGTCCGAGTCTGACCTCCAACATAGCCCTATCCTCCCTTCTTGGCCTGGGCGCCTCCACTCTCCTGATCGTAGCAGTAGGTATTGCGATCCGAGGAGCGAATCGGCCCAGGTCTGAATTCCCCACATACCTGAAGATCCTTGTGAACTACGCTCAAATGGTAGTAGTGGCCGCTGGGCTGAATGTGAACTGGCCAGGCTTCGTTTCCGTGTTTCTGAACGGTCAGGAGACAGTGGGCAGTGTGGCTGAGCAGTTATTCTCCTACGAATGTCTCGCGCAGGAGTTTTCTACTACTGAAGATATGTTCTACCGCAAAATTGCAGCCGCTACGGTTCTCCCCTGCGTCCTGTTCCTAGGCGCAGTTCTGATCTGGCTAGGTCTGCGACTGTGCACCAAAATGAAGTATTTACTGCACAAGTCTGTGGCTTCGCTGGTTATGATTCTGTTCATGCTGCATCCCAACATCACCAAGTCCACATTCGCGATCTTCGCTTGCACGGAAATCAAGCAGGAGCAGTTCTGGGTGACTGCGGATATGTCGCTGCGATGTTGGGAGTTTGAGCATGTCAAGTTCATCCTGGTCCTAGCGCTGCCCTGTTGCATAGTGTGGATTTTCGGCTTGCCTTTGCTGTGTCTAGGTCTGCTGTACCGGTCCAGAGAGTGCCTCTCAGCAGAGTCCATACAGATCAAGTACAGTTTTCTGTTCAAAGGGTACCGACCAGAGCTGTACTACTGGGAATTCGTGATACTATACCGGAAAGTGATCCTAGTCTGCACCGCTGTGTTCCTGACCACCGTCTCAACCCTCGTACAAGCGCTTTCCGTGCTGGCTGTCCTGTTAGTATGCCTCTTTCTGCAGATCGTAGTGAAGCCTTTCCGCACCCCAGCCTTCAACAAGCTGGAAATCAAGTCGATCCTTGTTTCCCTGGTCACGATATATGTGGGACTCTACTTCGAAGTCGGCGACATGCGTAATTTTCACTCAGGGGTGGAATTTAAAGTGGTGCTTTTCGTGCTTATTTTACTGACAAATGCGTATTTCCTGTTTACTTGGTGTCGCAGAGTCATCCCAATAGTAGTCACAACCATCATGAACACTTTCCGCCGTCCACGCGAAAACTACCAAGTGCGTCCAATGCTGCCCACAGGGCCCCAAGCCTCTGACAACTCTGGGAAGTCGTCCAACAGTGCACTTCGGCTTAACGACTCTCGGGTGAGATGTATGCAGTCCAGTGCCTCTGCTTCAGCCATTGCGCCTGCCAACACTTCAGTCCTTGCAGGGAACGCGTCGCCGACCTTGTTCAAAATCGAGGAAGTGCCGATACTGGAAGACCCGCAGGATATGTCTAAGGACGAGGGGCAGTAGGTAGGCTATATATAATGCAGGCGGTGCGGGTGCATAGGTACTGCGACCTGACTTCGCTGAGTGTGGAGGAAGTGCAGAGGCCTGTTCCTGCGGCTGATGAAGTGCTGATTCGCGTGAGAAGTGCACAAATCAGTCCTTCAGACATGGTCAGTCTGTATGGTTATCCTCCCGGCATTCCTACACCTGCAATGCTAGGGTCGAAATGCGCAGGGGAAGTGGTAGACGCAGGGGCGAAGGCTAGCGGCTATATAGGCCGGAGAGTCGGAGTCATTCACAAACTGGAAGTACGTGGTGCCTGGGCGCAGTACTATTGTGTGCCAATGGACTGGTGTGTAGAGCTCAACCCGGCTGCTTCCTGGGACGACGGAACTATCTACTCCAACGCAGTGACAGCAATACTGCTGATGGACAGAGTGAAGAGTGGCGGCCACACCGCAATCATTCAGACAGCAGCGGCCTCCAACATGGGTCGGCTGCTCGACAGACTATGCACCCGAGCAGGAATAACCTGTATCAACGTCGTGCATCGGACTCAGCTAGCGGAAGAATTGAAGACTTCGGGTGCTGCAGTGGTGCTGGACTCCTCACTGCCTTCGTTCGTGTCGGACTTGGAGCGGCTATGTGAGAGGTACAATGCGACTTTTGCTGCTGAAGTAGTAGGGGGAGACCTGGCCTCTATCATCTACAAAGCCTTACAGCCTGCAGGAGTACTCTGTTGGTACGGCATCCTAGCCTCTTCCGTACTTTCAGGCCTATCGACCCAAGAAACAGTTCTCCACAATAAGCGGGTCGAAGGACTGATGATGCCCTTTAGTCTGGCGCAGCTGCCTTGGTATAGGGCGTGGTGGGTAAAGGCAAGGGCGATGAGTCTACTTGGCAGCGAGCTGAAAGCGCAGGTAGTTGCACGGTTTCCGCTTGAGCAGATACAAGAGGCAATTGCTTGCTACCAGGCTTCGAGAAGCCAAGGTGCAGTCGTACTAGTTCCTAATCATTAGGCTACACATAGTGGGCTTCCGGTCACTTCTCAATAGAGTATAGTGCATTTACGCATAATCCCAAGTTAATAAATACAGGGAGATGGCGGAGAGAGACAAGGAGAAACTGACTCAAATGCAAGCGGCCGTGCAAAGAACCGTCGAGCTCAGCTTCGACACTATCAGACTCCAGCTATCCCAAGGACTGAGACTGGGCCTCAGGGACACTCGTCTGGAAATCACGAAATGCATACAGAAAAGCTACTGCCTGTGGGGCGAAAACCGCGAAGAACTGTATACACTCGCAGAGCGGGAAGCCAGGACCGGCAGTGCTGATTTAGCTATGCAAGCAGCGGGAATAGCCCAAGAACTAGGAGCTCCGATAGACCCCTCAGTCCTAGCCACCGCAGTCGCTCGGAGAGATGCAGCTCTATGCGAGCTGTTCGACTTGCTGCCCACTGCAGGGCGTGAAGAGGCGCAGGAAACTGCGAATGCTTTGGCTCGGATTGGGGTCGCTCATACTTGGTCGGGCGACCACTATGAGGAAAGTGTGAAGGCATTGGAACAGGCCTGGAGTCTAGTGCAGCAGTTTGGCCTCCAAAGCGCTACTATCAGTCTCTACTATGGACAAGTCCTCAGTCGCTTTGGGAAATTCGAGGAGGCGGAGAAGGTGATGCGGCAGGGACTGGCAGGCCAGCAGGCTTCAGCTGCTGCAGCTGCGCTCAGCAACGCAATAGCTGAAGTCCGCTGCCAAACAGGCCACTGGGAAGATGCAGCGACTATGTGTGAGTGGACACTTAAGACCTTTGCGGGCTGTAAGTTGGAGTCCGTTCGAGCGGCCTATATACTAGCGGACGCCTTTATAAGTCTGGAAAAGCCACTCGATACACTGGAAAGTTGGACTCGTATGGTGGGCAATACAGAGTGTGAAGCTGTGCGACTGTGCTTAGTCGGGGAGGTTAAAAAGGATATTGAAGTATATCAGCTGGGAGCGGAGCAGTGCCAGCGCTTGTTCCCGCCCTCCTTCCTGACAGCAAACTGTCTGCAAAGACTGGGTAACCAGCTGAGTGGACTGCAAGCGGAGCAGGTCTATTGGAGAGCACAGCAGATTTATCGTCAGCACTGTCCGCATAGTATACACTATGCGGCTTGTATGAACAGCCTTGGAGGCTTGTACCAGCAGCAGAACCGACTGGCGGAGGCTGGGCAGTATCATGTGCAGGCTTTGCATATTCTGGCTCTTCACCATGCTGACACCCTAGCCTACATTTCCTGCCTCACCAGTCTAGGCGTGCTGGCGTGTGCCCAGCGCTCCACTGACCAAGCAGAGGACTTAATGCAGCGGGCTATCAAGCTGTGTGCCTCTTTTTTCCCCAACTCTCTCGCCTATGCACAGTGCAGTGCAGAGCTGGCTGCTTTGTACCGCTCACAGAGTCGCCATGACCTCGCGATTGAGCACTACTTGAAGTCTTGCCAGCTGTACACCATTCACAGTCCTGATACAATCAAACATGCAGAGTGCTTGATAGAACTGGGAGACGTGTATGTGAGTGTGAGGAAGTGGAGAGAAGCCAAGGACAAGTACGACAAAGCCGCACAGCTCCACTCCCTGCTGCACAGGGGCTCGGAAAGCCACGTTGCAAGCATGTGCAAACTCGCCAAGGCACTCACAGCCTTGCAGCAGTGGAGTAATGCAGAGGCGCAGTACCTAGCCGCGGTGACTCTGTGTGAAACTGGCTCACTGGCACAGGCCCACTGCAGGGAACTACTGAGTGCTTGCTACCTTAAGGCTCAGCTCACGCATAAAGCGGAGGAACAGATGAAGAAAGCATGCACTGTTCATCTGAGCCATCCTTCGATGCTGGAGAGTTGCGACTTCTTTGCCCGTTTTGGTGTTTTCTATAAGCAGCTCCAACGCACTAAAGAATCCGAAGAGTGGTTCACCAAAGCCTGCGACCTGTACCTTTCCCACCACCCCCTGGCCCTTACCTACTCCCTCTGTCTCGCCAACTTCGCCCTCCTCTACCGCCAATTGTACCGTCTCCCAGAAGCCGACCAACAACTCCAACTCATCCTCGACCTCGGCAACTCCGGCACAGAGTCCATTCCCGCCTGTTTGGTGTGGCTGGGAAGTCTATGCGCCCAGCACAGTCTGCAGCAGTCTGCAGAGGAGCTGTGGCTGTGGGCGTGTGAGAGACTGCAGGGGGAGACATTGCTGCGGGCGCGCTGTTTGCAGGGTCTGGGAGACTTGTATGGGACTGAGAGAAGTACGGATTCGGAAGATTGGTACCTGCAGGCTATAGCGCTGTATGACGGTTTGCCGCTGAGTGTGGAGTGTGCACGCTGTTTGGTTAGTTTGGCGGGGCTGTATGAGAAAAAGGCGCTTAAAGAAGCCGCTGCTGGGCAGTACCAAAAGGCGAAAAGGCAATTCGAGGTTATCAGTCTAAATGCAGAGGCTTCCGACTGCGAAAAAGCACTGAGGCGTCTCCAAGGCAGTGACTAGAGAAGTTCCCAATCCCAGCATAGCCTTTCCCTTGCATAAACCCACGACTCTTCGCAATATTATGGTAGACGGCAGCAGTCCCCAGGCCTATCAGCTGCAGCAGGGCGCCGCTGCACTACATCAAGCAGTCACTCTATTGGATGAGTGCTGCTTTCGCTTTTCCGCCTCCATCACAGCCGCTATTTCCGCACTGCAGATGTACCATGACTCTACTCTGCAAAGACTGAAATCAGAGAAAGAACTACTTACCAGGGCTATGGAAACTGTCCAGCTAGACACTGAAGCGAAATTGGTACTTGCTCGAGTAATGCGGACTTTTTCTACGGGTCGAACGCAGGCTTTCAGCTATTTTCTTGCGCCGCCGGATATAGCAAAACTGTGTTCGGCTTGGATGCAGTGGGAGAATCGGTTCGGACAGCTGTGGAAACAGGCGAGTGTGGCTGTGAAGTCTGCTAAGCCTCTTTGCTTTATCAATAAGGAAAAACTCAAGATTTTCAGTCTTTCCACCTATGCCTGGCAAATAATCAACCTAAGTAAAGCCATCTCTGGGGACTCAAACTCGCAATACTTATGGCTGGAGAATGACTTATTCTGCAGCGGAGGTAGGGAATATTAAGGTCACAGTCCACACGGACATAGGGCTTACGTACTAGAGCCGCAATGGACGATTCGACCTTTGCCAGACATGAAAACGTCTAGATACAACCACGGGCTATGGTGGGACGCCATCTCCCAAAAAGTCCTCACCTTCGGCGGTAAGCACTACTCAGGCATCAGTAACTCCAATGCAGACGAAAGACCAGGCATGCTCAAAGTCTGCGAGGAGTGGAACAGGTCCCAGGGCGTCTGGCAGGACCTGCCCAGCATGCACTACGTCAGATCTATGTTTAACCCTTGCGAATTCCACTTTCTACTGTATCTCTGTGGGTATGGGTCTATATTCATTGAGGTTTTCAACCCGGCTACCCGGGTTTTTGCAGTGATTGCTTCGACTATTACAGGGAACAGTGGCTGCATTACCACTATTTGTGAGGGTAAACTGGTACTTATCTCCACTTCCTCTATATCATTTTGGGGGTACACTCAGGACCGAGGATTGGTGCAAGCTAGTCAGGTGGGTCTGAACCAACCTTTCTTTCTTATGAGCAATATGGCGCCTTTGGTGGATGAGGTGAATGGAGTGGTGTATATGGTGGCTTCAGGAGCGTGTTACTGCATTCACTTGGAGAGTGGGACTAGGAAGGAAGTGTGTAGCTGAGTTATATAGAATAAGCACTATTTAGGGTCTGCGGAAGGCTAGGTTGTGCAATATAAAGGGAAATGTGCAGAAATTGGACTGAAGCGATAGTTTAGGGAAATTCGTGCTTCATTGGAAACTATTTGCAAAAAAGCCTAATCTGCTACTAATGAAAACGACTACAGAAGTGGACAATTTGACCTTTAGGCCAAAACCTGATTTAGTAGTTCGTCTTGACTAGGTCTTATGTGCCGCAGTAGGGCATATAAAGAATGGCTGACAAGGACTTGGTGGACGGTGAGGAAGGGGAAAGTAGGCCGGCTGAGTGCTTCACGGTCCAGGCCCTTCCGCTACAGAGAGAATCAGACGCTTTCGGGCAAAGGGTCGGGGAATATGTAGCGACAGCTGTGGAGGCCTTAGAGCAAGGCCTCCATGGGGAAGCTCTGAGAGAACTACAGGAAGGCAGAGCTTTACTCCAACCCCAGGGACTACAAAGTCCTTTGTTATGTCTGCATATGGGGC
>Ga0247837_1009236_pt1 | contig 11943 bp, 10 predicted proteins | sample LaCtaG_2_FD_187115 | JGI IMG/M metagenome (GOLD analysis project Ga0247837, IMG submission 187115) | Freshwater microbial communities from meromictic Lake La Cruz, Castile-La Mancha, Spain - LaCruzMarch2015_14.5m | ecosystem: Environmental > Aquatic > Freshwater > Lake | place: Spain: Castile-La...
AGAGGGCAACTTGGCGGCTAAGACAGGGTTTTCAGCCACTCCCGCTCGGTTGGCGGCCCTGGTCGCACAGTCATCGGCCGGGTGGCCGAAGCCCGCCTCCCGGCCGCTTGGACTTGGCCCGGATCCCCTCCCATCATTTGTCTTCGGTCGGGGCTTGGGGAAATCGTGAGGGAAAACGTCGGATGGTTCACCAAAATCGCTGAATTATCGGCATGGTAAAGGCCACTCATACCGCTGCCGCAGCTCGTGGAACGTCTCTTCTGTAAATCACTGGTGGGGGCCTGACTGAGGCGAGCGCAAGCGAGCCGAAGGAGGGCACGCATCGGCGGCGCGACTTGAAGAGGTGGGCCATCGAGCCTGGGCGGCCGTCTTCGCTAGGACGGTTTCCGGCCTCGGACTCGTAGCCCCACTGCGACTCGCCTACACTGGCGGCCAGTCCGCGAGCGAGCTGTCCAGGCTCCGATCGAGGCTCCGATTTTTTGCTCTCCCTATCCCCAGAATGAAGGACCGTCGAAATGAAAGCGTTTGGCTGGCTCGCGGTCGCGCTCGTGGTCGTATGCGTATCGATTTCTACCCCCTTGTCCGCACAGGAAAAGCCGATGTTGCCTCGTTGTTTTCTTGACATTTCTGCCGATGGAAAGCCCCTGGGCCGGATCATCGTTGAGCTTCGGTCCGACGTGGTGCCTAAGACCGCCGAAAACTTCCGGGCCTTGTGCACCGGTGAAAAGGGCTTCGGCTTCAAAGGTAGCTCCTTCCACCGCGTGATCCCGCAGTTTATGTGCCAAGGAGGCGACTTCACCAACCATAACGGCACCGGTGGCAAATCGATCTACGGGGCGAAGTTTGCCGACGAGAACTTCACCCTCAAGCACACCGGCGCAGGCGTGCTCAGCATGGCGAACGCCGGCCCCAACACGAACGGCTCGCAGTTCTTCCTCTGCACTGCCAAGACTGCTTGGCTCGACGGCAAGCATGTTGTCTTCGGCCAGGTTGTCGACGGGATGGACGTGGTCCAGAAGATCGAGACCTTCGGCTCCCAATCGGGCAGCACCAAGGTCAAGGTGGAGATCACCGACTGCGGCGAACTGAAGGCTGAGTGAGCTAAACCTCCGGCGACGGGCTCGGCCGGCTCAACGAGCCGGCCGAGCACCATGTCGTCGGCGGCGGCAGACGAGCCTGAGGTGTGGCTGACTGGAGCGACGTCTTGGCACACCGGCCGGCCCCAGCGCTTCAAGGGGCGGGTGGAAACCGGAGCACGAACGTGGCGCCACCTCCGGGCGTGGCCTCATGCTCGAGGTCGCCCCCATGGCTTCGCATGATCAGCCGCGCGAGCGCCAGCCCCACGCCATGGCCACCTCCGGGCTGGCCCGTGTGGAACCGCTCAAACAGATGCGGGATCTCGGCGGCCGAGACTCCCTGCCCGTGGTCGATCACCGCCAACCGGCAGCCCGTCGGCCCCCCCGTCAGGCCGAGCTCGATGGGCCGGCCGGCAGGACTATGCTCCACGGCATTGCCCAGCAAGTTGACAAGCACCTCCTCGAGCAGCGCCGGGTCTCCCCTCACGATGCCCCCGCCTGCCGGCGGCTCGATCGCGATCCCCTTCCCGCCGGCGTGCAGCGCAACCCGCTCGATCGCCTCGGCCACCACCGGCTCGAGATCGATCGGCCGGAGCCGCGCCGGGTCGAGCGACGCGGAGCGCGAGTAGGCCAGCAACACCTCGCACAGCCCCTCAATCCGCCGTCCCAGCCCCCCGATGCGCTCGAGCGCCCCACTGCGATCGGCCGCTGCTCCCTGGGGCTCGGCCTCGAGCAGGATCGCATGCACTGGGTTGAGGAGTTGGTGGGCCACGTCGGCGTTAAACCGCGACTGCGCGACACGGATCGTATCCAGCCGGTCGAGCATCTCGTTGATCGTGCTGGCCAACTCCTGAAACTCGGCGTCGGTGCGGGCCAGATCGATCCGCTCCTCAAACTGGCCGCTGCGGATTCTCCGAGCGGTCGCCGCGATGCCTGTCAGCGGCACCAACAGCCGTGAGAGCAGCAACCAGGCCGCACCCAGCACCAGCGGCACCCAGACCAGGAAGCTGCCGACCTCGAAGCGGGCGATGGTGCGCGTGGCGGCCACGAGGGCCGCACGATCGCTGCCGACCACGATCACGGTGCCACGGCTGCCGCTGGCGGCCGTGAGCCGCTGCCGCCCGTCGGCCGATGTCCAGAGCGTGTCGCAGTGGTCCTGCCAGTTCGGATCCCAGGAAAGCCCGGCGGGCCACGCCATGCCATCGACGAGTTGGCCGTCGTCGGTCCAGATCCCCGCGAACCACGGCAGCTCCCCAGGGTCGATGCGCGGCCTGCGGAGTGCATGCCCCGGGCCGCCGGCCGCGGCCCCACCGCTGGGCCGGCGCAAAAAGCGGCCGTCGGCATCACGCTTGAGCTGATCCGGGAGTGGCACGTCCTGCTCAAACCGCTGCAAGACCCGAATCATTCCCAGCCGCGACCAGAGCAGCTCGTCGAGGTTCCCTGTGAGCGAGGCCACCGTCGCCTGGTAGTAGGCAAGTCGGATCAGCGCGGCCCCGCCGACAAAAAACAGCCCAAACGAGAGGGCGAACCGCCGGCGGAGCGACGGCGACCGAGGGAAGATCGCGTCAACAGCCATCGATGATGAAACCCTGGCCGCGACGAGTGGTGATCAGCTCGTGCCCGAGCTTCTTCCGGAGCCGCAATACGATCACGTCGATCACATTGCTGACGGCGTCGGCCGGCGGGTTCTCACCCGGATGCAGCAAGGCCTCGAGCATCGCTCGCGTCACGAGCCGGCCCCGATTGCGGATCAGGCAGCCGAGCACGGCAAACTCCTGGGCCGTCAGCGGCACGCGCACACCGGCGTGGCTGGCAGTGTGCGCGGGGAAGTCGACCATCACGTCACCGAGAGCCACGACGTCGGGTGATTCCCCCTCGCTCCGCCTGAGGATGGCCCGGATCCGGGCGGCGAGCTCGCGCACCGTGAAGGGCTTGACGAGGTAATCGTCGGCTCCCATGTCGAGGGCGGCCACGCGATCATCCTCTGCCCGCTTCGCGGAGATCACGATCAGGGGAACCCGGCTCGTCTGCCGCAGGCGCACGAGAACCTGTTCCCCTTCGAGCCCCGGCAGGCGAAGGTCGAGCAACACGACATCGGGGCGACCCCGGAGGGCGGCCTCCAGCCCCGAGAGCCCGTCGCCCGCCTCGAGCACCTCCCAACCGAGTTCCCGCAGCCCCGCGGCGACGGCCCGGCGGGCCGCCTCCTCGTCGTCGATGACCAGCACCCGGGCCGGCTGGCTGACGTGAGGCTCCGGGGTTCCGCGAATGCCCATAGAACAAGGTTATACCGCCCTGCCCCGCGCCGTAGGCCGTCACTCCGGCGCGGCCACCTTCCAGAGGGCGGTCTCACTGCGAATGTAGAGGCTGCCGTCGGCCACCGCCGGCGTGGCGGCGAACGTGCCGGGGAGCTGGTTTTCCGCCACGATCTCGGGCTTGTCGGCGACGGTGACGAGAAACGCTTTGCCTTCCGTATTGAGCGCGACAAGCAACTCGCCGACCACGATCGGGCTGGCCCAGAACATGCCCGCGAGCCGCAGTTGCCCGCGGATGCCGCCATCGGCCGTGTCGCCGACGACCAGCACACCGCCGCGATTGAGACAGGCGATCGAGCCGTCCCAGGCGACAGGGCTGGCGATCCCGGGCGCCAGCTTGGCGGCCCGCCAGGCCGGTTCACGGCCCCCAACGGGCACCGCGGCGATGCCGGCGGAGGGTATCAAAAACATGCCCTCCAAAACGGCAGTGGTGGCGATGCCGGAGCAGTCTCCTGCCCACCGCCAGGTCTCGCCGCCGTCGGCAAGCCGACGCAGCTCGAGCCCCCGGCCGTTCTGCATCAAGACAGCCGGGCCGGTGTCGGTCGCCACCGACAGCGGGCTCGACCAGTTTGCGATCGGGTCGCGGGTGACGCTCCAGCGGTCGGCACCCGTCGCCAGGTCGATCGCCGCGGCGAAGGCGTCGCCCTGGCAGTCGATCTGCACCACCACTGCGTCGCCCACGATCCGCGGGCTCGATCCCATGCCCACGTCGTTGCCGCTCTTGGGATGCTCGACGGCCAGGTTCCGCTGCCACAAAAGCCGGCCTTCGAGATCGAGGCAAAACAGGTCACACGATGAAAACAGCGCCACGATCCGCTGGCCGTCGCTCGCCGGGGTGCCGGCGGCCACGGCGCTCGTGGAATGGCAGAGCGTGCGACCGGTGGCCCAATAAACCCGCTCCCAACGACGCCTGCCGGTCGCTCTGTCGAGGGCGATCACGTGGAGGCGATCCTGCTTGGCCCCGCTCGAAGCCGTCGTTAGCACCAGGTCGCCGACCACGATCGGGCTTGATGTCGAGCGGCCCGGCAGGTCGGCCTTCCAGGCGATCCCCTCGGTCTCTGACCAGACGGAGCGGATCGCCTGGCCCGCGGCCACGCCCCGGCCACCGGGGCCGCGAAACTCGGGCCAGTCTTCGCCCCGCAGCCCGCCCGGCCCTGCGACCATCCCGATCACGACCGCGAGGGCCAGCATCGATCGCATCACTTCGGCTCTCCGGTGCGCTGCGTAGCCAGCGGCTTGCCCAGCGGATCGGTGATCCGCAGCTGAAACTTCCACTCCCCGGCCCAGGGCTCGGTCTGCTCATTCTGACAGCACTTCACGAGCACGAAGTTGGCCCCCTGCCGAAACTCGGCCACCGCCACGTATTGATCGATCGCCTCGGAGGCATGGTAGATCTCGTGGGCCATCACCTGCCGGCCGTTGACCCACACGACGACGGCACACGGGCTGCCGATCCGCACCTCGGCCGGCCCAGCCGCCGGCATCTCCACCTCGGCGTGGGCATACGCGAGCACCCCTTTCTTCGTGGCCACGGCGGCGTTCAAGTCGATCTCGCCGTGGTTGTGGCTCGACACGACCGGCTTCCAATCGGCCGCGGCCATACCGGGGGCCGCCTCGCCCTGCTCCGGTGGATAGGCCTGCGCAAACCCGCCGCCGCCGGCGTTGTCGTAGGCGTCGCTCACGAGCCAGCGGCGGACAAACCCGAGTGTCTCGGCCACGTCAGTCGGCGCTCCATGCTCGGTGAGCCAGGTGGCGATCGCCTCGACCTGGTCGACGTCTCGGGCGGCCTCCAGCGCCTGGCGATGGGCTGCCAGTTGGGCCGCCGCGTCGCCCGCGGCCGCGTCGGCCAGGAGTTTGGCGACGGCCGCCCGCCTGAGGTCGAGCGCCTCCTCGTCGAGCATCCCCGCAAGCAGGGACGCCGCCCGGTCTGGGGCGCGGGCCTCGAGCCAGCCGAAGGCGAGACTGCGACCCCGCGGGGTCAGCTCCTTGTCGGCCACGAGCTCTGCGAGCAGATCGAGCTTGAGCCCGTCGCCAAGCCGCTCGGCTGCGCGGTCGAGTCCGCTCCGCAGCCAGTTCGACCCGGCCGGCGTCGCGTTACCGAGAGCGGCCAAGGGGGCACGAATCCTGTCGGCCGCGACGGTCGCCAGCCGATCCGCAGCGGCGGCCAGCGCCAGCTGATCGTCTCCGGGCGCGGCGGCTGCGAGCTGGGCGATGTCAGCTGCGACCCCGGCGGCAGGCTCTGCGGCGCTGCCCCGCAGGCCGATCAGCCCGCCACCGACCAGCACCATGACAAAAACCATTCCGCGCCGGCGACTCACTGGGCAGGCTCCTTGCTGGATGCGCGTGGCGCAGGCGACCATGCAGCACCACCGGTCGGCTCATTGCTCTGGCCACAGTCTACAACAGCTCCGCCACCTGGCGGGCCTCCTTGGTCGCCATGCATCCCGCTGCTCTCCCCGACGCCGCGCTCCTGAGCGATTGCCACGAGACCCGCACCCGGCGTGGGGGCCCCGGCGGCCAGCACCGTAACAAGGTGGAGACGGCCGTTGTGCTCCTGCACAACCCCACCGGAATCACGGCGGAAGCCAGCGAACGCCGCAGCCAAGCCGACAACCGCCGGGTCGCGCTCAAGCGACTCAGGCTCGCGCTCGCCCTCCGCCATCGCCTACCCTCCGACCCCGCTGGGCCCTCGCAGCTCTGGCGGGCCCGCACGACCGGCGGCCGGATCTCGGTGGCCCTCGACCACGACGACTTTCCGGCCCTCGTCGCCGAGGCCTTCGACCGCCTGGCGGCAGCTGGCTGGCAGCTGCCGCCGGCCGCCGCCACGCTCGGCGTGTCGCCCTCGCAACTCGCACGGCTCTGCCGCCGCGCGCCAGCGGCCTGGATGGCGTTTGGTCGCCAGCGCACGGCCGCCGGCTTGCCGCCGCTCTCGTGAGCCACAGTGCGGGGCCAGCGCCGCCGAGCCGTGCGTGTCCGTCCACCACACCCACTCTTGACGGCCGAGATAGCCTCGCGGGCTGACCTCGCTCAGGCCGTTTCGAAGGGTGTGATCCATGGCTCACGGAGACGCTCGTGAGACGTTCGCCCGAGTCGCCGGCCGGCCCGAGCCACTCCCTGAGCCGCTCCAGCGGCCAGGCGATAGACTATGGAATGTTGGGGCCGAGGCGCACAGCGTGCGCCGTTGCTTCAGTCCACCAGGCCACCGGAAACGCCACGATGCCGACCAGCGCCAGCGATGCCTGTCTCGAACACAACACCCGCTACGCCCGCGGCGAGGGGCTGCACGTGGCCACGCATCCCGGCTCGCAGCCGATCCGCCCGGCGCGGCGACTGGCCGTGGTGGCCTGCATGGACGCCCGGATCGATGTCGAGGACCTGCTCGGCATCCAAACCGGCGATGCCCACGTGATTCGCAACGCCGGCGGCGTGGTCACCGACGATGTGATCCGCTCGCTGATCATCTCGCACCATCTGCTCGACACCAACGAGATCGTGCTCATCCACCACACCAAGTGCGGCATGCTCGCCTTCAGCGACGATCTTCTGAAGGCGGGCCTCGAAGGCGACCCGGCCGCGACGGCACTGCTCGGCAAGGCGACCGGCCGCTCGTTCACGCCCTGCAAGACCTCGTCGGTGAGCCCCGCCGCCTTCCATGCCTTTCAGGGCGTTCCCGAACCGCTCGACAGCCCGCGGAACCAGACCAATATCGAGCGGCTGTCGGGGGACGTCCGCCGGGGCATGGCGGCGATCCTCGCACATCCCTGGATTCCCACGACCGGCCCCGACGCCGTCAGCATCCGGGGCTTCCTCTATGACGTCGACACGGGCAAGCTCGAGGAAGTGAAGCACCCCGGTCCGATGGGCGGGGCTCCGGACCGATAGCCCGGGCGGCCGCGTCGAGAGGCCCTGGCCGCCCGCACGAACCTGGGTTTCGCAGCCCACCCCGCCCCGCTATCCTCCTCGGCCCGGCGTCAGGGGCCACCAGGGAGATGCTCTGCCCGTGCCGATCCGATCACCAGCCGTCCGAGCACTCGCCGGCCTTGCGGTGACCGTCGCCGGCGCTCTGGCCGCAAGCGCGGCCGAGCCGGCTGCCTGGCCACCCCCCCCCGACCGCGTCGCGCTCCTGCCGCCGGTCGAGTTCAACCTCGAGGACAGCCTGTTCGCCGCGGAGCCGATCGCCGATGCCGATCCAAAACCGGTGTCTCCCTCCCGGCCACGGCGCGGGGGCGGCCCCTTCGGCTCCGCCGCGCCGGTCTCCCTCAGCGGCTTTTGGGCACCGGCCACCGACGTCGTCGGCCAGCCCGCCACGCTGGCCATGAACGCGGAGTTTGCCCGTGTGGCAGCGCCGCTGGTGTCTCCGCGCGAGGGCGAGCCGCTCTGGCTTGGCATCGGCCGCTTCGGCCGGCTTGAGTTCGCGACTGAGGCGATCCTGCCCGACTCAAACCAGCCTGTGCCCGACCAGCTCTGGCTCGTGGAGACCGGGGTCACCCACATCCGCCCGCTCGACTCCGGCGGCACGCTCGGCGGCACCTTCCTATTTGGATCGGCCAGCGACCAGCCCTTCACCGCCACCCGCGACCTGACGCTGATGGCGATCGCCTTTTGGAATACGCCGGCGAAGAACGACCGCGACGAGTGGAACTTCAGCATCTTCTATTCACCGACGGCGCAGCTCCCCTATCCGCTCCCGGGCATCGCCTACGCCTGGCGACCGAGCGACGCGTTCGAAGCCAAGCTTGGTGTGCCCGCTTCCTTCGAATGGCGGCCCGACGATGCCTGGACGATTTCGGCCGCCTACTTTCCGCTGGTGAACGTGAACGTCGAGGCCCGTCGCCGGCTGGGAGCCGACTGGAGCTTCGTCTCCTTCTACCGCACCGACACGCAGATTTTTTTCCTGGCCGACCGGCTGGTCGACAACGAGCAGTTCTACGTGTTCGACCAGCGGGCGGCGGTGGGCTTCGAACGCTCGCTCGGGGGCGGGTTCACGATCGAGGCCTTGGCAAGTTGGCTGTTCGACCGCGAGCTCTTTCAAGGCACGAACTTCACCTCCGGCCGCACCGATGTGGTCGAGTTTGACCCCGGCCTGGGGCTGTCGCTCCAACTCCTCTGGCGACGATAACCACGCGGTCGTCCCCCCGTGGTTTGGGATCCCCCACTTCCTGGCCGCACCAGGCGGCACCGGCCGGCCGGCCACCATCCCGGGGAGCAACGGAGAAAAACCTCTGGCTGCGCACCGCGACGGCGTGGTATGCTTGGACTATCGGAATTGATGAAGGCGATCTTCCCGGAGCAATCCGGAAGCCCCTCCGGGGCCTTGGTCGCCGCGATCGCAATCTCTCGAAGCGGCTGTTTTTCGTAGTGACCGGCTCTGGCGGCCACCCACGAAAGCTTCTTGCCAGGCAGGCAGTGATCCATCGCCGGGATCACGGTGTGTCTCCGTCTGCCTGACGGCACCGCTGCCGCCCAGTTTTCCGTTCGATTTGCCTCGCGGCACATTTGCTGCCAGGCCTCTAGGCTTCAAGGACACCACGTGACCAACCCCGCACACCACTCCGACCATTCCTCCGCTTCCGCTGCGGCGCCGAGCTTCGCCGATCTCCGGCTCTCCGCGCCGCTGCTCCAGGCCCTGGCCGACGAGGGCTACACCACGCCCACGGCGATTCAGACCAAGGCGATTCCCCACGTGCTCGCCGGCCGCGATCTCTTCGGCTGCGCCCAAACCGGCACCGGCAAGACGGCCGCCTTCGCGCTGCCGCTGATCGACCGGATGCTTGCCGACCCGCGCAAGCCCGCCCCGCGCCGCTGCCGCGTGCTCGTGCTCGCTCCCACGCGCGAACTCGCCGCCCAGATCTTCGAGAGCTTCAAGGCCTACGGCCGACACGCCCGGACGCGGGCGGCGGTGATCTACGGCGGCGTCGGCCAGCATCAGCAGGCCCGCGCCATGATGAACGGCGTGGACGTGCTCGTGGCCACGCCGGGCCGGCTGCTCGACCTTGTCGGCCAGCGGCTCGTCGACCTCCGCGCAGTCGAGTATCTCGTGCTCGACGAGGCCGACCGGATGCTCGACATGGGCTTCATCCACGACATGCGGAAGATCATCGCGATGCTGCCCGTTGACCGGCAGACGCTGTTCTTCTCCGCCACACTCCCGGCCGAAGTCCGAGACCTGGCTGACTCGATGCTCCGTGATCCGCTCGAGGTGAAGACCACCCCGCAAGCCACGTCGGCCGAGACGGTGACACAGTCGGTGTTCTTCGTGGCCAAAAAGGAGAAGAAGGCGCTGCTCGTCAAGCTGCTCGCCGAGGAGGCCACTGGCCGAGTGATTGTCTTCGCCCGCACCAAGCACGGAGCCGACAAGCTCCACCGCGATCTCGACAAGCTGGGGATCCGGGCCGCTGCGATTCATGGCAACAAGTCGCAGTCGCAGCGGGAGCGGGCACTGGCCGACTTCAAGTCGCCGCGGCCACCGGTGCTGATCGCCACCGACATCGCAGCCCGCGGAATCGACGTCGACGACGTGGCCCACGTGGTCAACTACGAACTGCCGCACGAGCCCGAAACCTACGTGCACCGCATCGGCCGCACTGGTCGGGCCGGCGCGACCGGCGCTGCGGTGAGCTTCTGTGACGCCGAAGAGCGGCCGCGGCTGGTGGCGATCGAACGGCTCCTCAAGCGGTCGATCCCCGCCCGCAACGAACCACCGGCCTGGTCCGGACCAGCGGCCGGCGACGAATCGGCGGCCGGCGGCCAGCGTGCCCCACAGGGCGACGGCCGGAATCAGCGGCGCGGGCGGCGGGGCAACGCCCGTGGCGGCCGGGGCAGCGCCGGCGACCAGACCGCCCAGGGAGGCGGCCGAAGCCGCTCGCAGGGCGGCCGCGCTCAAGGCCACGCCGCGGGTGGTACAGGCCAACGTCGCAGTCCGAAGCCAACCACGCGGTCGCCGGAGCCCCACGCGGCGCCGGCCGCAGCTCATGCTGCGCCCGCCGCCAGCGCCGTCGCCGGCAAGCCGCTGCGGCGAAAGTTTCGCCGGGCGCTCTGATCGCACGGACTGCGAGGGCTTGCCCGTGCCAATCGACCGGCGGGCAGGATGCCCATAGGAAGCGTTGAGCGAGATGGCACGGACATCCCCGAGCCGCGTCACAAGACGTCCGGCAAGGAGCATGAGCTGCCCTGAGTCACGTCACAGCGGACGCGGCGCACCGGCTGCCAGCAGCATCGTGGCGGCGTGGATATCGACGATGCTTTCGATCTCTTCGCAGTAGCCGCCTCCGCACACGATCGCCAGGGGCACGCCAGCTCTCGCCGCGGCGGCGAGTACCAGCTGGTCGCGAGCGAGGAGGCCCGGCTTGGTGAGCGCCAGCCGGCCGAGCCGGTCACCCTCGTAGGGATCGGCTCCGGCGATGTAGAGCACCAGATCGGGCCGGCCCCGCTCAAACGACTCGGCTACGGCCGGCGCAAGCGCCGTGAGATAGGCGTCGTCACCAGTGCCGTCCTCCAGCGGCACGTCGAGCGAGCCGGGATGCTTCCGGAGCGGAAAGTTCCGCGCTCCGTGAATCGACATCGTGAACACGCTCTGGTCGCCGTCAAAGATCTCGGCGGTGCCGTTGCCTTGGTGGACGTCACAGTCGAGGATTACGACCCGCCGGACAAGCCCGCGGGCCTGCAGCTCGCGGGCGGCGACAGCCGTATCGTTGAAGACGCAGTAGCCCTCTCCCCAATCGCGGCCCGCATGGTGCGTGCCCCCGGCCAGGCTTGCGGCCACGCCGTCGGCGAGCGCCGCGGCCGCGGCATCGACGGCGGCGCCGGTGCTCCGCAGCGACCGCTCGACCAGGGCCGGGCTCCAGGGAAACCCGATCCGGCGGATCTCGGCGGCCGAGAGCGTGCCGGCCAGCACCCGCCCCACGTAGGCCTGGTCATGCACCCGCACCAGCTCGTCGTCGGTGGCCGCGTGGGGCTCGACAAACTCGAGCGGCGCCCCGGCCGCCGCATGGGCCTCGAGCCGGCGCCGCAGGGCGGCATATTTGGCGAGCGGAAATCGGTGCCCCTCCGGCAGCGGCAGCGGGTAGCGGTCGGCGGGGAAGAGTCGCATGCCCGGCAAGGTACCGCAGCGGCCCGGACCAGCCGGCCCCCCTCATCTGGATCACACGTAATCCTCAGGCTTGTCCACCTGGTTTTGGCAGCTTGAGCGGACCTCTTTTCAGCGGCGTATCCGGTGCGACACCACAATTGAATGCGGGCTCGTGGTGCGGTTTGCCGCCGCTGCAGGACAGTCGTAAGATCGGGGCGTCTCCAGGTTTCGCAGGAATCGCGACCTCCATGTCTGGGCCGGCATCCACCTTTCGTGCAGCCACCTCGGCCCGCCGACGGCTCATAGTGGCCGCCGCACTCGGTCTTACCTGCGCCGCCGCGGCAACTCCCGCGGTGGCCGTCATCATCGTCGGCTCCGCCGCCGGGAACACTGCGGCGCCCACCGACCCGGGCCTGGCAACCCGGTGGAGCCAGGTGGGCAGCTTCAGTGACTTTCTCGGCACGCCGATCGCCTCGCAGTTTTTCCT
>Ga0247837_1009238_pt1 | contig 11939 bp, 15 predicted proteins | sample LaCtaG_2_FD_187115 | JGI IMG/M metagenome (GOLD analysis project Ga0247837, IMG submission 187115) | Freshwater microbial communities from meromictic Lake La Cruz, Castile-La Mancha, Spain - LaCruzMarch2015_14.5m | ecosystem: Environmental > Aquatic > Freshwater > Lake | place: Spain: Castile-La...
CTCGATACGGACAAAGTTTCGACCGAAGTTGCCGCGCCGTCCGCGGGCCGCGTGCGGATCAAAGTTCCCGCCGACCAGGAAGTGAAAATCGGCGAGGTGGTCGGTCTGATTGAGGAGGCCCCTGCGCCCGCCTCCGCCCCGGTTGTTCCAGTCCCCGTCGCCGCACCGCCGGCCCTTTCTGTCCCGTCCGCGGCCACTCCTTCCTTCCCTGCCCCATCCGTTCCCTCCGCCCCGGTGGCACTGGATCCCCAGGAACGCGGCATCACGCGCAAAAAGCTTTCCCCGCTGCGCAAAAAAATCTCCACCCAATTGGTTGCTGCCCAGCGCAATGCCGCGATTCTCACCACTTTCAACGAGTGCGACATGGCCGCGGTGATGAAGCTGCGGGCCGATGTCCAGGAAAGTTTCCAGGCCAAATACGGGATCAAGCTCGGCTTCATGTCCTTCTTCATCAAGGCCGTGGTCGACGCTCTCAAGTCCGAGCCGCAGCTCAACTCGCGCCTCGACGGCGACGAGCTGGTGCGGAATCACTTCTATGACATCGGGGTGGCCGTCGGCACCGAGCGCGGACTCATCGTTCCGGTCATCCGCGACGCCGACCGTAAAACTTTTTCCGAACTGGAAAACGACCTCGCCTACTACGCCAAAAAAGCCCGTGAAGGTGCCATCACGATCGAAGACCTGCAGGGCGGCGTTTTCACCATTTCGAATGGCGGTGTCTACGGATCCCTCCTTAGCACACCCATCCTCAACCCGCCGCAGAGCGGTATCCTGGGTATGCACAAAATCCAGGAGCGTCCGGTGGCGGTCGACGGCAAGGTTGTCATTCGCCCCATGATGTACCTCGCGCTGAGCTACGACCACCGAGTGGTTGACGGCCGCGAAGCTGTTACCTTTCTCCTCCGGGTCAAAGAAGCGATGGAAAATCCGGTACGCTTGTTCCTCGGAGACGCCAAATGAACCGCGCGGCTGTCGGCCTGCTCTGTATTGTTTTTGCAACCGTACCGGTCGCGGGGCAGCAAGACACGACTCCTCAGGCCAATGACGCGCTGCTCCTGCAACGCCGCGTGGCCACAGTGCTGCGCCAGTCGACTAAGTACTACGAGGCGGGCGATTACCAGGCGGCGCTCGATCGTCTCGCCACCTTGCAAGGTGCCTCCGGGCAAGATCTCAGCGTTTTAAACCTCCGAGGCGCCATTCTGACCAAACTTGAACGTTACGACGAGGCCCGCGAGCTCTTCACTGCGATCCTGACCACGGATCCGAATTACTCTCCCGCCGCTTTCAACCTCGGTCATGTCAAGTTTGTCGCCGGCGACTACGAAGGGGCCCTGCAGATTTTCCAGAAGATCCCCCGCCAAGACCCCAGCAATGCTCTGGCCAATTTTCGGGTCCTTCTTTGTCTCCAAGCGCTGGATCGCGATGACGAGGCCGGGAAGATCGCCGCCGGCCTCACCCCCGTCGGGAGCACCCCCGCGTGGTATTATGCCCAAGCGATGATCGCCCGCAAATCTGGGGACGAAGCCGCCGCGCGAAAACACCTCAGGGTGGCCAGGGCGATTTACCAAGAGGACGGCTGCAAGTTTTTCGACGAGACGATTGAGACGGTCAAATTTTGACCCCTGGCCGGCCGGCCGCTTGCCGTAAGACAGAGTCGGAAACTTTATCGCCGTCCCGGTGGGTGAGGGCCCCCAGGCTAATCTTCCCTCTGACCGAGGCCGGAATTCTCATGAATCCTTCATTTGTTATTGAAAGATTCGAAGGACTTACTTAAGCATAATAAAGCTATGCCCGCCCTTGTTGAAGCCACGCGGCAGAAAGCATCTAGCCTCTCCGATCTCGAGGTCGAGTCGATCGAGATGTTTATCAATTTCCTCCGCCTGCTCGGCTGGCCCAAATCCGTCGGTGAAATCTATGGTCTGCTTTTTGTTTCCGCCGGGCCGCTGGCCATGGGCGAGATCATGGCCCGCACCGGCATGAGCTTGGGCGCGGCGAGCCAGGGACTGAAGCTCCTCCGCGAATTCGGCGCGGTCCGCACGGTTTACATGCCCGGCGCGCGCAAGGACCACTATGTGGCCAGCGGCGAATTAAGCCGCTTCGCCACGTCCTACATCGAGGAGGAACTCCTCCCCCGCATGCGTACCGCGCAAGAGCGCATCAAACGCATGGAGAAAATGATGCAATCCCTACCCGAATCCGGCGGCCAACTCCCCGCCGAACGCATCGACCGCCTCAAATACTGGTTGGACAAAGGCCAGAAAGTCGTGCCTTGGCTCGTGAAATTTCTGAAACTGTAGACCAAGAACCCGCTCCGCCGTCCGACAAGGTGCAGCGCATAGGAAAGTGTCGGAACCCCACATTTTGAAAACCTGCCCGGTCCAGCGGACTCCCCGCGGCGACCAAGGGCGGTAGCATGCCCCGAACCCAAGCACCTGCCCGCGCCCATCCACAGACAACTTGAGGCTGTTTGCCATTTTTGCCGCTCTTCCTTACTTTTTTGTAATGCAAGCAACCCTTACCAGCAAGGGTCAGATCACCATACCGGTGGGTTTGCGGAGCCGACTGAACCTCCGCGCGGGTGACCGTTTGGAGTTCGATGAGAAAGCCCCTTTTCTCAAGGCGTCCAAGACCATGGCTCCGGATGCCTGGGACAAATTCCGCAAGGAGTGGCGCAGCCCCTACGGCAGCAAGTCCAGTCGGCAGGTCCTTGATACCCTGCGCGGTGAGCCCAAGCTCCCGCCCAAAAGCCGCCGCGTGGCCACCGCTTGAAGACTGCGGTAGACACTTCGGTTCTGCTCGCTATTCGAAAGAAGGAACCGGGCCATGAGCTCTGGCAAGAGGCCCTGCGGGACGCGACTGAAGTCGGACAACTCTGTGTTTGCCCGGTGGTTTTTGCGGAATTATCCTCGGGAAGCGCCTCCAGCGCGCGCCTACTTGAGCAGCTTGAATCGCTGGCCATCACCTATGAAAACTTCTCGCCCGAGACGGCGCATCTGGCCGGCTGTATTCATTGGAAATACCGCCGCGAAAGAGGACCGCGGGAGCGTCTTATCTCGGATTTCCTGATCGCCGCGCACGCACAAGTGCAATGCGATCGTTTGGCAGCGATTGATCGCGGCTATCTCCGGCGCTACCTCCCGCAGTTGCGTTTGCTCTCGTCGGAGTAGTTCCCCGTTCCACGTGCACCCCAGTTCCGCATTCATTATTCAAAACTCTCCACGCGCCCCGACTTCCGCTCGGCTTTTCTTGCTGAAGATGGAACCACTGAGCATATCTTCCCTATTACGCCTTTCCACTTTGCTATCACCTTTCCAATTTAGCATTCCTCGCTCAGATCTCTCCTTAAGTAATGCCTCCTGTCTTCAGTAATGCTCCTCACTCCGCGCCGGCAACCCGCTTACGGCGTGTCTACACGCCAGAGCCCTTGCTCAGGCATCCGGTCGTTATGCTGCGGGAAATTGCGCAAGATGTATGGGCTGGGCGCGAGTTGGCTTGGCGCTTGTTTCTGCGTGATCTGCGCGCCGGATATCGCCAAACGTTGTTGGGCTATGTGTGGGCCTTTCTTCCGCCGCTGGTCGCCGCGGCCACGTTTATTTTTCTCCAATCTCAGGGGATCACGCGCATTGAGGTGGTTGGTATCTCCTACGCGGCCTTTGCACTCATGGGCACGTTGCTGTGGCAGATTTTTGTCGATGCGTTGACCAGCCCTTCTGCTTCGTTTGGAGCCGCTAAAGCCATGCTGGTGAAGATCAACTTTCCCCGGGAAGCGGTGCTCGTGGGCGGTCTCTACATGGTGATTTTCAATGCATTGATCCGGATGGTTCTCATCGCTGCCGTGATAATCCTATGGAATATTCTTGTTGGTCCCACTTTGGCGTTTTTGCCCGTGGCCTTGTTCGGATTGTTAGCCGCCGGTTTCGCTCTCGGCCTTTTCATCACACCGATTTCAGCGCTTTACGGCGACGCTGCTCGAGCGATTCCGATTGTCGCGGGTTTCTGGATGCTGCTCACGCCCGTGGTATATCCACCGCAAATGGGCGGTATCGCTGGTTGGTTGGCCACGTGGAATCCGGTCTCGCCGCTTATCGTTACCGCAAGGGAGTGTCTCACCGGCCAAACGCTGACCATGCTGGGACCGTTTTTCGTCGTCATTGCTGCTTCATTGTTGCTGATCCTAGTCGGTCTCATCGGGTTTCGCATTGCCATGCCGCATTTGATTGAGCGGATGGGCGGCTGAGGACGGGTGGCAGATGCCAAAGATGCGTAAAAGCTGAAATATGCTTTGCAAAATGGCGAATATGCAGGAAAAATGCCAAGTATGATCTCACGGGTTATCGACGTCCCTCAGGCGTCGGTCTTTTTGTTGGGGCCTCGGGGCACGGGGAAGTCGACTTGGATGGCAGAGCATTTTGGCGGAGCAAGGACTTACGACTTGCTGGATCAGTCCGAGTTCCTGCGTTTGGAGCGCGATCCGCACCAGCTGGGGCGTGAGCTGGAACTGTTGGAGAGGGGCTCTTGGGTGGTGATCGACGAAGTGCAAAAGGTGCCCGCCCTGCTGGACGAGGTGCACCGACTGATTGAGAAGCGGGGGCTGAGGTTTGTGCTGTGTGGATCGAGCGCGAGAAAACTCAAGCGGAGCGGGGCCAATCTGCTGGGCGGAAGGGCCAGCGTGCTGCGAATGCCCCCGCTGCTTTCGGTAGAGTTGGGTGCGGCTTTCGATGCCGAGCGGGCGATGCTCCTCGGCACCTTGCCCAAGGCGGTCTTGGGCGGGGACGCGAAGCGTTTCTTGTTGGCCTACGCAGCGCTGTATTTGCAGGAGGAGATCCGAGCCGAGGCGCTGACGCGAAACGTGGGGGCGTTTTCCAGATTTTTGGAGGTCGCGGCCCGGCAAAACGGGCAGGTGACCAATGTGTCGAATATCGCGCGCGATGCCGGGGTCGGGCGGACCACCGTGCAGAATTACTTCGGGATCTTGGAGGACACCTTGCTGGGCCATTGGCTGCAGCCGTGGAAGCTGAAGCCGGGAAACAAGCAGGTGGCACATCCCAAGTTTTACCTCTTCGATAGTGGAGTGGCGCGGGCTTTATCAGGCAGGCTGCCGTATGCGCCGACAGCGGAGGAGTGCGGCCCGCTCTTGGAGACGTTGGTCGGGAATGAGATCAGGGCTTATCTGGAAAGGCACCATCCCGGACGGAAGATGAATTTCTGGCGGACGCACGACGATGTGGAGGTGGATTTTGTGGTGGAGACCGAATGGGGTTTCGTGGCGGTGGAAGTGAAAGCGGCCTCGGAGTGGAGAAACCGCGACGGGCTTGGTTTGCGAAGGCTGAAGGAGGAGTTGGCGCCGCGCGAGGTGAGGACCTTCGGGGTTTTCCGCGGACCCGCCGCGGCGAAATTCGGCGAAACGGAAGTTCTCCCGGCGGCGGAATTCTTATCAAGGCTCTGGACCGGACGCGTGATGGGCGATTAGGCGCAACATGATGGACTCAAAACAACATAGCCGCGCGGAGGACGAAGTCCTCGTGCGTGTCGAAGGCGTTTCGAAGAAGTTCTGCCGTTCGTTGAAGCGATCGCTTTGGTATGGGCGGCCGGAGGCCGCTGTGGCGAGTAACTGGTAACGAGTGACGGGTAACGGCATGAGCTTCGCGGAAAGTTTTGAAGACCTGAAAGTGTGGCAACGCGCGAGGACGCTGACTAACGCCATTTATAATACCATGCGTGCCTGCAAGGACTATGCGTTTCGAGATCAGATTCAGCGCGCTGCCACGTCCGTGATGAATAACATTTCTGAGGGCTTCGAGCGCCGCACCAAGAAAGACTTCGCACACTTTCTCGACTTGGCCAAGGGCTCCGCCGGGGAGGTCCGGTCGATGCTGTATCTCGGCGAGAACCGAGGCTTTGCGAGATAGGTCGCCGCGGCGACCAACTGATATCGCGGCTACATCGCAGCAAAAGCCGCCGAGCCTTTGCGCGCCGATTACAAGGAACTCTCGAAATCAATCGGCACACTTGCGGCGAGCCTGCGCCGCGCCCAGTAGTTACGAGCTACACGCCACACGTGTTTTTTCTCATGTCTTCACAAGCTACCAGCCACTCGCCACCCGCTACAGACTCGGACGAAGTCCTTGTCCGAGTCCAAGGCGTCTCGAAAAAATTCTGCCGCTCGCTGAAGCGCTCGTTGTGGTATGGTGTGTGCGACATTGCAGGCGAACTTAATCCGTTCGCTAGGCATGGAGCAGGCGGCATGAAGCAAAGAGCCAGCTGTGGCACGGAAGACGGGAGCAATCAACTCGTCACTGGCCACTCGCCACACGTCACTCCCGCAGTGTCGGCACGGGATGAAGATTTGCGCGAAGGAGAGTTCTATGCGGTGCGAGACGTGAGTTTTGAACTGCGCCGTGGGGAGTGTCTCGGAATAATCGGTCACAATGGCGCAGGCAAGACGACCTTGCTCAAGATGCTTAACGGTCTGATCAAGCCGGACACTGGCTGCATTGAGATAAATGGACGGGTTGGGGCCTTGATCGCTCTTGGCGCCGGATTTAATCCGATCCTGACCGGCCGCGAGAATATCTACATCAATGGTGCGGTGCTCGGCCTGAGCAAAGTGGAGATAGAAGAGAATATAAACGATATCATCGACTTTGCCGAGATCCGCGAATTCATCGACATGCCTGTGCAAAGTTATTCCTCCGGCATGGCGGTGCGCCTCGGTTTTTCCGTGGCCAGCTCATTGTGTCCCGATGTCCTCATTTTGGATGAAGTGCTGGCGGTGGGAGATGTCCGCTTCGTCGTCAAATGCCTCAACCGAATGCGGGAAATGGCCTCACGAGCGGCAGTCATTCTCGTCTCGCACAACATGCAGACTATTCTCGGTTTTTGTTCGAGGATCATTTTGATGGATCATAGTGCGGTGCTGACGGATACGCGCGAGCCTTCCGCTGCGATCGATCTTTACTATGCGACGAATGACCTTTCAGTCACGAGGGCGGGCACAGGGGATGTTCGACTTCTGAGCTTTCAAATCGAAGGCGAGAAATCTTTCGAACAAGGCGATAGACCTGTCTTCGCCCAAGGAACGGAAGCTGCAGCATTTCTGGAGTTCGAGGTGCGCGCCGGTGTTCCCAGCACCCGTCTGCAAATCAATATCGCCGACGCGGCGGGAGTCCCGGTTGTGGCAATACCCGTGTTGGAGAATAGGGACTCAGACAAATTGTTTACCGCGGGGCGGCACAGCGTGAGGATTCCCTTCGGAATTCTGGACCTGGATGAAGGAACCTACCAAGCATCGGTGATTTTCCGCGCTCCGAACGACAACAGAGTATTTGAACGGACTGATGGATTGACGGCTTTCCGTGTTGGATCAGTCCGCCCTTCCGGCGCGCGAATCGTGCGGCCTGTAATAGGAGATTTTTCAGCAGTTCAAGAGCCGACTGCTGCCGCATAGCACTATCCTCAAAACTCTCTTTGCAAAATCGCGGCAAATTAACGAGATGAAGCTCATCGATTTTCTGTTTAAGCGGAGCACACTTGGCATGTGTGACTCACGGTCAGAAGCAACAGTTATGAAAGAACACAATTTTACGTTAATGGGTGATTTCGACGAGCGCGACATCTTCGTCTGCGGCTGGCCTAAGTCGGGCAACACGTGGTGCCAGCGGCTTTTCAGCGGAGTTGTCTGGGGTCTTGATACCAATGTCCTGACCGACCAGTTGGCGCAGTTTCTCCAGCCGGATGTGCACTATAAAACCCATTACTACCGCTTTGTGACGCCAACGCTTTTCAAGTCGCATCTGCCGCCTCAACCTGAATATCACAGGGTTATTTTCCTCGTTCGCGACGGGCGTGACGCGTTGGTGTCGTATTGGCGCATGCTGAGAAAAGACAATCCGCAGCTCAAGCTGGAGGATCTTTTCCACCAAGGCGACTCGTTGTTTCCTTGCGCTTGGGAAACCCACGCCCGCGCATGGCTCGCCAATCCCTTCGGGGCAGAGGTTGTGACCCTGAGATACGAGGACCTGCTGACCCGTGCGAAGGAGGAGCTTCGCCGTGTGGCGGAGTTTATCGGCTCGGTGCGCACTGATGCCGAATTGCAACACATTGCCGCGGGCAGCGAGATCGACAAAATGAGGCGTGTGGCGGAAGTGCACGGGTGGGATAACCGCGGTAGCAAGCGAAGCGATACTTTTCTCGGTCCGGGACGTCCGGGCTCGTTCCGGCAGGAGATGTCGTCCGACCTGCAGGAGGCCTTCCTGCAGCGCGCCGGCGATATGCTTGAGCGGTTCGGTTACGTTTGACCGGCGCTGGGCAAGTTGCACCAGAGTTAGGCGAGCGCCAAAGCACTCCCACTAAAACCATGAAAAAGAAAAATGCAGATACACCAGCCTTTAATCATTGGCTTCTTCGCGTGGCCGCCGGATTGCAGGGCGGAATGTTCGACGGTTTGGCTTTCAGGTTGCTATGCCACTTGAAAGGACGCCGCGCAACGATCGAGAACGTGGATTACCTCAGGGCCCGTTCAAGGTTGCTCAACGGGTCGGCCGCCGAGGCGATGGTCATGTTGAGGGAGGAACTGAGATATTTTCCGGACAACAGGTATGCCCGCATTTTGCTTTCCGAACTGGAAGGAACGCAGCCCGCGGTTCCCGAGGTTGTGGATCCGGAACTGTCGGAAATCTATCCCCTCATTGCCCCGTTTACCATGCTGGGCGTCGATCGTCTCAAAGCATTGCTGCAAGCAGCCCGCCTGATCTGCGAAAGGGACACGCCCGGAAATTTCGTCGAGTGCGGAGTAGCGGCCGGCGGAAGCAGTGTCCTCCTTGCCTGGGCCATCAAGAGATACTCGAAAAGGCCGCGTCGGTTGTTCGCGGCCGATTCCTTCGAGGGCCTGCCGGCTCCCAGGTCCATCGACACGCATGGAGGAAAGGGCGCTGCTTCGCTCGGCTGGGGCCGGGGAACTTGCGCGGCCCCCCGAGAGTCACTCGGTGCATTGGCTTCGAAAGCGGGAGTCGCGGATATCGTTGTTCCCGTTGAGGGGTTCTTCCATGAGTCACTGCCGACAGCAAAAAAGGAATTCGGACAAATAGCCCTCCTGCACATGGACGGCGACTGGTATGAGTCAACGTGGACGATTTTTTCGCATATTTATCCCTTGTGCGTGCCGGGCGGCTACGTGCAACTCGATGACTATCACTACTGGGACGGATGTCGGATTGCGACGGACGACTACCAGGCGCAGATGGGCGAAAGATTCGACATCAACTCAATCGACGCCAGCGGGGCGTATTTTTGGAAATCGTCGGCGCCCGTTCCGGCAGACATAGCCTCAGCATGAGAATCTCGCACTCGCACCGGTTTGTCTTTCTTGCTTATCCGCGCACGGCCAGCACCTCCACGAGGAATTTACTCGATCCTTTTTGCGAAGTGAAAAGCGTGCACATCAGCGAGGTCACGGCTACGCATCCCTTCTACCACCATATCTCGGCGGGCGAGCTCTTGGATGTGTTTCGACAGCGAGGGTGGGATTGGGACAGTTACCGGAAATTCACCATCATACGCAATCCCTATGACAGGGTAGTGTCTCTTTACCATCATCACGCGAAGCAATACGGACCGGCGAGGGAAAGACGATCTGGACCCCTGCTTCGTTTCGCCCGAATGTTCCGGCGTAAAACGGATTTTGCCGCATACGTCAAGGCGCTCAATCCCGACCAGAGGCTTCACACCAAGCTGCGTTCCTTCGTTTGTGATTCCTCCGGACGGTGGCTGGTTGGCGATATTCTTCGTTTCGAGAACCTTGGCATGGAATTATCCGCCCTTCTTCCCGAGTTGGGTGTCACGTCGTTTGAGGGTGTCCTGCCACGACTGAACGGCTCAACGGATCGCGAGGACTATCGCATGTATTACAACGGGCGATCACGGCGAAGGGTGGGCGATCTCTATGCCGAGGAAATTGAACTTTTCGGCTACGCTTTTTAAAAGCATTGCGAGCGGCGCACCTGAGCGCTGTTCGCTAACAATCTGTGCATAGCGCCATTAACAGCCCGCTCTCCGGCAAAAGCAACGTCTGTGTCGTGCGCGAATTTTCGCGCGAACAGCTCTGCCGCGAATGGCTCGCCTCTTTCGGTATCGATATCCGGCCCGAGTTGGAGGGCGCCGAGCGGATCCTGCAGTGCCGATGCCTCGAGTCGTCACTTGTTTTCTACGAGCCGAATTGCGTCACTGGAACTTCCCGACTGTATGCCCAACTGTGCCGTTTCGACTGGTATTACCAGCAACAAAAGTGGGAGCACGATGTTGCTCTGCGATTTTGCCGAGGCCGCCGCAACCTCCTCGAGATCGGCTGCGGATCGGGCAACTTCCTGCGTCGTGCCGTGCGGGAGGATCCCGGGCTTCGCGCCGTCGGGCTGGAGATCAACGAGGCAATTGGCTTGCCGCAAAGCGAGGAATCGTTCGAGCTGATACACGAGAAGTTCGAAACCTTCGCCGCGGCACACGAGGGGGAGTTCGATGTGGTCTGCGCCTTCCAGGTTCTCGAGCATGTGGCTGATCCGCTGGATTTTCTCGGTCTTTGTTGCCGTGCAGCGAAGCCGGGCGGGCTTTTGCTCCTCGGAACACCAGATTCCGACAGCTTCATTAAGGACTCCCACAATCTCTTGGATCTTCCGCCGCACCACATGTCGGGCTGGAACAAGCGTGCCTACGAGTTTCTCCCCAGAATTCTTCCGCTGCGTCTCAGCGAAGTCCTGCCAGAGCCGCTTGCGCCTTACCACGTGGACTATTACCTGCAGACGTGCCTGAACCGCTTTGCGGCAACTTCCGATCCGAGGAAGTTTTTCTTTCAGGGATATCCGAGGCAGATGCTTCGCCGTCTTTTGCTTGCCGGTTTAAGGCGCTTGGTCAAGGGCCAGTCAATGCTTGCCGTGTATGAAAATATTTAACCTTTTCGCACGCCGCGATACGACGAATGCGCGGAGTCTGCGGGCAGACGGTCCGCTTCCTGCATCATCCCGGATGGCCAACATTGGATGCGGCGCGGTCTTTCATCCCGGGTGGGACAATTTTGACTTCACTCCGATGGATCCCGGCGTTCGAAAAATCGATTTGGCCAGACCCATTCCATTCAAACCAGCAACCTACGGGACGTGCTATCTGTCTCATGTCTTGGAGCACCTCTCGCGTCAGCGTGTTCCGAGTCTACTGGCCGAGATCTGGCAGTCATTGCAACCCGGCGGCGTCCTGAGGATCGTTGTTCCCGATTTGGAAGTCATTGCGCAGCTTTACTTGCGCGAGCTGCTGGCAGCCGCAGCAGCAACCGATGAGGAGGCTTGTTTGCGGCACGAGTGGATGACGCTCGAGTTGATCGACCAGATGACCAGAACTTTCTCTGGTGGATTTATGGGAAGGACTTTGCGCAGCCGACCGCTACCTCACCGCGAATTCATCGAGAGCCGCATAGGCTGGGAAGGTCGGCTCTGGCTTGAGAGCGTTGACCGCTATGTAGAATCAGGATCCGAAGCGATTGCGCCGGATAATGTTTATAATGTTCTCGAGATGAACCCTAAGGAGCAAGCTGCCTTCCGACAATCCGGAGAAGTCCACTGTTGGATGTATGACCGCATTTCTCTAAGGCGCATACTTGAAAACTGCGGATACAGCAGTATCGCTGTCTGTCGCGCGGACGAGTCGCGCATACCGGACTTCGTGGGTTACCGTCTCGATACTGACGAGACCGGAGCTGTGCGCAAGCCTGACTCGCTGTTCATGGAAGCATCCAAATCCGTGTAACATCGTATCAACTCTTAATGAAAATATATCACGGCTGTCCGGTTTTAACTACCACAGCGACAGCTGGTTAGGGTTGTGGGTATCCATAAAGTTGTCAGGTGTTTCTGTAAGTAGTTCATGCAGAGGGATCTTTTCAAAAGGGTGAACGCTCA
>Ga0247837_1009253_pt1 | contig 11918 bp, 7 predicted proteins | sample LaCtaG_2_FD_187115 | JGI IMG/M metagenome (GOLD analysis project Ga0247837, IMG submission 187115) | Freshwater microbial communities from meromictic Lake La Cruz, Castile-La Mancha, Spain - LaCruzMarch2015_14.5m | ecosystem: Environmental > Aquatic > Freshwater > Lake | place: Spain: Castile-La...
TTCAATGGTTTTCAGGGTCAGTTCAACGGGAGCCTCAACAAGACTTTCCGCGGTCTCAAGTACACATCGCAAGATTACGGTCTTTCGCTTGAGAAGGATCCCATCAAAGTCGGGAAGCTTCCTGCCCAACTGAACATCGGAGTGAACGCCGCCTCCACGTCGAATAGCCTGCTGGAAACAACCGATCAAAGTACCGGCGTCTATGCCCGGCTGCAATCGAACGTCTTGGGCGTGCCCGGACTTGGCACCCTCCGACTTGCCGGACAAGTTCGACAAGCCAACAGTTCTAGAACCGGGGGCCGAACGAGCTATCTCGGCACCGCGACCTTCTTTACGCCTGTCGCGCGCTGGGCGAGCCTGACTACAACTTACGACTATGTGCAAGATGGCGTGGAAGATCGCGTGCTGGGCAATCACCGCGTTTCCGTCCAAGGCTTCGCCCGATTGGGTCGCACCGAGCTAGACTTCAATGGTCTTCGAGCGCTCGAAGCCGATCGATTTACGCTCTATGGAAACCTTTCGTACTTCGTGAGCAAAATCTGGCGGCTTGGCTACCAATACACTTTCGACCGATTCAATGACTCTCAGTACCTGGATTACTTCGTCACTCTCGGCTACAGCATCGGCTGGAGAGAAGTGGGGCTTATCTGGTCTCGACAAACGAACCGTATTGGTTTCCAGATTCTCGGCTCTCGCATTTACTAGTCTGGCCCTCGCGGGAACGGTTTCCGCACAACCCTTTGGTCGATTCGGCTACGGAAAAACTCCGTTCCACGACCTCGTGAAGTTTCGAAACGACGGCATCGAGTCGGAAGGTTCTGAGTTCCTTTCGTTTGCGGCACCCCTTGAAGAGCGCAATATCTTCAAAAGCTCGAACATGGAGCAGACGGTCGGGTTTAAAGTAGCTCCGGATTGTCCGTCTAAATTCAAAATATCACTCACCGCTCCGGGATTCTCCATGTTTGCGGATGGAAAGGTGACCCTCGGTTCCACCGCCATCGGCGCACCGTATCTCACCTGGTCGGAAGGGTCGGTGCGACAGGATGTCCCAACTCCGGCCGTTTCGTGGGTCGTTTTATCTTTCTCGCCGAAGCAACCCGCGTACATTTTTGGCTTTCCAGACACGCCCGGCGCGATGACCATCAAGGGAAAACCAGGGAATTGGAGCGTTGAGCTCGCCCCTCGCAAAGGTTGGATTCGGGTCGGGCGGGTGCCCGCAGTTGTCGGCACAAACTCGGCCGCGTCCTTGGGGCAACTGAAGCTCGCTGCCCAAAAGCTTTCTTGGCTCTTCGTCCAGCCAGCTCCGGCAATCCTGCAAACCAAAGTTGGGGCGAACAACAACTCGATTCAAGCGACCTGGGTCTTTGATCGGCCCGGTGCAATCCTGCCTACGCCTTTGTTCCTTGCCCGCCTAGATGGACTGAACGTTCGGGTGCTGAGCAAGTCCGAGCGCATCAGCCCGCGCGGGCCGCTGGGGCCGGTTGAAGTGCTCATCGGAAAGGAGCTGATTGTCCAGTTTCCGCTCAAACGAATCCCGACGGGGCGTCCGGTGACCATTGGGTCGCCAACTACATCTCCGCCGGGCACGGTCTCGCCGCTTGATGTCCCGAGCATCGCCGAGCTTGCGTTCGAGGCGATCCCCGCATCCCGCGATCCAGAAGTCGTCAAGACGGCAGAGTCGGCCTACTCCGAGTTTCTCAGTCAGGTCAACTTTGCCGCCGAACCGAGCACGCAAACCCAGTTGCCGTTTCTGGAATCCGGACAAGGAGCAGACATTGCATCTGCCCATGCCCTTCTGACGCAAATCCTCGTTTCGGCCAAGCGCGCCTCCTCGGAAGAGAACTCGCTGTTCACCGGACTTATCTGGGGGCAGGACTGGCTGACTTGGAAGTTCTCTTCTCCAGATGCTGCAATCAATCGCAGAGTGGGCGCCTTCGCCGCGATCACAGGAGCGTTTTGCCCAGAGCCCGAACGGAGGCTCAGCGCCGCGATGTTCGAAGCCGGCCTTGCAGCCGATCGAGGATTCCTGCGTTGGCAGAATCGCCAACAAGCGAGCCCTGCGGTCCGAACCATCGTGCCGGACCTCGTGGAGCCAATGTGGAACGTCCGAAAAACGGTCTACGGCTACACCAAAACACCAGGACCCATCGAGGCGGCAGACCCGTTCGTGATGCTTCTTCGATCGCCCATTCGGGCTTATGCCGATCCTGCATTTACGATGGTCAAAGATGAATCTAGACTTGTGTGCACCTGGTCAGCATTACAGCTGAGAAATCAGGGGCTCGCGTTTGCTTCCAGCGCTCCGATCAATTTTCGAGCCGTCACAAACCTGTCGGAACTCACAACGACAAGTGCCCTCGGAATTGCGGAGGTTAGGTTTACGCCGGAAACTACCGGGCCATGCACCGCGAAGTTGGATTGGCCTACTTGGGCGCCGGATATTCCGGCTTGGGCTCCGCCGCCTCGCTACTCTGAAACTCCGCGGCCAATAGATCTTCGTTGAAGTGCAGCCCAATATTGCGGTCTCGGAGCAAAGCCCCGCGAACAACGTGCTGAGCGGCGAGCATCACGTTTCGGCTTTCCACCGGATACCGCGCGAACGGTGCGGTAGGTAGCTGGTGGTACCGATGGAGCGTTTCTGCGATCATCTTTTCGGCGGCCCGCAGGCCTTCAAAGTTTCGGATGATGCCGACGTGCTGGGTCATCATCTTCTGCAAAGCACGACGAAGCCGAATGGCTTCGGTCTCGTGAATGCACGGAGGAGCCTCGCCTTCGCCGAGTTTGCGGAATGGCTCGTCCCGAACCGCTCGAGCCGCCGCGTCTGAAAAGACCATCGCTTCCAGGAGCGAATTGCTGGCTAGGCGGTTTGCGCCATGAACCCCGGTGCAAGCGACCTCGCCGCTGGCGTACAGTCCAGGCAAACTCGTGCGACCATCAAGATCGGTAACCACGCCACCGCAGGAATAGTGTTGAGCCGGAACCACCGGGATCCACTCCTTATCCATCTCAATTCCAATACTCAGCAAGCGCTCGTAGATGGTCGGGAACTCGTGGTGAATACGGGCCGGATCGAGGTGGGTGAGGTCGAGATAGACGCACCACGTTTCGTGCTTCTTGATTTCTGAATCGATGGCGCGGGCGACGATATCTCGTGGGGCGAGTTCCAGCCGTTCGTCGTAGTCGTACATAAAGCGCCGCCCAAGGTGGTTGCGCAAGGTCGCTCCCGCACCACGAACTGCCTCTGTAATGAGGAAGCTCCGCATCTGCGGGTGGTAGAGCGTGGTCGGGTGGAACTGCATGAATTCCATCTGCGCGATGGTTGCTCCGGCCTCGGTTGCCAAGGCAATGCCATCCGCCGTTGCAACCGCAGGGTTGGTGGTGTGCTGGTAAATCTTTCCGCTTCCGCCGGTGGCCAGCATGACGGCTCGGCAAGAGAACGCCGCTTCGCCGACATCTTCGATGTTCGCAACCACGCCCGTACACTCGCCATCGCGAATGAGCAGGTGAGTGACAAACGCACGCTCGATGACGGTGATGTTCGGATTCGTCCGAACGGACGCGACGACCGCGCGTTCAACTTCCGCACCGGTTCGGTCGGCAGTGTGCACAATTCGGTTTCGGCTGTGGCCGCCTTCGAGGCCGAGGTCGAGCACACGGCCATTGGAATCAAAGTCCGCGCCGAGATTCACGAGCCATTCGATGGCTCGAGGAGCGTTTTGAACGAGGAATCGGACCGCCTCGGGATCACAAAGTCCGGCGCCGGCGATGAGCGTGTCTTGCTCATGCAGCTCCCAAGAATCGGCTTCTCCAACCGCGGCCGCGATGCCGCCTTGCGCCCATTTGGTGTTGCTGTCGGTAATGTCGCTCTTCGTCAGGACACAAACCCTTCCGTGCTCGGCAACCTTGATGGCAAAACTGAGCCCGGCGATTCCGCTGCCGATGACAATGTAGTCGTACTGGTAAGTGTCCATTTGCCCGGCTCTACTTGCGATTTACTCGGATCGCAAGGTCCTTCTCGAAGCTAGGTACGGGAATGCGAACGGCTCCGTTCGCACTGACCGAGACATTTGCCCGTTTGAAGATCTCGCCGGTCCAAGTGTCCCAGTACTGAACTTCCCACTGTCCGGGCGCTAGACCCTTTAAGCCGAGCACGGCGGGAGCCGACTTCGCAAACTTTCGCTTCTCCTCAATCACCGCTCGCCAGCTTCGACCGGTCGGGCGCATCCATAGGAGCGAGTAGTCGCGGCCGTTCAATGCCCAGACGTCAATCGCGGGCTTTGTCAGTTTGACGGCATCCTTGAACCGGTACGAGACTTGAATCCAGTCGTTGCCATTGTTTCGCACGGCCACGGAGTGAACTCCGGGCGAAAGGTCCACCCCATAATTGCCGTTGTACTTATTGACGATGGCGCCGTCCACTGCGTTTTCTGCTGCGGGAAACGGTTTTGCGGCGACGCGCTCGTTGTCTACCCAGATTTCCAAGCGACCACCACCGTAGCCGGACACGCCACGCACATCTACTTCGAACCGTGTCTTGCGCTCGAAGTTTACGGAGAATGCGACGGGGTTGTGCCAGGTCGGATGGTTCCGCTGACCGTGTAAGAGTCCCGAAACCGGCACGTTACCGGTAACCGCTCCGGTGCGGGAGATTTTGACCCGCTGCGGCTGGTTTTGCGGCGCGGGTTCCCAGGCCTCCGGTCCACCCGAAATCTCGATGTCTTGATAAGATGCAACCTTCGGCTTGGTTTCAAAAGCTAGCGATGGTCGGGTCACGCGGAACTCTTCTTCCGCGAAGTTGATTCCCTTCGTGAACTCGCTAACGGGCTTGAAGAGCTTGAAAAGGTCTTTCGGAGCGATGAAGTTGTCCCACCACCACGGCATTGCGGCTGCGGCTCCGCCGGTGACGACGGATGCCCACATAGGATCATGAATTTGAAGACCGGTCGGGTCTTCCTCCCCGCGTGGGCCCGTCCAATCAGCGCCGACCTCGCCTACGTAATGCGGCTTGTCGAGGCTTGCCTTTCTCACCTGTTGATTGATGATCGTGCCGACAATGTCTGGACTCGAATAGTGGTGAGTTTGGACGTAGTCCAGTTCGGGCATGGCGTCAATCTCTCGAACGCCGGTGGCAGACGAAAAACTTGTGGTCTGCAAGTGCTTATAAGGGTCCAGGCCCCGTAACACGGTCGACATCCGTTGGTGCCATTTTTTGACGGTCACGGGATCAAAGTCGGTTGTAATGTCGCATTCGTTCCAGAACTCCCACGCGAACATGTTGGTGTACGCACCGTACCGAGCGACCAGGTAGCGGAGCTTATTTTGGTAGAGCCGGTCCATTTTGGCGTCGGTCCAGAAGTCGCTCCAGATTCGCAGCGGCCCGCCGTGGTCGCGGTTGTGGGGCGTCTGTTCCCAATAGTTAAAAGAGTCACGCTGGCGCAAGATGTTGAAGCTATCGATGCAGAGCTTGATATCGATCCCTTTCTTAGCCGCGGAATCCAGCACGTAGTCAATCTTCCATGCCCTGCCGAGATCGAACTGGCCCATCCCTAATCCTTCCTCCGCTTTGCCTTTTCGCTCGATGCCGAAGGTAAAGATCTCGGGCGAGAGCCAGAGGCGACCGAAGTTCGCCCCGTTCGCGGAGAGCTTGGGGAGCCAGTCGTCGTAGTCGTACGTCCCGCGCGGACCAGCCCAACACAAATTCGTGCCAATCGGGAAGACGGATCTGCCATCCGTTCGGACAAAGTAGCGTGGGTCTTTTCCGCCAACGGCAACGAATCCGGGCGCGGTGCCCTTGCTTACGGTAACGGTTTGGGCGGGCGTGAGGAAAGTGTCGTTTTGGTCTTTGAACCGAACTCGAACCTGGTAAGTCCCGGGTTCCGTTGGAGTCCAGCGGACCTTCCAACCCGGCGAGCCAGATCGGGTGAGTTCTTCGGTATCGCCGTTTAGTCGTCGTTCAAACGGAGCCGTCCAGAAGCCGGGAACGCTAAACTTCCGCTCCGAGTTTTCGACCAGCAAATCTAGGGCGGCGTCTTGCGGATCGAATGGGTTATTAAATGTCCCCTTGGCGTCGATCGCCATTTCGAACATCTCGAAGGTTTTGAGAGAAGGAATCGCCGGCGCGACGACCTCCAACTTGTACACCTGCGTATAAGGCGTTACCAACTTGGTTTGGGCGGCGGAGTAGGCAATGGCCAGGCAGGTGATCATGGCTTGAGTGAAGTGTAGCCGGAGTGATGCAATATTGACCGGTCCGAAAGTTGCAGAAGTTAGATATATCTGGTGTTAATAAATCAATGGCGGATATAACGAATTCATGATAAATCTATTGGTAATCCTGAAGACGCTCTGGAATTGTTAAGAAGTTCCTAACAAAGCCGGCGCGCGAAGGCGTCATCACATTTCAGGGCCCGCCAAATTGAGGGGCGCTGATCAAAGTAACCATGAAAAAAGCCTTCACGCTGATTGAGCTGCTCGTCGTTATCGCAATCATTGCGATCCTCGCTGCGATCCTATTCCCGGTGTTCGCCCAAGCGAAGGCTGCCGCCAAGGCTGCCGCAAATCTAAGCAATCTCAAACAGATTGGCCTCGCACATCTGCAGTACTCAGCTGACTACGACGACAGCTTTGCCCTTGCCGTGCGTTTCGAGTCGCTAGCCAACCAGCAAGCAACTTTCAACCTGCTGCCAACTACCACGACCACGCCAGCGGGCGCCATTCCTTGGACGGAATCGGTTTTCCCATACACCAAGAACCGAGACATTTATACGTCTCCGCTTGAAGGCGCCGTAGGCGGAACGGGCATGGCCCGAGCCTTTGCCCAGTCGAACTACTTCGGCGTCGTTCCTTCGGCAGCGGCTATCCAAGCCGCAAACAACATTGCGGCACCGTTCTTCCTGACGAACCCCTACGGTTCGGCACGAGTAGACGGACCGTTCGGCTATGCCGTTGAAGGCGGAGCCTCATTCCCATCTCTCTCGCAGACGGCGATCGAGGACCTTTCCAACAAGATCATGGTCTCCGATGCCGGTGCCTACGATCAGGGCTTCTTGACCACTCCAGGTGCTTCGACCTTCGTTCAGGGAACGGCAACCACTCCGGCAGTCTTCACGGCCTACACGCCATCAAGCTGGACCGGAACGGTTTACACCGGACCTTGGGGCCGAAAGAACACTTCGGGCGGCTGGGGCGGCGGAAAGACAAAGGTCTTCACCGTTGGCCAAGCAGGACAGTCCACTTACGCGGCAGCTGACGGATCGGCACGATCCCAGAACATCGGGCAGGTCTACGAAGTCCGCACGATCGATGGAACGGTCGGCAACGTAGCCTTCATCAAGCTCTACGCCGGCGCGACTCAGTAATTTGGATTAGACCCAGTGCGTTGCCACGGCCGGTCAGCCGTGGCAAACACACTCCACGCACTCGAAAGAATTTAAGCGCTACGCGGTTTTGCTAATGTGTTCGCAATTGGCAAAAATCACCAGAAGTTTCTTGCTTTGCCCCGGAATCTACATTAAAGTAAGGTTAATGAGACCCATTCTGTTGGTGGTGGCAGCTATTTTGTGCTTGGCCGCGTTAGCGATGGCCGAGACTGGGCCGAAGCCAGCGGCTGATTGCGAAGCAGACGTGCTCGTTTCTGAAGTCACGATTCAGCTTTGAATGCGCGTGCGGCTATGATCGTCAACTAAAGCGACTTGCCGTTGCCGTCTTGCCCCTGACTGACCGAAATGAAGAAAGTCGCTGTATGCCTTTCCATTCTTATGTTTGCCCTCGGGCGGGCTCAAGTTTCATATAGCGAACGCGTTCCAGAAAGTCAGGCGGAGTCCAAGAAGTACGAGCTTCAACTTCTTGAGATGCTGGCTACGCGGCCAGAACAAAGTGCTTTCGCGAAACATAGATTGGGCATTGTGTACTTCTCGCGTGGGAAGTGGAGCGCCGCAGTATCGCATCTGGAATCAGTCGCAACGATCCAAAGGCAACTCCCGGACAGATTTCATCGGCGCGGCTTTACCTTTATCGAACGCATGCGTCTACGAAGTCCTCGGAACTCTCCAGCATTCTGAAAAACCCTGGTGATTTCCTGCGAGGATGTTCGAATTCTGAAGCGTCGACTCAAGCACTTGTATGGGAAATCTCCGAAGCGATCGGACTGGACGGATTTATCGATGGTCGGATCTATGGGGTGATCAGTCATCTGGGTGACTCCACGCCCGAAGGACTGGACCGGCTTGCCGCGATTTTGATGCAATCCTCGGATTCGCCAGATCCAAAGGTAGTGAAGGCTTGGCAACGGGCTGCGAAAGCATGGATTCGCCGATTTCCCGTCGAAGAACCGACGATCCATATTCATCGTGCCGTATTGGCTTCAGAGCTCGGCGTCGAGCGAATCCCGTTCTCTCAATATCAGCAACTTTTTCAAGCCCATCCGAACTACAAGAATAAATGGGGCATCAACGTCATTTATGGCGCGACTCAGGCCGCAGCTAAGGAAAACAAGTATCGAGAGTGCCTTCAGTTAATCGCAGAATTCGAGGAACTTGAGGCAAGACTTCCTCAAGACCAGAAAATGGGTCCGGAGTGGGCAGCTCCAATTTTGCAGACGAAGGCGATTTGTCAGGCGGAATTAGGGATGACGGACGACGCCGTTCAATCGGCGCGTGGAGTGCGAACGAAGTACCCAGACACGGTCAGCGCAAAGATGATTGAGAAGTATTCGGATGGGCGGATTCCGCTGCTTTCCCGGAGCGAGGTTGTTGCCGGCTGGGTGTTTGCGACCGCAGTTGCTTTCGGCGTTCTTCGGCTGGCTTTTAGACCCCGGTCACCCAAAAAGAAGTAATGCAAGTTTTGCCGGCTGCCTTGTAAGGGTCTGCCGTGCCGCCGAATGCGACGGCACGGTTCGTAGATGCACTACGTTCTCTGCTCCTGATGGAGATGCTCCAGCGGGAACGGTGGTCGGGCTAGCGGTTGGACCGCGAGCGAGAGAAGGACGTGGGCGTTGTCGTCGCCCGCGATGCGGTTGCTCCGGAGCACGCCGCAGGTTCGGCATCGGTGAATGAGGGCCCATTCTCCGCCTTTGCGGACCCAAACGGAGATCGGATCCATCACTCCGCCGCATCGGGCACTTCGATCACCCGGAACTTCGTCTAGGTGAACGCTGTGCAGGCACTCGGGACAATGATTTCTTTGGCTCGTACCGATTCCGCTGAACGGAATGGAGAAGCCGCAATGACGACAAGTGAAAGTGTGATTTTGTGGTTTCAAGAATGATCGGTAAATGTGATGCGGCACCGACCTTCGTAAAGGACGGCTAGATGCAAAGCCGGATCAGAACAATTTCCAAAACCACATTCTTAGTCTAGCAGTGAGCAGCAGAATATGCAAGCGCAACTCTCGCGGACGATCGTTCTCGGAAAGCAGCCGAAGGGTACGTAGGATGACGTCACAAAGCACGTACCTAAAAAGGCATCTTTCCGAGATGGAGAGTTGCGGGATCGGTCAGTCCAATACTTCGCGGATGTAAGCGCAATAACGAGGATGATCGCCGGCATCAATGCACGACAGCATCAATTCAATATTCACCTCAGCGCCACACTTTCGCTTTCCGACGATGTTCACGAGTTGACCCATCACTCGGCTAACCCCGGTCTCACGGTGCCGTTTCAGTCCTTCCAAATGGGCATCTTGGTATCGGTCCGGGATAACTAACTCAACGAGCATTTGTCCCAATGCCTCTCCAGCGCTGTAGCCGAAAATGGATTCAGCGCGTTTGTTCCAGTGCTGGACTACGCCATCGGCGGTGATCACAATGATGCCATCACGTGAGTGCTGAAGTACTTCTCCAAAAGCTAAACGATCTAATTCAAGCTTTGTTACGTCAGATAGTTTCCAGATCAGGCCCGTGCACGTGTCTTCTACTCGAACTCCGATGCTGTCAATCTCAATGATTCGAGAGTTTTGCAAGTGTATCGTTTGACCGAATCGGCTTTCACCCGTTGAAACAAGCGATTGGATGATGTTTGTAAGCAATTCTGCGTTGCAGACAGAAGGAAGACATTCTTCCAACAAGCTCGACACTGGACGGCCAGCAAAACGGTTCTCGTCAGACTTTAAGCCAAAGGTGTCTAGGAACATGCGATTTACGTGCAACACAGTTCCATCGGAGGATGCGTAAATGAAACCGTTCGTAAGTTCATCTGTAACCGTCTTCAGAATGAGCGCTGTATCAGTAATCTTACGATCTAAAGCCAGCCGGTCAACTTGACTCACCCAAGCTTCGATAAATGTTGCACACTCATTAAGTAGGGGTTCAAGGAACTTGACAATAGATTCATCGTATCCGCCAGGTCTATTCGCTAAGCAAAGCAAACCAACCACAATGCCGTCTCTCACTAAAGGGAGCCCAACGAAGCTTTCAACAATCGGAGTCTGCAGGCGTTCGCTCACAACCGAGTGTTCTGCAGATTGCTCATTTGTAAAGTGTGCCGCTTTTGTGCGGAGGACATCAGCAAACCAACATCCGTAGTCCATTGGTTGCGGGTTAACCTCGTTCCAGCCCGTGATTACGATGGGAGACAGAGTGCCTGGCTCTAAGTTGAACGTGGCGCTCGCCGAAACATAGTAGTTATGATCGGCATCTTGGCGTATTCCTGCCAAGAATCCGCTAGCGGAATCGGTTAACATAACGCACTCTTGGAGGTATCGGCGAAACACGTCGTCGCTACCCGTCAACCCTTCTTCACAGAGAGCCCGACAATCTTGGACTGCTTTTTCCATTCTGCGGCGAAGGGACTGCGATATGGCGCTTCCTCGCGGTGGCCTTGCGAGTGTCACATCTGGGAGGTTCATGAGAGCATCAGCGTTGATTTCATTGCGGGCTAAGGCGGCTGAATATCTAGCGATTACAAGTGTCCGGTTAACCGCGCCGTTTCTGAGTAAAATGTTTTGCCAGTGACTTGCCACTGTAAATTTACTAATCGAAAGAGCGGTAGCGATCTTTTTGTCCGAATATCCTAAGGATCCCAGATGGACAACTTCTAATTCTCTAGCTGAGAGATTCAGCATCGTTTGCAATCGTGTAATGACGGAGGATGTGTTCATGGAACTGGTCCCTTTATCGCAACAAAAACTTCAGTTGCTTGTGTATCAACTTGAAATGTGTGTCAGCAGTTGCGAACAGAACTTCGGCAAACATGAAAGCTTGATTACATCCTTCGCTGTTTAGGAGACTAGTCTTTTTGAGCGAGTTGAGTAAGCCATGCTTTTGGGGGGCGCACGTTTTGGCTACGGGAATAATGCGCCCAGAAAAATACTACCAGATACATGGTAACCCAAAAGAACCACGTGACTATACTAGGATGTGAATTCATTGGGTCCTGGTGTGACGGAATGAGCGCACTCGACTAATCCGGTCTGCTTTGAAGCAGATGAGTATTACAGCATACTTATGATGGTAGCGCAATAACCTAATGTAAGGCAAATGCGAAGAGATGTTCTAAAAATTTCGCCTGGCGTCTATCCAAATCGATTGGACAATGTGGAGTATCGAGAAAGTTTTAAGTTCAAGGGCGAGCAATGAACGAATCAGATCGATCGTTCACCAGATTGATCTAGTGCAAAAGGGGCGATCGCACGACAAAAGCCGAGCGTCCAGCAAGATCTTGGGGTTCTGAATGGGGCACATCTTGCTAAGTATCTAAACGCCAAAAGCTCCGCCGCCCGGCTGACGCGCAATTTTGCCAACCCATCTTCCACCAGATTTTGAACAAACACAGAAGCTTTTGAAAACACGCCTTATCAAAATGTGGATCGTTCAAAAACAAAGAAGGCCGAGGGTTTGGTTTGCACCAAGCCCTCGGCCTTTCTATTGAGCCCGGTTAAGGGTTTGTGACGGTGATCTTCGTGGACTTAGTGCCTTGGCTTAG
>Ga0247837_1009254_pt1 | contig 11916 bp, 9 predicted proteins | sample LaCtaG_2_FD_187115 | JGI IMG/M metagenome (GOLD analysis project Ga0247837, IMG submission 187115) | Freshwater microbial communities from meromictic Lake La Cruz, Castile-La Mancha, Spain - LaCruzMarch2015_14.5m | ecosystem: Environmental > Aquatic > Freshwater > Lake | place: Spain: Castile-La...
AAGATGTTTTTGTCATATTAAGATTGTTAATTGTAGATTTATGTATTTAAAGTTAATTTTGTTAAAAAAAAATATGATTTTAGTAATAGCAATTTATTTTTTTTGCAATTATGCATCATAATTATGGATACAAGTATTAGATTTTATTTAATTATAGGATTTTTAAATTATGTAATGATAGAAAATATAGGACATAAATAAATTTATTAATTTGTTGTTAATTAATAATTTATCTTTGGAGCGAACCATCTTATATCCCGTATCTCGTTTATTTTCTCTTATTTCTTTACTTTTCATAATAAAATTACAATAATCCAAAAAAAACATCGTAATTTTGATGTCCAAAAAATAAAATTACGAATCAAACATTTGTTGGGTGTATAGAAAAATAGAAAATCTTCTGAGAAAGCTCTACGAAAAATTGGAGCTTTTTTATCCTGATGATGTAAAGATAGATGATAAAAAGTATCTTGAAAAATCAGGTCTCATTAACTTATTAAATTATCAACAAGGAAACGTAACTTTTCTAATTGAAGTAAAACACTTAAGAGTGGTTCAAGTAAGAGGAAGTGTCTTGAAATATACAGGATATAGCCCTGCCGAGTTTGGAGATAATATACTATTGAAATTTATGTCAATGTTTGTTCCCGAACAGCAGTCGTTTATGAGTGATTTTGTAACATGGATTTTAAATATACAGAAAAATGTGCCATTTGAATATAAATCTCGTCAATGCATAAGTGCTTGGGGAATGCGATTACTTCATAGAGATGGTCGAAGGATGCGTTGTTATATTAATATTATTCCGATTGAATTTAATGACCAAAATAACCCCACGCTGATAATGATGTCGTTTCAAGAAGTCTCGCACCTTGTTAAAGGAGATTATTATTGTATGAGAGGAATATTTGGTGAGGATGATAAAAAAGTTTTTGTTTATTATTCAAACGAAGATCGGACGGTTGAAACTGAAATAATCTCGGAGCGTGAGCGTGAGGTATTACAGTATATATTACAAGGCTTAGATACAAAGCAAATAGGGGGTGAGATGAAAATTAGTAATAATACAGTTGACAATCATCGCCGCAATATGCTTGCCCGTACGGGTACAAGAGATACCACCGCCTTGATTCAATTATGCCGAATTTTAGGTATTATTTGAGTACAAAAAAATATGATTTAATGTATAAAAATTTAAATATTTTAACATAAAGAAATTAAAAGTGAATAAAGTTTGTGTTTTTTTGCAAGTATTTTATTTGTATACTCTTGATTATAAGCAATTTGAATAAAAAAATATAACTAATAGTCAAAACGGCTATTGTCAGAATATAAAAATTTCTTGAAATCGCATCCAACTAAGAAATTCACTTTTTTAGTCACAGCAAAAGTTGTTTTGGGTTCATCGGGGGGATTTTATGCCCCCTTTGCCTTTTCTAATGATTTCCAATGTATTTATACCTATAATGAAGCATTGTTTTTACTTAATGTGTTTTTTACTTCTTATAAAAATTGCAGCTAGATAATAGAAAAAGCAGCATAATATATATTAAATGAAAGCCATCAAACTTCAAAGGCCTAATTGCGAAAACAACATTTTTTTTATTTATCGATGTGGTAAATTTATTTAGAGTTTTTTAAATAAAAGTCGACCTGTATCAATAAATGCAATACAATATCCTTTTAGTGCTGTCGTCTTTTTTTTTGAGCTTACTCTGCTCAGTATTTCAGGTCTGATTTTAAGGTAAGATGCTATGTGTTTTTTGGAATACGTATGCTGAGGCTAGGAAACTTTTCTTCAAACCAGTCCAATTTTTCTTCCTAGGTTGTCGGATATTTAAGTAAACGCAAAATAACCCTACTTTCAACATTAAAAAATCTTGAAGGTAGGGTAAAATATTATGTTTTTATGAAAGTATTAGTATAATTTCGGAAATAAAGTAGGTTTTGCTTCGTGCATAATTTCGTAGGCTGTGTCTAAGATAGTTTCGGCATTTGGTTTAGAGAAATAATCACCATCAGAGGCATAAGCAGGGCGGTGTGCTTGGGCTGATACGGCTTTTGGTGCAGCATCTAACCAACGATAAGCATTTTGCTTATCAATTACTTCTTGCATCATATATGCCGATGCTCCACCAGGCACATCTTCGTCTGCAAAAATCACTCGGTTAGTTTTTTTGATTGATGCTAAAATTTGCTGATTAATATCAAAAGGCAATAATGACTGTACATCAATGATTTCGGCACTGATACCAATTTCTTCAAGTTGATCCGCTGCTTCCATCACAATTTTACACATTGATCCATAAGTTACAATCGTAAGGTCGGTGCCTTCCTTGAGGGTTTCTGGTACACCTAGCGGCACGCATACGTCGGTAATATTAATTGGTAGCTTTTCTTTGATGCGGTAGCCGTTTAGGCACTCAATAATGAGAGCGGGGTCATCGCCTTTCATAATTGTATTATAGAAACCTGATGCCTGTACGAAATTACGTGGCACTAAAACGTGCATGCCACGTAAAGCACCGAGCATTGCCGACATCGGTGAGCCGGAGTGCCAAATACCCTCCAAACGATGGCCACGAGTACGCACAATCAATGGAGCGGCTTGCTGCCCAACTGTTCGATAACGCAGCGAAGCCAAGTCATCGGTGAGGGTAGCGAGGGCATAATAAATATAATCAAAATATTGTATCTCAACGATTGGGCGAAGTCCACGCATAGCGGCTCCAATTCCTTGCCCAATAATGGTGGTTTCTCTGATGCCTGCGTCGGTTACTCGTAACTCTCCGTATTTTTCTTGTAAACCCGCAAAACCTTGATTTACATCACCAATTTTACCTACATCTTCCCCCAAAGCAAATACTCTAGGATCGGTTTCGAGTAAATTATCAAAAAAAGTATTAATTATCTCACGACCATCAACCAAAGGACTATCATCGTTATAAATTGGAGCGATACCTTGAACATTCATGGGTGAAGTTGGATACTCGCTCAATAAATGGGAATTAAAACGTTTGTAGTTTTCGGGAGCAACATCTTCCAGCCACTTGATTAATTCTTTTTTAGTATTACTGTCTTCAAAACGCATAATTCTGATGGCTTTTTTTATAGCCGAAATCACATCACGTCTGGTAGGGTTTTCTGTTTTTTCGAGCGATTCTCTGATTGCCGAAATAGCTTTTGTATTTTTATTTTCTGTCGAAAGTTTTTTCAGAATAGTAGTTGCCGAATTATATTCTGGCTTCAACGAATCACGATAGGCGGTCCAAGCCGCATTGCGTGATTTCTTTGCAAATTCTTTGGCTTTTGTTTCTATTTCACTAAGTTCTTCTGTTGTGGCATACATATTTTCGAGAATCCAGTTCTTAAAATGTAGGTTGCAATCAAATTCATGCTCAAATTGTAGTCTTTCTTTCGATTTATAGCGTTCGTGCGAACCCGAAGTTGAGTGTCCTTGTGGTTGCGTCACTTCAATAACATGTACGAGTACAGGCACATGCTGATCACGGGCATAAAGGGCGGCACGTTGATATGCTTCAATAAGTTCTACGTAGTTCCAAGCACGAGCCACTATAATTTCAAGTCCGTTAGAACCATCTTTTCGCTGAAAACCTGCTAATGCCTCCGAAATACTTGATTTGGTAGTTTGGTATTTGATTGGTACAGAAATGCCGTAGCCATCATCCCAAACCGAGAATATAATCGGAATTTGTAGAACTCCTGCGGCATTGATTGCTTCAAAAAACATTCCTTGAGAAGTAGAAGCGTCGCCGATAGTTGTGAAACAGACTTCATTTCCTTGGTTTGAGAACTTTTTGAGATATTGTAAATTAGGATTTTCTCTAAACAATTTTGAAGCATACGCTAAACCAATTGCACGGGGCATTTGTCCAGCCGTTGAAGACACATCACAAACCGTGTTGTACATTTCTGTTTGGTCGAGCCACTCACCTTTATCATTTAGCCAACGATTGCCAAAGTGAGCATTCATAGAGCGGCCACCAGTAAATGGATCGTGTTCTACATCAGTATGTGCATATAATTGAGCAAAAAATTGTTGCCAAGTTAGCCCACCAATAGCCGCCATAAATGTTTGGTCACGATAATATCCTGAGCGAAAATCACCTTTACGAAAAACTTTCGACATGGCTACTTGAGCTAACTCTTTTCCATCACCAAAAACCCCAAATTTTGCTCGACCTCTAAAAACATCTTGTCGGCCGATGTAGCTTACTTCTCTGCTTTCGCAAGACATTCGGTAATCGTTGAGTACTTCTTCTTTACTTAAAAGAACATCTGTCGAAAAAATAGAGGCAAGTAGGTCTGTCATAAGATGAAATGTAGAGCAAGTAAAGACTTAATGGCTAAACACCAATTTATAGGGAAAATTTCAATAGTATTGAATATAGTTAGTATATCAACTATTTTAAACGTAAAGTTAGAAAAAAAAAATTCATTTTTCAAAAAATTGAAAAGTGGCACGCTTTTGTTAATGACTTGTTAAAAATTTGGTAAGTAAATGAATAAAGACCTTTATTTGTATTGGTAATATTCTTTTGCTAAAACAAAATCTTTTTTAAATCTCAAAATCAATTAAATCAATGAAAAAATTATTTTTAACTATTGCAGTAGTATTTGCTTTTGTAGCAGCATCAAGTGCACAGGGATCATTGAAGTTCAACAAAGAAGTTCATGATTTCGGTAAATTATCAGAAGGTCCATTGGCAACATATAATTTTGAAGTATCAAACATTGGTACTGCTCCGGTTGTTATCTCGAATGCACAAGCTTCTTGCGGTTGTACAACTCCTGAATTTTCTAAAGATGCTATCATGCCAGGTGGCAAGAGTGTAATCAAAGTTGGATATAACACTTCTGGCCGTCTAGGTGCTTTCACAAAAACTATCACAGTTATGAGCAATGCTGAGAACTCATCGATTGTCTTAACTATCAAAGGGGAAGTAACTACAGCTCCTGCACCGTCAGCAGCTCCTGCGGCAGCACCAAACGCTAAGAAAAAATCATAATCTAAATAAGATTAGTTTTTACGAAAAAGCCTCTCGCAAAACTGCGGGAGGCTTTTTTGTTTTTACAAGATTTCGTCCGAAAATATTGAATATAAATACCAAATTTTTATATTTGGGTATTCTATCATATATCACATCAACAATGACCTTGAATCTATGAATTTTCTTTGTATTTGTACTTATTTCAAAGGCGTCGAATTTCTAAAATCTTGTAAGGCCGAAGGCAATAATGTATATTTGCTTACTAATCAAAAGCTAAAAGATAAACCATGGCCTCGTGAGTCAATTGACGAAATTTTTTATTTAAAAAACATAGAAAATACTTTCGATACTTATCAAATAGTATTAGTTGGATTAGCGGCTTTGATGCGTAATAAAAAAATAGACCGAGTAGTGGCACTTGATGATTTTGATGTCGAGAAAGCCGCTTTGGTGCGTGAACATTTCCGTATTCAAGGAATGGGACAAACGACCGCTCGGTATTTCAGAGATAAGCTCGCCATGCGTATGCAGGCACGAGATGCAGGCATTGCCGTTCCGCCTTTTAGTTCACTTTTCAATGATGTTGATATTACCGAATATCTACAACGTATCTCGCCACCATGGGTGATTAAGCCACGTTCGGAAGCTTCGGCGGCTGGAATTAAAAAAGTGCATAGTTTCCAAGAAGCCTGGGATAAAGTGCATTCATTGGGCGACGAACGACATAATTTCTTGATTGAGCAATTCAAACCTGGTGATGTCTATCACGTAGATTCGTTAACGCTCAACGGTAAGGTAATTTTTACAAGATGTAGCCAATATTTGAACACACCTTTTGAAGTATCTCATAGCGGCGGAATTTTTCGCTCAGTTACGGTAGAGCATAATTCAGAAGAAGATGCGGCACTTAAGAAAATGAATGAAGATGTGATGCGGTCGTTCGGCATGAAATCAAGTGCATCTCATACGGAAATGATTAGATCTTATGAAGATGGTAAATTCTATTTTCTCGAAACTGCTTCAAGAGTAGGAGGGGCAAATTTGGCCGAAATGGTTGAGTATTCATCAGGAATTAATTTATGGAGAGAATGGGCAAAAATAGAAACCATAGTCGCGGTTGGGGGAACTTATGAATTGCCAATTGTGGAGGATTTTTATTCGGGTATCGTGATTTCGCTTTCATCACATGAACATCCAGATTATACGCCTTTTAATGACCCAGAAATTGTTTGGAAAATGGACGAAGAATATCACATTGGGCTTATAGTCCGCTCAAAAGACCGAGCAAAAGTACTCGAACTCATGGAAAAATTTGCTTCGATGATTCGCGATTTAGGATATCACGCTTCTGCTCCCGCTCCTGATAAACCTGTGCATTGATATACGACAACAATCTTTCAACCTAACATAATGAATCAACAAGAAATCATCACTTACGTAAATAATCATCCATCGGGCAAAGTCAAATTGGCGATTGCTGATATTGATGGGGTTTTACGTGGAAAATATATAAGTAAACAAAAATTCACGTCTTTGTTAGATGGAGATTTGGGTTTTTGTGATGTAGTTTTTGGCTGGGATATGGCCGATGTTTGCTACGATAATGTCAGTTTTACGGGTTGGCATTCTGGGTATCCTGATGCAAAAGCAAAGTTGGATTTAAGTACATTTCGTAAAATTCCTTGGGAAAACGACATTCCGTTTTTCTTAGCAGAATTTATTGAAAGTGCGGCCGAAATTTGCCCAAGAAATGTGCTGAAACGAGTGATAGAAGATGCTGATAAACAAGGTTTTAAACCTTTCTTTTCGCAAGAGTTTGAATGGTTTAATTTTGAAGAAACGCCAGTTTCTATTCACGAAAAAGGCTTTCAGAACCTTACGCCTCTTACTCCTGGAATGTTTGGTTATTCGTTGCTCCGTAGTAGTTTTCGCAACGATTTTATGACCAATATTTTCGAGCAACTCACCAAATTTGATGTTCCGATTGAAGGTTTACATACCGAAACTGGTCCGGGAGTTTATGAGGCTGCAATCACTTATTCTGATATTCTTTTGGCTGCCGATAGAGCAATTTTATTCAAAACTTCAGTCAAAGAAATTGCTAATAAGTTGGGAATTATGGCCACTTTCATGGCAAAATTCAATGAAAATCTCCCAGGTTGTAGCGGTCACGTGCATCAAAGTCTGTGGGATTCGTCTGAAAATACGAATCTTTTTTATGATGAAAATACGCCCAACAATATGAGTCCTTTAATGGAAAACTATATGGCTGGACAGTTGCATTGTTTACCGCATATTTTGCCGATGGTTGCCCCTACAATCAACAGTTATAAACGATTGGTTGAAGGAGCTTGGGCACCAACAACACTCACTTGGGCGGTTGATAACCGAACAGTGGCTTTGCGTGCTTTGCCTTTGGGAAAAAAATCATGTCGCCTCGAAACCCGTGTAGTTGGGTCGGATACTAATCCATATTTGGCGTTGGCGGCTTGTTTGGCGGCCGGTTTATACGGTGTTCGCCATCAACTTAAACTTAATCAACCTGCTACGGTTGGCAATGGCTATCTTGATATTAGTAACGGAATTTTACCAAGAAATTTGCAAGAAGCCACGCAAGCCATGAAAAATTCAGACGTGGCTAAAGAGCTTTTTGGCGAAATTTTCGTGCAACATTTCACCCAAACTCGTGATTGGGAATGGCGACAATACGCAAAAGTTGTAAGCGATTGGGAACTAAAACGTTATTTCGAAATAGTATAAAATCAATGATAGAATGTTGAATGATAGAATGAGTGAATGTTCGGGCATTCAGCTTTCAATATTTTACCATAATTATTTAGTCCAATAAATTCACTCTATCACTCTATCATTCTCTCATTCAAGCATTAATTCCATGATAATCCTCGTTGTTTTTTTGGCGATAGCCTTTATTGTTATTTCTTCTACTTGGTTCAAACTCCATCCTTTGGCTGGTTTGCTTTTAGCGGCTTTGGGTGTTGGGATTTTTGCAGGTTTACCGATTGATAAATTAGCCGAGACAATCGGAAAAGGCTTTGGAGAATTGATGACGAAAATCGGTTTGATGGTTATTTTGGGTTGTGTTATCGGGGCGATTTTGGATAAATCTGGAGCGGCCATTAAAGTTGCCGATATAATTCTGAAGCTTTTTGGTGAAAAATATCCTGCCTTTGCAATGTCGGTGATTGGAGCAATTGTTGGTATTCCAGTTTTTTGTGATTCGGGTTTTATCATCTTGGCAAAACTCAATAAAATCGTAGCAAAAAAAGTAATCCGACCGCTCGGAACGATAGCTATTGCTCTATCGGGAGGACTTTTTGCTACGCATACGCTCGTGCCACCCACGCCTGGCCCACTTTCGGCGGCAGGAAATCTGAATTTAACCGATTCTATCGGTCTTGTGATTTTGGTTGGTTTGGTGGTTTCTATTCCAAGTTTATTTGTCTCGACTTGGTTTGCTCAAAAATTTGCGGCAAACGTAGAAATAATCGAAGATAACGATATAGAAATTAGCGAAGTACAGAATAGTAATTTACCTGCGTGGAAAGCATTTATGCCAATTTTACTGCCAATTCTTTTAATTGCTTTTGCCTCTTTTGCCAAAATATCTCACGTTTTCAGCAAGGATGTTTTACATTGGTTGAGTTTTCTCGGAAGTCCTTTAGTCTCATTTTTATTAGCAATTGGTTTCTCTTACACTCTTTTTCCCGAAAAACCTGCTGAAAAATTATTAGCCTGTTTTAAAAGTGGTATCGAACATTGCGGAACTACGCTCGTCTTGGTAGGGGCCGGCGGAGCTTTCGGAGCAATTTTGAAAGAAACTGCTCTAAAAGACATGATTAGCGATTGGCTTTTGGTAAACCAAACATCGGGCGTCATGTTTTTGGTGATTGCATTTTTGGTGGCTGCATTTTTCAAAACTGCACAAGGATCTACCACCACTTCGATGGTGCTTACTTCGGGCATTTTAGCACCACTCGCCAGCACCGTTGGTTTTACCGAACCGCTCGACCTGACACTTTTAGTTATGGCAGTTGGTAGCGGTGCAATGACCGTTTCACACGCCAACGATGCTTGGTTTTGGGTTGTTTCGCAGTTTACAGGCCTCAATCAACGAGATGCCTACCGAACCCACACATTGCTTTCGGGCTTACAAGGAATCGTGAGTTTGATTGTGGTTTGTTTGATTTATTTGATATGCTAAAAAGCACTCTAAGATAAAATATTTCGAGTGCTTTTTTGAACTGTAATGCTTCTACACATTCAACCAATAAGTCATCTTCAAAATTAATGCTCGATTTTTTGGAGTCCATGCTTTGATATAATAATTTGGAATATTTTCGGCAAAATAATTGTCAGTATAAACTAAGAAAATATCTGAAACAGGACGGAAACGCCACTGCAAACGAGAGTTGATATTTGTGTTATTAGTTTGGGTATTATACTGAAAAAACGTACTAAAAAATACATTTTTAGAAAATGACAACTCAGCACGTGGGCCAATCAACCAATATTCTACACTATTATAGGGCAGTGGCATTCCAATTTTCGTGTATTCACAATCCACTGAAAATACACCGTAAGGTTGATAACGATAACCTATACTGCCCCTAAAATTGGTAGATTTACCATTAATTTTTTCTGCCTTGTTGGAGAAATATGTGCCTTTCGAAAAATCAAATTTTCCGTTGATATTATTTCTGCGGCTACTCTCAAAACCAATATTGAATGTTCGTGAACGATAATCGCCAACTGGCAATTCTACCACATTTTTGTAGGTATCCGGGTTAGGATTATCACTTGCATTGGTAGGGTCGAAAGGATTAAACAAGTGTGTAAAACTTAAGCCATAAGCAATGTAAGCCTCTGACCCCCTTGGGCTATTGGCAAATACAAAGAGATTGGTTTTGCTGTCCAGCCTATTACCCTTCAAATCAAAGACATCATTTCCCTCTGAACCCACACCATAGGCATTCAAATATTTTGCAATAGTTTTTGATTTTGGATTCAAAATAATGGTAAAAGGTCGGTATATCTGCCAAATACCAGTGCGTGGTACAAAACCCACATCAGCACGGTAGTTTTCACCGATTCGTTGCACACCCAAATTCAATTCAAGATTTGGATGATTGTACCCCATAAAATGAGCTGCACTTCCTGCATCTTTCTTGTTTTCGGGTGAAAAAGACTGGTGATAATAACTTTCCGATTGGAATCTGCTATCTTTTGAATAAAAATTAAATTCTAAACCTCCAACTCGATTAAATTTTCGATAACCTAAGGTCTGCTCAGTTGTTAAATTACTGAAATCATTTTCTTTATTCACAAAAATCCCTCCCAAAGTTGAGCGATTTAAAAGTTTTCGTTGCACAACCGCCACCGAATAATTTGCGGCCGGCAAATACTTGTCTTCGCCGAAATTTACTTTGCGGGTTTGCATATTCATTATCCCAATTCGCCAATCTTCGTTGAGTTTTCCGCTGAGTCTTGCACCAGCCAAAATAGGAACTCTTTGTGTGTTTCCAGTGTTCGGATTTCGAGTGATGCCGATACGGCGTGAGAAAAACGGTCGAGTATCAGGAAAGCCAAAAGTGCCAAAAAGGTCATTGTTTTCGAGAAAAAACTGTCTTCGTTCAGGAAAAAACAACTCAAAACGGCTAAGGTTAGTTACCTGTTTATCGACTTCAACTTGCGAGAAATCGGGGTTTACAGTTAAGTCTAGATTCAGCGAAGGAGTAACAGCAATTTTGGCATCCATTCCCACACCCACAGGAAAATTTGAGCTTGTCGGTAGTGCTTTTAAATCGCTTTCATTGCGTGGAAAATCCTTGTCAGTAGCTACGGAAACAAACGGAATCAATGAAATATTTGCACCAGGTTTTGGTGGATTTTCATCCCAAATCATGTTTCCTGCAAAAGCTAGGTTGGCAGGACGAAAATTACGAGGAACTGGTCGCCAAGTTGATACTTCGTTTCTTTTTAGCACATTTCTGCCAAAATTTACTCGCCAAGAATTTTGTCCATCGGCCACTTTATAACGTAATGTTTTAAATGGAATTGCTAATTCAATAACCCAATAGTCGTCATAGGTTTTTACCTGAGAATACCATTTATTATCCCAAAAATTAGACGATTCTTCGCCATTGAAAATCAAACCTTCACGTTGCACACCGTATGGATTAATTGCAAACTGAAAAGCATTAAGTTTATCTTTAAATGTATCGAAGTTTACCGTAAACACATCGCTCGAGCCACCTTCAAAATCACGTTTTAGTGATGCAACTGTGTAAAGGCTTCGAGGCTCATAGCAGATAGCACCCACGTAAATGAAATTATCATCGAAAAGTACTTTTACTTCGGTTTGTAGCTTAGCAAAAGATGAATCATACGGACGGTTCAAAAAGAAATTTTTAGCGACTTCGGCAGCTTTCCAAGAATCTTCATCAAGCAATCCATCTAATTTGATGGGTGTAGTTGATTTTTTGATGTGAATATTATATTTGTCATCGTCTTGAATTTTTGAGTCTTGAGCAAATAATAAGTTAATTCCCAATAGGACTACTCCTAAGGTAAAGCAAAGTTTTTTCATAAATGATAGACCCTAATCCCCGGTGTGGGAGTTATTGTTTTTGATTTGATAAATCAAATCTTAGGGATTTTATAAAGTTAATTTATAAATTTAGTTTGTTGTATTCTTTAACAAAGTAACTGGAATTTGTATTAAATAATTCCTTTTGGTGGCTTTCCCTGCTGAAATGAGACAATATTTTCCACCACACCTTTCAATAATTCTATACGTGCATTTACACCTGCCCATGCAATATGTGGCGTAATAATAGTGTTTTTTGCCGTCAATAAGGGGTTTTTAGTAGTGGGTGGCTCAAAT
>Ga0247837_1009260_pt1 | contig 11910 bp, 8 predicted proteins | sample LaCtaG_2_FD_187115 | JGI IMG/M metagenome (GOLD analysis project Ga0247837, IMG submission 187115) | Freshwater microbial communities from meromictic Lake La Cruz, Castile-La Mancha, Spain - LaCruzMarch2015_14.5m | ecosystem: Environmental > Aquatic > Freshwater > Lake | place: Spain: Castile-La...
GCGCTGATTGACGTATATGAGCGACAGGGCAAATACATAAGGAAGAGTGGAGCAAAGTTGCGATTTGGTCACTATGGATGTTGAGAATGTCTGGAGAAACCCTCGTTAGCAGAGTTTCTGCACTTTTATATACATTCGTAGGGAGTGTTGGAAGGGCTGTCGGCTCACTGTAATACTGACTAGTGGCTATCAACAGACTCAGCACCATATCCACTTGGTCCAAAGCTTCACTTCTTTCCCAGTACAGTCTCGCCATCAAGCCGCACAGCAAATCCACATATAAGACCAAGCGAAATCCGTGGAATTTCACTACTTCAGTACTCGGCTTCTCCAGGTAATTGAATAGATCCAGCACTTTTGATCGCTCACAGTCAGATTGTCTTGTTTGCAGCCATATCAGTCTGGTAACTATATCCGGAGACTGAAGAAATTTGTCGAAAGATGGAAATGTGTGGACTCGGGAAAGGATTTGAGTGAGGATAAGCCAGGCTTGCAGGCCTGCTTCTTCGTTGTGTGTTCCCACAATAGCCGCCATAAAGATAATAAGGTGCTCATTCATCAGGCGCAAGTCAGGCTGTGTGTACGGCCGGACTGTGACCCTGGGCAGTTCAGTGGCCGAGCCCTCCACCAGTCCCATGCAGAAGTAAGGGACTTTGAACTTGCGAGCCTGCGAACTGACCTGGCGTTTCAGCTGGTCCACATAGTCGACTCCCAGCAGAGGCAGCCAGGGAGGGCTTCCAGCTATTGCCTCGCTTACTACTTGGTCCAGGTCCTCTTCGTGATATGGCGATTTTTGGTACTTCGCCTCTGCAGCGAACACTGCAGAGATGAAGCTGAGAGTGTGCGAGGTGAGGACTTTTCCAGCCAACTCGAGTGCGAACGTGACCACAACCAAGCAAATATGAGGGAGATTCATACAGGTCAGAAAGCGGAGTAGGCGGGCAGTACTGGCCTGCCTAACTTCACTGTTTTCAGCTACAATTGGACACAGGGTGAGTAGCCGTAGTCCTATCATTTCTTCGGAGGTATAGGTGTATTGGTCGACTTTGGAGTCCGGCTGGTCCACACATGTGCGCTTTAGCAGGCGAAACAGGCCTTCGTAGCCTGCGCAGGACAGAGTCCGCAGCCACGGCAAGGCAGTGAGCACCTCCGGCTGCAAGGTCTCAACAGAGGATACCAACGGCCTGACGACTGCAGCGTTCAGCCAGGAAGAAGTGCAACTCCCAATAAAGGATAGAAACTGCTCCTGGTAGCGACTTCCTGGATTCAGCAGGGTCTGCCACAGACTGCGGAATTGGGTGGGGGAGAGGTAGGGGTTTCTGCCGGCTTCGGGACCCAGCTTGCCAGCGTTGTCTATGCAGTTCAGCCAGGCCTTCACTCTCAGTTCCTCGTTAGGTCGCTGCACTGTGCTTTCCAGGCCTCTGAGACAGACATCCACGAATTGGCTGGTTGGTGGCCCGACAAAGTTCTCCAGCCCCACTTGCTGCTTCCTCAGTCCTTCCACAAACACAGCCAAGAACTGCACCGAACTCAGCGTCCGCTCCGCAGCTTGAAAGTGACCCTGAAAAGCAGCGGCCGCCAGCTCAATAAACATCGGCTGCACCATCAAATCCGCCAATATCTCACTCGCGGCTTGGGAGTGGGGCAGCGCAGACAGCTTCGCGAAGGCCTGCTGCACGAAGGGAGTCGAGGAGGAGTTGGCTGCAAGTTTGGTGAGGAACTGCTTGAGGAAGGAAAGGAAGGGAGCATCGAATAGGTCGGTAGCGGTCGTTTCCAGTTCGTGGGAAAAGGACTGGATCAGGTCGGGACTGAGTGCGGGGCTGAGCTTGACGAGTATTTGGGACACGCTGGTTCGGGTGGATTCGTGCAGCTCCACAGCTGCGCTCCACAGAGCAGGCACTAGCGACTTCGGGAGCAAGCGGTGGCCAGTGGCCCACTGCAGTACTGCATGGCAGTGCTTCAGCACCTCGCAATGCAGTGGCGCTAACAGTGCTGCCACCAACTCCTGCTGCCGAAACACAGAAATGAACAGAGGCATCAGACTCGTGTCTGCGGACTGATAGTGTTCCAATAGGCTGTTTAAAGCCCTGGCAGCACTTACACGTCTTTCGAGTACAGGCGTTTGCAGTGCCAGCCACAGCACTCCCAGCCACTCCGTGAGCATCTCTTCAGCCGTATCCAGTTTCTGTGCTTCGGCGAAACAGAGGTGAGCGGCAGTCAGAATTGCACCGAGACTGACCGGCTCAGCACTGCCCAGGCCTTCCAAGGCCAGAACGTGAACTTGCTGCGCAGCAGACTGCAGGACTTCCGACAAATCCACCAGTTTGAACTGGGAGTAGAGCATCCAGAAGGGGAAATCGTCCACCAAGCGCAAAGCGCGCATAGAGAAGAGCAATGGAAGTAGCGACTGCAGTGCTTCCGGGGCTTGTTTGTCCACAAAGCCTTCCCACAGCCAGGTGCGGTGGTTGTCTTTGGGCAGTGCTGCGACTGTGTGCGGACTCTGTGTGTAAGCTTACGAGCCAGAACGGAGAGATCACGTTGGCAAATACGTCTGTGAAGACACACAGCAGCTCCGGGTGCATAGAAACCAGGGCGTGCTCAGTACTACTATAGATGTATTCGGGGTTGCTCAAAGTCTGTGCCAGGGCATTCGGCTGGCTCCGGGCGAACCGCAGCCACCAGCCCAGGAGTCCTATGTAGTCCTCTATGAGGGAAAGCTGAGTCTTCGCCTCGGAAACGGACTGCGGCGTGGACTGCAACACCGCACTCACAAGGAAGAACAAGTCTCCTCTGTACTTCTCGATAAGCACTTTAGTTGTTGGTGACTCCCTTCTCCCGCCGTTGATCCAGTCTAAGAGCTGCCTGCCGAAGTCCACACTCCTCCCATTCACCTCATACGGCAAAGCCTCCATCTCCTCTGCATTCCACGTCCTGGCACAGGTCATAGTCCTGAAGGGCCTGCAGACCTGCGGAGCCACATACACGTCTCTGTCCTCGTGAAAGCCTACGAAGCTCACATAGTACCCTTGTGAGGAGTCCATCTCCTTGATGCGGGCGCAGCGCCAGACTCCTGGCTGGGAGTGGATATCCACGAGGTCGCCGATAGCGAAGAAGAACGAGGCCATGCTTTTCTACAAATGAGAGCGAAGTAGAGGAGGAACTGTGTAACTGCAGATTAATAGTATGCCTGGGACGGAGTGCGTGCGAGTAGTAGTGCGAGTGCGGCCCCTGAACGACTCCGAGCGAGCCAAAGCCTGCAGCAGCGTCATCGACGTAGACCGCAGCGACAGCCAAGTGAGCATCTTCAGCAGTCGCTCCGTGCCGCCCAAGACCTTCGCCTTCGATGCAGTCTACGACCCCTCCAGCCACCAGCAGCAAATCTACGACGAAACCGCCTTCCCCCTCGTAGAAAGCGTGCTCGAAGGCTACAACGGCACGATCTTCGCCTACGGACAGACTGGATGTGGGAAGACTTTCACGATGAGCGGGGATGAGGAACACCCTGGAGTCATTCCCAATGCGTTTCGACATATATTTGGGGCGATTTCGGACACGCAGACCACGCGGATGTTCTTGGTCTACTGCTCCTATGTTGAAATATACAATGAAGAAATTAGGGATTTGCTGGTGTATGACCCTGCCCATAAGCTGGAACTCAAGGAGAATGCGGACTCTGGCGTCTACATCAAAGGAGTGTCCAAGCAGCCAGTCAGCACTGTGCACGACATCAACCGCTTGATGGACGCAGGCGCTTCTCATCGAATTACCGAGAAAACCGCCATGAATAACCACTCCTCTCGCTCCCACTCCATCTTCACTGTCTACGTGGAAATGAGTGAAGAAGTCGAAGGCAGACAGGCCATCCGCGCAGGAAAATTGAATTTAGTGGACTTAGCAGGGTCGGAAAGGCAGAAAAAGACGCAAGCGACCGGAGACCGTCTAAAGGAAGCAATCGAAATAAACCTGTCCCTCAGTGCACTGGGAAACGTGATTTCCGCCCTTGTAGACGGCCATTCCTCCCATATTCCCTACAGAGACTCCAAATTAACTCGGCTTTTGCAGGACTCTTTGGGCGGAAACACGAAGACTATCATGATTGCCGTCGCCTCACCTGCAGATTACAACTACGACGAAAGCCTGAGCACCCTGCGGTACGCCAGCAGAGCCAAGTCCATCCAGAACAAGCCCAAAATCAACGAAGACCCGAAAGACGCACTCTTGAGGCAATACTTGGAACAGATAAATGAACTGAAAAAGCAGCTGGCGACACAGGGACATGGGGAAAAGAAGGTGGTGATTGTGGAAGTACCGGTCTATGTCAAGGTCCCGCGGAAGAGACAGGGGATGACGCTGGTGCAGCAGGACTTGGGGGAAGAGGGGGGGAGGAGAGGCAGGAAAGAGGAGGACTTGGGTGAGTATCAGGAGGAAGCTGAAAGTCCCTATCCCAACCCTCGGCCTGCTTCCTCAGACTGTGAAGAACTCGACACCCGGCAAGTCGACAAAAAGCCTTCCAAACGCCAGCCCAAGTCCCAAAAGCCCACTACTATTCCCGAGGAAGCCAAAGCCCTTCCCACAGGCAAAAAAGCCCTTCCCGATAGGCCTGGAAAGGCGGAATCCGGGTCTAAATCAGCCCTCCACCCTGAGAAGAAGTCAAAAGCAGCGAAGGACAGTGCAGACTTGCAGGAGTACAAAAGCGTCTCTCCCTCGAGGAAAAGGACTGAAGAAGGGGAAATCGAACCTGCGGGGAGAGCGAAACAGCGCAAGGGGAAAGTGTCTCAGCAGGGAAATGGGCTTGAAGGGGGGCTGGAAGGGAGGGACAAGCCTGCGAATAGAGGGAAAAGGCAGGAAGCCACAGGAGAGTTCCCTGGGGCGCCTTTGGGACTGGAAAGTGACTCTGACCACTCTGACGTCTATGCGAACGACTTTGAAGCCGAGCAAAGCACTGGAGGGCTGAAAGGCCCGCAGCGAGCTGCAGGGGGAAGAAGCAAAGGGAAAAGGTCAGAAGTCGCAGTCCCGGAAAGTCCTTCTGCGAGGGGAAAAGAGGAATTCGAGCCGGAAGACGAATACGCCAATGACTTCGAGGCAGAGGAATCCAAAGCCGCTCGGTCTAAAGGACCTGCGCAGGCCGTAGTCTCTGAAAACCCCAAAAAGGCCAAGCAACGGCAGGCTTCCAAAGCCCTGCCGCCTCCTTCCAAAGGCACTGTTTCCGCTGCAGTGGAAAGTGACCATTCAGACGCTTACGGTAGTGATTTCGAGGCGGAGCCGCAGGCCAAGGTATCCCCAGTGACAGGCAAATTTGCCAAGTCTAAGCAGCCCAATGCAGCTATTCGCACTGCTGAAAGCGACCATTTCGAGCCCTCTGCAGGTCACTTTGCAGCTGAAAGTGGGAGTCAGAAGGCAGTGATTCAACTGAAAGGGAAACAGCCGAAGGGGAAAGTGCAGCAGGAAGAGACACTAATCCCCTCGAAGTCACTTAGCAAGCTGGCCAAGGGACAGGAAAGCCAATCACAGGGGCGAGAAAGGAGTCCAGTGGAAGAGCAGGAGTCCGTGGCATACCCTGACGACTTCGAGGACAAAGATGCACTTATAGCCTTCATAGGCAAGCAGGTCCTGCAAGGCGGCCAAGCCCAAGGCAAAGAACTCGCAGACCTGAAGAAGTACCACGAAGACCAAGTCAAGCGACAAAAAGCAGTCCAAAGCCTGCCCAAGCCGACCCAGCCCCCTTCCCTGATTTCCTCCCGCTACAATTCTCTATCCGAAGAAGTGACCAGCCAAAGGACCATGGTCAAGTCCCTGCAGACCAAGTACAAATCCGCTTTGACGGAAATACAGGACTTGAACCATGAACACGAAATGGCGAAGGAGGACTTACTGGCGGGGATAAGGTCGAAAGACCATGAAATGACTTTTCTTCATAAAGTCCTGGAACAGTTGTTGACTCCTGAACAGATTAGCAGCATTACGGAGAGGGCGAGGTTTGAGGAGGACGAGGGGGAGTGGCAGGTGCCGGATTTTGTATTGGAAAAGAACAACCCGCTGAGCTTTCCGAAACTGCAAAGGAGGGGGGAGGACCTAGGTGAGGTGAAAGGGAGGGTGGTAAAGCTCACAGGAGAAGAAGACTTACTGAGGAATGCGAAGTTCCAAGACTGGAAGAAGGGTGAGGAGAAGAAGGAAGAGAAGCGGGAAGAGGGGGGCCGAGGAGGCGGCGGACTGAAGGCAGTGATTTTGGACCCTTTGGAGCAAATGCCAGTGCCAGTGCTCGACAACGACCCTCCTCACAGTCGAAAGCGGCTGCTGAAGCCACTGGCAGAGGAGCGCAAGCGGTCCTATATCAGCTAACAGTACACTTAGCAGTCGTCTGCGGTCTCAGCCTCAGACCACTCTTGGAAGCTTTGGTCCTTCACTAGAGGAGTAGACGGCCTGCGAGGAGCGAAGTAGCGGCCGGAGGGAGGGGGCGTGTGCTGGATCGCCAGGTCGAACAGTGGGGCGGCGTCAGGACTGCGGAGCCAAGGAGGAGCCAGGATGCAGCTCAGCTCTTCTGCGACTTCGTCAGGCTGCTCCGGCTCAGGACAGAAGGGGTTGAAGCGAGGGGCGAGAAGGCACAGTATCTGGCGCCTGATAGGGACAGGAGAGAGGAGCTGGGCTGCGGGCTCCATCCTTCCTTATTAGGCTATTAGACCGGCTAATTCGCCACCAAAGGACCATTTGTGTCCCAACTGTACACTCATGTTATTTTATCGCTTTCGAGATAGCCAATATTTGTACCCTTAAACGCAGCTATTCCTACATCCGCCGACTACAAGTGGTATACATCACTATCTGTACGCAAATAGCTATTAGCTGCACTAGTCTAAGATAGTAGACACGCACAGGCACAGGCTCTTTGCTTTTCCGGCTGTGCTTCCTTTCGCCTTTCGTTGTCCGCCTTTTGAGCCTCTGTGACTAAAGCCCGCAGGGCCTGCGTCGCCCTGAACTCCGGCTCTTCTGGAACTCTGCCCCTGAGCTTCTTCTTGGCAATGCGGTAGGGCTGGGAGGCGGAGCGCCGCTTGTTGAGCATATCAGTGAGTTCCTCGGTGCCTACGCCTCCACGGTTCCTCTCCACTGCCAGTTTCAGCTCTTTCACTCCCTTGCTCATAGGCAAATTCGAGGAGAGAAGGTTCATGATTCCTTCGGAATGCCGTTTCGGCTCCTGAATTATCCGCTTTTCCTTTGTTTTTTTTGCGGCTAATTTGAGTCGATATCGCTCGGCTCTGTGCCTATTCGCCTCTATTTCCAGCCCCAACAGGTCCACCTCTGTCTCCGTCATTCCCTTTGTGGCCAGTCTAGTCTTGCTGAGGTACTACCTGAATCTTACCGCTTTCGCAATTTGAACGACTACCTGTTTAAAGCGAGTTTCCCTGAGCATTGGGTTGCTGATCACATCCGTCAGAAGTCTGTTCGGAAGGGTGCTTTGGGACTGGGAACGGAGATTATCGCTGGGGCGAGTTTTCAGGTACTGTTGGACAGTTTGCCGCTGTTCATACTTCTCCACGAAGAAGGTGAACAGAGCGTCGACTTCCTCTGCAATTGCCTCTCGCAGGAGTACTAGTGCGGCTTCCGCTGTGGCTTGACTGCGAGGTTGCGGCTCAGACATCGCATCCACTACCTTCTCTTGCACACTTTGCAGCACACTGGCTCTTTGTCTGGGCAGCACTTTGCACAGAACAGCGCAAAGTCTCTCCGCCACTTCCTCCCCTGTGACAGTTTCAGTGCTACTGCCCAAGGCTGTCACCAGGGCAGTCGCCAGACTATCGTCTGTGAGTTGGTCCAGGTGGATCGCTGTCAGTCCTGCCAACTCCTCATACGCAGCCTCTGCCTTGGTCGCAAGTCCCTTGCTGACTGCCTTCCTCAACTCGCAGGCAGTGCACAGGTTTAGCGCCAGAGAAGGCAGCATGGTGTGCAGGGTCACATTCATGTCGTCCCAAATTATGCTGGCCGCAGGGAAGTCGGTTCTCACTTTCTCGCAGATAGTTGCGATGTCGTCAGTAGTAATGGGCAGAGGACTGGACACTTGGAAGGCTTTGAGCGCTTGGCTGACGAGACGATGGGTGAGGAAGGGGATGGAGAGCTCGTAGTCCAGGAGAGCGCTGGGCTCCATGGCGATTTTGGTGGAGTCCAGCGGGACAAAGGGGAGGAAGTGGGCGAGAAGGCCGGATACCTGGCCTTCGGCCTGGATTTCGTACTGTCCTGAGGAGTGCAACTTCTTGGGAAGTCCGATGATCTCGTGAATTTGGTGGTAGCGCTCGACCATTTCCTGCGCTTCCCAGTGGCAAAAGAAGGCAAAAACGTAAGGCAGGTACTTCCTCCAGTCCACCACAAACTCGCCCTCCCCGGCCCTCTCCATTGCAAGAGACTGAAACACCTTTTCCGACAGTTCACTGTCGAGTAAGCCGTCCTGGTCTCGAGACTTCAAGAACTCCAAGGCTTTCAAAGACTTGCCGCCCATGTGAGCAACAGCCTTGAGCATTTTGGCTTTGTCGATTTTGTCAGGCCGGGCGAGGGCGTTGAGACTGCGCTCCCACTGAGCCTTGCTGAGGCGGAACTTGCCCGCGGGGTCGAGAGTGAGGTAATAGGAGAGGAAGTGGTGGAATAGTTCTTCTGGCTCCAGTGTGAGGACGAGGTGGAGAAGGGTTGTGAACACCAGGCCTTTGGCAAAGAAAGCCACACGTAGGTAGTTCTTAGGAGAGTCCTTTATGATTTCCTTCGAATACTGCTGCATTTTCTCGAACTGCTCCTGGTCATACTCGCAGAAGGAAGTGAGTACCTTAAAGCACTGCATTCTCGCATAATTGGGGTCCACGGGATTATCCTCCCTCGACGAAATCATCTTGCGTAGAAAGCCCAAGTACTTAGCCATCTATTATTGCTTGAACGGTCGAGATGGCGGCTTCCACTGCTGCAGAGGAAATGTGGGGGTGGCGTAGACGAGTGCGGGCGTAGAGCTGGGCAAGATCTTGGTCTGTATACACGTGCAGAGCAATGATGATGTCAAGGAGTTGGGACTGCAGGGTGGACTGAGGGTCTGGGTCGTCTACGTGTACTTCTGGGGTGTCAGATGTAGGGGGCGGAGTGGAGGGCTTGGGAAGGGACTGGGCAGACTGCGGTCTGGGCTTCGGCTTAGGCACAGGGACAGTGACAGGCCGGGGGTAGTTGGGAGGGGCTTGTGAGTACGGAACTGTCAGTCGTGCAGACTGGCTTGGCATGTCTTCAGGCCTTCTGAAGAACAGTGCAGGATTGGCGAATGGGTCACTAGGGTTTTTCTTCCTTTCTGGCTCCTGTGTGCACGTTACACTGTCTAGCGCTCGTATGCGTCTCAGCATATGCTTGATGTTGCTCTGGTGTTCCTGCTGCACAGACTGCTGTTTCCGAGCCCGGTTGAAGCTGAGTTGCTGAGCCATGCCAAAGGTGTGCGGCTTCGCAGGGTCGGGGTCCTCCAGGGAAACCTTCGCAACTCTCCTGAAGGCTTCAGTGACTTCGTCCATAGGCACAAGGTTGGATCTAGGCTTGGGATGAGGCGGCTGACGAGTGCGGGTATCAATGGCGGGTCTGGCTAGGAGCACAGCGCGGCGATGGCGGCTCAACTGGTCAGCAATCGCCTTGCGACCTCCAGAGTTGCGGGAGTCTGGGAGGAACCCTGCAGCCATGATGCGATTTGAGCGGCAGCTGCACGGTGCAGGGCTATGGCGGGGCCTTGACACTTATTTAAATCCCCCGCGAGATGCAGACAAAGCCTCAAAGTTCAGCCCCGCAGCCCCAGCACAGGAAGTCCAAGCCGCTGCTGCACCCGCTGTCTTCCTGTGGGGACAAAGACTGCCCTTCGCGTCACTTGCTGCCCTCCAGCGACCACTCCACCCAGGGCTCCGAACCTTCGCCGCAGCTGGAGTGCGATGAAAGCCTCGGTCTCGTCCTCGAACTCGACCTCAGGGAAGATCTCTCCGTGAGTTCTTCGCCCGACTTCGATATCCCCAGCACGCCCGCGCCCGAGCCCGCCTGGTGCGGCAACCAGCGCCAGTACCTGTGCAGCCTGCTCGAGCGCGAAGTCGAGTACGCCTCCAACCCCTTCGCTCTGCAGCTCCTGCAGCCTCACATCTCCCCAATGATGCGTGCAGTGCTGATGGACTGGATGATGGAAGTGTGCTCGGAGTTCACACTCAAGCGGGAAACTTACTACCTAGCGTGCAACTATGTGGATAGGGTGTTGTCACTGCGGCCAGGCTGCCAGCGAGCTGAGTTCCAGCTCCTAGGGCTGTCCGCCCTCGTCATAGCTGCCAAGGTCGAGGAAATCTGCACTCCTAAACTGACGGATTTCGCGAAGTCGGCGGACTCCGGCTTCTCCCAAGACCAAATAAAGGAAATGGAGCGGAGGATCCTACGCACCCTGTCGTGGCGTCTAGTGCCGCCCACAGTATTTAATTGGATGAGCCTGGCTATGAGTCTGTGGGACGACTACCTGCTGAGTCTCGCACCAGACCTACAGGAAGCTGAACTCGTGCTGTTCAAGCAAGCTAGTCAGCCGTCCTATCGCAGGTACCGGGAAACACTGCAAGTCCTAGACGCTGCTTGTTTGGACGCAGACATGCTGCGCTACTCCCCTCGCATGGCTGTGGCGGGGCTGCTGTACCTCATGGTTTCCAAGTACTTCTATGAGACAGACTACGCGATTTTGCCTGCTTTACGGGCGGAAACACTACTGGCGCCGGACACTTCCCTGTCCCTGTGCTTCGGAGCGGGTGAGGACGAGCCCCTGCAAAGTCACTTCGTGCAGATGCTGTTTGGAGCCTTTGCACAGCGGGCACTGGAAATCCGCAGTGTTGAGGACCTTTACCCCACAGTGGCTTTCTTCACCCCCTACTTAGAGTACGAAGCTGCCTATGACTTGCCGGTGGCCTGTCGACTGGTGCAGAGAAGTCGTCTGGAAAGCCATTATGAGGACTTTTTGGCTTATCAGACTCACAATCAAGGCAATTTGGCCTTCGTTTCGCCTCGACTGCGACCTCAGTGTAGCTCGTAAGGACTAGCTTGCTGCCACTTCCTTCTCGAAGGACTTAACTAGCTCCCGCAAATACTCCTAATCACTGCAAAAATATACAGGTTGTCTTAGGCAGGACCGTTTGAGCGGCCCTATTTGTGCCATATCAGCGTCTAGAAGCTCGGCTAATAATGATTAGGACGCTGCTACTAGCAGTTCTGGCGCTGGCTGACGAGTTCTCCCACGTCTACCAACCTGGAGAAGCCGTAACAGTGTGGCTCAATAAAGCGGTTTCCAAGCTCCATCCCCTGAAGAGCCACACGGTCAACTGGCTGTCTTTGTGTCGTGGTCAGTGGTTCTCTACCCACCCTCTCAGTGTGGGGGAAGTGCTGGAAGGTTTTGAGCTGCAGGATAGTGGTATGGAAGTCAATTTTCTGCAGAACTTGGAGCAGAGACCTTTGTGTTCAGTGCAACTTTCAAAGGAGGTGGTGGAGAAACTGGAAGTTGCAGTGCAAAAGGAATTTTGGGTGCAACTCATCATCGATGATTTGGCTGTATGGGGGTCAATGGGCGTAAAGGACAATTTCACACTCAAAGAATCGGTGTATACTCACTTCCATTTGCTAATCCACTATCAAAACAATCAAATCATCCACGTAGTATACAGGCCAGAAGGTCCGGCAGAGTTGGGAAGCGCACAGCAAGCCCTCAATTTAACATATTCCGTCACCTGGGTGCCTTCTGCCACGCCTTTTCAATCTCGCCTCAGCTTATATGAGGATTACTTCTTCAGCTACTATGAGTATGTGTGTTTTTTTGTAATTGCTCTTTACTTTTGGTTCTTATCACTTGTATATATTGGGCTGTTTTCAGTTCAACTGGTACGCAACAAGTTGCTGAAT
>Ga0247837_1009261_pt1 | contig 11910 bp, 14 predicted proteins | sample LaCtaG_2_FD_187115 | JGI IMG/M metagenome (GOLD analysis project Ga0247837, IMG submission 187115) | Freshwater microbial communities from meromictic Lake La Cruz, Castile-La Mancha, Spain - LaCruzMarch2015_14.5m | ecosystem: Environmental > Aquatic > Freshwater > Lake | place: Spain: Castile-La...
CTTATATACTATAATGGGGTGTTAGCTCAAATAATAATTTAATTTAAATGGGTATAAATGAAAATATATTTAGTTGGTGGGGCAGTTCGTGATCAATTAATGGGCTATCCGTTCAAGGAGAGGGATTGGGTTGTGGTTGGTGCTACGCCTGATGATTTATTAGCCGAAGGTTTTCAGCAAGTTGGTCGTGATTTTCCGGTTTTTCTTCATCCTAAAACTAAGGAAGAATACGCGCTGGCGAGAACTGAGCGAAAAAATGCTCCAGGTTATTATGGTTTTCAATGTGATTCTAATCCTAATGTTAGTTTAGAAGATGATCTTTTGCGTCGTGATTTAACGATTAATGCTATGGCAATGGATGATGAGGGTAATATAATTGATCCTTATCATGGAAAAGATGATTTAAAGGCTAAAATATTGCGGCATGTGTCACCATCTTTTGTTGAGGATCCGGTGCGAGTTTTAAGAGTCGCGCGATTTGCTGCTCGTTATTATCATTTAGGTTTTAGACTTGCTGATACAACTCGTAATCTTATGTATGAAATGGTAAGGCGAGGTGAGCTTAAACATTTAGTTGCCGAGCGTGTTTGGCAAGAATGGTATAGAAGTTTAGGTGAAAAAAATCCTGAGCAATTTATTTTAACACTTAAAAAGTGTGGTGCGTTGCAAATTGTTTTACCAGAAATTTATGCGCTATTTGGTGTGCCTTCAGCGCCACATTATCATCCTGAAGTAGATAGCGGTATTCATACTCTAATGGTATTATCAGCAGCTCATAATCTGACCAATGACTTGTCGGTTCTTTTTGCGGCATTAATGCATGATTTAGGTAAAGCGGCAACACCAATAAATTTGTGGCCGTCTCATCATGGTCATGAGGAATCTGGTTTAGCTATAATTATGAATTTGTGTGAACGATTACGAATTCCTGCTGATTTTCGTAAATTTGCACTACTTGTTACTAAATTTCATTTAACAATACATCGGTTATTTGAACTTAAAGCTAGTACAATTGTTGATATATTAGAAAGTACTGATGCTTTTAGGCGAAGACAGATATTTGAAAAGTTAATCATAGTTTGTAAGGCTGATGCTGCAGGTAGTGGTAAAGACGATGATTATCCACAAGCCAATGGTTGGTATGAATTATTAAGTGCTTGTGAAAAAGTAGGTGCACAAGAAGTAATTGCGGATGGATTCACTGGTGAGCACATTAAAAATGAAATTCATCAACGTAGAGTTGCTTTGGTAAAAAATGTTATTAAAACTTGGAAGAACGATGAAAAACAATAATAATTTAATTTGGATAGATTTAGAAATGACAGGCCTTTTGCCTGAGCGCGATGTGATAATTGAAATAGCGACAGTGGTAACTGATCTTAATTTAAATATAATAGCTGACGGGCCAGTATTTGCTATTCATCAAGATGAAGCCATTATTGCTTCAATGGATGAGTGGAATACTCGCCAGCATAATCAGTCGGGTTTGGTTAGTCGTATGCGGGAATCTCAGGTAAAAGAAGCAGAGGCAGAAATAGCGACGATTAAATTTTTAGAAAAATACATAGATAAGGGCAAATCACCGATGTGTGGCAATACAATTTGCCAAGATCGGCGGTTTTTATGTAAATATATGCCACAATTAGCGGATTTTTTTCATTATCGTAATTTAGATGTGAGTACTTTAAAAGAATTAGCTATGCGCTGGCGTCCAAAAATTTTAAGTGGGGTAGTGAAAAAATCTGCTCATTTAGCTTTAGATGATATTAAAGATTCAATTGCAGAACTTGTATATTATCGTGAACATTTTATTAATTTAGGATAATAATAATTATATGTTCAAATTTGCCACAAATTATCCGAGCCACGACCGTTAGGAAGCGGAGCCTTATAATATTAAACTTCTCCGCTTCCTAACGGTCGCGGCTCGGATAGATAGAACGTAATTTTGAACCGAAAATTGATATTGTCATTACCAGTTGCTAATGAGGTAGCCTGGTTGCTTGCAACCAGGATCTCGAACAGTAAATCCTGGTTGCAAGCAACCAGGCTACGATATTAAATGGATACGACGTATTTTGTATATATATGATTTAGGAACTTAAAACATGGTTGAACGAGAACAATTAACTTTACCAGTTGGGCATTCTAAGCTTTTACTGCATTCTTGCTGCGCCCCTTGTTCAGGGGAAGTAATGGAAGCATTAATTGCGTCAAAAATAGATTTTTCTATTTTTTTCTATAATCCTAATATTCATCCAGTGCAAGAATATGAAATTAGGAAAGAGGAAAATATATCTTTTGCAAGAAAACATAATATACCGTTTATTGATGCAGATTATGACAAAGATAATTGGTTTTTGCGGGTTAAAGGTATGGAAAATGAGCCTGAGCGAGGGAAAAGATGCACGGCATGTTTTGATATGCGTTTTGAACGCACGGCATTATATGCTTATGAGCATGGGTTTTCGTTAATATCTAGCTCATTAGGTATTTCGCGCTGGAAGGATATGAATCAAATAAATGATTCTGGTCTTCGTGCGGCAAGCCGTTATGAAAATATGGAATATTGGACTTACAATTGGCGTAAAAATGGTGGTTCGGCCAGGATGTATACAATTTCCAAACGCGAGAATTTTTATCAACAAGAGTATTGTGGTTGTGTTTATTCTTTGCGTGATACGAATGAATGGCGGAAAAAAAATGATCGTGAGCGTATAAAAATTGGTATTAATTATTATAGTGAAGAGAGTTAATGTCTTTGCATCATCATAATCATGAAGATTCACACCACCATCATCATGATTCTGGTTATAAGCATGCGTTTTTAATAGCTATCATTGCTAATGGCTTATTTGTTATTTTGCAGGTGGGTTTTGCTTTTTTTGCTAATTCAACCAGTTTATTTGCTGATGCCGTACATAATCTAGGCGATGTTTTGAGTTTGGTTTTGGCATGGATTGCAACAGGTTTAACTAAAAGAAATCCTACTGATCGCAGAACTTATGGTATGAAGAAAACATCAATATTAGCGGCGCTAACTAATGGCTTATTGTTAGTTTTTACCTGCGGGATGATTGCTACGGAAGCTATATATAAATTATTTTCTCCATCGTTGGTACACGCAGCTCCCGTGATGATAGTTGCAGGTATTGGGATAATTGTTAATGGTGCTACCGCGTTATTATTTATCAAAGGATCAAACGATCTAAATATTCGCGCAGCTTTCTTACATTTAATGTATGACGCTTTAATTTCATTAGGTGTTGTAGTATCAGCAGCTCTACTTTATTTTACTAATTGGTTATGGCTTGATCCTTTAGTTGGATTTTTAATTGCTATCATTATCATTAAAGGAACCTGGGATTTATTTTTAGATAGTTTTCGCCTTATTATTGATGGAGTGCCAAAAGGTATTTCCTTGGAAAAAGTGCGGGAATTATTAAGTAGTCAATTGGGGGTACATGGGATCCATGATTTGCATGTATGGGCCTTAAGTACCCAAGAAAATGCCCTGTCAGTGCATTTATGGATGCCAGATTTGGAGCTTAACGATAACGATAGGCAAGAACTTAGTAAGCGTCTTAATGAAGAGCATAATATTCATCATATTACGATTCAAATTGAGAAGTCGCAACGAAGTTGTGCGGATGCTTGTGTGCCGTATTTGTGATTAATAATCTATGCTGATAAACGTGATTAGTAGGAGTAGCCTTGATGAAGTGAAACGTAATCAAGGTTTTTAATACAGGATTAACAACAAGATATAGATATTATAATTATTAATGTCTGTGAAAAAATAAATGCGGGATCTGGGGGCACAGGTGTTACATGGTAAAGCAAGGCTTGATTCTGCTTTGCAGCATCAAGTCTTGCTTTACTCAATTTGAAATTAAATTTTTTATTAAGTTTAATTGATGCTGTGCCGATCTGTTGGTGATACTTTAGGCTCTTCATTGGTTGTTTTTGTAGTTTTTGCGCCATAATTTTCATTAAAATCAGTTTCGATTTGAGTTATTTTTTGCATTTCTAAAAATAGGTTCTCTATAGGGTTGATAGTTTTTTTGGTATTATGGTTTATTTCTTCTGGTGACAATAATAATTTTTTTGATATTCAATTAATGGTTCAATATCTCCACCAAGAGGTTCAAGTTGTTCTATTTTGTTCTCAATATTATCTAAAAGCTGCTTTTTTCGAGCTTCAACTTCATCTTGTTTAGTTTGCATTTTAATCTCCAAATCAAATTAAAGGTATTTTTTGTATGTTGTTATCTTAAGTATAGTTCATTTATTTTAAATTCAAGGATTATAGCCAGCGTAGCCTGGTTGCTTTGCAACCAGGGATTAAAATGGCAAACTATTTATCAATATGTCTGCCGGGAGTTGTTAATAATAAATGGGATTAAAATCATTGAGTTGTGATTGTTTTATCGGATGGGATCCTGGTTGCGAGCAACCAGGCTACGCGATATAAAACCTAAATAGCTATTAGTAAGTGAGACTTCGCTGGCTTGCTTATCTTAAATTTATCTAAATGTATGTGTCGATGGATCAGGTGTTGTTTGTTTGCTTTCTATCCCTTGAAAATTATCTTCAAAGCTTCGTAAGCGTGCCTCTAGATAAAGGAAAAGACTATCTTTTTTAATCGTTACCTTTACTTCACTATCATCAAGTCCGATTGCGTTATCAAAAGCTGTAATTATATTTTTTTTAAGCTCAATTGCTTTAAGCTCATTTGGGTTAAGATTTATATCTGATCTTAAACCATCAATTTCTTTTTTTAAGTTGGTAATATGTTCGTCTAAACTTTCTATATATGAATTTAAGGCGCCTTTTCTTTCTTCATCAGTTTCTTCAACATATCTAATTTTTACTGCGTCCAATATATCTGTATCTTTTTTTATGCGCTCTGTAATTTTATGTATATTTTCTTCTCTTTTTCCGATATGACCTTGATTAAGATATTTATCAATTCTACTTAAAAGATCTAATGTTTTTGTTACAGTATTTGTTATTCTTGTTTCGGCTAGAATTTTTCGTGATTCTTCTAGTAATGCTTTTTTTTGTTTTTCATTAAAGTGTTCTTGTCTTGGTGCAGCCTCGCTTGACGGAGCAGAACTTGCTTGAGGAGCTCTAGATATCTCAGCTAAATATTTTATCTTTAATTCATCGTCTTTTAGAGTTGTATATGCCTCAGAAATTTTTTTAAAAGCTTCAGTTGCATTAGCATTAATTGTATCACCAACTATTTTATTAGGGTTTTTATCGGGATGAATTAAAAGAGATAATCTATAAAAGGCTCTTTTTATGTCTTCTTTACTAGAATCTTTACTTACGCCAAGAGCATCAAAATAATTCTTACTAGCTAAAACAGCATCAATTTCTTTTCTTGACATTATTTTCCCCCTGACAAACAACAACCTTATTGTTTAAATTTAGACCTGAATTTTATTTTTGTCAAAAATTTATTTAATAATGTGTCGTAACAAAATGAAAATGTCACATACCTTAATAAAATTGCTTTATAGCCAGCGTAGCCTGGTTGCTTTGCAACCAGGGATTAAAATGGCAAACTATTTATCAATGTGTCAGCCGGGAGTTATTAATAATAAATGGGTTAAGAATCATTGAGTTGTAATTGTTTTATTGGATGGGATCCTGGTTGCTAGCAACCAGGCTACACTACCTTAATCTCTGCAATAGTAAATGAAACCTTGATTTCGTTTCACTGCATCAAGGCTACATTATTTTTTTACAATTTAGTCGCTAATAACAATCCTTGATAATATGCTTCGCAGGCTTCATTTGGTTTGCTTAACAACTCTAGCAATTTACCTAGTTCTAAATAAGCTTCTTTAGTTTTTTCAAGTTCAATACTTTGCTCTAAATAGGTTATAGCTTTGCCCCATAAGTTTTGATTTTTGCTTAAAATGCCAAGACATAAAAGTAATGCTGCAGAGTGGGGGTTGGTTTTTAATAAAGATTCGGCAAAGTTTAATTGCTTTTCGTTACTATTTATTTGGCCGTAAATTTTAATAAGATCTTCATCGAATTGTTTAGTTAATATTCGGTGTAAGATATCTTCAGCTTCATTTGTATTTTTCTTAATTATTAAGTACTGACAATATTCTGCCATTAATTTTGGATTGTTCTTTAAATTTTTAGGCAATGCTTTAATAAATTCTTTTAAGACTTGGTCTTCATCTTGTTTAATAAGATCACGCATCGCTTCTAAAAATGTGCGTTGTTGTAATAACTCATATGTATTACCTGTTACTATTTTTTGTTGTTTTAATGAGGGAAGAAGGGCTATTAATTGTGGCCAGTCTTTAACTTCTTCATATAGATTCATTAATAACTTTAATACATAAGGATGATTTGGCGCTAAATCTTGTAAATGTCTTAAGGTAGCTAATGCTTGCTCCCATTGATGATTAGCCAGTTGTAATTGCGCTTGAGTTAATTCAATGGCGACTTTTGCCTCAGGCATAGATTGTTGGGCTTCACGAAGATAATCATCACGTAATTTGCTATCCCCCATTTCTTGAGCAGCCCTTGCTGCAGTTAAGTAGTTTAGAAGAGGAGCATCGGTATTTGGTAGCGCTTTAATTAAATGATTTTTGGCTTTAAGCCAGTGACCTTCACTAAATTCGATTAAACCTTGTTTGGTTTTTGCACGAGCATTGCGAATTCTACGTTTCACAATTAAATTTTCCCACATGGTAGGAAAATGGATTATCCAATGAAATGCTGATAGTAAAATATGAAATAAAATAAAAATTAGAAACAACCCAAGAATAGCGACACTAAGGGTAGTTTCAATGCTCCAGTGGTGAAAGGTAATTAAAAAATACCCTGGATCATGTTGTAATTGAGTACCTAGCCAAGTAGAAGCTAATAAAAATAGAAAAATTACTATAATACGTCTCATTATTTAATTACCCCCGACATTGACGGTGCAAAATCGTGAATCGCCGCATCTTTTTCTTCTATTAATTGATTAATTATCTTAAGCGATTGTTCAATAATTGGTTTTTGTTGGGGGATTTTTATTTGCTGGAGATTTTGGACTTTTTTAATAACGGCTTTTGTATTTTCAGCATTTAAATCAAATGAACGGTTAATATCATTTAGCACTTCCTTTAGATTATTAACGTATACACCATTCTCATTATGTAATAAGGCCCATGATGCTATGGTTAAGTTTAATCGTATTTCTTCACGTAACATCGCTTCATAGGTGGGGGAAGGTAAGGGTAGGATGTCTTCTTTTTGATGTCTAATTATTACTAAATTTTTAAGTAGTCCGATACTATTTTTGAAGCTATTCCTCCATGAGGATGAGCCATCATTTACATTGGCAATGGCTTTCTCGTCTGCAATAGGTGAAATCGTAGGTTTTAAAGGTAAATTAGCAATATTATCTATTATTGCATTTAATTGGCTTATAAGCCCTGTAATATCAAGTTTTGGGATTAGTTGTAAGGCTGCGGTTTCTTTAGCGATTTCTTGCCTTATATTTAAAATGCTTGGTTCATGAATATTAGCTAATAATAGGTCGGCTTCATGTAATAAAGTTGCTGTCGAATCTAATTCATTACTCCATTTGCTATTTATTTCTGCTAATTCAAGATAATAACGTGCCTTAAGTAATATCCAATCATTTGATTGATATAGGCGTTGATGTAAGGCAATTTGTAAATTTTTATTTATTGAATTTAAATTAGATTTAAATTGAGATTCTGATTCTTCTATGGATTTTGTAGCATCTTCAACTTTATTATTTGATTCAATTTGTTCTTCTTTTAGTGAGGATATTTGATTTCTGAGTGATTTTATTTCTAAATCTACCGCTTGGTGCTGATTATTGATTATTTTAATTGCAGCAAATGTGCCGCCTAATATAATGAGCGCAATTATTGTTAATATAATATTATTTCTTTGTGGAGTATGGTTTGTATTGATTTTGGCCGAGGCTTTTGTAGTAGGTAAAACTTCTTTATCTTTGTTGTCTGTCATTATTTCATCCTTTATTTTGGCCAACATATTGCTCTAGTGTGTTTAGGATCATGTCATATGGACTAACAATAACTCTTTTTACGCCTAATTTTTTGGCAAAATCAGCCAGACGCTCAGAAATTACTAGGCATGGTTTATTTATGAGCCAATCTTTGCCCTTTGCATCAAACAACTTAAATATGTTTTGCATCGCTTGTTGGCTGGTGAATATTATAATATCCACTTTATCATCATGCCATATACTTTGAATCTGCTGAAGTGATATTTTAGGTGTTACTCTTTTATAAACAGCTAAAGAAATTAAATTAGCACCACGCTTTATAAGATTAGACGCGATAACATCTAATCCATCTTCTCCTTTTATTAATAAAATATTTTGATTTGTAATTTGTTGTAAATTTGATAATTTTAAAAGATTAAGCGAGTTGGCAATTTTAGGAAGATTATCAACTTCTATATTCCATTTTAAAAGAGCTTCAGCTGAAGCTTTGCCAATAGCAGTTATTTTTATAGTTGAAGGCCAACTTAAACTATGTTCTTTTAATTTTTGATAAAAATAGTTAACAGCATTAGCGGATATAAATATAGCTTGATGAATATTATGTAATTGTAATTTTTTATCCCTTTCAATTATGGTCTGTTGGTAATTAAGAAAATCATCAAGCCAATTATCTGAAGTTGGTAGAATTGTTAACGCGGGTAATTCAATTGATACACCATTTGCTTTATTTATTGCTTTGGTTAATGCGAGCCCTTGTTCTAAAGGCCTAGTATTTAAAACTCTAAGTCCATTTAAATTCATTTTTTAATCGCCAAGTAAAGCTTTAGCGCCATTTGCTAGTAATTCTTTGGCACAGATATCAGCGAGTTCATTCGCATTTGTAATTTTACCTTCTTGGCTATTTGATATAATAATTTTTCCATCTACGCTCGCAACTTTAGCGCGGATAATTAATTTTTCGTCATTTATCGGCGCACAATAAACAGCGAGAGGTACATGACAATTTCCTCCTAAAATAGCATTTACATGTCGTTCTGCATTGACACAAATTGATGATATTTCATCGTTTAGTGGTTTTAAATATTTTATAATGTCTTTATCCTCGATTCGACATTCAATTCCTAAAGCACCTTGTCCGCATGCTGGTAACATGATTTCCGTGCCAAGGATGGCTTTTATTTCCGCTTGTAAATTTAAGCGCAAAAGTCCTGCTGCTGCTAACACTATTGCATCATATTCATTATTTTTTAATTTTGCTAATCTGGTTTGAACGTTGCCGCGTAATGTTTTTATATTCAAATCAGGACGATTTGCTAATAATTGTGATTGTCGGCGCAGGCTCATGGTGCCAACAATAGCGCCTTTTGGTAAGTCATTAAGACTATTATAATTTTCGCTTACTAAAGCATCGAATGGATTTTCTCTTTTATAAATTGCACTAATTTCCAATCCGTTAGGAAAGGTCACAGGAACATCTTTCATTGAATGCACGGCAATATCAGCACGATTATCTAAAAGGGCTTCTTCTAGCTCTTTAACAAATAAACCTTTGCCACCTAATATGCTAAGTTTATTTTTAATAAATTTATCACCAGAAGTTGTCATTGGGAGGAGTTCTATTTTAATTGATGGCCAGTGCTTTATTAGTTGCTCACTAATATAATTTGCCTGCCATAATGCAAGAGGACTTTTTCTTGTTGCAATTCTTATAGTTTTTTGTGTCATAGCTAAATTTTTCAGGATTTTAGTATTAATATGATAACATTATCTAAACGTTAAATGATTATTAATTTTTTGTAGAAAGACGTTTAAGTTATATGTATTATTTTTTTAGGATTTTTTCATGCGTTTTTGGTTTTTTTGTTTATTGGTAATTTTGCCACTTAAGATATTTGCAGTTGAGGATTATGACCGAGAGCAAATTAAAGAAAGAATTAGTCCTGTTGGCAAGGTTAATGTAGAAAACTCTCGTCAAGAGGAAGTTAATACACCGCCTGTAAGTACTGCCGCAGTAGTTAAAAAAAGGTCTGGTCAGGCTATATATGAGCAATATTGTATTATTTGTCATAAAGATGGTGTTGCAGGATCACCTAAATTTCGTGATTCCGCTGATTGGAGCCTAAGGATGACAAAAAAAAATATTGACTCGTTAACAGAAAGTGCTTTAAAGGGTTTAAATGCAATGCCTGCTAAGGGAACTTGTCAGGATTGTTTATCGGCTGACATTAAGGCCGCAATTGAATATATGGTGCCACAAAAATGAATAATCTTTCTTTTCAAAAATTACAAGGCTTATTATTAATAGCGACTATATTTGTTATATCGGTAGGTTTTTATCTTCAGTATCAAGTTGGTTTGCATCCTTGTTCTTTGTGTATTATGCAGCGAGGTTGCATTATATTTTTTGGCGTTTGTTGTTTGGCTGCGTTATTTATTACATCAGGTTCTCTGCAAAGACGACTTGTTATTACCGAGATTTTTTTTATTATTACCGGCCTATTTTTTGCAACAAGACAGGTTTGGTTGCAATCATTACCTATAAATGAGGCTCCAGCGTGTTTGCCTGCATTGGATGTTTTGATTAATTATTTTCCTTGGCATGAGGTTTTATTAGCATTAATTTGGGGTGCTGGAAGTTGCGCTGAAATAACATGGAAATTTATGGGGCTTTCAATAGCTGCTTGGTCTGTTATTTATTTTTTAGTGATGCTTTTTATCAGTAGTTACATGTTCATACAATTTAACCAACCTTTGTTTACTAAATCTAAGCAATAAATTATTTATAAGCAATAGGTAGGTCCTTGGCCCAACAGAATGTTGCGCAGTGCCACAACCTTTTTAACTGTATATATTTTATCAATATTGCATATGATTTTTTGTGTGTCGTTCCCGCGCAGGCGGGAATCCATTTATCTTTGAGGCATAGTGCTTGTTTTTTGGATTGATCCCCACCTACGCGAGGATGACAGACAAAATGTGTCGATACTTCAGGACCTACCTACTGTTTTTCTATATAACTTCCACTTAATCTAGTTTATTCAATGATCAAAGTTAAGATCTGTGTTAAAATGTTTACAATTTGTACGCAGGTTAGTTTTGGTGTGACTGAAATCTAGGCTGCTCATTTATCAATCAGGAGTTCCTGGTTGAATTGTAACCTTTATGAGGATCATCATGACTTTTTCTAATCTCGGCTTGTCTCTGCCAATACTTCGTGCAGTAGAAGAGCAAGGCTATAACACGCCTACCCCTATTCAAATACAAGCAATTCCCGCCATTTTAAAAGGCCAGGATTTGCTAGCTTCAGCGCAGACTGGTACTGGTAAAACAGCTGGATTTACATTGCCATTGCTACATCGTTTAGCCGATCAACCCCATGCTAAATCTAATCATATTAAGATTTTAATTTTAGCTCCAACAAGAGAATTAGCAGCACAAATACACCAATCTGTTATTCAATATGGCCAATACCTTAGCATACGTTCTGCTGTTGTATTTGGTGGTGTGAAAATTAATCCGCAAATGATGAAGTTGCGTTCTGGTGTAGAAATATTGGTTGCAACTCCAGGGCGACTTTTGGATTTATTCTCACAGCGTGCTATTCGTTTTGATGAGTTGCATACTCTTGTATTAGATGAAGCTGATCGAATGTTAGACATGGGATTTATTCATGATATTAAAAAAATTATGTCATTATTACCTCGTAATCGCCAAACATTATTGTTTTCTGCAACGTTTTCACAGGAAATTTGTCGGTTGGCAAAAGAATTTTTAAAAAATCCAGTAGAGATTAGTGTTGCTCCCCGTAATATAGCTGCAGTTTCAGTTGAGCAAGCTATTCATCCTGTGGATAAGGGTCGAAAAGCTGAATTGCTTAGTCATTTGATTCG
>Ga0247837_1009278_pt1 | contig 11892 bp, 2 predicted proteins | sample LaCtaG_2_FD_187115 | JGI IMG/M metagenome (GOLD analysis project Ga0247837, IMG submission 187115) | Freshwater microbial communities from meromictic Lake La Cruz, Castile-La Mancha, Spain - LaCruzMarch2015_14.5m | ecosystem: Environmental > Aquatic > Freshwater > Lake | place: Spain: Castile-La...
CGTCGCCGCTGCAATAGTGTTGTGGGTACCATCCGAGTTGGTACTAGCGTCATCGCCAATCGTATTCCCCAAGATCTCCCATGAGTTACGGTTGGTATACCCCTGCTGCCCCGCGGTCTGACTGAGGCTTATCGCATTGAGGCGTTTCGTGTACGCCTCTTGGAAGTACGCTTTCATCAATGCCCACGTCTTAATGGCTTTCGGTTCCCAATCATCAAAATCCTTAATTGGGAAGATATTTGATTTGCGTAGTACCAACACGGCTTGATTGATTAATTGCTTGTCCGTGTATGGGTTCTCGGCGAGTATAGCCACCTCTTGGCAGTCCTCGATGCGGAGGAACACAGATTCTGGGGTCTGGTTCTGCTGGAGGGGCATACGGAACATGGCATCGTTGGCCTCCGTCGTCTGGGCGTCGGGTTTGCCGTACGTCGCATTAAGTTGCGCGAGGATGGAGTGGATGGTCATTGACGGATCCCAACTCGATAGTCCCGGTGTAGTGGACGTTTGGTATTGCAGGGTGACGCTCTTTTGTAGTATGTTGTACAACGCGCGTTTGATGTTGGTATATGTTTTGAACATATTCTTGTCGAGCTTGAATTGAGCATCGATCATCTTTATCTGTGCCGTAAGCGCGAATTGTGGATAAATCGCGATGTTGCCGGGATCAGATGGAGGGACGAATATCTTGGTATTGATGAGGGCGAATAGGGCTGGCTGTATTACCATTCCCTTCCATCCGTGTTGCGGGTAACCCGGATGTGGGATTTGCGCCAAGATGTCGGCGTTGTGTTTACTCCATGCTCGTAGGCGCATGCAGTTCGGGCGAGGGAGCAAACTTGGTTGACCCTCGAGCATCTTAATAATGTCCTCGTAGGAGATTACTTCGTCCATTTTGACGTATATTGCTTTTACTTAGACTGTTGTTGCCTAATTGGCGAAGACAAGTAGATCAAAGGTTGTCTAAGTAAATTATGAGTTCGATTGGTCGAATGGTTGTCAACAACCCGCCAAATCACTCTGTCTATGGGGATACTCTAGGTAAGGGTACTTTACGGATGTAGCCGTCCTCGAGGGTTCCAACACACCCTTTCAGAGTGCTTGGCTTAAGAGCCCGGGGAAGGAATTTAGGTGAGTTATCCATGTGTAAATACCAGGGTCGCACATTAACGTGGTGCGATCCAACATGATGTTTGCTTTGGTAATCGGCTAGGTTCTCTTGTCCTGGATGCCAAAAAATATCGTACATTTGTTGTGAAACTTTGTCACCAATCCAAAAAAATCTCATCTCCATTGCTCTCGATCTCTGTCGTTTGACCGTATTGGATGCAATACCTACCGCGGTTGCATTGTCGCAATGGACCGGTGTTTTTGGTTGGGGATGTCCGAGATTACTTAGTGTTAGCCTGAATATTATCCCATCCTGGCAATTTCGGAATAGTGCGCCGAGTTCAGCCTCAGCCGCAGATGCAACAACGAATCGCATTATTGTTGTATTAACATAGAATGCACCGTTGATAAATATTGGTTCACCATTTTTGGGCGTTGATCCCATAAAGAAGTGGCCGCATGTTCTACTTCGGGCTGCAGGTTCCGATAAATATGACGCGTCGGAGTGGATGTTCATAATCATGTCGGATGCACGGTATCGTACTTTGGCTTCCGAGTTGGATGCCAGATAGTCCAGAAGTTGTACACATCGCTTTTGTGTCTTTTCTGTTGCCGTCATTTGCTCTGATGCGATGGAACTCAATGCCATTAGGACTGTCATGTCTACCGCTCTGGCGTAGTAGAGGATGCTGCCCACGATTTGTTGTATTCTTCGGATACCGTTCTTGTCGAGTGGCGTGGAGTTATCTTCGGGTAATGGTGCCTGTGCTTTTGCGCCGTATGATTTTGGTTCAGGCGAGTATGGGCATGTTTGCGCTCGGTGTGGGAAGGCATGGTCATACTGTTTCAGCTTCTTCTTTATGTACCCCGGCATCGATATGTCGACGTATTTATCAGTATAATTCCAGTCGAGTGTTATACCGCAGTAGAGTGAGCCTGTCCAATCCTCGGTGAGTTTGTACTTGCATTGTTTCAGGCAATTTATTAAATGGTCTGCGTGTTCTTTCCCGACGTATTTTACACCGAAATCATCTACGACTAGCGTGAAAGAGATGGGACGAGATTTGTGGTACCAAAGTCCAGGCGTGTTCTCATGCTCTAGATACCCGTGTGGTTCTAGTTTGCGTCGTAGTCGTTTGTTGGCAAGTATTCCTGCTTGGGGGAGGCCATATACCGCTTTTCGCATTTCGATATGTACCATGCCGTTGACTGCATGTTTGTTGAGATCATATTGATCGATGATCCATTGTGGGAACAAGTGCAGTGGCATCTTCATGTACTCAAAGTACTCTAGATGCGCCGTGAGGTAGAAGAGGCTAATGTCCAGACACATGTATCTGGCGTCGTCAGTGCTGATGACACTGTTCCAATGCAATTTTGCTGTTGTGATGTCTGCCGTTCTGACCGAAAGTTCACCGTCATATTGAATTTTGTCACCACCTGCTGTAATTCGGATACGGTTTGGATCTTCTTTTTGTGGACGGTAGTCCATCACGACTTGTGCGTAAGTATATATTTTACCTTTCAGTCGCTGAATGTCATCGTGAGTCATGACGAATATTGCATCGGTGCCTTTCGTCTTAGTTTTATTATCGCCTTGCGCTAATCCTCCAAATTCCTTGCCGAATGCTGTTTTCCACACTTCTGCAATTGCAGGATCTTGCATGGCCTTCCTGTAGCTGGAAATGGTTTCACCTGTCACCGGGTGTATCATCGGATTTGCAAAATGTTTCAAATCATGGATGGGCTGGAAGGTGCGGCTCGATTCCAACGATCGTGGCGTGAATATGTTAGATGGCGTACATTGCTCTAGCATGACCAGCGCATTGATGGCTTGGTTGCTGACAATATTAGTTCGTGTTTTGCAATGTACTGGCGTCATAGGAGGTTGGATCATCGAGAATGCCAGAATCTGATCCGCTCTATCATGATCATATACCACGTTGGGTGGATTATAGGGTGGAAATCCATGGGGATTGTCATCTACAACTCTAGTGATAGGAGGTACTGCACCGGGCGTATTGTTGCGCGTGTGTCTTCGATGGGTACGTGGTGTTTGCTTGAGGTTACGCTTTGCCGTTGGATTACGTGATTGCATAATTGGTTGTGCATTTGTAATTCGAGGTATGGTAGTTATTGGTGTGTCGTCGATCACCCTTTGTTGTCGCTCTTGTTCGACTAATCTCACCCTTTGTTCTTCCGTTTGAGCGGTAGATGGGTTGATTATGTTGGTGAGATTAGTTTGTAGCTGCTGCAACAATTTTCGGCCCTGTTGGGTTTGGGCGGCTGTCTTCGTTTCGTCGGTGAGCTCTTGGGTGAGCGCTCGTAGATGCTGTAACGGTGTCAAATTTGGAAGTTGACAATGTTGAGGAAACAATTCAGACGATCCTGAGATTCGGTATGCTCTTGTTTCTGGGATATAGTAGTGGTCGCAACGGTAGTGATCTTTAGATGGTCCAAGATACCAACCGTCGACTCCTCTTGGGGCCCATGATCCTCGTGTGCTCGCGTCCTCGTATATGACAGCTTTACAACCGAGCGGTGCAAGGGGGTAACGGTTCCAATCGTACGGGCCATTGAGTGCTTCATATGCTGAAATTTCAGGGTTAATACGCGAGGCGCGCATGAGGTTGAGGCAGTCTTGGACTTGTGGCGTCAATCGGTCCCATAATTGCAGTGGGAACTCAGAGTCTGTCGTTGCCAGGGCTGCAATGAGTGCATCTTTCCACGTCTGGATGGCGCGTTCGGATGCGTTTAATCTCTTATTACCCGGTTCAACTAGCTGCAATTTGCACTCCTGTTCGGTAAGGAATTTCTTTATATGCTTTGTCGCTTGATTGTCCATAATATTCAGTTTTACCTTGAATCCTTTCTTCTCGAGCATGTCGAAATTCTTTTTGTAGGCGTTGAATATTATTATATCTGTCATGCCGTCAACGGGAGTGGCGAGAATGGCGTTGGATTCGTAGTGGTACATTACCAAATAACATACGCTACCGTCGATTGACACAAATGGAAAATTTCCTGTCATGTCGTTGTACACTACTCCCGAGTGTTTGTCTGCGAATACTCCAAAACAAAATACATTGGCAATCGACTCATCGCAATCGTCTGGGATGAGGTTGTGCTGTCGGTGCTGCTCTTGGGGTATCGGTGGTGCTATGACTATTGGCGGTACTATTGCATCGATCTGCTCTTGGATGGACATCTTATTCTTTGGTGTAGTACTCTTTATACCATGTCGTGGTCGCTTCATGCAGCCTTTGGCTGTGGCTGGGCTCGGATTGAGGTACTTGAGTACTAGTTCTTCACTTATATTTGGGCACCCTTTGAGGAATCCTTTGCGAATGGCTCTGATGAGTTTGGATATTTTTGGATTGCACAGCGACTGGTGTGCGAATTTTACCTTGTTAGCTCGTGTGTTGATGGAATGGGTGAATGCTGCGACATGCTGTACTGCCGGCGTAGTAGGCTGTTGTATCGTAGGTGGGGTGGTTAATGGTAGTGTCCACAAATCTGTTGATGGATCCTTGAAGCCTCTTAAGATAAGCTTGTCATTGTAGTATACATCGCAATGACGTTTACTAAATGTTACCTTACATCCCGCTTCACACAATACTCGTATTCCAATTAATGATGCAATTGATAGTTTTGGAACTATGTGTCCCGTCAATACTTTAGGTAATCCCGGGATCGTAATGTCACATTCATGAGTAGACTTTACTTTTGTTCCGTCGGGTAAGTTGATGGTTAGTGGTTTGTTTGCAAATCTCTTATTCTCCACTTTGGATCCGTCCATGACGAATATGCCCGTTGCACCTGTATCTGCAATGGCGTGTGTGGGTGCTATGGTCATAGCATTTATGGCGTCGACTTTTTGATCACCGTGCTCTCCGTTAGTCAATGTTATGGTGTGTGGGTAGGGGATTGACACACTATTGCTGGAGGTAGTATTTGATGTTATTACTGTGACATCGTCATCATCTACATCAGATACTTCATTAATTAATTGGATGGGGTCCAGAGAAATAGATAACGCATGCTTAATATAATTAACTGCTACTACACTCTCCGCCCCACACCGTCACATATTTGCCTGAGGGAACGTAATCTTATGTTTCCCGACCATACTTGGAGTATATCCCGCGGCCACGTACTGTTGCACATTGTTGCGTGTACACCCCTCCTGATGTCCTGCCTTACGCCATTGTGCAGGGCATGTCGCCGACGTATGGTCCTGTGCGACGTCGAAACCACAGGTGTAACAATAGTTCCAATTGGCGAATCGTTTCACTGGATTGGGAACCGTCGTGCGTGCGGTTTGGTTGATACCACCGTATGGGACAATTTGGTTGGCACCCCCAAATAGTGGAGGTGGAATCCCCATCTGTTGTTGGTTCGCTGCGGCAACTGTACCATAATTCCTGCGCGGACGCCGACCACGTCCACGTCCCCCACTTTGGTTAGTACCCGCGGTAAAACCTCCAGTAGGCGGAGGAGCGTATCCAATCCAGTTTTGGTTCGCTCCCGTGTCCATCACTATATTACCACGATATCCTCCCCGGCCCCCACGGCCCCCGCCAGTATACTGCTGCTGTGGGATCATGATTTGTTGCATAGGAGGGTGAGCCGGTGCGATGTGTAGTGCCGCCATTTGCGTCATCATCGCCGCTTGATTCGAAGCCAACTGTGCCATCGCTCCTGATAACACTGGGCACACCGTAGTGCCACCTAACGTACTGTCGGGTAGATTCACCGTCGCCGCTGCAATAGTGTTGTGGGTACCATCGGAGTTGGTACTAGCGTCATCGCCAATCGTATTCCCCAAGATCTCCCATGAGTTACGGTTGGTATACCCCTGCTGCCCCGCGGTCTGACTGAGGCTTATCGCATTGAGGCGTTTCGTGTACGCCTCTTGGAAGTACGCTTTCATCAATGCCCACGTCTTAATGGCTTTCGGTTCCCAATCATCAAAATCCTTAATTGGGAAGATATTTGATTTGCGTAGTACCAACACGGCTTGATTGATTAATTGCTTGTCCGTGTATGGGTTCTCGGCGAGTATAGCCACCTCTTGGCAGTCCTCGATGCGGAGGAACACAGATTCTGGGGTCTGGTTCTGCTGGAGGGGCATACGGAACATGGCATCGTTGGCCTCCGTCGTCTGGGCGTCGGGTTTGCCGTACGTCGCATTAAGTTGCGCGAGGATGGAGTGGATGGTCATTGACGGATCCCAACTCGATAGTCCCGGTGTAGTGGACGTTTGGTATTGCAGGGTGACGCTCTTTTGTAGTATGTTGTACAACGCGCGTTTGATGTTGGTATATGTTTTGAACATATTCTTGTCGAGCTTGAATTGAGCATCGATCATCTTTATCTGTGCCGTAAGCGCGAATTGTGGATAAATCGCGATGTTGCCGGGATCAGATGGAGGGACGAATATCTTGGTATTGATGAGGGCGAATAGGGCTGGCTGTATTACCATTCCCTTCCATCCGTGTTGCGGGTAACCCGGATGTGGGATTTGCGCCAAGATGTCGGCGTTGTGTTTACTCCATGCTCGTAGGCGCATGCAGTTCGGGCGAGGGAGCAAACTTGGTTGACCCTCGAGCATCTTAATAATGTCCTCGTAGGAGATTACTTCGTCCATTTTGACGTATATTGCTTTTACTTAGACTGTTGTTGCCTAATTGGCGAAGACAAGTAGATCAAAGGTTGTCTAAGTAAATTATGAGTTCGATTGGTCGAATGGTTGTCAACAACCCGCCAAATCACTCTGTCTATGGGGATACTCTAGGTAAGGGTACTTTACGGATGTAGCCGTCCTCGAGGGTTCCAACACACCCTTTCAGAGTGCTTGGCTTAAGAGCCCGGGGAAGGAATTTAGGTGAGTTATCCATGTGTAAATACCAGGGTCGCACATTAACGTGGTGCGATCCAACATGATGTTTGCTTTGGTAATCGGCTAGGTTCTCTTGTCCTGGATGCCAAAAAATATCGTACATTTGTTGTGAAACTTTGTCACCAATCCAAAAAAATCTCATCTCCATTGCTCTCGATCTCTGTCGTTTGACCGTATTGGATGCAATACCTACCGCGGTTGCATTGTCGCAATGGACCGGTGTTTTTGGTTGGGGATGTCCGAGATTACTTAGTGTTAGCCTGAATATTATCCCATCCTGGCAATTTCGGAATAGTGCGCCGAGTTCAGCCTCAGCCGCAGATGCAACAACGAATCGCATTATTGTTGTATTAACATAGAATGCACCGTTGATAAATATTGGTTCACCATTTTTGGGCGTTGATCCCATAAAGAAGTGGCCGCATGTTCTACTTCGGGCTGCAGGTTCCGATAAATATGACGCGTCGGAGTGGATGTTCATAATCATGTCGGATGCACGGTATCGTACTTTGGCTTCCGAGTTGGATGCCAGATAGTCCAGAAGTTGTACACATCGCTTTTGTGTCTTTTCTGTTGCCGTCATTTGCTCTGATGCGATGGAACTCAATGCCATTAGGACTGTCATGTCTACCGCTCTGGCGTAGTAGAGGATGCTGCCCACGATTTGTTGTATTCTTCGGATACCGTTCTTGTCGAGTGGCGTGGAGTTATCTTCGGGTAATGGTGCCTGTGCTTTTGCGCCGTATGATTTTGGTTCAGGCGAGTATGGGCATGTTTGCGCTCGGTGTGGGAAGGCATGGTCATACTGTTTCAGCTTCTTCTTTATGTACCCCGGCATCGATATGTCGACGTATTTATCAGTATAATTCCAGTCGAGTGTTATACCGCAGTAGAGTGAGCCTGTCCAATCCTCGGTGAGTTTGTACTTGCATTGTTTCAGGCAATTTATTAAATGGTCTGCGTGTTCTTTCCCGACGTATTTTACACCGAAATCATCTACGACTAGCGTGAAAGAGATGGGACGAGATTTGTGGTACCAAAGTCCAGGCGTGTTCTCATGCTCTAGATACCCGTGTGGTTCTAGTTTGCGTCGTAGTCGTTTGTTGGCAAGTATTCCTGCTTGGGGGAGGCCATATACCGCTTTTCGCATTTCGATATGTACCATGCCGTTGACTGCATGTTTGTTGAGATCATATTGATCGATGATCCATTGTGGGAACAAGTGCAGTGGCATCTTCATGTACTCAAAGTACTCTAGATGCGCCGTGAGGTAGAAGAGGCTAATGTCCAGACACATGTATCTGGCGTCGTCAGTGCTGATGACACTGTTCCAATGCAATTTTGCTGTTGTGATGTCTGCCGTTCTGACCGAAAGTTCACCGTCATATTGAATTTTGTCACCACCTGCTGTAATTCGGATACGGTTTGGATCTTCTTTTTGTGGACGGTAGTCCATCACGACTTGTGCGTAAGTATATATTTTACCTTTCAGTCGCTGAATGTCATCGTGAGTCATGACGAATATTGCATCGGTGCCTTTCGTCTTAGTTTTATTATCGCCTTGCGCTAATCCTCCAAATTCCTTGCCGAATGCTGTTTTCCACACTTCTGCAATTGCAGGATCTTGCATGGCCTTCCTGTAGCTGGAAATGGTTTCACCTGTCACCGGGTGTATCATCGGATTTGCAAAATGTTTCAAATCATGGATGGGCTGGAAGGTGCGGCTCGATTCCAACGATCGTGGCGTGAATATGTTAGATGGCGTACATTGCTCTAGCATGACCAGCGCATTGATGGCTTGGTTGCTGACAATATTAGTTCGTGTTTTGCAATGTACTGGCGTCATAGGAGGTTGGATCATCGAGAATGCCAGAATCTGATCCGCTCTATCATGATCATATACCACGTTGGGTGGATTATAGGGTGGAAATCCATGGGGATTGTCATCTACAACTCTAGTGATAGGAGGTACTGCACCGGGCGTATTGTTGCGCGTGTGTCTTCGATGGGTACGTGGTGTTTGCTTGAGGTTACGCTTTGCCGTTGGATTACGTGATTGCATAATTGGTTGTGCATTTGTAATTCGAGGTATGGTAGTTATTGGTGTGTCGTCGATCACCCTTTGTTGTCGCTCTTGTTCGACTAATCTCACCCTTTGTTCTTCCGTTTGAGCGGTAGATGGGTTGATTATGTTGGTGAGATTAGTTTGTAGCTGCTGCAACAATTTTCGGCCCTGTTGGGTTTGGGCGGCTGTCTTCGTTTCGTCGGTGAGCTCTTGGGTGAGCGCTCGTAGATGCTGTAACGGTGTCAAATTTGGAAGTTGACAATGTTGAGGAAACAATTCAGACGATCCTGAGATTCGGTATGCTCTTGTTTCTGGGATATAGTAGTGGTCGCAACGGTAGTGATCTTTAGATGGTCCAAGATACCAACCGTCGACTCCTCTTGGGGCCCATGATCCTCGTGTGCTCGCGTCCTCGTATATGACAGCTTTACAACCGAGCGGTGCAAGGGGGTAACGGTTCCAATCGTACGGGCCATTGAGTGCTTCATATGCTGAAATTTCAGGGTTAATACGCGAGGCGCGCATGAGGTTGAGGCAGTCTTGGACTTGTGGCGTCAATCGGTCCCATAATTGCAGTGGGAACTCAGAGTCTGTCGTTGCCAGGGCTGCAATGAGTGCATCTTTCCACGTCTGGATGGCGCGTTCGGATGCGTTTAATCTCTTATTACCCGGTTCAACTAGCTGCAATTTGCACTCCTGTTCGGTAAGGAATTTCTTTATATGCTTTGTCGCTTGATTGTCCATAATATTCAGTTTTACCTTGAATCCTTTCTTCTCGAGCATGTCGAAATTCTTTTTGTAGGCGTTGAATATTATTATATCTGTCATGCCGTCAACGGGAGTGGCGAGAATGGCGTTGGATTCGTAGTGGTACATTACCAAATAACATACGCTACCGTCGATTGACACAAATGGAAAATTTCCTGTCATGTCGTTGTACACTACTCCCGAGTGTTTGTCTGCGAATACTCCAAAACAAAATACATTGGCAATCGACTCATCGCAATCGTCTGGGATGAGGTTGTGCTGTCGGTGCTGCTCTTGGGGTATCGGTGGTGCTATGACTATTGGCGGTACTATTGCATCGATCTGCTCTTGGATGGACATCTTATTCTTTGGTGTAGTACTCTTTATACCATGTCGTGGTCGCTTCATGCAGCCTTTGGCTGTGGCTGGGCTCGGATTGAGGTACTTGAGTACTAGTTCTTCACTTATATTTGGGCACCCTTTGAGGAATCCTTTGCGAATGGCTCTGATGAGTTTGGATATTTTTGGATTGCACAGCGACTGGTGTGCGAATTTTACCTTGTTAGCTCGTGTGTTGATGGAATGGGTGAATGCTGCGACATGCTGTACTGCCGGCGTAGTAGGCTGTTGTATCGTAGGTGGGGTGGTTAATGGTAGTGTCCACAAATCTGTTGATGGATCCTTGAAGCCTCTTAAGATAAGCTTGTCATTGTAGTATACATCGCAATGACGTTTACTAAATGTTACCTTACATCCCGCTTCACACAATACTCGTATTCCAATTAATGATGCAATTGATAGTTTTGGAACTATGTGTCCCGTCAATACTTTAGGTAATCCCGGGATCGTAATGTCACATTCATGAGTAGACTTTACTTTTGTTCCGTCGGGTAAGTTGATGGTTAGTGGTTTGTTTGCAAATCTCTTATTCTCCACTTTGGATCCGTCCATGACGAATATGCCCGTTGCACCTGTATCTGCAATGGCGTGTGTGGGTGCTATGGTCATAGCATTTATGGCGTCGACTTTTTGATCACCGTGCTCTCCGTTAGTCAATGTTATGGTGTGTGGGTAGGGGATTGACACACTATTGCTGGAGGTAGTATTTGATGTTATTACTGTGACATCGTCATCATCTACATCAGATACTTCATTAATTAATTGGATGGGGTCCAGAGAAATAGATAACGCATGCTTAATATAATTAACTGCTACTACACTCTCCGCCCCACACCGTCACATATTTGCCTGAGGGAACGTAATCTTATGTTTCCCGACCATACTTGGAGTATATCCCGCGGCCACGTACTGTTGCACATTGTTGCGTGTACACCCCTCCTGATGTCCTGCCTTACGCCATTGTGCAGGGCATGTCGCCGACGTATGGTCCTGTGCGACGTCGAAACCACAGGTGTAACAATAGTTCCAATTGGCGAATCGTTTCACTGGATTGGGAACCGTCGTGCGTGCGGTTTGGTTGATACCACCGTATGGGACAATTTGGTTGGCACCCCCAAATAGTGGAGGTGGAATCCCCATCTGTTGTTGGTTCGCTGCGGCAACTGTACCATAATTCCTGCGCGGACGCCGACCACGTCCACGTCCCCCACTTTGGTTAGTACCCGCGGTAAAACCTCCAGTAGGCGGAGGAGCGTATCCAATCCAGTTTTGGTTCGCTCCCGTGTCCATCACTATATTACCACGATATCCTCCCCGGCCCCCACGGCCCCCGCCAGTATACTGCTGCTGTGGGATCATGATTTGTTGCATAGGAGGGTGAGCCGGTGCGATGTGTAGTGCCGCCATTTGCGTCATCATCGCCGCTTGATTCGAAGCCAACTGTGCCATCGCTCCTGATAACACTGGGCACACCGTAGTGCCACCTAACGTACTGTCGGGTAGATTCACCGTCGCCGCTGCAATAGTGTTGTGGGTACCATCGGAGTTGGTACTAGCGTCATCGCCAATCGTATTCCCCAAGATCTCCCATGAGTTACGGTTGGTATACCCCTGCTGCCCCGCGGTCTGACTGAGGCTTATCGCATTGAGGCGTTTCGTGTACGCCTCT
>Ga0247837_1009279_pt1 | contig 11892 bp, 8 predicted proteins | sample LaCtaG_2_FD_187115 | JGI IMG/M metagenome (GOLD analysis project Ga0247837, IMG submission 187115) | Freshwater microbial communities from meromictic Lake La Cruz, Castile-La Mancha, Spain - LaCruzMarch2015_14.5m | ecosystem: Environmental > Aquatic > Freshwater > Lake | place: Spain: Castile-La...
ACCAACTAACTACATGAGAGACTCTCAAACATGTGAAATGAGTTCCTGAGAAAGACACATCTTTTCTGTTTATATATCAAATCGCATATAGAAGATTTCTTATGAATGTATAGAAAACTCCATGTCAGGAGAGCAATCTAAAGCAGCTCCAAAGACTTTACGATCAAACGATTATTAGATTGCTGGGAACTAGATGTAGGGACTAAGAAAGCACAAGTATTCATCTCTCAGAACAAATAATTGAATACTGCATTGAGTCTCCCATACACTTCCCTTGGCCTTCTCAAAAACCTCGGCCAATTAGTTCAGAGAGTCCAGCACTTCGCCGAGACTCGAGGCTGAGGAAGCCAAGTCTCTGTCCTTAAATAGCCATTTATGACCGTATGTGTAGGGACCCTATTAGCTTTGAGGACTCTAATGGGACCTATGTGGTCTATCAACTCTAATTACATCCTTGAGGCTTTCTGTGATGCAGGCGATTTGGTTATAACGAAAGCTAGACTTGTGGACTCTGTGAGCCGGGTTGACAGTTTAATCATCATATCCGCAAAGGCTGGAGGGCAATTTGTCTTTGAAAGAATTCACATTCCCTCTATGTCCTGTGAGGGTCGCTTGCATTCCCGAGTGTTTATACCTCGGATTTTAATAGTCATATGGAGGGAATTTGAGTGAGTTTCGTCTGTTAACCCCGCATGAAAGACATACAGGTGGAACAAGTGGCACTGACCTCCGACGGTTATCACTTCTTATCTGCTTCTAAGGACTCTGCATCCGACTACATATGTGAGTTGAGGTCTACATGAAGAAAGGCATACGAACTGCGCCTATCCGCTGCTTACTGCCTTGGAAGCCTATCAATGGTTTGCATTGAGCACTTACTATAATCCTGCAGTGTGCTGACCGTAGTGCTTGCACGGAATACCGTTAACTGGTGAATGCGCTTTTACTGCAGATCATTGAAACTGGGAGTTGCAAACGGGATAACTCCGCCTTGTCAATTCTTCTTGTGTCACTAAAGCAGGCCTTTGCGGGTAGAAACATGACCATTTTCGCCATTTTGTCCAGAATTAGGCAGAAGTGGCCTTTTAGCCTACGCTTAGGCAAAAGGAGGAGTGCGGAAACATCGTGGAGGCCAATTGAGCAGGCGGATGCATCAGTAGCTCCCGTACTTCCCTGCTTTTAGCGTAGCTTTTCCCAAGCCAATAGTGTGACTTCATGGAAATGCAACTTCACCACTGCATTACCCTGTTCTTTGTCAGCATTGCCTATTGTGTTCCGCCTCATTTCCACACAGTTCCGACCATTTCTAGACACTACAAGAGTACTTGAAACAGTTGTCTCCGAAGCCCTACTTCTATATGCGGAAACTAGTTTTAGTGAGTGTTGAGACTGGCAGTCAGTGCGTCGAGCTTGCTTTCGAGAGAGTGCATGTGTTGTTTAATGTCCTTGATATCTTCCTTCAGCAGTCGTTCCTCAAGTCTCTCCACAGTTTCGCCTTTCCCAGTCCAACCTTTGGCATCTTGCGCTCTGCCTGCCTCTTCACACCGGACCAAGACAGTTTTACGGGAGCTCTGGCCCCAGCGTCTCCAAAACAGCAACCTCTCGTACTCCAGAACAGCGATAATCTGCAAATGAAGGTCATTTTCCGCAATAGACATTTGTGTCTTTTCAAATGCATCTCCAAGAATAGACACCAGCAGATTCAGCATAATTATAACATTGACAATGCTAGCGCACACAAACAGTACCCACTCCAAAGACACGAAATCCGTTGTTTCGAATTCCCCCATTAGCAGAGTGAATGCAGTGGTCCAGGACTCAGTGACAGTGCTGTGGCCTGCTAGGACTGACAGACAGATACCGAAGGCAACAGTGGAGTAGGCCAGAATGGCTAGGAAGGAATACACCTCTTTCACTACTTTGATGGTCATGTAGACATATACGCGAGTCATTTTGAAGGTGCGGAAGTAGGTGAAGCCTCGCAGGAAGCACAGGATTACCATAGGCAGCGTTATGTCATCCACGATGTCGGGATATATATCCATTAGTTGGAATACGGCCCAGGCTAAGCACAATCCGCATCTAGTCAGGTCCACAATGTTCCATGGGTCTTGCTGATAAGCGCGGAAAGAGGCGGACATTTGAGCCAGTTCGAAGGCGAGAAAGCCGATGTTTAGGTAGATGAAGACACGGAAAGCAATATCACGTTCAGTTTGGCTGAACAATATGAAGTTCAAATTGAGTAGCATGACACAATAGGCGAATGTCATTGTTATTGTGAGAGGGTAAAAGCGACTCCATTTGTCTTCAATAATAAGTGAGGCGTAGCGGGAGATCAGTACCTTCCTATCTCCGCACTTTTCCAAGGCTTCGAGCAGATGCAGCGACCCTTTAGACCCCGGCTCCAACGCCCACTTGATGAGGCTGATTTCGTACTGAACCAGCACTTTCCCTACTTGCGCCTCTTCGACTTTCCCTGATTTTGCTTCTTCGAATCCCCTTGATTTAGCCTCTTCGACTTTCACTAGTTTTGCCTCTTCGTACAAATCAGTCCCTCTGAGGTATTGATTAGGTGCAAACTGAGTCATAGGGAGCGAAGACTTGGGAAAGATGTAGGTCCTGAGGGGAGGACTAGCCGGAGGCTGCATCAGCACAGCAAAGAAGGAGGACAGGAGTCTGGACTTACTCATCAATAACAGCGGAATGTCCTCAGTGATGAAGAGCAGAATGGACCAGGCGGAGTCATCTCTGGTAGCATTCACAGTATCAATAATGTGTTGCAAAATTGCATCAACACAGTTTATGGTGTTTCGCTTGAGCGCTACGGTCAGTGGAGAGCCGAACTCACCTCGGAGTAAAGGAGTTTGACCGTTGAGGTAGTCCTTGCAGCGCTTTGTGTGGTTATAGAGAGCGCTCACGTGCACACCATTAATACGTTTCCAAGGAAGAAAGCAGCTTATAGCCGCAGAAATCGCAATTTGTGTGCCTTTCTTCAAGGTCTTCAAAGTCGACCTCAACTCGCAAGTAAAGGCAGGCTCAGGATGAGTAGGGATGTGGACCCAGGGTAGATTCACAGGCCACACTCGCACTGAAGCGTCCTGAGAAGCAGATAGGAAGTGACGACCGTCAGAGATCACTGTGACTTGCTCCACTGAGCCTGTGTGTTCTTCATACGTAGTGAGTAGACGATACTCGCTCAAACTCCACAGTTTGATAGTCTTGTCCGCAGAGGCTGAAAGCAGGAACTGGTCTTCGGACAATAGAGCCAAGGAGTTCACATTCCCTCTATGTCCCGTGAGAGTCGCTAGCACTTCCATAGTGCTAACATTCCAGATTTTGATAGTCATATCCAGGGAACCTGATATTAGAGTCTCCTCATTCGCAGTCAAAATGATGACTTGAACACCTTTGCTATGCCCCTTCAAAACGCATTTGTTCAGAGGTTCAACGTTCAAAGGGTTTTCCCAGAGATGGATTGTGGAGTCCAGAGAGGCGGAAAAGAGCGTTTTGCTGGTCTTTGCAAATTCCAGGGAAGTCACTGGAGCCGCTTGAGAAGGGAAGTTCCTCAGATTTTTCGGTTTTCCAGGGACTTGTATGTCAATGAGATAAATAAAACCTACCGACCCTACAAACAGTGTTTTACCGTCAGGACTGGATATCAGGCTTTTAATCCGATTTCCTAAGTTCAAATCGCCTTTCTCTCTATTAATAAAGTTGAAATGCAGCAAAATGCACTTTTCTCCTCCATAGTAGACAGTTCCATTCACTTCCACCAGTGCATAGTTCGGGTCATCCTTCGGTCCTTTCTCAGTCGACCCTATTTCCCTCCTCTCTTGTATACTCCAACGCTTGATAGTTTGGTCGAAAGACAGCGTATAGAAAGACTCCTTATCAGAGGCCACACAGAGCTTTAGAATATGTCTCTCATGTCCATACAGTGTCTGCATCACTTCCTGCTTTTTCGACAACTCCCAGATTTTGCCTTGTCCCTCAATCGCAGCAGTAACCAGATAGAGCTGATCGGTGCTGAGGGCGAGATAGCTCAACTCAGTTCTGGCTGCATGGAAGGAGCACACCAGTCGCCTCTCCTGCATGTTCCAAAGGATCACTAGACCCGATCTATCGGCTGATATGCAGAACTGGCCGTGTCTGAGGACTTCTAAGAAGGTGATGATGGTTGTATGGCCTTGCAGGACGGCTAGGTGTTGCTCTCGTTCCAGACTCCAGATGCGAAGGGTGTAGTCGTTGGAGATGGAGATGAACTCGTTATTAGGCAGGACGGCAATGTTGCGGACTGTGCCTTTGTGTCCTTTGTAAGTGCGAACCAGGCTCTCCGACTTGAAATTCCACAGACAAATGAGGTGGTTTGCGGAGCAGGAGAGGAGGTGGTCTGGGGGGAGGAACTTCACGGCCCAGATTCTGTCTTGTTGGCCTTTCAACGTGCTTGTTACCTGCCCGGTAGAGACATTCCATACTTTCAGAGTAGTGTCTTTGGATGCTGATACACAAACAGTGTCATTTAGGATCAACAGGTCCACTACTGCTTCTGCATGTCCCTCTAGTTGGTGCTTGAGGTGTCCAGATGACAACTCCCACACCAACACTAACGCCTCCTCACATCCAGACACGAAGAACTGCCCACTGGGAGCCACAGCTAATGCGAGCACTGCACCTGCATGGCCAGTCAATGTCTTCGACTCTTTCTTTTCCTTCATATCCCACAGCTTTATTAGGCGATCAGCACTACCAGAGATACAAATCTTTTCATCCGGGCTGAGTGCAATGCATTGGACGGCTTCGGAGTGCTGAGATTGGAAGGGAGTGAGCAGTGTCTGATTGTAGTCAGCGAGAAGCTTGATTTGGCCATTGCTGAGTCCTACCATCAGGCCGTTGTGAGTGAGGACGTGGCATTTCACTTCAATTCTGCTCCCAAATTCGAGGACCTTGGGCTGAATTTTGTAGATTTCCTCGAGCATTCCCTCCATCTTCCCTTTTATTAGAGCGGCTTAGGGGGATAACAGGGCCTAGGGACTATGAAGCCAGAAGGTTGGACTAACACCTGTAGGCTCCCATGCACTTAAGGCAGTTCTTCCCTACCCTACGCAGTTCCGGTAAACGATGAAATCAAAGTCTATAAATTCGCATATATTGAAGCGAGTTGACTTCTGACTGGAGCAGGTTGGATGTCAGTTGAAGACGACTTGAGGAGCAGAGCGCGGTTCCGCATCGTTCGGACCCGCTGTTTCATAGTAAGTGTCAAATGGAGGGAGGGATCAAGGCAGTGTGGCGGACTTGGGGCACAATTAGCAGCCAGCGAGGCCCAGGCGCTTCCCTCTGGCTCATCAAAGACCAATTAACCAGGGAAAAGTCCAAACTTCGACAAGAACTCACCCGCTTCCTATCGGAGGAAAAGTCCTTCCAAGCTACCAGAAGATCCCATAGCCCCAGTCCACCTCCAAACCCTCAAAGCAGGAAAGCGAACTGAGAAAGTACTGGGAAAGTGGACTTTTGGGAAGAGCGAATTGCTGCCTGTAATAGGCATTGGAAAACTGGGAATAAGGAGAACAGTGAAGAAGGAAATCGCTAAGAAAACACAGAGAAGAAAGACAGAGAAAGGAGTCTTCTATGGATATAGCCAACTCGCTGCAGCGGAAAAGGCCTCTTTGAGTGAAATATTGAATAAAGCCACAGCCTCCGGACCAAACGGGAAGGGAAAGACTCTGTTCAAGCCAGTCCTACAGCAGCTACTTGGTGACATACAGCTCTCCCTAAGTCCTATCAAGCCCAACTAAGTGAGCGATGCAAGCACTTTGCACAGTGTTATTGTCTCAAACAAAGCCCTTCGACCATTTAAACGCAAAGAAGTGCCTTCCGAGGGCTGTGGGTACTTACCGCAAGTGGTAGTCCGCCCCTATAAAGCCAGTAGTGTACAAGTCCTCTCACTCCCTCAACTCCTCCTACCACTGGGACAGCAAAAGCCACTTCTATATCTACCCTAGACGGCTTGTCTGCCTCCGTTTCCACTATGTGCGGAGAGCGAAAAGCCGCAGAAGTGCGAATCAGGTCAGTCCCCTTCCCAATTGCACTGCAGTACGGGCCGAGTGAAGCTAATTGGCAGGTCCTATAGCCTTTAAGGTGTATGCAGCTGCCCACCACTCTCACTTAGTCCTAGTCTTGCGCTAAAACCAGAGGCACGTGGCCCCTGTATGATACGGTTTCGAGCCTATTTTTAGGGAAGCGGTCACTTTGAGGGAAGGTTTCCTGCGAATAATGAACTTTTAGGCAAGAAAACCCACATTCATGGGTATGTAGGCTAAAGGTCGAATTGAAGGCGGCTGAAAGCCTGTATGCTGGATTATTGCCAGGGTAGAGAACTTAGCCTGCTAACGTCCCATAAAAGCGAACATTGGCAAATAATGGCAGAGTGCTTTCCACGTGGCTTATCCAGAAGAAGGCCCCGGCTTGTGCACTAAAGGCAGATCTGGGGACCTCTAGACCTAGCGAGCGCTCAAATCAGGCCAATTGTCGATAGAAAAAGTGGCTTCCCAGTCTGCAGAGGCTCTGCCAAGACTCCTTCACTCTACCCAAATCCAGCTATCTAGCGAATAGCACAGTTGGGACCGACTACAGCCACTTTTCAGACCTCTAGGAGTGGTTGTAAATGGCTTCGTTTCAGGACTGTGTCTCTGAAGCAGCTGCTGACGGCGCCAGTCTAGGCTCCTTTATCGACTCTCTGGCCAGTGTCAAGCCCCACACTATTGAGCTCTCTGATACTCCCAGAGTGATGCAGACCTATGGAGACGGGGTGGTGGTGGGACTGGATGATGGGAAAGTGCTATTGGTATGTGTAGGTCCTACCCCTACTTGCTACTGCTTGGAAAGCGACACTCCCCATACAGATGCTGTGATTCGCTTGGCTGTGTCCAGGGGTGGAGACATGTGTCTGAGTGGGGACTCATGTGGCATTGTGAAGTTGTGGAATCTCACAGAGAGGAAGGAACTGGCTACCCTTTGTAGACACTCGGAAGCTGTAAGAGCCTTGCTAATCACTTCTAATGGCCTGCTGGGGGTAGTCATCGAAGATAAACTAATCAAAGTGTGGGACTTACAGGCAAAAAGGGAACTCTTTACACTAGAAGGCCATACATCTTCTATTAAATGCCTAGAGCTATCCACTAATAACCGATTTCTCTACTCAGGAGACGATAAGGGGACTATAAAAGTGTGGGATTTCGAGGAAAGGAAGGAAATATCCACTTTCTCTGTCACTCCTTACGGATATATGCGCTTAACTCTGTATTCAGAGGATAAATTACTCTATTTCGGCTTGAGCTATGACGGCGAGGTTTGCTTTTGGAACGTAGCAAACATGAAAGAAATCGCAGCTTTACCCTGTCAATTGGAATACATCTGCGTCAGTCTTGTCCAAAAAGGACAAATTTGCCTATCCGCTACTGATAAAGAAACAATAATATGGAACCTCTCCACCAATCGGGAAATAGCTCATTTGAAAGGACACACTAGCGATATATTGAACATTACAGTGTTTACAAGTGAGCACTTCTGTTTAACCGGTTCATACGACCATACCATTAGACTGTGGAATTTGGAGACTTATGAGGAAGAAGCGGTTTTTCAGGGACACGAACAAGTAGTTGTTAGGGTCAATTTGACAGAGAACAATCAGCACTTTATTAGTGGAAGTGAGGACAAAACGCTAAAAATTTGGAGTTTGGCGAGGAAAATAGAGAGCCAAGTCATCAAGGCAAATTTGATTATTTCCAACCCACTCGCGAACACGCCAGACTTGGCTATTGTTGCCGAGGGCCCAAAGATAAAGTTGTGGCGTTGGAAAGATTGTCAGGAAGTAGGGGAATTAAAGGTATCTGATGATTCTATCAGGATGCTGACGGTGACCTCTGACCTGAAAACAGTCATATCAGCCGATGCAAACAACAATATAAGGCTCTGGAACTTGAAAACTATGACCCTGGAACATACTTTTCCAGAACATGAGAGTGTTCAATTTCTCGCGGTTACGCCAGATGGAAGACGGTTTATAACTGTGGACTGCCGTAATTCTGCCCTTATACTTTGGAGTTTGGAGGAAAAACGAGTTCTTGGCAGAGTTGCGGTTTCTGATGATGTAGCAGCGGTGGTAATTGAGCCGAGTGGAGAGTGTGTAGTCATTGGCACATACGAAGGGAAAATTTCAATTTGGAGTTTACCAGAACTAAAGTGCATCGGAGAGTTTCTAGTATGTAAACCCCTATTGATAGATTTGGCCTTTACTCCTGATGGACAAACACTGGGTTTCTGTGGGACGGATGCTACTATTAACCTGTGGGATTTCAAGGAAAGAAGGACATTTGCTTCGTTTTATGGACATACAGGGATTGTCCGTAGTATGAATGTATCTCCAGATGGTCGCTATGTGGCTTCAGGCAGTGATGACAAAACTGTGAGAGTGTGGAGTATGGAGGAAAAGAGAGAGGTGGCCTGCTATCCCCAAACTAATGAACTCGGTAGTGTCTGCTTCAGTCATGATGGCCAAAATATACTATTTGAATTAGGAGATGGGAGAGTGCACCTGATTTCCTTCATAGTGCCCTGGGAATGCACAGGGACTAGTCCTTTTGAAGCCACATCTGTCACAGCAGCTATCATCGCAAGTCTGATCAGCGGTAAGCGAGTGAGCAAGGCAGCCTCCAACTGGATTATATCCCCCTATCGTATCAACAGTCTGCATATCAGCGCTTACTACAACCACGCTGAGCGCGCTCAGGAGTATCTGGCTGCAGGAGTACCTTTTCTTAAAGGAACGTTCGGCTCGCCTCTCACTGTGGCTTTACAGCGGAAAACCATCAAATGTGTGGAGGTCTTTCTCAACTATCTGATTAGCATCGCGAGTGCAACGAAGAATGACTTGGAGTGGCCGGCTTTTGCCTGCATTATGGAGGATATTCCGGTACTGCTGAGGTGTGGGTCTGCACTGCTGCAGCCTTTCTTTGAGGTGTTGATGCAGGTTCCTGCTGTTCCCGTCCTCCCCTACTTCATTACTCCCAAATGGAATCTTCCCGTTGTCGTCTTGTCGGAAAATCGACTGCTTAATATCTCCGACTTCGATATATCATCAAAGGGAGAAATGGGTTCGGAACTTGTGAAATTCTACATCAGTCTGATAAAGCAGAACCTTACACCAGGCTCCGCCCCGTCTTTGGAACTAGTGGAGGCCTTGCAGGACTGTGAAGATAAAACTGTGCTCAATACTCCTTACATCTCTACCATCATTGAGGAAAAGTGGGCCTATTTCTACCCCTTCACACTGACTTTCACCCTGCTGTATACCACAATGGTCGCCTCACTAGTGCTGCTACTCTTTAATGTGTGGGACACTACGCTGCTTGCGTCCGCCTTTATAGCGATCAATGCGTTCTTTGTTGTCTACGAAATGGCTCAAATGGTGGTAGACAAGTGGGCCTATTGGATGGACCCTTGGAACTATGTGGACATATTCCGAGTTTTCCTGAGTCTATTTTGGGGGACACTGATACTAGTAGGCCAGGAGCAGTCCTTCTTATTGGAGTATCAGCGATACATTCGCCTGTCATTAGCGTTACTGTGTCTACTGAGGGGCTTTACCTACTTCCGCAGTTTCCGCACAACTCGGGTATTTGTGTACATGACTCTAGCAGTGATCAAGGAAATTTACTCCTTCCTCTTCATAATGGCCTACTCCGTCTTTGCCTTCGGAGTGTGTACCTCTGTACTATGTGGACACACTACCCTGGGAGAAAGCTGGACCTCTGCATTTAGTTTGGTACTGGGGGACTTCGACAGTAGCACTTTTGGGTTTATGGAGTGGACCATATTTTCGTGTGCAGCAATCATCAATGTGGTAATTATGCTAAATCTCCTCGTATCCATCCTAGGGGACGCCTACGGAATGACCCAAATGTCCGTCCGTGAGAATGACCTATACATGATGCTTGACCTTGTAAACGAGTACGAGTCTCTGATGTTTTGGCGGAGATCTGCGGGCACTCCAGTGGTCATGTTTACTTGCGATACAGCTATTGAATCTGAGTCCGCAGCAGACTGGGCAGGTCAGGTTTCCAAAATAACCGAAAAGGTGAAAGACGAAGTCGGGAAATCCACAGAGACAATCCAGGGCAGAGTCGAAGCCTTGAAAGGCGCCCAGGAGAAATCAACAGAGGCTTTAGAGAAGAAAATGGAAGCGCAAAAGACAGAACTGAAGGAAGTGGTGGAAAAGAAAATGCAGGCGATGGAGGAGAAGTTGGAGGCTATCCTGGTTCTACTCAAGAACCGTAGTTAAGAAGTTAGCCCTCAGAGTACTCTCCTATCTAGCCTTGAGGCACTTTTATAGCCTCCACTTTGTGTGGGTTGTGACTTTGAATGCGCTGTTCTGGGATCTCCTTGACAATCAACTTGCCAGTGCGAAGATCAATTCTTTTTCTCGCGCCGGTCCTAATCAGCACCTCCAGAAAGTTTGTGGATAGCGAATCTGCTTCAAGTGACATCTTTTCCTACCCTTTAGGTACTTAGGAAACATAATGGCGAATTCCCTGCATTCCATCAGATAATCCGCTTATCACAGCTACACAGCCCCTACGTACTAATTTCCCATGTCCTGCTGGGTTCGATAGTAATGTCCGGCCTAAGTTAGTAGTCCCTCACATATGTGGAGATGGTTACTTTGAAGTACACCTTGGGTTGAATCTAGCGAGATTTGAGTTTTCTCAGGGCCCATGCATTAAGCTCTCCGCACCTGTTTGTAGGAATTGAAAGAGCCCCATATAAGGCGGAACCCGTACATAGTTCATAGGCGATAAGTGTGTAAGTCGAGTTGTTTCAAATACATCCGTATGAGCTGCATATATGTCATATTGGCCTTATCCCAGCAATCCCGGCCAATACCTCCTTCACCATCGCCTCTATATATACTTGAATCGGGTAATTGCTTGGGAAAGACCGCTCCTTCCCTCCTCGCCCACTCCATCAATCCCCTCTTTCCAGCACTGCATACTCCATCTCTCCTGCAAAGCATGCACATAGGTCCTTTATATAAAGGAGTGGAAGAGCAAGCTGCCGTCCCAGCTTTCACCTGTCCCCAAGGAAGTAGGACGGGATTGAGAAGGTCTGAGAGCAGTTGGAACAAGCGTTGCTTAGGCTGCAGATCTGGACGAAAGACGCTCTCAGCCACACTGAGTTCCTGCGGTTTCAAGCAAGGTGGGCTGTTTCTTGCTAGGTGGGAGGTGTTTGAGTTGCTTAAATTTGATGTCAATGGCAATTGACACCTATGCCTCGTTCCCGCTGTTCCAAACATTGACAAGACCTTAAAGTTTCCAGATCAAAGGCCGGATCTTGCAGCTGTAAGGCAGGATTGGAAGGAAGACTACAGCAGGGCGTTAGGCCGCAGACTGGGGTAAGAAGGGATGCAGCTAGTCAGGCAGTACCAGTGCAGGAGACCTGAAGTCAGGACTGCGGCAGAACTCCTTTGGACGACTTGAGGAGCAGAGTGCGGCTTTAGACCCGTTGTTTAGTCTAGTGTCAAATGGAGGTGGGCAGTGTGCGGAATTAGCAGCTAGCGAGGCGCTTCCCAGCTTGAAAAGACCAATTGACCAGGGAAAGTCAAAACTTCGACCAGAACTCCCCTCTTCCTATCGGAGGAAAAACCCTTCCAAGCGACAGAATGACCCATGGACCAGTCCATCCCTCTCAAACCAGGGAAGCGAACACTGGGGAAAATAGACTCCTGAAAGAGTGAATAGCTGCCTGTAATAGGCCTTCGCGAGATTTGGGAATAGGGTATGTGCGAGAAGAACAATGGAGCATTCCCTTAAACAAAGCCTGCTAATGTGGGTGGACTCG
>Ga0247837_1009292_pt1 | contig 11876 bp, 5 predicted proteins | sample LaCtaG_2_FD_187115 | JGI IMG/M metagenome (GOLD analysis project Ga0247837, IMG submission 187115) | Freshwater microbial communities from meromictic Lake La Cruz, Castile-La Mancha, Spain - LaCruzMarch2015_14.5m | ecosystem: Environmental > Aquatic > Freshwater > Lake | place: Spain: Castile-La...
TATTTTAGTGAAACACAGCATTACGCTCATATCGATAGACACACTTAACATGTGGCAACAAGTCGGCTTTTTAGCTGATGTGTTTACCACCTTTAAACAACATGGCTTTTCAGTTGACTTGCTGTCATCGTCTGAATTTAACGTTACGCTATCATTGGACAGCAATGCTAAATTGCGCGATAGGCATGCACTCGATGCGCTCATTGATGACTTAAATCAGTTTTGTCGCGCTAAAATCATTGAACCTTGCAGTGCGGTTAGCCTGGTTGGGCATCATATACGAACCGTTTTACCTCAATTAGGGCCTACGCTTGAAGTCTTTGAGGCCAAAAAAGTATACCTGATGTCCTTGGCGTCAAACGATCTCAATTTAACGTTTGTGGTCGACGAGTCGCAAGCCGATAAACTTTGCCAACAGTTACACAATTTACTGATTGAAAATAATCCCCAAAGTTTTTATTACTCAAAAAGTTGGCATGAGGAATTTGGAACACCTGTGGCGCGAAAGGTGCCTTGGTGGGAAGAAGACCGGGAAAATTTATTGAAAATAGGCGCGGCCCACTCGCCCTGTTATGTCTACCATTCTGACACGGTTGCTGAAAGAGCGACTGAATTGCTTGGTTTAAAAGCTATAGATCAACTCTTTTATGCTATCAAAGCGAACCCTCACGCAGGCGTTCTCCAAGCCTTGTTTGCAAAAAACATTGGCTTTGAATGTGTCTCTCTCAATGAATTACGCCACGTGTTAGCCCTCTTTCCAACGATTGATAAAACGCGACTACTCTTCACTCCTAATTTTGCTGCAAAAATTGAATACGAAGAAGCGCTTGCTTTAGGGTGTTATGTCACTATTGATAGTCTATACCCCTTAGAACACTGGCCTGAACTCTTTACAGGAAAATCCATTATATTGCGGATTGATCCCGGCTGTGGCGCAGGACACCATAAATTTGTGTGCACCGGTGGGAATGAATCTAAATTTGGCATTACCCAAGACAATTTAGATAAAGCCGTGGCGTTAACCACTGAACACAACATCAAGGTGATAGGCCTTCATGCACACTCTGGCAGTGGTATTTTATCGCTCGACTTATGGCAACAAACGGCATTAATGTTAGCCGATGAAATTGCCCGCTTCCCTGACGTTCAAATCATTAACGTAGGCGGGGGCTTGGGCATTGTTGAAAAGCCCGGACAACAATCTTTAGATTTATGTGCACTAGATGCCTCATTAATGGCGGTGAAAACCCGTTACCCCCACCTCGCCCTTTGGCTTGAACCTGGTCGTTTTTTTGTGGCTGAAAGCGGGGTTATTCTTGCGAAAGTGACGCAACAAAAAGAGAAAGGAAAGGTGCGTTTTGTGGGCATTGAAACCGGCATGAATTCTTTAATACGCCCAGCGCTGTATGGTGCTTATCATGATATTGTTAATTTAAGTCGCATGCACCAAGAAAAAACAGGGTTTGCCCATATTGTAGGGCCAATTTGTGAGTCCAGTGACACATTGGGCTATGACCGTTTATTACCCGATAGCCAGGAAAATGACATCATGTTGATTGCCAATACCGGGGCTTATGGCCACTGCATGAGCTCGTCTTACAATCTTAGAGCACCGGCAGAAGAAATTGTTATTTAATTTAGCCCCGCTTCGGGATTAAACCGTACTGGCTTGAAAACCTCCGTTTATACCCATCTAAAAGGTGGGTATAAATACTCACCTACTCGGATTTTATGCTAAACGATAGCCAACAGCGCCATCTTGCCACAGACCCTTCCGGCTCTTATATAGTACAAGCGCCTGCGGGCTCCGGTAAAACCGAAATCCTCACACAGCGTTATTTACGTCTTTTAAGCCATGTTCATGCGCCTGAACAAATTATTGCCCTTACCTTTACAAGAAAGGCTGCAAATGAAATGCGCGAGCGAATTTTACATGCGTTGCAAAATGCCGCACGCCATGTAAAAGCCACCTCCAGCCATCAACAACAAACGCTCACGTTTGCCGCCGAAGCCTTACAGCGCGATAAAGCAATGGATTGGAAATTACTACAGCAACCCGGGCGCCTTCGTATTATTACCATTGATGCTCTTTGCCAAATTTTAACGCAAGCCATTCCTTTACAAGAAAAACAAATTCCTTATGCAACAATCAGTGACAATCCTAGAGCCCATTACCAGAAGGCGGCCCGCGCGTGCTTAGCGTTTGCACTTGAGCATGCACATTATCATGCGGCGTTAAAAACACTTCTTATGCATGTCGATAATCGTCAAGACCATTTATTATCTTTATTTAGTGATTTACTCGCCAAGCGAGAACAATGGCTGCAGCTTTTATATCAAGCAAAAGAGCAAGACCAAACGACGTTTGAAAATGCCCTGTCCATTATCTTGCAACATGAGTTAGGGCGTTTAACCAAAAGCATTCCACATGAGTACGCCGAAGAATTAACCCTGCTTGTTCGACAACTTGCTAATGTAGACAGTAAATCACCCTCTCTCAGTGCGCCCTTACGTGACTGGCAAACCATTCATGATTTAGATAATAAGCTTGCAAAAAGTCTTGCGTCCTTGCTTCTGACCTCCCAAAACACCTTACGAAAAGCATTTGATCATCACGTGGGCTTAACTAAAGGCGACCGCAGCGCTCAAGAATACACAACATTAAAAGCATCCAGCAAAGTCCTTTTAGGCAAACTTGATGCCTGCCCAGGGTTTCTTGAAGCCCTCATTCGTGTAAAAAATCTACCTGCACCAGAGTATGACCCTCAGCAATGGCAAACGTTGCAAGCACTATTTACGCTCCTGCCGGTACTCGCAGCTCACTTGCACCTTGTTTTTAGTGAGCACAACGAAGTTGATTTTGCAGCCATTTCAGAACAAGCACTGCATGCGCTTGGTGATGATGAATCACCCACTGACTTAGCCCTTTATCTTGACAATAGCATTCATCATCTTCTGGTGGATGAATTCCAAGACACGTCTATTCAGCAATTTGAATTGTTAAGCAAGCTTGTTCAACATTTTGAACCGAATGACGGCAAAACATTGTTTGTCGTAGGTGACCCCATGCAATCCATTTACCGGTTTCGCTCGGCAGAAGTAGGGTTGTTTTTGCGGGCGAAACAAGAAGGAATTGGTCCAGTAAACCTAACACCACTGGAACTAAATTCTAATTTCCGCTCTTCAGTCACTGTTGTTGATTGGGTCAATGAGCACTTTAAACATATTTTCCCCCACACCGATGACATGGAATCAGGTGCCATCTCCTTTCATCCCTCTCATCCTGTAAAACCGGCCGATGAGGATAGCTTTGTGCGTGCGTATCAATTTGAAAACCGCGTGCAAGAAGCTGATGCAATTGTAAAGGAAGTATCATTGGCGTTAGAACAATACCCTCAGGATACTATCGCCATTTTAGTGCGGTCAAGAAACCAGCTGGTCGACATTGTACGAGGTTTTAGAGCTCAATCTATTCCTTTTCAAGGGGTAGAAATCCACTTGCTGGCAAAACTCCCTCATTTACGAGACCTATGGGCGCTTACACAAGCCTTGTTAATGCCAGGCAATCGTCTTGCATGGCTCACGTTGCTTCGTAGCCCCTGGTGTGGGGCAACGCTTTCTGACTTGCACGCGCTCGCTCATTTTTCAAAACGCAAATCCATTTATTTTGCCCTCGCCCACCTTGACGAAATCACCACGTTAAGCAAAGAGGGACACACGCGCTTTCATTTTATATACAACGTGATGGACCATGCCATCGCCTCTCGGCATCAATACCCTCTTATTTCATGGATAATGCAGACCTTGAAGCAACTTCACCTCGAGCAGATTTTAGACCCTACAGAGCAAAATGATTTAGAACAATACTGGGGCTTGCTTGAACGGTTTGAGCGTGATGGACAAATTGAAGACTTTACACAATTTAGCCAAGAATTTAATAAACTCTATTCTCAACAAGTCGTTCCATCGCGGTTACAGATAATGACAGTCCATAAATCCAAAGGCCTGGAATTTGATTGCGTGGTATTACCAGGGTTAGGCAGTAAACCCCCAGGCTTGGACACGCCCATATTACGCTGGCTTAAAATACCAAGCCACCCTCACAAAGAGCTTTTATTGCTGTCCCCCATGAAACCAGCGCATCAAGAGCATTGTCTGGTTTATGATTATTTGGGGAAATTAGAAGCTGAAAAAAATGCATATGAACTCCAACGCTTATTGTATGTGGCCGTAACACGCGCTAAAAAACGTCTTTACCTTTTTGATAACAGTGAAAAATCCACCCAAGGCACTTGCCGTCATTTATTACAAAACCAAACTTTTATCAGCCCAGAAGCCCAAACATCAACCACGGAAGAAACGCCCTCTTTGCCTGTATTGCATCACCTGCCCATTGCTTTTTATGAAGCACCACCAGTACACCAACAACCTCAAAATCAGCCGTCGTCTATTCTTCTCACCAACAATACACCGCGTCTTATGGGTATTGTCGCTCATGAAATGCTCCAATGGATTGCTGATAATCACCCAAACGCTGTGAACGATATTCCATGGGCCTTGGCCGATTACCGGTTGCGTGGTTTGGGCTTTGAAGACATAGCCTTTAAAAATGCCCAACATTTAATTAAGCATCAAATCACGACGTTCTTTCTTGATCCTATCGGTCAATGGCTCATGCAACCCCATGAAGATGAGCACAACGAATACGAACTATTGATACGTGATAACGACAATTTACAAACAAAAATCATTGACCGAACCTTTATTGATAAGGGAGTCCGTTGGATAATTGACTTTAAAACAGGGCAAGATGACAAGCAAAAAGAAACACACCATCGCCAACAACTGTCTGATTATGCCAGTATCTTCACTCATCTCGGTCCTGAGAGCATCTCTTGTGGGATTTATTATTTAGCTAGCAATCGCTGGATTGCATGGGAGTATACAACCAATGAACATCGAAAAGACGATAGCAACACTACTAGCCAGTACCACCGACTCCCTGTTGAGTCTGAGTCCTGAAGCCCTAGGCTTAAAACCACTTATTAGCATAGAAGGCACGGACCTCTCACTGGCCTTGTGTGCAAATTTTCCAAGTGGTTTTTTAAAAGACTCCTTATTACCCCAGCTTACTCAAGCTCTAATAGACGCATTTCCCCAATATCAAGTCAGTGTGACCATTGATCACTTTATTAAAGCCCACCGAACACAATTGGTAGGAAAAGGCTTGCGAGGTGTTAAAAACACGATTGCCATTGCTTCGGGTAAAGGTGGCGTTGGAAAATCAACAGTAACGGTAAATCTGGCTGCAGCCTTGGCACGCGCTGGTGCGCGCGTTGGCATTCTTGATGCAGACATTTATGGACCAAGCATTCCATTAATGCTTGGGAAAGCCTCCCCCGTTGAAGTGAGTGGTGAGCATTATTTGCCAGTATTTGCCCACGGTATTCAAGCGATGTCGATTGGTTACTTAACAGAAGGGGAGCCCGCTCTTATCTGGCGAGGGCCCATGCTCGCTAAATCTTTACTTCAAATGATTGACATCACCGCATGGGATGAACTGGACTATTTATTGATTGATTTACCGCCTGGAACTGGGGACATTCAATTAAGCCTTGTGCAAAAAATCCCTCTGTCTGGCGCGATTATTGTGACTACCCCTCAAACCGTCGCGACCCTTGATGCAGAAAAAGCCTTTAAAATGTTTGCCAAAACCAATATCGATGTTTTAGGTGTAATTGAAAACATGTCCTTGCACCATTGCAGTCAATGCGGCCATCAAGAAGCTATTTTTAGCAGTGGTGGTGCAGAAGAACTCTGTCAAACCTTTCACAGCACCTTGCTCGGCAAACTCCCTCTAGACCGACAAATTGGCAGTGACTGCGACAAAGGCACACCTACAGCCGCTATTGGTAACAATGAAATAGCCATGTCACTGATTAAAACCGCTTTAAATGCCGCCATTGAATTGGGCAAAAAACCACTGAATTATGCAGACAAATTTCCAAACATAGTGGTTGAATAATTATTTATACTCCATTAAATTTTAAATGACTGACACCCTAAGTACCGCGGCCATATTATTACCCACAAGTCTTGTAAACTTTACCAGCCAAGGGTTGTAAGAATTTTTAGCTAGAAATAATACCGGTTATGTCTTTCCCGCGAAGGCGGGAAACCATTCCAAAATTGGGCAAATTGATCAGTATGTAGATAGATTCCCGCCTTCGCGGGAAAGACAAACTATATGACACAGATTTGTGGGTAATGATATGACCGCTGCTTGTCAGCGTGTGTCTCGGAAAAGCCAACAAACAGATACATTTGGCTAACAATAAGAATGTGTCATTTAAAATTTAATCAACTATAATTCGTCGTCGCCCCCATTGATTGGGGGCAAATAAACCTACTCACTTCTCTGCAGTAACCACGTAAACTGAAATATCACAACGGCACTCCCCTTGATAGTTTTGCTGACACTCCACATCATAAGCATTCACTAACGCTTTATTGATATCCGGTATTTCATCGTCAGGGATTTGTCCATTAAACAAGGCAAGACCCTTCACAAATTTTTTAAACACATCCAAGGAAGGCAACACAAGCGTTTGTTTATCACATTCAACCCTTGACGTACTAAAAGGTAACGTTTGAATAACGTCAGGAAGCAATGCAATTTTTTTATAATTGACGGGCAATATAAAGTCCTGCAAGCGCTTAAATTCCATTGAGGCTTTCACTCGTTCAAGTGATCGAACTAAAGGATCGTTACCTGAGGGAATAATGGTTAACAATTTTCCTCCCTTTTTTAGGGCGCGGTAAATATTGCTAAAAGCTTTAGGAAGATCATCGCACCACTGCAAACACCAAAAGGAAACAATATAATCAAACTGCTTATCATAGGTTAAATCTAAAACATCCGATTTTTGTACCGAAAAATAAGGGTAATCCTGTACTTTTTCTTTAGCCAGCGCCAGCATGTTTTGAGACCTATCGACACCAATTAAAGTACCTTCTGGAATTTTTTTAAGAATTTTTACCGTATAAGAACCATCCCCACAACCTATGTCTAAGACACTATCATGAGGGTTTAATTGCAAGGGAATCACATATTTATCAGCGATAGTAGCTTGTATGTATGCCCCTACTGCATAATCTTCAGCTGGCCACTCATGAGTTAGCATAATTATCCCTATGTGATTTACATTCCAAACCCGTCTCAACTATCGGCAGAATACACAATATATTTAGTCACCACCCTATCAACAGGCGTAAAGAAATATAAGACGTAGCCCTGGTGCTCACCGTCATGTTAAACTAGAATATATTTATAATTTATTATTAAATTTTCCCTAGCTCCTGCGAACCGCAGCATGTCTTAAATTTCGTAGGATGTATCGATTAATTTCATTGATTAAGTAGGCACGAATGTCTGAAAACTACACAGCTCATGCCATCGAAGTATTAAGTGGACTAGAGCCCGTCCAACGCCGTCCTGGTATGTATACCGACACTACACGCCCCAATCATTTAGCCCAAGAGGTTATCGACAACAGTGTTGATGAAGTCATTGCGGGATTTGCTAGCAACATTATTGTAACCCTGCACGAAGACAACTCTGTGGAAGTAGAAGACAATGGTCGTGGCATGCCTGTTGATCTGCATCCCCAACTTGGTTTAAGCGGTGTGGAGGTTATCTTAACGCGTCTTCATGCGGGCGCTAAATTTTCAGATAAAAGCTATAATTTTTCAGGCGGTTTACATGGGGTGGGCGTCTCCGTTGTCAATGCATTATCAGATCGCTTAGATATTTCTATCAAACGTAATGGTCTTATTTACCAAATGTCTTTCGCTAATGGTGATAAAATCAACGAACTGAATGAAACAGGGGTCACTAAAAAACGTGACACAGGAACCCTCATTCGATTTTGGCCTAACCCTAAATATTTTGATACAAATCGTCTCTCTGTTAAACAGTTAAGCCATGTTTTACGGGCTAAAGCGGTATTGTGTCCTGGCTTGTCCATGACCTTTGTCAATAAAGCCACTCAAGAAGAAACCACCTGGTGCTATGAGAAAGGTCTGTCCGATTACTTATGCCAATCATTGCCGGCAGATTATTTTCCCGAAGAACCTTTTACAGGCGAATACAAGAGCGATGAAGCAACGGTGGATTGGGCACTAGCCTGGTCTAGCACTTCGGTTAATCCTTTAAGCGAGAGTTATGTAAATTTGATTCCTACCGTTCAAGGAGGAACGCATGTTAATGGGCTTCGCGCAGGCCTTTTTGATGCCTTGTCGGCCTTCTGTGAGCTCCGAAATTTACTTCCTCGTGGTGTTAAATTAACAGCCGACGACCTTTGGGAACCTTGCCAGTACGTTTTATCCGTCAAAATGAAGGAGCCTCAATTTGCAGGCCAAACCAAAGAGCGCTTGAGTTCACGACAAACAGCAGCCTTTGTCAGCAACGTGATTAAAGATGCCTTTTCATTGTGGCTTAATCAACACCGGAACCAAGGCGAATTGATTGCGACCCTAGCGATAGAGCGGGCCCAAAAACGCTTGCGTCAAGCGAAGCAAGTGGCACGAAAACGTGTACACCAAGGACCCGCACTTCCTGGAAAACTAGCCGATTGCTTGCAACAGGACTTAAACCAGGCCGAATTGTTTTTGGTAGAAGGGGATTCTGCGGGTGGCTCTGCAAAACAAGCGCGTAGCAAAGATTTCCAAGCCATTTTACCGCTACGGGGAAAAATATTAAATTCATGGGAAGTGGACTCGTCCCAAGTGCTCGCCTCTCAGGAAATTCATGACATTTCAGTTGCCATTGGCATTGACCCAGGCTCAGAGGATTTAAGTGGTCTTCGCTATGGGAAAATTTGTATTCTAGCGGATGCAGACTCTGATGGTGCACACATCGCAACGCTTATATGTGCTCTATTTTTGCGTCATTTTAAACCGTTGGTAAAAAATGGACACATCTTTGTGGCCATGCCCCCCCTCTATCGTATTGATGCGGGCAAAGAAGTTCATTACGCATTAGATGATGAAGAAAAACAAAAAATTACTGCCTTGTTGTCAAAAACCAGTAAGGCAAAAATCAATGTGCAACGCTTTAAAGGATTAGGTGAAATGAACCCACTGCAGCTTCGCGAAACCACCATGGATCCTAACACTCGCCGCCTTGTCCAATTAACACTGGACGATGAGCCCTATACCTTCGAACTGATGGACATGCTTTTAGCTAAAAAAAGAGCAAGTGATCGCAAAAGCTGGCTAGAAGGAAAAGGTGATCTGGCTGCCGTATAAAAAACGCTTTAAATGCCACATGGATTTCGTAAGCCTTTCAGCTGAACCCTCTAAGGAATAAAGAACCGGGTACGAACATGTGTGACCCCAGTATTGTCTTTGATGGATTAGGTCTCATTTTCAACGTCCTGCGACTTTTCCAAAAGATCTTTGAATCTTGCCAAAAGTGCGGTAAGTTGGCGACGAGCCGATTTAACAGCTACTCATGCCGTGGCCCTTGTCTAAGGAAAGGCTTGCTGAAGGCGCTACATATGTCGTTGATAATATTGGCGGAAACGACGCCATAGCAGCCGCTTCTTCAAAACCACAGGGAGTTTGTGAAGCCTGACCTGCATCTGATGCATCTAAATGCTTTGACGCTTTAGCGCTAGACATTAATGCTAAAGCCCGCCCGTGACTCTCTTCACCGTGATGTGTTAAATCAGGGCCTGACTCTAAACCAGGCTTCGCTATCTCTTTTGTCTCTAGTGCTTCAAAATCACTTATCAAACGTGCGGTAATATGCCTTTCGTTATAACGATGCGCTTGGCTTTTCAAAAGATGAACTATCACCAAACCCACCAATGCTCCAATGGCCACAAAAATGCCACCCGGAATCAAAAAAGAAGCAGCTACCAACCCTGTTATTACCACAGCAGCCACAATATTAATGATTAAGGAGTTTCGTCGCTTTAAATAATCACATTCCTCTCGTGCTTGCTGTTGCTTCTCAGGTAAGGTGTATTCGTGGTCTTTTGCAGACGACTTATGTTTGACTTGTAAATGTATGAAATTAACTACTTCTTTAATGATTTGAATACCGGTACCCACAATGATTAACACAAGAAAAAGGGGTGAGCCCGTGGTCGCTACAGCGGCGAGTACAAGACTATAGGCAGTTACTTTTAAAGCCGCTTCTGCTAATTCAAAAAAATTATTCCTTAAAAGCTCTGTCAACGGTACCTTTTTTTTATTAGTAAGGCTCTCGTATAGAGAATAAAAGTATACTGCAGCCGTGTAGCCTATGCTTGCGGCAGGCACAAACACCGCGGCCACAACAACCTGATGAACAAGGTTTACTACCCCGCTCATAAAGGGGACTAAAAATTCAACCCCCACCAACCCCAACATGGCAGCAAAAACCAAGCTGGTCCAAGCTTTACCGCGCTTGTTATCAATTTGTTTAATGAACGCTACAAGGTGCTGATTCTTCTTGTCCAGCAACTGATTAAGTTCTTTTAATAACTGATACACCGTGATAGGTGCGCCAATATAGCGTCCCCACAGCAATTCATCTATGTTTAAATAGTTTAATAATTTAGAAAGATAAGGATTTAATTCTGGATGTTCATCAAGTGTTAACGTGAAGAAATCGCGATTAATCTTCTTCTTATTATCGCCATACGGCTCTAAAATACGAAGCAACCGTGCTTTGTCAGGAGATAAAAGATAGTTATTAAAGCTGGTTAATGCAGTTTCAAGTTCTGTCATAAAAACGCGACCATACACCTAATCAACATTGTATGATTATAAGTCAAACACATTAACAAATTATTAAGCAAGATGCCATTTTAACAAGGGGATAAGGTTAGAGTATTCATTTGTCCATAACTGTGTTTCAGGTTCCGTCACAAAACGCCATCCAAGCTGCCCCAACAAACCACCGGCAAAACGCTCATTGGTGGTTAATAAAGCCCATTCAGAAGGAAACTGTCCTAAGCCATTATTTCCTTTTTGAACTTTGTGGAGAACTATCATATCTAAACGACGCGCAGCCCCTACAAGCACAGGTAAAACATTTAAATGACGGTTACTGATATTCACTAGAATCACGCCATCGTTAGTGATTTTTTGCTTATACAACGCAAACGCTTCAACGGTTAATAAATGAACGGGTATTGCATCTGAATTAAACGCATCCATCACCAACAAATCGTAAGAAGCATCTTTCTCATTGGCTGCAGCAAGCCTGCCATCATTTTTCACTATTCGGGTTTTGGGGGAGCAATCACGTAAATAGGTAAAGAGCTTAGGATTGCTCGCAATATCAATGACTTGTTCATCAATTTCAACCATGGTGAGCAGGTCTTCTTCACGAAACTGGCATGCCATGATGCCTGTTCCTAATCCCAAAACCATGGCATGAAGTTGTGGATGTAAACCCTGCATACGCTGCACAACCGGTAAAACAGCTGCATAATAAGCCCGTGCTCCATCTGTAGGGCGTTCATTTTCCATCTGAAAACCATGAAGCGTGCTTTGACTCATCAACGCATGTGCATGTTTTTCTACAAAAACTTGCTTAACACCATAAAAATTTCGCTGTGCCGTAAGAACATCTGTAGGCTTAAACCACGGCATTAAAATAAAAACAAATAAAATACTCATGCTTAAAAACAAAGACAGCGTATCTCTTGCCCACACCATGATCACACACAAAACCATCACCTCAACCACATGCTGAGCATGCAACCACTGCATAAAAGAGAGTGAGGAGAGATGAGAGTACTCATTTATCAATAATACTCCGAACACCATGCTAGGCATTACACAGGATTTAAAAGACCAAGGCAAAAGGACTGGCTTTT
>Ga0247837_1009293_pt1 | contig 11875 bp, 6 predicted proteins | sample LaCtaG_2_FD_187115 | JGI IMG/M metagenome (GOLD analysis project Ga0247837, IMG submission 187115) | Freshwater microbial communities from meromictic Lake La Cruz, Castile-La Mancha, Spain - LaCruzMarch2015_14.5m | ecosystem: Environmental > Aquatic > Freshwater > Lake | place: Spain: Castile-La...
CTATGTCCAAAAGGCGTTGAGTTTGCTGCAGACGGACTATTCGCTAAAGAAGAAGAATGGAAAAGCAGGGTTTCGCAAACATTAAAGTTTAGATTAGAAAGGGAATAAAGCGGCAGCGATTCCAGGGTATAACAGGCCTTTCAGCTATTGTTTCTGAATTTCCCTATAGTTTGCGAGGCTACGGGAAATGCGAATAGGAAACTGTAAAGACGAAATTAATGGTATAATTCTGCTGTCTGATCCTGATTTTGGCTCTAAATTAGCCTAGACGAAAGAGTGTAATGAGATGTATTGGTCCATAGATAAAATGCGAAATTAAGATCTGCATCTTTCTTTTGAAACTCTGCAGAGTCGCTCTGTCAAATTCTTCCTTCACATCGGCCATCAAGGCAGTGATATTAGGCTTCGTATACTCCTCCACCGGCTTCATATCGAATTCAATCGTGCTTCTCGTGAGATCCCTGCAGAGAGGGTCGATGTTTGTTGCGCTTTTCAGAACTACCAGCATCTTTGCGTTCGTTGGAACTGCATTAGAAGATAGACTATGAAGTAAAGGCTGAGCGTAGTGGGCTGGGTTGTCTACTAGTAGGAAGTAACTGAGGTCACAGGAGTCTGTATTTCTGCTATTTTCAGCATTTCATGGTAGTGCTTGGATGTGGGTTTCTTCATCCAGAGACAAATCAGATAGCCTCGGGTGAGGATATCAGGCAGACGGGGATGGCAGTACTCAAAGGAAAGGACCTGCGTGCACTTGTCAAGTCACATTGTCTGGCCTTTTGCGAACCCGGCTTGTTTACTCGTCATTCCAACCTGTACTGTGTCCAGCATACTGCCAGGTATTCTTCCCATAGTGGATTGACTTGCTCGATGCTTTGCTGGGACTAAAGCGGGTTGGGGCTGGACTGGCTTTACCTTGATTTGGTTGGAAGAGGAATGAAGCAGCTTCAGCCTTTTCGGAACGGAGCAGCGCCGGCCTGTCTAGTCCTTGTGCAGCGCTCTGTCAGACTGTATGCGTGAAAGAACTGCATACCAGCTGTTTTGTCGCTGCTGCAAGTCGCAGGTCTCTGATAACTTGTATTATAGCGTAATGACAGAAACAGACGTACGCTGGATCTGATATCAGTGGACTTTGGAGTCTGCGAAGGCTAGACCATATGAGCATAGAAAAAGACGGCTGTCCCGGGCAGGTCACAGCTGAGACAGGGTAGAAGACAGGAGTGGATTGGAAGGCGGCGGAAAGGGTCTGGACGGTGGAGTCGACTAGCTGTGCCTCTATGAAGGGGCTTGAGGATCACCAGCGCGGCTGACCTAATCAGAGGCACTGCAATTGACATGTTATAGAAAATGTAGATATTCTGCGGGAGCTGGTGAGTTTTTCGCTTGGCCACAGAAAACTTTTTTCTGTCGTTTTCCTGCCTTTCTTCCTGGATCCGATTGCATTTCGTCTCCAGGAAAATCCACGAATCTTTTTTCAGCTACTGTTTGTCCGTTGGTCGGATACCTCCGCAAGAGCTGTTCTTTACATATCTGGGAAGGAAAGTGATACTGGTAAAGGCTGCTTGCTGCACGATACTTCGCTCTTCTGACTAAAGCCACCTAGTCCAGGAAGACATACAAACAAGCTCCTGTGTATATAGCTAACTAGGCAAACTAAGTGCACGCCACATCCCATCTACACCCCGCTTCCCCGCCTCACCCCTCACTAATACCAGCGGAAGTTCTCCTCTTCCGCAAGCAGACAAAAGTCTGTTTCTTGAGTTCCTCCTAGGAATGAACTGTTCCCTAGTGATTCCTGCGGATTTCCTTCGAATTGAGTCCACTCACATTCGAATATTCCCCCAGCGCCAAGTCGCCTCTGTGAACCCGGCTTGTTTACTCCTTCCAATACTGTGTCCTTCGTAGTTCTTCTGCCAAGTCAGCATTCTTTCCGGCACCAAGCGGTCGTAATCGTCCCATAGCGGATTGACTTGCCAGATGCTGTGGGGGTTGTGTCTGCGGCTTTGGGACTAAGGCGGGTTGGGGCTAGACTGCGTTGTTGCCTTTGGTTGGGAGAGGGATAGACTTCTGTTTCTCCGGAAGCGGAGTAAGTTCCAATATTTCCTCAAAATCAGCATTTTGTCTGCACGGCAAATGTAAGTGGGGAACGGGGGATGAATTTATCGCACTCCACAACGGAGAGAGGAGTACCTCATGTGTGTGACTAGGAACTGTATATAGTCCCAAAGGCTGTACGCACTGAAGTGAGGAAAGAGTCAGTGAATACGTACTTAGAGAACCAACTATTAGACCTGAAACTTGTATACCAAAGACAGGCTAAATGGCACAGGTGTGATGCGTGCAGTGCAATAAGGCTCCAGCTATGTGAACACCATTATACTGCATATGTGCAAACAGTATTTCTATGCGGTATCAGCAGGCAATACTCAGCTTGTTATAAGTACGGCTCACCGGAGTGCGGAAATAAGCGGGTTTGAGGTATTTCCAGGAGATCAAAGGCCAGTGGAAGCGGGTTGGGACCTATATTTAGATTTGTTCTTTTTAGATTCCGGCAGACCAGAGTCAATTCCCAGTATCGGGTTTAGCACTATACACAGGCAAAGTGCCAAATTCAGGCTTATCGATGAAAAACCCTCATGAGTTTTCAGAGGTCTGCGGGGGATAAATGGCTAAGGCGCTTCTTTGATTTGCCTCTCCACGACTGGTGGGTCCAAGGCAATTCCGCAGAACACTCGATTTCTAGAGGAAACTGTCCAGAATTCCCGCTTTCTCGCCTATCTTTGTCTATGGCACTAATGACAAAACCTGTTTCTTGGCAGTTTTTGTCAAGGGCGCTCAGGCTAGCCGTGACACTTTATAGTCATTTGAGTGGGAGGTGCGGAAATGTATATGTGGCTTCAATCAGTCCTAATGGGCAGCTTTCCCTAGTACTGTGCAGATGAGAATTCCAGTGGCGAGGGCAATGAGGACTAGAGCGGCTTACGAGAAAATGAAAGCCGCGGTGATGAGCCTTTCCCCATTGGCTATATATGAGAAAGACGTGAGATATTTAGGGGTATTGAAGCCTGTACTCAGGCTTGATATCGCTCTGCGCCAATACGCGGCGGTGCTGGGACTCTCATTAGGTGCACTGGTGGCTTTTGAGGGATGTGGGTATGTCTCAGAGATCAATATACATACGAGCTTACATATAAAACCCGCCGAGTAGGACGAAGACCGTAGCAAGTACGAAGCAATTGATAGTGTAAGTTATATGCCAGACCTCAACGCTTACCCGGCAGCTTAATTCCTTAGCGAGGGAAGCCTGGTCACCATGATTCGGTTTTCCCAGAATGTCTACATTTCTTGTAATATGTCAAAGGCAGTGCCTTTGATTAGCATCACCAGCACTGGTGACCCTGAAGCCCCTTCGTATGAGGCACAGCTAGTCGACTCCACCGTCCAGACCCTTTCCGCCGCCTTCCAATCCACTCCTGTCTCCTACCCTCTCTTTGTCTCAGGCAATTACGGCAAAAACTGTCTCTTGGCCGCTGTTCTCAAGCGCGCCCAATCTGATTTAAACGAACAGTGTTTTGAATGCGACGGAGAAGATCCTGATGGAGTGTATGTGTGGCCACAGCCTGTACAACTGGGCAGAATTTCCCTAATGCTGCTGAAAATGAGAACGCCAACTACAGAAAAGGAGACTTATATGGACTTACAGAGAAAATTAAGGGTTGGATTGACGGTTTTGTCCTCTATCTGCTGTGTGTGTGAGGACAAGACTAGAGTGTGGGCCACACTTGATGGATTAACTCAGGATTATGGCTTACTCAGAGGAAAGTTTGGGGAGGAAAGAGTCAAAGTGTCGGTATTTATGGAAGAAGTCTGGTGCACAGCGGGCAAGAGTAGAGATGCTCTGGACCAACTAAGGCAAACTCATGACCCTCTGTTTGATGTGCAATATAGGGGTAAAATTGGGAAGTTTGAAGCCAACCTTAAACAATTTATCACTTCTCTGGGAGAAGAAACTCATCCCTTGCCCTATCGTTTGTGTAGAGAAAATTTCTTTATTTCCCAATTTGTGAATTGGACTGATCAATTTGTGAAATTGGCAAATATGAACCTGAGATTCGACAAATATATTGAAAAAATTCCTGATACTAGAAACCCTGCAGCCACACTGGATATTGATCAATTAGCGAAAACCGCCGAACTCCTTCGCGTGGGTCAAGCTTTCAATTTTATGATTCAGAGTGATATATCCGGGGAACTCAGAAGCACACTGGCTTCCCATTTACTTGGAAGCATTCGTGAAAAATATGATGAGAATAAATCTACAATTGTGCTGGTATTGATGGGACCGCCAGGATGGGGCAAGAGCACTTTGCTAAATCACATAGTCCAGTACTATACGGAGTCAGAGAGACTTCCTGCCATTTTCAAAACTGGAAATACCGTAGGACATACCACTAAAGGCAGCCAAGTTTTGTCTCATCCTATGATGTATAGAGAACATCAAATAATGCTAATTGACCTCGAAGGTCTGGGCGGCGCTGAATTGGCTGCTAGGGTCAATCCCATATCACAGCACAACCTGATATCTGCCATTCTCACAGTGGCTTCTGTGCCTTGCATATTGATCACCAATTCTGTTGAAAGTCTCAATTTCGTGAAGGAAACAGTAGGGCGAATAGCCAATTTGCATAAGGATTTTGGCTTCCAGACTGAGAGAATTCATTTACTTTTCCACGATAAAAACATTACTGAGGAGTCTACTGTGAAGTCCGAAACTTCTAACGTAGACTTCAATGAACTTGTACAAAGACTAAATTTTGAATATTTTCAACGCAGAGAAGTCGTCAAGACGCTCAATAAGCCGAATTTAGTAGCCGCAGGAATTCAAGAACAAAGACAGCTGTTTCTCACAACGCTGCTCGAGGATTGCTTGTATTCGAAGAAATATGTTTCTGGCGGTAAAGTGAAAATCCTGGACTTGATAATGAAAATGGGTGTAATTGCCAACCATAAAAGCACCAATTTAAGCTCACTGAAGCTCGAAAATGCAGAAGAAGATCAGCTCAAAGCGTTTATTGATATGGCAAAAGGGAAATTAAATACCATTCTGAGCGAAACCATTTCTAAGGATAATATCCGCTTATTATTCTATTTCAATGAGTCACTTAATGGAGAATTCAAAGAGTGGGCAGACGAAATAATATCTAGGTTTCCTTTAAATCTGAAAACTCACTGTCGCTGTCTTTTAGATCTGGAGATGAATACGGAAAAAGCGGAACTGATAGGGATAGAGGCCTGCAGCCACTTAATTAAAGCGATATCCCAGGAAACATTGGTGAAGACAGTAAAGGATGTAGTGGCCACTTTCCATAGTTCTGCCTGGAATCTATACGGATTTCTTGTGACGGTAAAAGAGTTTAGGGGGAGATTTGAGAAAGTGCAAACTCATTTCCCAGAAAGCAGAGAAAAAATAGAAATTATTCTTGTGGCTTTGGATAAAAAACGGACTGGATGCATTGTAAAGAGTGCGCTAATATATGGAGGGCAGGTAGTCCTTACAGTTGGTTCCTTAGGATTTGGAGCAGTGGTCGGTCCTGCTCTGCTAGCTATTCGGGGAGGGGCAGCTGCTGCGCAGGGAGTGGCTATTTTTACTGCTCGTGCCATTGGCGGAGCTGCGGGATTTGTCGTTGGATTGGCAGGGAATGTGGGCATTAGTACATCGATGATATCCATGCAAAAGGCAGAGGAACTGATTTGGGTTAATTCGGCGTGGGGAAACGGACAAATTAACCAAATTTCGCTGAAACTACTAAAGGACGACCCGCAAGATCTGCCCCTTCCAGTCCTGCTATTAATTGGAACCAAAAAAACTTGCATTTCCGACTTCGCCAATGCCTTCGTACAACTAATTCATCCCTTTACACCTGCTGGATTTTCTGCCTTCCACCCAAACACGTACACGCAGGTCCTTTCCTTTATGTACTGCCATCCCCACCAGCCTAATACCAACATCCGCGGCTATGTGATTTGTCTTCGGATGAAGAAATCCACATCGAAGTATCACCGTAAGATGCTGAAAATAGCGGAAATGCTGACTCCTGTGACCTCTGTTACTTGCCTATTCGTAAATACCCCAAATGTTAATGACAATCCAAATCCTCATTCACCAGCAGACATGTCGAAACACTATATTCAGCATTTACTTCGTATTATCTCTTCCAGTACAGTTCAAACGAAAACAAAGATGCTGGTAGTTCTGAAAAGTCAAGCAAATATCGACCATTTCAGAAGGGATTTGATGAGAATTACCATTGAATTCGATATTAAGTCAGTGGAGGAGTATACGAAGCCTAATATCACTGCTTTGATGGTGGATGTGAAGGAAGAATTGGACAGAGCGAATCTGCAGAACCCAAACGACTTCAGAAGAAAGATCGAAGAAATTCCAACAGCACTCGCGGCAATTAGTTAGTAGCTAAGCTGGACCAGCAGCAAACTTTAGCTTCGCACTTTGTCCCATTACACTCAGTCGTTAAGATATGGCGACGCATTAAAAGACAACATTGTAAAAAGCAGATATTATCGCCGGAGAGCAACTATTTGCGTTGTAGCATAATAAACATCAGAGTTGACCGCCACTAATATAGACCCATTACTTCTTAAAGGCTAAATATTTCTGATAGAACTGATTTTGTTTCTGAAAGCCTCCGTAGTCGACATCTTAGCAGTATCAAAATCTCTCTTGATCTCTTGCATCGTTGCGTTAATCCTCGGACTCGTGAACTCCTCCATCAGCTTGGCCTTATAGTTCGCCCCACATCCCTCCAGTTCCTGTATCATAGTCTCTATGTCTGCGTCCGCTCTGTGAACAAGCCACAACTTCGCTTTCTTCGCTGACATCGCCTGGTCTGGAATTGCAAAGTAACTCAGTGATTGAAGTAAAGGCTGAGCGTAGTAGTCTGGGTAGTCTACGAGTATGCAAGTAACAGAGGTCACAGAAGTCAGTATTTCCGCTATTTTCAGCATCTTATGGTAATACTTCGATTTGGATTTCTTCATTCGGAGACATATAAGATAGCCGCGGGTGCGGTCGTTGTGGGGATGGGAGTAGTCAAAGGAAAGGACCTGCGTGTACTTGTTCGGGTGGAAGGCAGAGAACTCAGTAGATGTAAAGGGAGCAAGTTGGCGTGCAAAGGCATTGGCGAAGTCGGCAACGAGAGTTTTCTTGGACCCAATTAAGAGCAGGACTGGTAGAGACATTGTTTCTGGGATGCTTTCCAATGATCTCAGTACTTTTCCGTTAATCTCCCTATTTCCCCACATCGCAGTAAACCTTATTAGTTCATCTGCTTTCTTCGTAAACGCCATACATGCGCACACTCCGCCACTCCCTTCCTCATCAGCCACTTCCCCACCCTCTAACAGATCAGATTGCGGGGTTGCGGAAGTCTCGTTTCCAGAAAACACTGAGCTTCCTATCCTTTCAACCACTTTAATCACTGCTTCAACTCCTTTAGAAATGATGTATTTTTTCCGAAACTTCTGAACGCAGTTATCCCTTTCTTTATCCAAAGCAGTAAGAAGAGTTTCCACTTTTTCTCTGCTTTCTGGGAAATGGGTTTGCACTTTCTCTAATTTCTCCCTCAACTCTGTTACCTTCGGAATAAAGCCGAATAGACACCAGGAAGCCTTTTGAAAACCGCTGACGGTGTTCTTAATTGTCTCCGACATTTTTTCATCAGGAATTGCTCTTATAAAGCTATGGAAGGCCTCTATCTTAAGCAATTCCGCTTTTATCACATTGACTTCGAGCTGCAAACGATGTCGGCAATGAACTTGCATATTGGAGTCCAACGCGGATATTTGAGCCTCAGTTGCCACATCGAATTGTTCCCGAAGTACCTGGCTAAAAGTATCCGCTAAATGGTGATTATCCGGGGATTTTATTTCGCTGAGAATACGGCGTAATTCCTCTTTTTTCCGCATGACGAAATCATCGAAATCGCGGACTTCTGATTGGGAGAGGATGAGTGAGCTTAAGTCTGCATATGGGTTGGTAGCAATGAGAGACATTTTGGTCAGCAAATCCAAAATATTCACAGGGTTATTTAACACATTTTTCTTGTAATAGAGAGAGTCTTCCAGTAGTGTTTGGAGAAATAGCTTCCTTTGTGCGGATATTCCCTCCGCGACAAAATTGGGCTTATTGAGCATTTTGATGACTTCTTGGCCTTTGAAGTATTGCCAATTTAGTCTTGATACGAGTTTATCGAAATCTTCATTTGGACTCATGACCCCCTCTCTTAGTTCTCTATCATGGAACAGTAAGTGGATTCTTTCTGTGCAGAAACCGAAATTACTACCCAACTGGACTATTTCGGTAGTAGTTTTCTCCACAAATAAGAGGCTTTGAACAGAGTTCGATACTAGTAGACAGGGTACAGACGCAACTGTGAGAAAAGCAGATGCAAGGTTTTTCTGTAAAAGCGCCATATTCCCATCAGTGGTTTCAGTGCCTCCCAGGCCTTCAAGGTCCATTAGCATGATTTGATGTCCTTTATATCTCAAGGGATGTGACAAAACTTGGCTCCCTTTAGTCGTATGATCTAGGGAATTCCCAACTTCGAAAATGACAGGAAGTTTGGATGACTCTGTATAGTACTGGACTATGTAGTTGAGCAAAGTGCTTTTGCCCAACCCTGGCGCTCCCATCAACATCAGCACTACTGTAGGTTCCTCCAGTTGATATGTCTGCTTAATGCACTCAATAGCCTGAGGATCCAGTGACTTCACAAGTTCCCTGTCATGCATAGTTTCAATGAGGAAATCTTGGGCTTGGGCGTCTTGAAGGAGAGTAGCGTTGTGTGCGGAGACCTTTTCCAATTCGGCGATTTCATTGTCGATTGCCGGGTCTCTAGTATCCGGCAGTTTCTTGATAAATGCGTCAAAGTCCAAATTCAGATTCGACATTTTCAAGAATAGGTGAGTCCAATACAAAAACTGGGAAATAAAGGGAGTCTCTCCGAACATATGACCGTGGCTTTGATGATAGGACCAGTGGAAGTCTGCATTGGCCAGAGAGGTGATAAATGACTCAAGGCTGGCCTCAAACTCCCCACCTAATTTAATATTTTGCACATCCAACAAAGCACCATGAGTTTTTCTCCGCTTCTCAAGAGCGGTTTTTTCTTTGAGCGTTTTGCACCAGGACTCTTCCATAAATACCGACACTTTGGATATTTGCAGCCCCAACTTTTCCTTGAGTGGATGATAATCCCGAGTAAAACCCTCAAAGCTGGCCCATACTTCACTCCTATCCTCACACAGACAGCAGATAGAGGACAGCGCCATCAATCCAGCCCTTACTTTTCTCCGTAAGTCCATATAAGTCTCATCCTCTGCATTAGCTGGCTTTCTCATTTTCAGCAACATTAGGGAAATACTGCCCAGTTGCACAGGCTGCGGCCACACATACACTCCATCAGGCGCTTCTCCTTTGCATTCAAAACACTCTTCAGTGTCTAAATCAGGTAGGGCGTGCTTGAGAACAGTGGCCAAGAGACTGTTTTTGCCGTAATTGCCTGAGACAAAGAGAGGGTAGGAGACAGGAGTGGATTGGAAGGCGGCGGAGAGGGTCTGGACGGTGGAGTCGACTAGCTGTGCCTCGTATGAAGGGGTTTCAGGGTCACCAGTGCTGGTGATGCTAATCAAAGGTACTGCTATTGACATATTATAGGAAATGTAGACATTCTGCGGGAGACCACAATGCTGTAGTTGGACTTCGCTGATGTGAGTTTTTTGCTCGGCCCGTCTCGTCTCAAGGAAAAACCACAATGTCTTCTCAGCTACTGCTTGTCCGTAGGTCGGATACCTCCGCTACAGCAGTTCTTTACATAGTCTGGAAGAAAAGTGATACTGGTAAAGGCTGCTTGCTGCACGATACTAGCGCTTCTGGCTAAAGCCACTTAGTCTAGGAAGACAGTAATACTAACTCTGCATCGCGGACTACGCTCCTGTATATATAACTCACAAACTAGGCAAACTAAGTGTACGCCACATCCCGTCCATACTGCGGAATTCCCCGCTTCCCCGCCTCACCTCTATTAACATCAGCGGAAGTCCTCCTCATTCTGTAGTCAGACTAAGGTTTGTTTCTCGAGTTCCTCCTAGAAATTAACTGTTCCCTAGTGATTCCCGCGCTCACACACGAATATCCCCTCATATGTAGATATTTCCCCAGCGCCAAGTCACATTCTCTCACCTTCGGCGAACCCGGCTTGTCCTTCCAACCTGTACTGTATCGTAGTGCGCTTGCAGTCAGGGTGTCTTCGTCCCATAGCGAGTTGACTTGTTAGATGCTGAGGCTGTAGTAGTCTGCGGCTTGCTGGGATTAAATAGCAGCGGCTCTGTTTTGGCTGGAAGAATTGAAATAGTTTCAGCCTTTCGGTCAGCTGTGAGACTGCACTTGAAAGAACTGCGGACCAGCTGCTTTGTCGCGACTGCAAGTTGCAATCTTGAAGCTCATATTATGGCACGAGAGGCAGAAACAGATGGAGCTTATATCATTGGAGCCTGCGAAGGCTAGAAGCATAGAATTAGACTTGCGGGTGTCCCGGGCACAGCTCTGATATTGTCTGTCACCCTAACACCCTGGATCGCGTCTATCTCCAGTAGCCCCAACTCCGTCTGCTCCAGGACTCCGCTTTATCAAAGTGAATACGCGTACCAGGACTGTCGGTTCTCTGGGCTTGAATTCATTCGAAGTGGCCAGTTATGGCACGCGGAAGCGAAATACAGGATTTCCTGCTCGGTCTCATATCTCCCTGCATCTGTACCCTCAAAAAGTTCCGGAATTCGCCTGTGTGCGGGCTGAATTGGGCAGTTAGCAGGTGTAGTACGTCCTGCTGAGCTGCGGGACTTCCCTTGAATACGACGGAATGGGTTGGGTCCTTTCTTGCCGGCTTTCTAAAATGTCTTTCGGCCTCGTTCCCTTGTGTAGTCCACTTCTTTGGTCGGCTTCGGAAGCGCTGATTCACTAGGAATTCATCAGCATGTCTTTCACCCACCTCCGACTATCAGGACATATCCATTCTACCTCTGCAACGCCTTCTCCCGAATAACTTCTATTGTCCCACTATTTACCCGGATAACACTTAAAATAAGCAGTTAGTGGAGTATGTTATTCTAATCGCCATTTACTATACAAATTAAGGGCTGAAGCCACGGACTGCAAATGCCTTTATCCAATATATATTCCGCAGAAAGAAGGAAATATCTCATATGTATGTCACTTGAGGAGTTCACATAAAGCTGGACCGAGTAGTTGACATTCTGACAGACTTGACACTCCCACTGCCTTCTTGCAAGTTTTACCCTTCCGCCAATTATAATTACAATATCTGTATCAGAAGTTCGCCTACAGAGTTATTAGTGCTGCATAGCTCTGGGGAGAGCCAGGCAAACTGTACTTTTTAACCGCGGAGTGGTCAAACACTGCTTTGACGTCTTCCATCACTTCTGCAATGCTCCCTTCTTCCAAGTCCTCCACACTCATCCCCTTAACACAGTTCGTAAAGCCTTCCATTACCTCACACATCTCCCACTCATTGCGTGAATTATAGTAATTGCGGGTAGTTTGGCACATTTTGGGTCTGGAAAGACTAAAATGCAGGTCAGTGTGGCTGCAGGGATAAGGATATTCGCCATTTATGGAAGTTTCAGTCCAAGAATCATCATCCAATTAGAGGCAAATCATACAGCTTTGGTAGAACTGGGTTTTCCTTGGCTTTGAGGTAATTGAGGGTGGAGGTAGTCGAAACTGAGCGTATTTATCTGAGCGGAAAGAGTGGGGCATTATTTACCTGAACACTCAACGATCCAG
>Ga0247837_1009298_pt1 | contig 11865 bp, 8 predicted proteins | sample LaCtaG_2_FD_187115 | JGI IMG/M metagenome (GOLD analysis project Ga0247837, IMG submission 187115) | Freshwater microbial communities from meromictic Lake La Cruz, Castile-La Mancha, Spain - LaCruzMarch2015_14.5m | ecosystem: Environmental > Aquatic > Freshwater > Lake | place: Spain: Castile-La...
TACCGAGCACCCACAAATTGGTTATAGATGTCTCATGAACGAAGAAACGACTGACATGAGATAAGAACAGAGCGACTAGAGACAAAGTGGCCTCAATACCAGCGTTGTCCGTAACGATGCTGCTTTTGCCATATCGAGGGTGAGACTCTTCAGATTATGAGAGAAAGTTTTGCATAGTAGATCAATACTGGCGATTTCGTCGACCTTTGGATTGACTATAAGAGCATTTCGGTGGCTTCCTGGAGCAACGCCAGTGGAAGACAAATGAAGGGCAGTTGCCAAGAAGGACTGCTGAAGTTTGCATTTTCATGCATATCACCTTTTCCACTCCTGCCTTAGGTAAGTGCTTATCTAGCAAACACTGAGGTAATCAGCTCATTGAGAGTGACCTCAGACCTACACCCATCCTCCAGTCAAGGAGGATTGCATGCACAAAGATGCGCGGCAGGTGAAGCTGGCGAAAGAGTAAAGCAAGTGAAATAAGGGAGCATACTCGGGTAAAGAGGGGAAATTGTTTTCGGTGTATCCTTTCTAAGATTGTGACTACGGCTGTTCTGCATTTCCTTATCCCAGTGTTTACCTGCGTCTAGGACAGCACTGGGGCAGAGTTGGTAGAGGAGTCGGTTAGAAGAGCTGTTAGGTAGGCATGTTCGATGAAATTGCCTTAATAGTAGGAAAGAAAGAATTCGAACACTATTCAGTCCTGACATTACGTCATATTTTCCTAGAAACTAGCCGCTAAAGCGGCATAAATCCTCAATTAAAGCTAAATACTCTCCAAACGCCACTGTCCGAGCAGCATCATTTTCTCACACCGAGCCCGGTGCTCCAACCTTCTGGCCACCAGTCGAAGCACCAATTCCGCCTTCTGGAAATCATTGCTTTCCAACTGTTCTTCCAGCTTCATTGACAGTCTTCTGGAGCGTTCCTGGCTTTCCCGAGCAGTCTGCAGGCTTTTTTCCAGCGTCTTCACCTCATCATACATAGACTGAATGCGCTCTTCAGTATCATGGTCCATCGGCTCCGTGAGTGTGTCTTCACTGAGCTGTTTTGGCTGAATCGATATGAGTGAAGTAGGGGAGCGGGAGAGGCCTACTGGCACAGGCAGCTGAGACACTGCTGCAAGCAGCTTATTCCCTTGGCTTGCCTTCGTAGAAGCCAGGTCCAGGATCGACTGGCTTTGCCCTAGGCTGCTTTCCAGCCCTGCTACGTCCGCATTCAGCGTGAATATCTCCGATTCCAGCGTGATCAGTCCTTCTAACAGGGTGACGGGACTGATCTTGACTTCCTTTACTAGTTCCTCCTCATACCCACAGCAGTGCACTAGCGCCTGTTGCTTGGCGTCTTTGAGCAGTAGTAACTGCGTGTGGAAGACTACGCAGCTCCGTAGCAAGTCTTCCCGCTGCTGGACGAGTCCTTGCACGTACCGCACACAGTCTGCACATGCGCCTATTAGAGCGGATAGGGACTCGCTCACTGCCTTCGCCTCATTTTTCTCCTTCAGCAGCTCCGAAATAGCATCTGAGTCCCTTTGGGTGAGGTCAAAGGCTGCAGTCTTTACCTCCGAGGGTAGCAGTCTGGAAGGCACACTGGCCAGCAGACTGCTAGTGACTTCTTCAATAGACTGAGACCGCAGCAGCGGCCTGAATTCCGCGGATTTCATGTTGGTGGTCAGAGACTGAAGGATAGAAATGCGAGTAAGCAGGTGAAGGCAGGTGGAATGGATGCGCTGGGCAGTTTGGCAGCGGGCGTTAATGCTTTGAGCCACGTCTTTAGCCTGCTGTAGTGCCGTTTGCATCAGTTCCTGCAGTCTTCTCCAGGAGTCCTTGAGGTCGGACAGGTTTTTCCTCTTGATTCGCAGGGAAAAGGACACAGACTGAGTGACTGCTTTGAGAGTTTCGCGTTCTGAGGGAGGCAAGGAGCTGGTGGAGAGAGGCTTGCTGGGCTGTAGACAGCAAACGCCCATATTGGCCTTATACCAGACTCGAAAGGCGCTATTCTGGCTTGAGAAGACTTGCAACTTAACAGGAAAAGTGACCATATCGTAAGGTTTCCAAGGCAATTTGCCCAGTTAAGGAGACTTTTGGACGCTTTTCTACTGGGAGTGGCAGGCATTTCTGCGTATAATGGAACTGGACGACCTGCAGATGGCGCTTTCTTCCTCACATGAGTACGTAATGCTGCTCAACGCGCTGCTTTGTTGCTTCGTCCTGGTCCGCGACTGCAAGTGGCAATTGAACTTCTACCGGCTCAGTTCCACTCACACAGACTGGATATCAGTCCTAGCAGCCCTCTGGCTGCCCGCCTACTACGCCCTGGAAGCCGGCCCCACCCTGCTGCTCTGCTCCCACCTCTACCTCTCCGCCTGCAAGTACTCCGTGCACCACCTACTCACCGTCTCCCTCTTCGGCCTCATGTTCACCCACGACCTCCTCACTGGGCCGTCCTACCTAGTGCAAGCCACTCACGGCCTTATGAACTTCTCCTACTACTACAGTCCTTTGCTCACGTATCTCTTCTGCAAGTGGTACATTGTCACTACGGTCTATTGCGCGGTGCATATTGCGTATCATATGCTGGTGACGGGGACTGCTGTGAGAGTGAGGACGGTGCTGGGGGCGGCTTTGCTTCACTTAGCGGCGCTGGGGGTGAATAATGTGTACACAGGGGAGTTGGTGGAAATATGCGAGTTGGAGGGAAGTGGCGATTTGGAGCGAAGTGTGAAGGTAGGGACTGCGCATATAGTGGCTATAGGGCTGTTTGTGTACTGTGTGCGGAGGTATACGAGGCCTACTCCTGCGCTGCCTCTACACGCCGATGAGGGAAAGTTCTATTAACATAACTCCGCCTATAGGTAGGGACTGTGTAATTAATGCAGACTTAGCAAATGTAACTGAGCAGTGCGGCTTTGGCCAGCTGCAGCGACTCCTCCAGCACCCTCGCCCTCTCCCTCAGTCGCTCCAACGCCACTTTCTTTTCCTCCACACTCGCGGGCTGTGCTCTCAGGCTGCTTTCTTCCGTTTCCAGCCTCGCAATAACGCTCTGCAGTTCTCTGATAAGTGTAGTCTGCCCCGGCTCCTCAGACTGCGAGGTCTGCAGTGGGACAGTGATATAGTCCCTAGCGTGCTTGCCTCGCACACGGCGGTGCTGTTTGAAGGTGGGGTGGGGTTGGGAAGGGGACAGGACACAGGGCTCCTCCACGTCCATCTGCTCTGTTGCTGTCTGCATTGGTAAGTGATTATGGTGTTTATGCGGGTTTATGGCCGTTGCGGATATGGCCGGAAGGCTGCTTGCAGGGGCGGAGGTCTGCACTTTCCCTGTGGTACAGTTAGTCTCTAATCGAGGTCATTAGTCGATTTCCGCCTTTCAACCACTGCAAAAGTCACCCTTGAAGCCCTAAAATTTCCCTCTTTTCCTTGCTTGTATTGGCCGAGTTCTCGCATATCTGAGCTAAGCATAGAGCAATAAGGAGCATAGAGATGGGGAGTAAGTAGACACCCCCTTTGCAGACTTGTAAAGGGGTGAGACTGCGTCAGCGAATCAGAGTAATTAAAGAAATTTAAGCCGCATTCTGAAAGCGCGTTAATCGCTTCGCCTTCTGCTTACTAAGGCACGCAAAGGAAGAGCAGACCCACTCCCTCTAACGTTGTGGGTAGAGAAACAAGCGTTTTCGGTGGGAAATAAGGCCAATAGCTTCAATTCCGGAGCAATGGCCAAATTCCCTTCTGCGCCCTGGCTCGAACAGCACTGCTAGTCGCAGCCTACTCTGGATTACTAGTATTAGCTACCAAGCCTGCAGTTGCGCCTTTCCCCGGGCCATACGAGTGAATTCAGCTAAATTGCGCTTGTACAGTTGGGCAATGTCTGCCTCTAAAGGGTCGTCAGGGTTCGGGTCCTCTAGTAGGGATTGCAGGCAGTATAGGACCTTGGAAATGGTGAGGGCGGGACTCCACTGGTAGTCAAAAATATCCAGACAGTTTTGGCCTCTTTTGTTGATATTTGGGTGGTAAATCGGAGTTAGGAAGATAACTTTGGGAGGTTTGAAGGGGTAGTCCTGCGGTAGTTCGATAGATACGAAGAACAGAGAGTCCTCATAGGGAGTATTAGCTGGGCCGAGAATAGCGCCCAATAGACGGTACAGGTTTCCGGGGTAGCGCAGGTCTGCACTCAATGTGACGCCTGGCAGAGGGTCTTTGGAGTAGCTGTCCAGTTCCTTTCTAATCCTCCTTGCACCTGCCATTACTAAGACCACTTCTCTCCCTCTGTCCACGCAGATGTCTGCATATTGGAAAGTCCCCACAAACTCAATAAACAGCACTATTCAAAGAACCACAATCCTCCCTTACAACTAACTAAACCTGTGACTTAGTTACCAGGCGTGCACTCGAGCCTGCTCCCTCGCCAACCTCGCGAACTCCTCCGGCTTCTCCTTGCAAAGCCGTGCCACCTCATACACAAAGGGGTCGTCAGGGTTGGGGTGCAGCAAGAAAGACTGCACAGTGCTTAGCACCTTAGAGATAGTGAGGGCAGGACTCCAGTCCGTGCCCAGTACATCTAGACAGGTGTTGCCTCTTTTGTCGATGTTTGGGTGGAAGATGGGAGTGAGGAAGAGGATGTTGGGAGGCTTGAAGGGGTAGTCGTGGGGGAGTTCGACGGATACGAAGAAGAGACAGTCTTCGTAGGGGGAGTTGGCGGGGCCGAGAATAGAGCCTAGGAGGTGGAACAGGTCCCCAGGGTTGCGGGGGTTGGGGCCGAGGCTGATTTCGGGACAAGGGTCTTTGGAGTAGCTGTACAGTTCCTTTTTAATCCGCTTTAAAGCCATTTATACCACTGGATCCATCACAAGGGAGGTCTCTCCAGGCTTGCACTGCACCTGTGATAGGAAGAAAGGCGTATACTGCCTCAACAGAGTGTTACTACTACCAGTAGTCGAGTCTGTTCCCTCGCTACATCTGCGAACTGTCTTGGATTTCGCTGGCAGAGTGAGGCGCTTTCCACGTTTAAAGGGAACTCAGGGTTTGGAAGTGTCAAAAGAAGGCCTACACTGTTCATAATTCGGTGAAAGTGCGGGCAGGATACCACCAATCACCCAGGACAGATAAGCAGACTTCGCCTTTTTCACTGATATTGGGGTGAAAGACCGAGTCAAGAAAGTCGCTGTGGGAGACTTGGAGGGGTAGTCCGTGGGGAACTCGATAGACAGGAAGAGCAGGCAGTCCTCGTAGGGGGTATCTACAGGGCCGATAATAGCCGCCAATAGGTGGAAAGGTCTCCAGGATAGCGCGGGTCTTCGCTCAGCGTTATGCCAGAATAAAGTTCATCGGGTATCTGTTGAGTTCCTGTCTAATCCTCCGTAAAGCCGCTTGGGACATCTTCTACAGTATTAAGGCCATGACTGCTTTCGAATAGCACAAAGCACACTCAATTCCGCATTTCAAAGTGATATTCGCAGAACGGATAAGGGTAAAGAAGCCTCAGAGCAGCATTACTATAATTGAAACAGTGTTGCCTATAGTATGAACTCTATGCAGACTTGATTATTCGATATAATTTGCAGGAATAAGTCCATTTCTCAGCAGATCTTAGCCCAAAGTGAGTAAAATACTGCCTATTCCCTGCAAGAACTGTCACTCTCGTCTATAAAACTCATGAATTAGTGTCTGTAGGCAGTGTTTCCCCTCCCAAACACCTCCTCAGTCGTAGTTCTATGGACTCCACAAAGCTTTGCATGTCATTAGCAGCCTCTGTCTCTTCCTCCCTCAGTCTCCTCTCCTCTTCCAGCTGCTCTGCTAGCCGTTGGCAGTCCGTTTTGACGGCTTCCAGCTGATTCCTCGCAAGCTGCAGTTGATAGGAAAGCAACTGGTAGAAACTTTGCTCCGCACTGACGTAGGCTTCTTGCTCCTGCAGAATTTCCACCCCGCCCTCCTCTATTTGCCTGCGCAGGTCCGCTTTCCGCTTGGTCTCTTTGCGGGCTTTCGGGGAAAGGAACAGCTCAACGCCTTTCTTCATACATATTGCACACACCCGGACTTCCTCCCCTCGCTCAGTCACCAAAGGATGTCTGCACGAACAGCCTGCACACACCTCCAATCCACATTTCCCGCTGTCTGGCTTTTACCAGTAAAACCGCTGTTCCCACTGCAGGCCGAACCCTACCCTTTGGCTGCAAACGCAGCAGGCCTGTGGCCCTGGGAGGTCGCTTCGTTCTGACAGACCCAACGTCCCGTTTTCCATTTCCTTTAGAAGGATGGCTACTAAGGCCGGGGCTCGAAGTCGGAGAGCAGATCGGGGGGCTGCGCCATGGAGCGACTCGCTGTTAGTGGGTGGAAGTCTTGCTGTGCAGGTGGGGACTCCAGGTCTCGAAGTCGTTCTCTGTCGCGTTGCATCATTTCATCTATTGTCATCATTTCTTCTTGCCTGTAATCCATGGACTGATAGGCAGACTCGTTTTTCCCGCGGAATTTGTCGATTGTTGAAGATGCACTTTCAAAGGCGCGATGGCCGAATTCCCCTATCCTATCAGTAACATTTCTCAGCGAGTCGGACTGCTAGGTGTGAATTACCGCTATTTCGCGACTCCTCTCCACCAGTGAATTGCCAATAACCACAGATTTGTCCAGCACCGAAGAAGCAGCCGACTTGACAGAGTCCATAACTCCCGTTTCCTTGACTCTGTCGATAGTCTGCGTAGTGAGTACTGATTTGGTGGCGTCTGAAGCCTTAGTGAGTGCCTCACTGAAGGCAGATTTGGTGTTATTCCACCAGCCCCCGTTCATCGCTTCTTCCCTTTTCTGCAAGAAATTGGACTCCTCATTGCCAAAGCCCTGTCCCTGTCTAGGCCGAAACAGGTGTTCTGACCCAGGGATCGTTTCCAACCCCTCGTCAAGTCTGGGCGGCACTGCTTGCAACGGCCTGCTTTCCGCCTCCGCTTTCAGCATCTCTCGATAGAACTGTGCTGCTTTGGTTGCGTACTTCTCCTTGATGCCGAGGGAAGCAGGGTACTGATAGCTGTGGAAGTACTCCTTGAGTCGCTTGTTGCCTCCGCAAGTCATCAGTCGCAGTTGCTGTGTGGACCAAGCGTCCATACTCACAGACTTGACGAAGCTGATATGCACGCCCAGGCCTCGGTGTTGGCCGGAGCACTCGAGACAGATGTAGATACCGTGGGAGACAGAAGCCCACTGGGTGCCGGGCCGAGCACAGTCGAAACAGCGACTGTTGTCAGGGTCTTTCAGTAGCTGTCTGAAGAGCTCGACTGCTTGGGCAGACATATAACAGGGATTTCTAGTTGAAATGAAGACTTATGCAAACACACCCCTCAGTCCTCTAGTAGTAAATGGCTTTGGACGTATTCGACACGACAGTCTACTTGGTCCTAAGTGTGGTTTCCATGCTGGCTTCACTCTTCGTCCTGCTGACCTACCTGTCCTCCAAGGCCCTGCGAAAGCACCCGTCCTCACTGCTGGCCTGGCTGGCTACTTGGGACGTACTGATGAACTACCACACAATTGCCTGGGCTGTGGACACTCGACAGTACATTCGCCTGTTTGCCATGGACTATGTGTTGATGGCCTTCACTGGAGGGAGTGAACGGCAGTCCATTGAGCAAGTGCTGTGCTTCAATAACAACATCCTCCTTGGCACTGCACTGGTCGCCAGCATTTACTACAATATCGCTATCTGCGTAGACCTCATTCTCACGCTCTATAATCCCCTGTCCCCAGGGTACAAGCGAGCCAAGTACTACCACTGTTTAGGCTTTTGTGTGATTGCGTACTGCTCCTTTTACATCAATTACATCAATGGGTTCGCTGCTTCCTGCACAGTACGTCCTTCCCAACGCATGGAAATCTCGAACTCAGGCACAGTGGGACTCCTCCTATCGGTCTACCTCCTTATCAGTCTGTTGTCAGTGCTCTACGCAGCCTGGCGCTTCTACCGAGGTCTGGGAGTGAAAACAAGGGTAAGGAAACGGTACTTACAGAGACATGTAGCCTATGTGATGGCTTACTGGTTCTGCTGGCTGTGGCCTGCACTGAGTGGACTGGTAGCCAGGACAGGAAGCGACTCAATCACAATCACGGAAATAGCAGTGGTGACGACAAGTCTATCCGGCTGTTTACTCAGCATTATCAGAAGTTCGGAGCCACTGGTGTGGGCGCGAATTCGGTCGTTGTGTGGGAAACGGACAGACCAGAAGTTGGAAACGAACCCTAATAGTGACATGTGTGACGAGTCCTTCGCAGACTGTCTCAAGTCTGAAATGAACGGGGAAATCCTGCAGTGCTTGTTAGTGTGTGTTCGCTCTCGTCTGTGTATGAATGCAGCTTACAGCCTGGATTACCGCCTCAGAGAACAAGTTTCCATGACGGACATTGCCCGGCTCAGTGCTGATCGCTTCCAGGAAGACGTGGAGTTTGCAGGAGTGGAGCTAGTGGACCACAGTCCCGGAGTCTTCCGAGACATACGTACGAGAGCAGGCGTTTCAGTAGAACAACTGGCTGAGGCCCTGGACCTGAGCGCCAATTTGGACTGCATTTCGAGGGCCAGAGAAAGTTCAGGCAAGTCCGGCAGCTTCATCTTCGTTAGTCACGACAAGTCGCTGCTGATAAAGACCATTCCAGTGCGGGAAAAGCTGTGTTTGGAGCGACAGCTGCTCCAGCCCTACCACGAAAGGCTGATGGAGTGTCAGGACAGTCTCTTGTGTCGCTACTTCGGCTTGTTTACACTCAAAATCTCGGGAGTGTCCTCAGTCGACATCGTAGTGATGGAGGGAGTGCTGCAGAGAGTCGTAAACAGGCGGAGATGCTACGATTTGAAGGGCTCTACGTACAAAAGGACTACTCACAGTGACCCGAACCGCGAGTCCTGTGTCTTTCTGGACCTGGATATATGCGCAAAGCCTGAAGAAATCAGGGTGAAAAGGCACTTTAAGGAGGAAATTGTGAGTATTTTGGAGGGAGATGTGCGACTTCTAGCGAAATTACGCATAATGGACTACTCCTTACTGCTATGCGTGGATGAATGTGAAGGCAACGAGCGACACCGCAACACCTACCCTTCCTTTGACGCCAAGTTCCGCTATCACCTGGGCGTCATTGACATTTTGACAGTCTTCAACTCCTGGAAAGTTATTGAAAACAAGTTCAAAACGTTGGTTCTTTCCCAGAAGTCCAACGAAATCTCGGCAGTGGAGCCGAACCAGTACGCCACCCGCTTCCTCAACTTCGTAAAGCTTGTGCTGTTGGACGAGTCGGAGCTGTCTCTACTGCGCAGGGGCCTCACTAAGGCTGCAGACCTGCTTTTAGCGCCTGTCTTCTTGGATAGTGACTTGCAGTAGAAATAAAATAGACGTATGCACAGGTATTCCCTACTTATTTACACGGAAGTAATGAATATATTGGTCTATTAGCTCCATAGAGATACTATGAAGGCTGGTTTAGAGGACTGGGCTGCGCACTGGACAGCAAGGAACGCAGGCGACCCACTTCTTCGTCCTTCAGTGATATGAGCGCCTGGTAATCCTTTTCCCGTCTGCATGAAAGGTACTGGGAGTAGTAGAGTTTGAGCGGAGTGTCCTGAGTGGGCAGAGTCAGGGACAGTTTGGGAGAGAGACAGGCCTTTTCCTGACTCAACAGGCGGATTTCAGTGAGTAGGTCTGCCTCCCGCTGCAGCCACAACTGTCTGGCCACCTGCAGCTCTCGCTCCACTCTCTCACTTCGTCCCTTCCGCTGGTTTACTTCTACCAGCCAACCAATCAAGCCCTCCACGAAGCCTAGCGCGTTTTCATATGGGTCCAGTAGTGTTCGCACCCCTCCCAGTCCTTCTCTCAGAGCTTCTCGCAGCCGGGCTAAGGACTGGACCAAAGCCACTTCCTTGTTTTCCGCTTCAGAAGCACTCCGTTTCATCTGTCGCTGGAAGTGCTCGACCTCGGCTTGCAGTCTGGCGATGGTTTGAGTCTGCTCCATTCTCGCAATCTCCGCCGACTGCAGGTCGACTTGGAGAGACTTGAGGTGTTGGCTGCCGGAGCGATGGCGGGGCTTGTGAGAGACTGAAAGCTGCTTTCGAGCCTGCGCCAGGCTCTGCTTCAATGTCTCGATTTGAGAGTCCTTGTCAGTGGCTGTAGTGGGTCTACGACTCTCAGAGCACTTGGCCTTGACAAGGGCTTCTTCAGCATCTTGCCACTTGGCGATTACCCAGCGAGTCAGTTCCTCCCCCGCCCTCGGCAGTTCCGTGGGGAGGTCTTGACTCGCCACTCTGCGCTCCAACTCCAAGTTGTCCTGCAGTAGTCGTCCCTGAGTGGACTCGTTCATACGTCCCAGAGAGACTGCGAGGTCCTGACAGCGCTGCAAAGCCGCATCGAAGCGGGTCAGTACTGGCAGTGATCTGAACTGAGCAAGAGCCGTCTTAGTGACTTCAGCCTGTTTCAGACAGGTAGCGGGGTCGTCGCTTGTCTGAGTGTGGGGGAGTCCTAGGACTTCCTGGCACTGCTGGACCACTCCGACTAGTGCCTGTTGGAGTGAGTCTGCGCTCACTTCAGCAGCTCTGCAGCGCTCTGTCACTCTCTTGAGTTCCTCTGTTATGTCTGAAATGCGCTGTTTCGTGATGTCCAGTTCTTGACTTTTCCGTTGTTCCGCAGTCTGGCTTTTCTCTGTGCGCAGGTCAGTTTGCCCCCTGTCACTACTGTGAACAGCTGCGGAGTGAGCTGAAGCTCGGCTGTATTCCTGCTTGCTGTGGGCCAGTTCTTCCCGTAGAGACTCACAGAGACGCTGGCGGTCTTCGGCGGTTCGCCTCACAGTTTCTATCTCTGTTCGAAGCCTACGCTCGCTTTCTCGCTGCTTCTCTTCTGCTTCCACTAGACTTTGCTGCATGGCAATGAAGACTTCACTCTCTCTCCCAACGCCCTCACTGTCCCTGCTTTTCAGTCCCTCTTCCCCTGTCTCTTTGTGCGAGTTCAATCCTGCCCTGTCGGTCCTTTTGGTCAGCTGCGATAGGGTCCTCTTCGTATCGAAAGGACTGCTTTCCGAAGTCTGGGAAAAGCTATAGGTAGCGGGGCGAGGTCTGTCTAGTGGATGGGACTGGGCTTGGTCTCCTTCAAGAGAGCGAATAGCAGTTTCCAGGGACTGTATTTTGCTCTGCGCCGCTTGAAGTTGGGAATTGCAAAGAGACAATTTGCCTTCGGCTGTGGCTGTGATTTGGCTTGTGACTGCTGAAAAAGCGCTCTTTTCGACCTTCGATACCGCTTCTTTTATGTGCTTTTCAATGCTTTTTCCGTCGATTTTCCCAGCGAATTCTCTCAACGCGAGTTCAATACTTACCTCCGGAATCCTGGACTTGCCCTTATACAGCGCCAGCTCTGTCTGCAGCCGCTCAACCAGTTCTTCTCTGTCCTCCTTGGGATAGGCCTGGCGTACCCGAGGCACAGAGGCGGAGGAACTGGGAATTGCAGTGCTCTTCGAGGCATCACTGTTTCGGTCTCTATCAGAGCGTAGGGATTTGACCGCTTTGTGGCTTTTTGCCCGCTGCAAAGGCTTTGAATTGTCCTTTAGGCGGAGGACTTCTCGAAGTAGGGTGATGGTCTTTTCGGAGGGGACTCCTGGGAGAGGGGCATAGTCGAGTGCTTGCCACTTCCTGGCTGCTTGCTGACTTTCCTGTCTTCCAAACAGCTCCTCCACTGCTTTCAAGTCCGCCCTGCGCCCTTCCCTCCCTACCCAGCTGCTGTTCTCCTGTAGAACTGACCTCCCTCTCGTCCTTAGCTGTTCCCTCAGCATTCTCAACTCTTCTTCTCTCTCCACTAGCAGCAATTCCCCTGCTTTTCCCTCAGTTTGCTCCAGCAGTGCAGTCAAGTGCTGCACATAGTACTCG
>Ga0247837_1009301_pt1 | contig 11863 bp, 11 predicted proteins | sample LaCtaG_2_FD_187115 | JGI IMG/M metagenome (GOLD analysis project Ga0247837, IMG submission 187115) | Freshwater microbial communities from meromictic Lake La Cruz, Castile-La Mancha, Spain - LaCruzMarch2015_14.5m | ecosystem: Environmental > Aquatic > Freshwater > Lake | place: Spain: Castile-La...
GGCTGCAATGGAGGTGATGAGGTAGAAGAAGAGGAGAAGGGCGAGACTGCTGAGTAAGTCCTGGACTGACCTGATAAGGGAAAGCAGGATTATCTTCATACCGTATATGCGAGTAATGGACCGTAGGGGCCGCAGGAGGCGTAGAGCTCGTAGAGCGGACACATTGATCGAGTTTCCATTGGAGAGCAGCTCGATCCAGCCAGCCAGTACGACCGAGCAGTCCATTTTGTTCCAATTGTCTCGCAAGTAGGCGCTTCGGCTGACGACGAAGCCCATAGGGATGACCTTGATCAGCATTTCAGCAGTATAAACACACAGCAAGACCAGTTCCATCGTATTGTAAGGTTCAGGCTGGATGGGCAGTGACGGGTCTTCCAGCGCTAGCAGCACAGTATTGAGCAAAATGCAAAGGATAATGAAGGCTTGGAAGTAGACGTTTTGGTAGGTCAATTTGCAGAGTTGCTGGAAAGCGCACCACATCCTTACAAGCGCCCTCCGCACCTCTACTAAAGGCCAGCGGTCCCTCAGCAAGTCCGCTCTTTCGAAAGGAGACCTCTGTTTGACCACAAGAAAGGCCTCCACAGCCTCCTCGTCCACCTCAGTCCTGCCCCTTTCCGAGAACTTAGTGTGCGGCTGGTACCACGCTGCTTTGCGTCTCACTGTCTTGGCAATGCTTTCCTCTAGGCTGGTTTTCCTACGCACTGTATGCCTTTCAGCCTCCTGAATAGCGGGAATTGCAGAGGGAGTGCGCTCGACCCTGGCAGAAGTCGGGACGACTGGACGGAAGTAGTGTCCAGGGTCGAGCCAGTCCTCTAAGCAGAAAGGCCGCTGCTGGGAGCTGTCAAGAGTGCGGTGGCTGTGGAGACTGGGAAGGGGCAGAGGGGGCTGCAGGGACTGAGGGATTAGGACTTGGGAGCAGCGGCGGCGGCGAGGGGAGACCAAAGGTGGCGGCTCCTGCATATTAGAGTATTCCTATGTGATTTCGCTATGGAGCTGAAGAGGGCTGTGGACTGGAAAGGCTATAAGACTGCCTACTGAGGGAATAGTCTCGATAACCACCCGAAATGGCTGAAAAGTGAGTTGATTGGGCTGGTCTCAGACATAGAGAAGAGCTCTGAGCTGCTTTCTATCGCTTTACTACCCTCACAGCTTCACTCCCCTTGCAGCTCCACCAGTCCTCTGCTCACAGCAAGGAGTGCACGCATGAAAGAATAAACAGCAACACCCAGAGATCCCTGAGTCAAGCAAATAGAGGTGTTTATGCAGGTCTGAGGGAGTTAGGGAACTGCTTAGCTAAAGACGAGCTGTCTGAGGGCTGGAATGCCCTCCGCAAACACTAGTCTCAGCCGTTCGTCCAGCGTGTTGATGCAGCGGATCTTCCCTTCGTGACTAGTCAGCATCACTCCTCCGCTGCAACTAGGTTCGTAGCTGCCATGCTGGGGCGGACCAGGCAGGAACTCCGTCTCATTCACACTAACTTCCACCTCATACGCCCTGCCAGTTTCACTGCGCATTTGCTCCATATAGGCAGTGCGCGCCTCAGGCAGCACCTGCTTCACCAGGGCCAGGTCCACTTGGCGGCAGTGCACCACTACGCGGGAATCCAGTAGCTTGATGAGGCCTTGGATGAGGAGTTCTCTCAGGAGAGTGCTGTAGGCCGGCTTGTTGGAGATGAAGCGGTCGTTTATTGCGAATTTGGAGTCTTCTAGCAATCCCATGATCAGGTCATTCCTCACCTTCATCGCCTCCATCCTCGCCGAGTTAATAGCGGCCGAGCGTTCAATCCTCTGCTTAACCCCCAACTGCTTCCACTTCTTATCAAACTCCGCATTGAGTTTCTCCTTCGCCAGATGCAAGTGCTTGGACTTGGCTGAATTGTACTCATGCTCAGTCTTGGACTCGATTTCCTTGGCCTTTTCCTTGGCTTCTTCCATTACGAAGGAGATCATCTGCTTGATGCGGTCGCGGGCTTCGCTTTCGTTCATTGGAATGGACGATTATAGATCACACACGGACAAATGGCGGCGTTGATCCTGAAGGCCGTGGAGCTGTAGGACTTACATAGAGGGTGGAAGCTAGTGAAGGGGGAAACTTGCTTACTGCTGGAAGCTGCTTTGAGAGATAACGACTCGGGAGTGGGCGAAACTCGCCTACACGAATTAGTGCGAATCACCACCTCCCCCTGCGAAGCCAAAGCCACCGTTCACCACCTCAACCAGACCCTGAGACAGTCCAAGTCCTGGCGGTCTGTCTACAAAGCCCTGCACGTAATGGAGTACCTGCTAGAGCACGGGTCGGAGCAGGTCCAGAGAGAGGTGATGGCTGTAGGGATGGAAATAGCAGTGCTGTGTGCAGAGGACAGGGAAGAGGGTAAGACACAGGCAGTGCGGATGAAGGCGAAGCTAGTGTATGAGTGCATTTGTGAGAGGGTCAGAAGGGAGTGGAAATTGGAGGAGAGGGACTTTTATATCGAGCAAAGCAGTCTGTTTGCACCTGAAGCATCTTTCCCTGGAGATATCAGACGCAAGCCCACTCTCTCCGCAGCCAAAGAGTCGAAAGCGGCAGACGTAGCAGCGCCCTCTCCACTCTTTTACCGTCTCCACAAGTGCAAATCTACAGTTCCACCCCCTTCCATCGATCTATTGAGTCTATCCACTCCCCAGCCCTCTATCCTTGTGCACACCCCCATATCCGACCTAGTCTTCGACCCAGTCCTTCCCCAGACTCTTCCCTCTCCCAAGTCAGCTCCGCAAGTGCACTTTAATCCGCCTCTTCCTGAAATCAGACACAACATGGCAGTTCCGCAAGATCCACTTCCATCCATTCCGCCTGCTTCTAAGGCTGGCTTGGATATGACGACTCTCCTGTCTGGGTTGGACTCTTTGAAGACGGAAGTGGAAAGCAGGCGGCTAGCCAATCGCAAGAGGGAAGTAGTGATTAATTTATAGGACTCCCTGCTTTCTGTGCCCTACAGACTCATAGTTTGTCCACATCCACTCATAGCTATAATGAGTAAAACTGCATTGCTGAAGCCGACTCCGTTCTTGAAAGACATCAAACAGCAGCCCGAGGGCAGCAAGACGTTGGGGAGGAACAAAAGTGAAGCCGCCTTGAAACTGCCAGAAGGCCGCAATAAGCTGCCTAGGAACGTCAATGAGTACAAGCATTTGATGCATGGGTCGATGACTAGTGAAGCCTCTCTGGAGTGGGTGCTGGAACTACGGGCTCAAGACTCCGCCATCAAGGCAAAGATGCACTCTCCCAGCGGAGCTCCCTCCTTCGTCAAGCGAGAAGTCACCAACCAGCACTGCGCCGTCCCAGACCACAGCCAAGGCCCCCACGTCCTCCTAGTCGATACTGAAAGTGTGCGCAAGCGCTCCTCAGACGTACAGCACTTGGCGAGACATCGTCTAGGCGTGCCTGCGAACGGCAGTCAATTAGCCTTCGAGAGTTCTCTGCGGCCGGAAGTGTCTGCCGCCAGTCGACCCAAGTGGACCAGTTTGCCGTTCAAAGCCAGGAATGGGGATACGGATATTCCGCGCTTCTTTCCGCCGCTCAGTACCATTGCAGCCAATGAGGTTCTAAAACGCTCGCACAGCTCAGGGCTGCTTTACAAGGGCGCAGGCATCCCGATGGAGACTGTCTTCGAAGGCATGCACAAGGCCTACCCCGAGCTGAAGGACGCTGAGAGTTACAAGAGGACCTGCCTGCACCGGCACCTCTTCACTCCTGGCAAGATGGTCTCGACGCTCAACTGGGAAGTAGGACTACGCAGTTATAAGGCTAAGCCCTAGCAGTGGCACCAATGGGACTGCTTCTTCCCCCTTTACCCAGTCGAGACAGGGAAAGCCAGGTCTATCGACTTCCTAGGCCTGGAACTCGCCTCCTCAGAGGCTGAAAACGGCCTGAGAAACCCAGGCAGTGCCTTTTCCTTGAGTGTCCTAGAAGAGTAGCAGGTCTTCAACTCTCTCTTCCGCATATTATTTGTCTGCTCTAAACAATGGCCATAGCTAGTGCACATATAATGGACCGTCGCCCCCGCCTCGCCCGCAGAGGCCGTCGCTTCCCTCACATCCACAGGCCCCGGCCAGTGCCTCGCTGCCAGTTCTGTGGGAATGACACTGGGCTGATCGTTGCATGTGGCGGAAGCCGCTATTTCGCACATATCCGCTGCAGAAAGGTGCAAAGCTGTGTGGCTTGTGGGGAAGCGGGACTGACTGTGGACCTGGACCCGGGCAGAGTGGTGCATAAATGGTGCAAGCGGAACTCGCTCATACCGGATGGAAATTCGCGGATTCCTGCCTTGAAAGTGACGCTCTTAGCAGTGGAAAAGGACTCGGAATTGACGAGAGCTGTCCGGAAAACTGACCTGGAGACCAACAAATCCCAGCGACTCTGCTCTGCCAATGCCTTCTGGTACCATATTAGTGCGCAGTACTTCCCAGCATTCACAGAAACTGCAGATTGGCCGGATATCAGCTCCAGTGCACTCTCACATGAAGACAGGCTTCAGACCATTGACAGTTTCCAGTCCCTTGGGAAGGATACTGTCCCAGCTATTGAGGAAACTGAGGACTTGCTCAGGCGGACTCAAGGGCGAATCCAGGACTTACAGCTATCCGCAAAGCCCAGAAACAGCAGAAAACAGGCCTTAGCAGGGCTACAGGAGTCCCTCAGCGACTCCTACCTGATCCTAGGCGACTTAGAGCTTTTGGAGCAGGCCTCCACCCGCAGCGCCTACTTAGCCTACCTGCAAACCAAGCAGCGCAACCCTACCTGCATCTTCAAAGACCCGGAAACCCCTCGAAAGGAGTACAACTGCCAGGTCTGCCAGGGGGGCACATCGGAAGACCGCAACCCTATCATTATCTGCTCTTTGTGTGACGAAGGCACGCATATGCGCTGCTATAGTCTGGACAGGGTGCCGGAGGGCGACTGGAAGTGCGACTCCTGCAGCTACTTCGGCAGAAATGTGAATTCCGAGCTGATTTGTGCACTTTGTGAGGATACCGGCGGCATACTGCGGGCTACAAGTCGATGTGGCTCAGCTGGAACCGGCCTAATTTGTCCTTTCCAGTGGTGTCACATCCTTTGCGCCTTCTACTGTCCCGGCGTCCGCCCGGCCCCCGAATCCACCAGCAGCCAAGTGGTATTCTGCATTGATAACCTGACGAATAGCATGCGGAAATGCGAAATCTGCGGGCGCAGGACTCAAACTTATGTGCAGTGTCAGGCCCAGGGCTGCGGCTACACCTTCCACCCTGTCTGTGGCCTGGGTCTGCTGGCCTTGGGCTGGCGCAGAGGCACCCCTGACCAGGCGGAAGTGCTGTGTCGCCTGCACAGGCCTTTGCCCATTATAAGGAATATACATGCAGTTAGGGACAGGAAGTGGCTGGAGTTGCTCGGCTTCCTGCAGTTCTGGACGGACAAGGCCGGGGGAGTCGCGGAAACGGTGTGTAAGCGGCCGCGGCCCTGGGAAAGCCACGAAATAGACGCTTTAGAGGCTCAAATCCAGCAAAAGCTCCAATACGCCTCTCAGAAAATGACGAATTCCTGCAATTTGACCATTTCTATGGGCGAAAAAGGCTCTGTTCGTTGTTCCCTGCCCCCCAGTTACAACCTCATCTCTCCCCTTTTACTGGCTCCGGACAGTTTGACCCTAAAGAAGCGCAGTTCTGAGGAGTGTATTCAGTACTATAGGGCCCACTTGATGCCTCGGATGAAGCTGGAGCTTGGGCTTGCGCAGATTCCGGTTAATGTCTATGAAGAAGAGGGGAAGATGGAGAAAAGGACGGGAAATGCTGCGAAAAGCAGTCCTTGTCTCTCCATTACAAGCACTTTTGCCAGTTCGTAGAGTCTATGCAGAATGCTCTCCTCCTAATTCATAGACACTGCCCCAGTTGTGTTCCCAGGCAACACATGGTTACACCCCGAATTGACCGAGTCCATTTCTCGCACTACTAGGATGGAGGCGTTCCTGAAAGGCCTGGGGATTTCCTCTTTCCTGGTGGAAACGACCGCTCTGCTGGGCTACCACGACCCCACTCCCGTGCAAAAGACCTACATCCCTCGCATATTAGCAGGGGAAATCGTGCAGGCCAAGGCACCCACAGGCACTGGCAAAACCGCAGCCTTCGTCATCCCCTTGGTAGAGCTTTTATCCAGGGACCCATTCGGCGTATATGCACTTGTGCTGACTCCTACAAGGGAACTAGCGCTGCAGATAGAGCAGCAAGTCCTGGCCTTCGGAGCGAGGATGAATATCAAGACGGAGTGTATTGTAGGTGGGAAGGACCTGGTTGCGCAGGGACAGGCGCTGGCTAAGCGTAGACCTCACTTCGTGGTGGCGACTCCTGGACGCTTGGGAGACTTGCTGACCTGTCATGAAGATGTGAGGAACGTGTTCCGCAACTTGAGGCATTTGGTGATAGACGAAAGTGACTGTTTGAAGGAAACTCAAGGCGACGAACTGCAGACTGTACTGGACTTGCTGCCCTCCGCCCTGCAGCCACTGGAGTTTTCCGCGACTTTGCAAGGAGTGGAGACTGTGGGGGAGCGAGCAGAGCTGCGGGAGACCTTCCTGCTCAGTCCAGACGCTATGCGGGACGCCTACTTACTAGTCCTTCTCAAGCGATTCACAGGGAAGTCGATAATTGTCTTTACTGCGACTTGTGAGCATGCAGAAGCAGTTTCTCGACTGCTATCAGAACTGCACCTGCACTGTCGTCCTCTGCACTCCCTGATTTCCCAGCGAGAGCGCAATGCCAACCTCGACGAATTCCGCTCTGAGCGCATTCCCATCCTTATTGCCACAGATGTGGCTTCCCGAGGACTGGACCTACCGCAAGTGGAAGTAGTGATCAACCACAACTTCCCTCGCAGCAGTGTGCTCTACACCCATCGAATTGGCAGGACTGGTAGAGCCGGGAAGAAAGGCTTGGCGGTGTCCTTAGTGACTCAGTACGATGTAGAACTGGTCCTTAACGTGGAGAAGAAACAGGGAGCCAAACTCTTGCCTCTGTACAGTGAGCAGGAAAACAGAGCCTTCGAAGACGAGGTGTTGCAGGTTTTGACCAAAATGACAAACACGCAAGCAGTGGTTTCTCATGTAAGCTCCACCTAGCGACTGCGTCGTTCTGGCTTCGAGGAAAAGGTGGAAATGCACCGCAGTCGCAAGCGCCTGGGTCGTCCGCTGCTGGGGAGTCGTATATCGAAGCACAAAAGACTGAGTGAAGGATTAGACTAGTTACTCTGCGGGTTCGGGAACACTGCCGCCGGATAGCCGCAGGATCACCTTCCCTTGACTCATGTTTTGAGTGTAGTAGTCTAGCGCTTGCGTGATATTCTTGAGGGAGAAGATTTGGCTGATGTCGGTTTTAAGGACGGTGGGCAGCAGGCCCATTACTTTCCCTGTCAGTCCCCACATGCTAAACAGGCCTTTGGTCTTGATCCACTCAGTAAGCCACAGTCCTTCTACTCGCTTGGCGTGAAATATCAGGTGGCCGGGGTGAACTCCTGAACAAGGCTCATTTGCTAGCGCTCCATATACGTATACTACCGAGTTCTCACAAAGTGCCTGCATAACGATTCCCGTCATCTCCCCACCCACTGCATCAAACGCAACTGTCGCATTCAAGTCAATGCATAGGCGAGACAGTTCCTCCCGGAACTGTGGCGCTGAGGAGTTCAGCACATGAGCGCAGCCCATTTCCCTGAGGGCGCGCACTTGCTCCTCCCTGCGGACTACGTTGATCACAGGGATGTGCAAGTCGCCACACCAGCGAATTAGCATCTTGCCTAGGGAGGAGGCTGCGGCTGTCTGCACCACTGCTTCGTGTTTTTCTCTCTTGATGATGTCGATGAACATAGCGCAGCTGAGCGGGTTGACAAAGTAGCAAGCGCCTAGGTCGAAGCTGATGTTTGTAGGTAGTTTGATGCAGGTTTTCGCACTGGTGATCATGAATTCCGCCCAGGTGCCGTTTTGGTCAGGGCCGGCGACACATGCGACTCTGCTACCCATCAAGTTCCAGCCCAGTATTCCACCTCCATTGGCCACCACAGTTCCAGACCCTTCAAACCCGGGAACCGCCGGCAGCGCCTTCCGAACGCCATAATGCCCCTGCAGAAAGGCCAAATCCGAAGGGTTAATAGGCGCCGACTCCATGCGAATCAGCACCTGTCCAGGCTGCGGCTGCGGCACTGGTACATCCGACACTACCAGCGACGCCAGGTTCCCGTACTCCTGCAGCAGCACTGCCTTCATAGTCTGCTGCATACTTATTAGCCTAGCTACTCGACAGCACTGCAGTCATATCTCGGTTTAGGAACGTCACTGTGGGGTCTGCTTCCCAGAGACTCGGGTCTGCGGCGACCTGAGAAAGAAAAGGCTCGAAGTGCAGTTCAGACCGCTGAATCGACCTAAGAAAAGCACAAAAGACCGCTACATGTCTCTTCAAGTCCTCCCCTCTCCGAATAGGATTCCCCAGCTGAGCCAGGCTGAAAAACACCTCCGGCCTCAAAACAGCCTGGCGAAGTGCAAGTTCCAGCCTCATCCCATAAGTCAAGTCCTGGTACTCAAACAGCCGTCTTCTGTGCAGCTCCTCCGATATCAGTCGATTCACTGCGGTTAGAGTCAATCTTTGCACCTGCGCCCAACTGTCCGTAGCCACTAAGTTCCTTACCTGCGGGTACAGAAATGCCACAGAGTCGCGGTGGGAAGTGCCGCTCGCAGCTTCTCCGTCTCTGCTGAGGTTGGACTGGCGGGGCAGGGTGCACTCGTAGGGATGCACGACCCCGGGGTAGCTCCAGTGTTTCTTCATATTTAAAGGCTTTGGGTGGACTTGGAGGGGAAAGGAATTGAGGGATTTTACCAAGTTTTTACCTTAATATCAGAAATTCTTCCCTCTATTCTATGCCCTTTCCCAGCGAATCTACTGATTTTATGAGTCTGTTAAGGAGCAAATGAAGGATTAGTCGCTAATTCTAACATGCAGCAGAGCCCTCGGCCACAGTCCTTCCAGCTCCAGCGACCTGTCCTGCACACTCAGGCTGTGCGAGGGAAAGCTAGTCACCAGTTCATAAGCAGACAGTTGCCTTTCCTCGGAATCCAGGAACAGAAATAGACTCGATACTGCTGATTGCTTGAGAAAGCGACGTGTGAGCTTGGAACCGTCTGGGAGACGGAATACGATTTGAGCTGTTTCTGGGCCTTCTGCAGGCTCCGGACCCAGCAAGTTGCGCTTGGACTGGCGAAGTTCCTCGGCTGCTGCAACTTGGACCAGCAGGGCTGCTTCCTCTGCTGCTCTCTGCTGCTTCTCTGCCAACTGAGCCGCTTCCAACTCACTGGCCAGCAGCTCCGCTTCCTTCAAAGCCAGGTCCTGCTCCTCCCTCAGTCTGCTTACCACTCACAGTCTGTCCCTGTGAATCCTATCATGGTCCACCTCCACTCTCTCGTCCTCCTCCAACTCCCTGGCCAGGAACTCCGCTTGGTCCAGCGTGCTTTCCAGGAATTCCAGAATGTCGGCTTCCACCAAGGGCGCGGGCTAGGTAAAGCTTGCCAGAGAGCCGAGGACAGCCTGCTGGTCTCTTGTGACAGGGTAGGCGGCCACAAGGACGGGGATGAAGGGACGGCCGGCTTCTTGGATGAGGCGGGAGAAGTCAGGGTGGCTGGGGTCGAGGAGCAGGAGGGTGAAGTTGTCGCGGAGGAAGCTCACTGCAGCGGCAGTAAATACGACTTCTCTCAGGTAGCCGAGTGTGAACGACTCACTGTGCAAATAAGCGACCAGCGGTCTTTTCCGCATCTCCGCTTCTAACATCGCTCTCCGATATCCATGTATCTCCACTGCCATTTCCCCAAGTTCCGGACTAACCGATCTGACCAGCGCCAACACCTCCGCCGCCACTTCCTGCTCCCCAGCACTGCCAAACAGCCCTGCAGACTGACACTCGTCCAGACTGCGAAACACCCCCGCCACCACACTCAGCGTCCCCGCCCCAATACTGCAGAACCCAGCCCAAGTGCGGCGCAGCCAGCCTCTAGGCCTCTCCGGAACAGGGGGAACAGGGGGCGGAATAGGCGCCAAAGACTCTGATGCTAGGGCAGAGACTGTAGGGATCTGGTCGGGAGTGGTTTGGGCGTAGTAGAGATTCACAGCCGCCACTACGTCCCAGTCACTTCTGTCCAGGCAGTCCCGGGCCTGGGCTTCGTTTGCAGTCTCGGTGATGGTCTGGAAGGTCTGGATAGCTTCCTGTTGGGACATATTATCAGTGGAGTGTGCACTTTCAGCTCAGGCAGGTCGGAGTCTGAGTGGATAATGCGTGTGAGTATCAGCGGAGGCGGGAAATTGTGCAAGTGCTCGGAGAAATAGCGAATTTCGATACAAAATTGCGAAAAACACATAAAAACAAGACAATTTACTATAAAATTAGAACTTTATTGGCAATTTACTGCTTATTTAGCAATAATTATCGATTCTGAGCTGAGCGGCTGAAGAGAGGACTGGGAGTTATTGGGAACTCTGTTGACTACATCCCTATTTTCCTCTACTTCCTGCCTTTTTCCCTGTAATTCGCCAAATGCCTCTGCGCCAAAGCCCCAAAAGTGAACGCAAACTTGATAATATCACTTTTATCTTCTACTTTCCTCAACAAACAGCTGCTGTACTTCTTAATACATACCTGAATTAGCACTCCCAGCCTTGCAAGCCGGGCAAATGCACCGCTCTGCACAGCCACTGCTATCAAAGACGCCAGTTTGTCCGTTAGAACTGTGATTAGCCCCACAGCTTCGTACAGAATTACAGCAATTAGCATCAGTCTGCTCCATAAATTGGCACTGAGTGGCACTTACCGCTCATAGTTGTAGGGCTTAGTGAGGAAAAGGAAGGCTAAATAGGTGTTGGAGACCACTAAGTAGGAAATTGCGTGTGCAATGGGGTTGCTTTGCTTGAGAGATATGGCAATTGCGACTAATAGCATCTGAAATAGGGGTTTTATGAGTGAATGGAGGGCATAGCCTTGACAGATTTTCCTGCATTTCCTCCCACATCGGTTTCGTTATCAGCTGAATAGGTATATAAACCAATAGGCAAATAGTAGCCATTGCAGTGTATTTTACATGAGTTCCGGCCCAGCATCTCTCCGCACAGTCTCTGTCCAAGAAGCTCTCAGTGAAGGCTGTCCCTGTACTGCGGGAGCAGGGGAAGTTACTGAGGAGGACGGAAACTACGGGGAGAAACAGCGAATTGCTGAAAATCGGCAAAAATAAGTCCACAAAGTACCATAAATCCGAGCATATTCTCCACCTGCGAAGCATAAAATCCACATGAAATATTTTCAGCACTGATATCAGCACGTTCATCATTATAAGCACAAAAGCGATTATTTCCATTACCCAAAAGTACCCATATTCCGCCCGCATGACACTTTCCAAAGCAAAACTGGTCAAATTGAGAAGGAATTTGAAGTACTCTCCGAGAGGATTGTAAGGGGCGAGGTCGACTAATTGGGAAAATCCACTGGGAAGGTCTGTAGCATTAAACTGTCTTCGACTGTGATTGGGGACTTGCTGGTTAGGGTGGGGGGCTGCGCTTTGTCCTGCCGCTGCCAGATGAACATAGCGAAAATGGCAGTATAAATGAAGAAGCAGAAGCAAACGACAATCCCAGCATTTGCCCTGGGAAGAAATCAATTATGTCCTTCTCGAAGTAGGGACAGTTGGGGTCCATTGGCCAGCTGTCTGGAAATCACTGCGAACTGCCATCGGGAAACATTATTTCACTGGAGATGTTGTACATCTGCACTTTGACAGGGGAGTACACAGCTGCATCTTCCAACACCAAAGTGTCCTTTTCCTCATCATATT
>Ga0247837_1009307_pt1 | contig 11859 bp, 12 predicted proteins | sample LaCtaG_2_FD_187115 | JGI IMG/M metagenome (GOLD analysis project Ga0247837, IMG submission 187115) | Freshwater microbial communities from meromictic Lake La Cruz, Castile-La Mancha, Spain - LaCruzMarch2015_14.5m | ecosystem: Environmental > Aquatic > Freshwater > Lake | place: Spain: Castile-La...
CGGCGAGCAGCCCGTCTATCAGATTCCGCTCGAACGGTTCGACACCGTGCTGGCCGTGTTTCGTCGCGACCAAGACGCTTTTGATCGCGGCCTCGCGCCTCGGTAGCATCCGGAGGCCTGTGGTCTTCGCGGTTGCGGGCTCCCCATACCCCATCGCCGGACGTTCGCTGCGCCCATCCTGGGCTCCGCTCACTCGGATCTGCCTGCGCTTCGGCATCCATGCCTCCGCTGGTCAGATACGCCGGCTCCCGGGGCACGGGGAGCCCGCAACCTTCCCCGCTTGATCTGTTTGACCGTTTTTTCGTCGGCCGAGTCCGGTTCGCATGGACATTCACTCCCTCGTCGTTGGCCGTGACTTGATGGCGTGCCGGTTCGAGGTCGTGTTCAACGCCGGCGAGGTGGAGAATGCGACGGAGCTCGCCGTCGATGCGCTCGATCTCGTCGAGCAGATCGAGGCGCGGATTACGGTGTATCGCGACACGAGCGAACTGGCCCGGCTCAACGCCACGGCGGCGCAAGGCTGGCAGAACGTCTCACCCGATCTGTTCGCGCTCTTGCTGCACGCCCGCGGCCTCGCATCGCGAACGAACGGCGCATTTGATTGCGCATCTGGTGCGCTGACCCGCGCCTGGGGGTTTCTCGAACGGCGCGGGCGGACGCCTGCGGACGACGCGCTCGCGGCGGCCCGCGAGCGGTCGGGCCTCGGGCTCGTGGAGTTCGACGAAGAGGGCCGTCGGGTGCGGTTTCTCCGACCGGGCGTGGAGCTGAATCTCGGTGCCATTGGCAAGGGCTGGGCGCTCGACCGCGCGCTCGGCGAATTGCGGCTGGCGGGCGTGCCGAGCGTGCTCGTGCATGGCGGGCAGAGCAGTGTGCGGGCGCGGGGCGTGCAGGGGCCGGCGCTGCCGGGCCGCCGCGGCTGGCAGGTGGGGCTGCGGCATCCGCTGCGGCCGGCAGAGCGGCTCGCGGCGATCACGCTCGACGATCGCGCTCTCGGCACGAGCGGCTCGGGCACGCAGTTTTTCGTCGACCGCGGGCGGAAGCTCGGGCACATTCTCGACCCGCGCACCGGCCTGCCCGCGGAGGCGGGCGTGATCTCCGCGACCGTGATCGCCCCTGAGGCGGCCGATGCCGACGCCCTCTCGACCGCGCTGTACGTGCTCGGCGCAGATGGCCTTGCGAGTGTGGCGGCTCCCGGCGGCGACGTGGGGGCGATCCTCGTCCTGCCGGGCGACAGGCCCGGGATCGTGCGCGTGATCGTCGCGAATCTCGACGCCGAAACGTGCGTGGTGCCGGAGTCGGGCGGGGTCGAGGTCGAACGGGTCGCGTAGGCTATACTGCCCGCGTCGCTTGCTCAGGAAAGTCACCCGCTCACTCGCCTCCCCAAATGATGTTCGACTGGTTCGAGCGGGGTTCCTACCTCGGCATCATTCTCTTTCTCACCCTCACGGGCATCGGCCTGCCCGTGCCCGAAGAGGTGCCGATCGTGGCGGCAGGAGTGGCCAGCCGCGCCGGGGCCCTGCACTGGTATTACGCCCTCCCCGCCTGCCTCGTCGGAGCTCTGCTGGGCGACAGCCTGATGTACGCCATCGGCCGCTTCTTCGGCGCCCGGGTCTTGAAGGAACACCCCTGGTGGTCGGGGTTTTTGACAACGGAGCGCGAGAAGACGATCGAGGACCTGCTCAAGAAGCACGGTCTCAAGGCTTTCTTCGTGGCCCGGTTTCTCGTGGGCCTCCGCAGCCCCTTCTATCTCACGGCCGGCATCCTGCGGGTGAAGTATCGGTGGTTTCTCTTCGCCGACTTCATCTGCGCCTCGATCGTGATCGGCGGCTTCTTCGGCCTGGCCTACCTGTTTGGCGACCGCATCACAGGGCTCATCCAGTCGGCGGAGCGCGGCTTCACGGCCGTGCTCATCGTGGCGGGCCTCGCCGCCCTCGCCGTGATCGCATTTTTCTCGTTCCGCAAGCGGCGCATCCGGATGCTCGACCACGACCCCGAAGCCCTGTTCGAGAACCGCGAGATCCTCCTCGGCCCCGCCGCCGACCGCATCGCCGACGCCGTGAACCTCGGCGACGTGAACCACACGGACGAAAAGTAACTGTGTAGGACAGGCTTCAGCCTGTCTGTGTCTTCATTCGTTTGAGCCCGACGAGCCCAATCCGGCTTCGGGCTCCCCATATCCCGTCGCCGGACGTTCGCCTCCGCCCTCCAGGCTCCGGCTCACTCGACTCCGCCTGCGCTTCGGCATCCTGCCTGCGCTTGTCTGCATACGCCGGCTCCCGGGATACGGGGAGCCCGAAGCCTCCCTTTCCAGTTGAGCAGGCTCGGGGCTGGGCAGTCACGAGCCGGCAAGCACGAGTTTGAGCAGTGACAGGCTGAAGCCTGTCCTACGGGTTGTGCGGGTCGTGACGGGCAGGGTGTGTCGATTCCGGTGACTTGTCGCCCCACGGCGACTTTGCCGTCGCCATTTTGCGACCTAGGAAAGAGGTGGCAGTTGTCGCTCCCGGAGATTCCACCCGTGCCTGCATCGCCCCGTGTCGCCCCGCCGCCGTCCGACACCCTGCTCGGATCGCATCCGGCCGTCCACCGGATCACGGACCTTGTCGACCGCGTGGCAGCCACGCCGGTGAGCGTGCTCGTGACCGGGGAAACGGGCACGGGCAAGTCGCTGCTCGCCCGCGAGATCCATCGACGGAGCGGCCGGACGGGCCGGTTCGTCGAGGTGGCCTGCGGCAGCCTCTCCGAAACGCTGCTCGAAAGCGAACTCTTCGGCCACGTGGCCGGGGCGTTCACGGGCGCCGTCGCCGACCGGCCCGGAAAGTTTCTTCAGGCCGACGGCGGCACGATCTTTCTCGACGAGATCGCCACGGCGTCGCCGGCGCTGCAGGTGAAGCTCCTGCGGGTGCTGCAATCGATGCAGTTCGAGGCCGTGGGGGGCAGCAAGACGCATGCCGTCGACGCCCGCGTGATCCTCGCCGCCAATGAAGACCTCGCGAGCCTCGTGGCCACCGGACGGTTTCGGGCCGACTTGTTCTGGCGGATCAACGTGGTCACGATCGAGATGCCGGCGCTCCGCGACCGCACGGCGGATATTCCGCTCTTGGCCGAGCACTTCCTGCGCTCGGCCTCAGCCAGGGCTTGCCGGCTGGTGGAGGGCTTCACGCCTGCGGCCCTTGCCGCGCTCCTCGCGCACGACTGGCCTGGCAATGTTCGCGAGCTCGAGCATGCCGTGGAACGGGCCGTGTTTCTCGGCCGTGGTTCGCTCGTTGGCGTGGCCGATCTGCCGATGCTCGGGGGCGGCCGCGGGGCGTCGCTGACGCTTCCCGTGGCCGTGGGCCCCGCCGCGTGCTCGCTCAAGGTGGCGCTCACGCACCCCGAGCGGCAGATGATCATCGACGCGCTCGACCGCCACGGCTGGCGGCGCGACGCCGCCGCGAAGGCGCTCGGCATCAACCGCACCACGCTCTACAAGAAGGCGAAGAGGCTGGGAATGGACCTGGCGGCGCTCGCCCCGAGCGTCCACGCGAGCACGCCTGCCAGCCCGAGCCGGTAAGCGATGAACGGCCAGAGGGTGTGGCTCGTGAGCAGCCTGAGCAGCCAGCGAATCGCTGCGTAGCCGACGATCGCCGCCGTGAGCGTGCCGACGACCGCTTCGAGCGCAGCGTCTCCCGACCCAAAGATCGCTGCCCGCTGCTGCCAGGCTTCGAGGAGCCCCGCAGCCGCGACGGCTGGCAGCGAGAGCAGAAACGAGAAGCGAGCAGCCGTGGCCCGGTCGAGGCCGGTCGCCATGCCCGAGGAGATCGTGATTCCGCTCCGCGACGTGCCGGGCACGAGGGCGAGCACCTGCGCGAGGCCCATCGTGAGCCCGTCGGCGAAGGTGACCGCGTCGAGGCCGTGTCGGCCCGCCGCACCGCGCCGGCCGCGGCGCCAGGCAAGCCACTCGGCCGCCGCCATCAGGCAGGTGGTGAAGAGCAACGCGCCGGTCACCACCTCCAAGCGGCGAGCCTCACCCCGGATCAGCTGCCGGGCCGCAAAGCCGACGACGACGATCGGCACCGTCCCGAGGATGATCAGCAGGCTCGTGCGCGACTCAGGTGTGGCGAGTGGCCGGCCGGAGCGGATGCCGGCCAGGAAGCCGGTGGCGAGGCGGGCGATGTCGTGCCGCATGGCGGCGCACACGGCGGCCAGCGTGCCGCACTGGATCACGGCGGAGTAGGCCGCCCCCGGGTCGTCCCAGCCGCACAGGGCGGGCACGATGCGGAGGTGCGCCGTGCTCGAAATCGGCAGGAACTCCGTGAGCCCCTGGACGATTCCGAGCGTGATGGCTTCGAGAAGCGACATGGCCGCTTCAAAATACCCTGTTCGTCGGGCATACTGTGGGGCCCGCATTTCGAACCCGGAGATTTCACACCCCCATGGGCGCCATGTTCCGTAACCTGAGCACGATCGGCCTTCCCCTGTCCGGACGCCCCAGCGAGCTGATCGAGCTGGCCCTGTCGTTCGGATTCGACTCGATGGACATCGACATCGTCGATTTCCAGCAGCAGGCTGAGGTGTACGGGGTGGAGCACGCCCGGCGGCTGATGGTGAGCGCCCGTCTCAAGAGCGGCATGTTCCATCTTCCGCTCGATCTGGGCGCTGATGACGAGGCGTTCGACCGGGATCTCGCCCTCCTGCCCAAGCGGCTGGAACTCGCCCATGCCACCGAGGCCTTGCGGGCGGCGGCGACCGTCGCCCCTGCGAGTGCCGACCATTCGTTCAAAGACTTCTTCGAACTGCACCGCAAGCGGCTCGACACCGTGGGCGACATGCTCGCCAAGCACGGCATCATGCTCGGCCTGGCGATTCAGCCAGAGAAGGACGCGAGCGAGGGCGGCCAGTTCATCAACACGTTCGAAGGCCTCCTCGGCCTCGTGGCCGTGTCGCACCCGAGCATCGGGGCGATCGTGGATACGTGGGCCCTGCACGTCACCGGCGAAGGGCCCGACATGGTCGCGAAGGTGCCGAAGGGTCGAATCGTGGAGGTTCGCCTCTCCGACGCCCCGCGGGACGTGCCAGGGGCTGAGTTGCATGCCAACCAGCGGCTGCTGCCCGGCGACGCCGGCACGATCAACACCGCAGCCGTGCTCGTGCAGGCCCGGGATGCGGGCTTCGATGGCCCGGTGACGCCGTGGGCCGATCGCTCGGCCGTGACGGGCCGGGGCCGCGAGAAGATCGTGAAGCTCGCCGGCGACCGCGTCGACGCCGTGTGGCGCGAGGCTGGCCTGCCGATCGTGCCGCGCTGGTTCATGCCGGTGGCCAAGGAAAACGCCACGGTATTCGGAGAGCCTGTGATCGCCGGGGCGGAGTAGCGTTCGCGAAGCTGTTGATGCGACGGCTCGGGGGCGGCAAAAGTCTCGTCGCGTGGGCCGCGGCGGCCCAATGCTCCTCGAGCGTTCGCCGACCCCCTCGCCTCCGTCTCTCGGTTTTCGCCTCGAGCATCATGCCGGCTCTCTGATCCACTTCACCCTGGGCGATCCGCCGCCGTCGACGGCTGAGCCGCGGATGAATTCCGAGACGTAGCGGAGCGTCTTGCCCGGGCGGTCGGGGTCGCGGAATGAATCGCCTTTCTGCAGGATCGGGAGCTGGTCGGGCATGCCGCCGAAGGCGCGGGCGCCGGCCGCCTGACAGGGAAACCAGTGCCCCTGCCCCGTGCCGTCGACGAGATAAAACTCCGGATAGCAGTGCCCTTCGACCCACACCGTGCGGGCCGGGATGCCCTCCGCGCGGCATACCGCGATGAACAGGCACGTGAGCTCTTCGCAGTCGCCCCAGCCGTCGGCGAGGGCCCGCGCGGCGCCCTTCAGTTCGCCGTTGCGGTATTCCACCTTCTCGCGCACGGTGTCGTAGAGCGCCTCCACCTTCCGCCAGCCGGCGAGATCCTCGCCGGTGGTCTTGGCGAGCTTCACGATCTTCGGATGACGTGTTTCGACATACGGGCTGGGGCCGAGGAAGGCCCGCAGGGCCCGATCGGGCTTCTCCGGGGGCGCGAGCGATGTGGGATCGGCCGGGGCGAGGATGGCCGTGCGGTCGAGCGAAAACGTCACGACCGCGCGGGCCGTTTCACCGGCCGGCAGGTCGGGAATCTCCACCACCATCTGCTTCACGCCGCCGGGCAGCGTGCGATACCGCAGCGACCGCACGTCGGGCGAGAGATCCTCCGCCACGATCACCACTTTCTGCTCGGGCCAGTCGGCTGGCACCGGGAGCGTGGCGTAGATGCCCCGGCAGGGTCCGCCGTCGGCCGTGACCTCGAGGCCCACCTTGAACTTCTGCTGCCGCGCGTCGCCGAGCGTGGGGCCAGCGCTGGCCTGCTCCGACTCCAGAAACTGGCCCCGGGCCGGGAGGGCGGCAGAGGCGACGACGAGGGCCACGAGGCATGTCCGAACCATACAGCAGATATCGGCGGCCACGGCGGGCGGCGATCGGCAACAGGGGGCGGATGTGGGCTGGGCAAGTGACGCGGCCGTGGCAAAACACTCGATTGTTCGCGGCAGACGCCGCTGCTACACTCCGGAACTCGATTTTTCGTGGCCCGATCGACCCGTTCCTCTTACCCCGTTTACCCCCGAAACCCCACACGCATGGTCAACCGCAACCTCATCCGCGAACTTGAGCTTGGAGACGAACTCGACCAGGAACTCGAACTGGCCATGGCCGGCACCGACGCCGGCGAATACTCGGTGGGCACCTCCACCCTCGCGGTGAATTCGGTGTTGATGGGGAAGATTCTGCGGGTGGACGACGAGTTCGTGCTCGTCGACGTGGGCTACAAGAGCGAAGGCCACATCCCGCGCAACGAGTGGGACGAGTCGGAGCCGCCGCCGCAGATCGGTGACACCGTCAAGGTGCTCCTCGAGGAGTTCGAGGATGGCCAGCAGGAGGAGCAGCGGGGCCTGATCACGCTCTCGAAGCGGAAGGCGCGCCGGATCGAAGACTGGCTGCGCGTGATGGAGAGCGTCAAGGAAAACGACGTCGTCACCGGCTACGTGACCCGCAAGATCAAGGGCGGCCTGCTCGTCGACATCTCGGGTGTCAACGTGTTTCTGCCGGCGAGCCAGGTCGACATCCGCCGCCCCGCAGACATCGGCGACTACTGCGGCCGGGCGATCCAGTGCCTCGTGCTCAAGATCGACGAAGCGCGGCGGAACATCGTGGTCTCGCGGCGGGCGCTCATCGAGCAGGAGCGGGCCGAGCGGAAGAAGCAACTCATGGAGTTGCTCGAAGTGGGCCAGGTGCGGCGCGGCATCGTCAAGAACATCGCCGACTTCGGCGCGTTCGTCGATCTCGGCGGCATCGACGGCCTGCTCCACATCACCGACATGTCGTGGGGCCGGATCGGCCACCCGAGCGAGATGGTGCAGATCGACCAGGAGATCGAGGTGCAGGTGCTGCACATCGACCGCGAGCGCGAGAAGATTGCCCTCGGTATGAAGCAGCGCACGGCGAGCCCGTGGGCGAAGGTGGCCGACAAGTATCCGGTGGGCACCGTCTGCATGGGCACGGTGGTCAACGTGATGAGCTACGGCGCGTTCGTGAAGCTCGAGGACGGCGTCGAGGGGCTCGTGCACATCTCTGAGATGAGCTGGACGAAGCGGGTCAGCCACCCGAGCGAGCTCGTGAAGCCGGGCGACGAGGTCGAGGTGGTGGTGCTCGCGATCAACAAGGAGAAGCAGGAAATCTCGCTGGGCATGAAGCAGACCCAGCAGAATCCCTGGGAAAAGGTGGCTGCCGACTACCCGCCGGGCGCGATCGTCAAGGGCGTGGTGCGGAACCTCACGAATTACGGCGCCTTCATCGAGATCGACGACGGCATCGACGGCCTGCTCCATGTCACCGACATGTCGTGGACGCGGAAGGTGACGCACCCCAGCGAAATGGTGGAGAAGGGCCAGGAGATCGAGTGCAAGGTGCTCTCGGTGGACCAGCAGCGCCGCCGGATCGCCCTCGGCCTCAAGCAGATGGCCGACGATCCCTGGACGGGCGACATCCCCTCGCGATACAAGGCCGGCGACGTCTTGAACGGCACGATCACGAAGATCACGAACTTCGGCGTGTTCGTGGGCCTCGAAGACGGCCTCGAGGGGCTGCTCCACATCTCGGAGCTCTCCGAAGACAAGGTGGAGAACGCGGAAGACTTCGTGAAGGTGGGCGACGCGATCGAGGTGAAGATCCTGCGCGTGGACACCGACGACCGGAAGATCGGCCTCTCGAAGAAGCGAGTGGGCTGGTCGGCCGAACGCGAAGCCGCCGAGGCCGCCGAAGAAGTCTGACTGGAGGACAGGCTTCAGCCTGTCCTCCAATGTGCGGCAGCCACACGCCCGCTCTACTCGATCTGAATCGCCCGCACGGGGCCGAGCGTCTCGGTCGGGCCGGCAGGGCTGGCTCCGTGGGCGATGCCCAGCGGTGAGAGCCGCAGTGAGCCGCCGCGGACGATCTGGCGAGGTCTGGCCGCGTCGCCCTCGAGTCGCACGCGGCGCGGGATCGCATGCGGTGCCCCGCCCGCCTGGGTGAACTGCTGCTCGAGCACTTCGCCCGAGGCCGGATCGACGACGTCGAAGGCCACGAGCGCCGGCGGGGTGCCGACCCACACGGCGAGTCGTTTGCCGGGCACGAGCGTTCGCAGGTCGAGGCTCTCGAGCGTGGAGACGGGCAGCCGGGCCGCGGCCACGGGGTGGCCGATGGGAGCATCGCGGGCCTCGGCTGGTGCGGCTGGTGCGGCTGGTGCGGCTGGTGCGGATTGGACTGGCTGAACGGCAGGCACCGCCTGCACGGCGTAGGCCGGCTGCGGCACGGGGCCCGGCGGGGGCGATGCGGGCTCCGCCTCCGCGTCCACGGGCACGGTCGTGGCGTTGACCAGCCGTGTGCCGCGATCGACGAGGCCACGGAGGTCGCCCGTCGCGGCGAACCCGCCCACGATCAACCCGAAACCGGCCAATTTGCTGAGGAACGACTGCATCGACCCAAGTATGCACCGTGTTTCAGGCCATGCGTGCAGAAAAGGAGGACAGGCTTCAGCCTGTCACGTGCCGACAGGGTCAAGCCCGTCCTACAGCGTTTTCAACACCGCCAGCACCTGCTCGTCGTGGCCGTCGACCTTCACGGCCTTGAAGACCTTCACGACGGTGCCGGCCGCGTCGATCACGAACGTGCTCCGGGCGATCCCCATCGACTTCTTGCCATACATGTTCTTCTCGCGCCAGGCCCCATATTTCTCGGCGACCTTGTGCCCCTCGTCGGCCAGGAGCGTGAACGGCAGTTTGTATTTGGCCCGGAATTTCTCGTGGCTCGCCGGGGAGTCGGGGCTGACGCCGAGCACCACGGCCTTGTGCTTGGCAAATCTCGCCTTCGCGTCGCGGAACCCACAGGCCTCGCGGGTGCAGCCCGGGGTGTCGTCTTTGGGGTAGAAATAGAGCACGACGGGCGCGCCCCGCAGGCTCGAGAGCTTGAGCTTCGAGCCGTCGTGCGTGGGCAGCGTGAAGTCGGGCGCCTCGTTGCCTTCCTCGATCCAGTCGGCCATCGGTGTAGCACTCCTTCCTTCGTAAATCCAACACATCCCAATCGGTAACGCGCCGGCTCGAGGGCGGCAAAAGTCGCCGCTGTGCGGTCCTTCGGATTCTCGCGTGGGCCGCGGCGGCCCAAGGCTCGTCGAGCGTTCGCCGACCCTCTCGCCTCCCGGGTGCCGGTTGATCGCATCGGTCGGAGATATGTCTATGCACCAAGCCCTCCTTCGGGTAGCCCTGCTCACGCCGCCCGGCCGTGGCGCGCTGGCCGTCGTGGGTGTGGCGGGCAGTGGCGCGCTGGCGGCCGTGGCGACGCTGTTCGTTCCGCGTGGGCCGGCGTTACTTGCAGACCGTCCGGATGGGGCGGTCGTATTTGGTCGCTGGGGCGATCCTGAGCGGGGGGAGGAACTCGTCGTGGTGCGGCACTCGGCCGAGCGGTTTGAGGTGCACTGCCACGGTGGGCTGGCGGCGAGCGAGGCCGTGCTTGCGAGCCTCGAGCAGAGCGGGGCCGTGCGGCAGCCGTGGCAGGAGTGGCTCGCCGAGGGCGGTGCATCGACGATCGAGGTGGGGGCCCGTGAGGCGCTCGCTCTGGTTGGTGGGCCGAAGGCGGCGCAGATTCTCTGCCGGCAACTGGCTGGTGCGCTCGATGCCGAGCTGGCTCGGATCGCGGCGCTCGAGTCGAGCGGCGACACCTCCGGAGCTGCCGCGGCCCTTGATCGGCTGCGGCGGGCCGCACGTGTGGGCCTGCGGCTCACGCGGCCGTGGCGGGTGGTCGTGGCGGGGGACGTGAACGCGGGGAAGAGCAGCCTCGTGAACGCGCTCGCCGGCCACGGCCGGAGCATCGTGTCGGCCGAGCCGGGCACCACGCGCGACGTGCTCGAGACGCGGCTCGTGCTCGAGGGCTGGGAGATCGACCTGGTCGACACGGCCGGCCTGCGCGACGATCCAGCCGGGCCCACGGAGGCTGCGGGGATTGCGAGGGCGCGAGACGCGGTCGCCACGGCGGATCTCGTGGTGCACGTAGTCGACGCGCGTGATGGACGACAGGCTGAAGCCTGTCCTCCAAGTTCGATGCTCGTGCTCGCGAAGTGCGACCTCGCATCGCACGATGGCGACGCTCCGCCCGATGCCATCCGCACATCAACCGTCACGGGCTTCGGCATCGATGTGCTCGCCGCGGCGATCATCCGTCGGCTCGTGCCGGAGGAGCATGATGAGCCTGATCTGCTCCTCGGTGCCGTGCCATTCACGCAACGGCAGGTGAACGGGATTGCGTGACCCCCATTCACGTGCGATCGAGCCAAAAGCCCGGGAGTTGTCGGTCATGCGCGAGCGCGACGACAAAGATCGTTCGGCCGACGATTCGATATACGAAACCATACGGATACCGCCGGATTTTCGGTAGCGGTGCACCTCATCACACAAAGGCGAGGCTTCGGGATGGCTGGCAACGAACATCAAGGCCTGTTCAGCGTTGGCCTCAAATCTCAGTGCGACCCCGGGGCTGCGCTCGTGGTACCACCGAAACGCCGCCACATATTCCTGCACGGCGTCGGGGTGGATCGATACGCTGTGCACGCCGTTTATCCTGCGGCGTCGCCTCGGGCACGACGCTTGGCTTCGTCCCACGACACGCACGCGACATCGCCGCGATCGATGTCTGCCGACCGTTGACGGACTGCGCGGATCCACTCCTCGCCGGTCGGTGATGGCGCCGTTGGCTCGGATGCGGACAGCAGCGCCTCAGCGAGGTCGAGACGATCCGCTTCCGAGAGCGACAGCGCTGATACGAGAAGATTTTCCGCGATGGGACTCATGGTGGCAGTGTACCAACGTATAGAAGCCATGGCAAGCGGGACGCTTGCTCACATGCGGGTCAATATCTCGGCACGGCGGGATCGACGTCGGTGCTCCAAGCGTCGATGCCGCCCTGCATGCTCTGGGCAAGCGAGAAGCCCTGCTCGCGAAGCCACTTTGCGACGTGCAGGCTGCGCATGCCGTGGTGGCAGTGGACGATGATCGGCTTGCCTCGCCAGGCCGCGATCTCGGCCAGGCGTTCGGTGATCTCCTGCATCGGCAGGAGCAGCGAGCCAGCGATCTTTGCCGTCGCATATTCCTCGGGCGTGCGGCAGTCGAGGAGCAGGCGGGCGTCGCGCGGCGTGTCACGGATCGCGAGGGCAGCGTCGGCGGCGGAGATCTCGATGGCGGGAGAGTCGCTCATGCATGCATCCCAGCAAAAAAGAAGGCGGCCGGCAACTCGCGTTGCCGGCCGCCCGTGAATCAACCAGTCAGGCCGCGGTCAGCCCGAAATCAGTACTCC